>Ga0265798_10007779_pt1 | contig 13800 bp, 14 predicted proteins | sample P3T30metagenome_FD_192430 | JGI IMG/M metagenome (GOLD analysis project Ga0265798, IMG submission 192430) | Plant litter microbial communities from East Loma Ridge, Irvine, California - P3 T30 | ecosystem: Environmental > Terrestrial > Plant litter > Unclassified | place: USA: California...
GAAGTTGAAGACTGCGTCGTCGGACCAGCCGTGCTCGTCGTCGCCGATCAGCGTGCGCTTGGGATCGGCCGAGAGCGTCGTCTTGCCCGTGCCCGACAGGCCGAAGAACACCGCGGTGCGCCCGTCCGCGCCCATGTTGGCCGAGCAGTGCATCGGCATCACCCCGGTCGGCGGCAGCAGATAGTTGAGGATGCCGAAGACCGACTTCTTCATCTCGCCGGCGTAGCGCGTGCCGCCGATCAGCACGAGCTTCTCGCTCATGTCGACCGCGATCACGGTCTCGCTGCGGCAGCCGTGACGCGCCGGATCGGCGCGGAAGCTCGGCAGGTCGATGATCGTGTAATCGGCGACGAAGCCCTTGAGCTCGCGCTCTTCGGGGCGGACGAGCATGGTGCGGATGAAAAGGTTATGCCATGCCAACTCGTTGATCACCCGGACGCGGACGCGATGGCCCGGCTGCGAGCCGCCGTAGAGATCCTGCACGAACAGGTCGCTCTTGGCACGCAACGCGGTGAGGAAATCCTGCTTGAGCGCGGCGAAATGGTTTGGCGCCATCGCCTTGTTCGACTTGCCCCACCACACGCTCGTTTCGGTCTCGGCGTCGCGCACGATGAACTTGTCTTGGGCCGAGCGGCCGGTGTGCTGCCCGGTCTCGACTACCAGCGGACCGTCGGCGGAGAGCTTGCCCTCGTTGCGCGCCACCGCGGCCTCGACCAGCCGCGCAGTGACCAGGTTCCAGTGGAGCGTGGCGCGGGTCTCGATGCCCTGCGCCTCGAGCCCGGCGTCCGGAATGCGATCGCTCAATGGTCCATCCTCTGCTTCGCCGCCGCGCCCTCGCGAACCGGCCTGTGCTAAACATGTTTTACGCTGGGCGGGCAGCGGCGTCAAACGTGTTAAACACGGTCCTGGCGCAACTCGTCGCGTGCCATTGAGCATGCGTGCGCTTTGGACTACCCACCGCAGCCATGACCCGGACTTCTCGATGACGGCCACGATCGCGTTGGTCGACGACGACCGCAACATCCTCACCTCGGTGTCGATCGCGCTGCAGGCCGAGGGGTTTCTGACGCGGGTCTATTCGGACGGCGAGGCGGCGCTGAAGGCGCTCACCGACAATCCGCCCGATCTCGCGATCTTCGACATCAAGATGCCGCGGATGGACGGGCTGGAGCTGCTGCGCCGGCTGCGCGAGAAGAGCCGCGTCCCCGTCATCTTCCTCACCAGCAAGGACGACGAGCTCGACGAGGCGCTCGGGCTGGCAATGGGGGCGGACGACTATATCGCCAAGCCGTTCAGCCAGCGCCTGCTGATCGCGCGCATCCGCGCCATCCTGCGCCGCACCGAAGGCAGCGCCGCGCCCGGCGGTGAGGATGCCGCCGCGCAGGGCCCGATAGAGCGCGGCCGGCTGGTGATGGATCCGGCGCGCCACCGCGTCAGCTGGGACGGCCATAATGTAACGCTGACCGTTACCGAGTTCCTGATCCTCGAAACGCTAGCGCAGCGCCCCGGCATCGTGAAGACGCGCAATCAGCTGATGGACGCGGCCTATCAGGACGACATCTACGTCGACGACCGCACCATCGACAGCCATATCAAACGAGTTCGCCGCAAGTTCCGCGAGGTCGATGCCGGCTTCGACTCGATCGAGACGTTGTATGGCGCCGGCTACCGCTTTTCGGAGGAGTGACGCCGCCGACCAGGCGCGTTCCTGGTCCGGCAAGGTCTCGCTCACGCCGCGCATCCTCGCGGTGAACATCCTGGCGCTGCTCCTGCTGGCGGGCGGCTTCTTCTACCTTGACACGTTCCGGAGCCGCATTCTCGACGGGCGCGCCGCTCAGGCGGCGCGCGAGGCACGACTGATGGCAGAGGCGCTCACCGCCATCCCCGACGCACGACGCGACTGGCTGCTGGCACGGCTCGCCACCGACACGGGCACGCGGCTACGGCTGTATGACGCCGGCGGCACGGCGAGCGTCGACTCGCGCGCGCTCGGGGTTGCCAACTTTCGGCTCGACGATCCCGACGACGACTCGCTCGCCAAGCGCAGTGCGCGCTTCCTCGACGCGGTGATCGATCGCGTCGTGCGCGCCCCGCTCGCTCCGGGCTACCGCGAGCGCGCCGACGGGCGGCGCTGGCCCGACGTGCGCGCGGTGCTTGCCGGCGCACCGAGCGCGGCGACGGTATGGCGCGCACCCGACCGCACCCCGGTGATCACCGCCGCTGCCCCGCTGCCGGGCGGGCGCGCGCTGCTCTCCGCGGTCAACGCGCGCGACATCACCGAGCGGGTCCGGCTCGAGCGCTTCAGGCTCAGCGTGGTGCTGCTGATCGTGGCCGCTATCTCGGTCGGCCTGTCGCTGTTTCTCGCCCGCACCATCGTCAACCCGTTGCGCCGGCTGGCACGCGCCGCGGTGCGGGTCCGGCTCGGCCGCGCGCGCGAGGTGGTGGTGCCGCGGCTGCCCGAGCGGCGCGACGAGATCGGCATGCTCGCACGCGCGCTCAGCGACATGAGCCTCGCGCTGCGCGCGCGCATCGATGCCACCGAGGCCTTCGCCGCCGACGTCACGCACGAGCTCAAGAACCCCCTCGCCTCGCTGCGGTCCGCGGTGGACGCGCTCGCCCATGTCCGCGATCCCGACGCGCAGGCGCAACTGCTCGCCATCGTCGGCGACGACGTGCACCGGCTCGACCGACTGATCAGCGACATTTCGGACGCGTCGCGGCTCGACGCCCAGCTCAGCCGCGCGACCTTCGAACCCGTCGACGTAGAGGCCATGCTCGCCGCGATGGTGGCGCAGCGCGAGGCACGCGGCGTGTCGCGCGGCGTCCGCGTGTGGCTCGACGCGCGCGATCACGGCGAGCTCCACGTGCTTGGCGAGGGCGCCCGGCTGGAACGCGTCTTCGCCAACCTGATCGACAATGCCATCTCCTTCTCGCCCGACCGCGGGGTTGTCAGCGTCGCGGTGCGGCGCGACCGATCCATGCTGGAGGTGCGGGTCGAGGACGAGGGGCCCGGCGTGCCCGAGGAGGCGCGCGAGGCGATCTTTCAGCGCTTCCACTCGGTGCGACCGATGCAGGAGGGCTTCGGCGAGCACAGCGGGCTGGGGCTCGCGATCGCGCGCACCATCGTCGACGCGCACCAGGGCGAGATTGGCGTGGAATCGCGCGACGATCGGCTCAGCGGCGCACGCTTCGTCGTGCGGCTGCCGCTCGCCGAGCGGGAGCCCGCGGGGTGACCGCGCCGGTGACACTCCACGCCACCGCGGTCGCGCTCGGCGGGTGGGCGGTGCTGCTCACCGGGCCGTCGGGCGCGGGCAAGTCCGACCTCGCGCTGCGGCTGATCGATCGCGGCGCCGAGCTGGTGGCGGACGATTATACGATGCTGGTGCATGACGGTGCCCAGCTGGTGGCGGGATCGCCCGCGACGATCGCGGGGCGCATGGAGGTGCGCGGTCTCGGCATCGTCGACCGGCCGTACCGGCGCGTCGCGCCGGTCGCGCTGGTGGTGGCGCTCGGCGAGGAAGGCGAGCGCATGCCCGAGCCGCGCTGGATCGAGCTCGCCGGCGTCACCCTGCCCGAAATCGTGATCGACCCGCGCTGGCCCTCGGCACCGATCAAGGTGGAATATGCGTTGGCACGGCTGAAGGAGATGCCGTCGTGACCGAGGTGCTGCTGATCACCGGCATGGCCGGGGCGGGCGTGACCACCGTGCTCAAGACGCTGGAGGACCTCGGCTGGGAGACGGTGGACAGCGTGCCGCTGTCGCTGCTCACCCGCGTTGTCGCGCTGCCGCCCGACAGCGGCGAGACACCGCGCCCGCTCGCGTTCGGCTTCGGCACGCGCACGCGCAACTTCGACGCTGCCGCGGTGCTGCGCCGCTTCGAGCAGCTGCGCGAGGAGCCGGGGGTCGAGGTCGGCATGCTGTTCCTCGACTGTTCGGAGGGGGAGCTGGCACGGCGCTTCGCCGAGACGCGGCGCCGTCACCCGCTCGCCGACGATCGTCCCGCCGCCGACGGCATCGCGCTGGAGCGGCGCTTGCTCGAGCCGCTGCGCGCGCGCGCCAACCGGCTGATCGACACGACCCGGCTGACCAGCAACCAGCTGGCGCAGGAGATCCGCCGCACCTTCCGCCGCGACGGCACCGTCGGCACGACGCTGACGGTCGAGTCGTTCGGCTTCGCGCGCGGCGTGCCGGCGGGGGTCGACCTGGTCTTCGACATGCGCTTCCTGCGCAACCCGCACTGGGTGCCCGAGCTGCGCCCGCGCACCGGGCTGGACCCCGAGGTCGCCGCCTATGTCGCGGCGGATCCGGCCTATGATGAGGCAGTTGGCCGGATCGAGGAGTTGCTCCTGCTGCTCGTCCCGCGCTATCACGCCGAGGGCAAGCCCTACGTCACCGTCGCCTTCGGGTGCACCGGCGGCAAGCACCGCTCGGTGCATGTCGCCGAGCGGGTCGGTCGTCGGTTGCGCGAGGCGGGCTTTTGTCCCACCATCACGCATCGTGACCTGGCGGCGGCACCGCAGGATGCGCTCGAAGGACGACCATCGCGTCAATGAACGAAGTATCGAAGCCCATGCTCGGACCCGTGATCGGTCTGGTGCTCGTCACCCACGGTCGCCTCGCGGACGAGTTCGTGACGGCGATGGAACATGTCGTCGGTCCGCAGGGGCAGGTGCGCACCGTCGCGATCGGCCCCGACGATGACATGGAAGCGCGGCGCGCCGACATCGCCGGCGCCATCGCCGAGGTCGATTCGGGGCGCGGCGTGATCGTGCTGACCGACCTGTTCGGCGGCACCCCGTCCAATCTCGCCATCTCGCTGATGGAACGCGGGCGGATCGAGGTGATCGCCGGCATCAACCTGCCCATGCTGATCCGGCTCGAGTCGGCGCGCAAGGCGATGACCGTTACCGCCGCGGTCGCCGCGGCGCGCGAGGCGGGGCGGAAGTATATCTCGGTGGCGTCCGAAGTGCTCGGCGAGGCGGCGGCGTGACCGTATCGCGCACCGTGGAGGTGACCAACCGCCGCGGGCTGCACGCGCGCGCCAGCGCCAAGTTCGTCACGCTGGCCTCGGGCCAGCCCGCGCCGGTGAAGGTCGCCAAGGGCGACTCGGAGGTGGTCGGCACCTCGATCATGGGGCTGATGATGCTCGGCGCCGCCAAGGGCGACCAGATCACGATCAGCGCCGAGGGCGACTCAGCCGAGGACGTGGTCGCGACTATGTGCGCGCTGGTCGAGAGCAAGTTCGGCGAGGACTGAGGTCCGCGCCGCCGCTCGCTTATGCCCCGCACCATCACCGCTTATTCCAACCCGCTCGTCAAGCGCGTGCAAGGGCTGCGCGACAAGCGCCACCGCCGCGAGGAAGGGCTGTTCCTCGCCGAGGGGCTGCGCATCCTGACCGAGGCGCGTGAGACCGGGCGTGTGCCGGTGTACCTCTTCTACGCCGCCGCGAGCGCGCGCCACCCGCTGGTGCTCGCGCTGGTCGAGGCGGTCGAGGCACGCGGCGGCGAGGCGATCGAGACGATCCCCGACATCCTCGCCAAGCTATCGGGCAAGGACAATCCACAGGCGGTGGTGGGCGTGTTCGAGACGTTCGAGACGCCGCTCGCCGCGCTCGACCGCCACGCAGCGCCGCTCTGGCTGGTGGCGGAGCGGCTGCGCGATCCGGGCAACCTCGGCACGATCCTGCGCACCGGCGACGCGGTCGGCGCGGGCGGGCTCATCCTCGTCGACGAGTGCGTCGATCCCTTCTCCACCGAGGCGGTGCGCGCGAGCATGGGGGCGCTGTTCACGGTGCCGATCGCGCGCGCGCCCTGGGGCGAGTTCCTGGCGTGGCTGCGCGGGGGCCCGGGGCAGCTGGTTGGGCTGAGCCTGCAGACCGAGCAGGGCTATCGTGACGCGCGGTACGCGGCACCGACCTTCCTGCTCACCGGCAACGAGGCGCAGGGGCTGCCCGAGGCCTACGAAGCCGAGTGCGACCTGCTGGTCAAGCTGCCGATGCTGGGCAAGGCGGACAGCCTCAACGCCGCGGTGGCGACCGCGGTGATGGCCTATGAGGTGCTGGCGCAGCATCGCAGGTGACGGAACGGGCGTGAGCCTGCCCGCGAACGTTGCGAACGTTGAGTCACCGGCGCGGTTCGCGGCCGGGGCGGATGTTGCGAATGTTGAGTCACCGGCGCGAAGGGCACTGGCCGCGGTCGAGAACCCGCCGGACGGGAGCGTACCGGGCACGAGCGTTGGTCCGCTTGGAGCGTATAGCGACAGGCCCGAGAGGCGGCGTCGCACGTGAGCGAGGTCATCGCCCTCCGATAGTCGCCGATCGTGTCCGTAGGACAGGCTCGGCGTGACCAGTCGCGGGCCTTCGCGTCGCCGTCAGAACAATTCGTCCAACATCAGGTGGAAGTCGAGGCGGCGACGATCGAGCGGATGCGCACCATAGCGATCGAGGAAGCGCTCCCGCAGCGCGTCGTCGAACTCGCCGAGGCAGTTCCAGACGATCGCGATATCCTGGTAGCGGTCAGCGACACCGGCGCGGCCGACGTCGAGGCAGCCCAGTACCGATCCGTCGCGCAGCAGAAGGTTGTCGAGCGAATAGTCGCCGTGGGTCACCACCGGCTCGGCAGCGAAGGAGGACAAGGACATTAGCTCGACCCATATCTGCTCCGCGCTCCACCCGCGACGCGCGCCGTCGAAGTCGTCCTCGTCGACCAGCCCGGCATCGATCCGTGCACGTGCCCGACGGAGACGGTGGCGATGATCGGCGATGAAGGGACAGTCCACCGGAGGTATCGCGTGTAGCCGACGGAGAAAGTCGGCGAGCGCGTCGACCACCATGCCACGCTGTTCCGGCTCCGCCTCAAGCAGCTGATAGGCGGTCTCCCCGCCCAGCGCACGCGTCACGAGCCAAGCCGAGTCCGCGTCGCGCGTGAAGTGGGTCAGGACTGGCACCGCCACGCGCGGCGCCAGCCAGACCAGCCGCGCCATCTCGTCGGTGATATCCTCCGCGACCGAGCCGCGACCGTGCTTCAGGTACAAGTCCGGCGCGCCTGACGCGCCCCGAAGATGGTAGATGGTTCCGCCCGACTCGCCGACGTTATCGCGCGCCCAGCGATAGCCCGCGAGCGCATCGGCGAGCGCGGGCGGCAGCAGCGCGGGCGTGCACGGTGTCTCACGCTCCATTGCCGCCGCTATTCCGCCGCGTCCTCGAGCGCCTCGTCAACCAGCGCCGCGGGCGCGGCCGTCGCCAGCTTGGTCAGCGGCCGCGCCGCCTGCTCGCCGACCGGCAGCGGATCGAGCGTCTTGTTGCCGGTATCGATGTTGAGCGCCTCGAAGCGCCGGGCGCTGGTCAACACCTGGCTCTCCAGGCTGCCCACGAAGCTGTTATACGCGCCCATCGCGGTATCGAGGTTCTTGCCGAGCCGCGCGACATGCGTCCCCATCGTCGCCAGCCGCGCGTAGAGTTCCTTGCCGAGCGCGCCGATCTCCTGCGCCTCGCGCGCCAGTTTCTCCTGCCGCCACACCGCCGAGACGGTGCGCGCGATCGCGATCAAATTCGTCGGCGTCGCCAGCAGCACGCGGCGATCGAAGGCGAAATCCCAAAGGGTCGGATCATGCTCAAGCGCGGCGGAGAGGAAATGCTCGCCGGGCACGAACATCACGACATATTCGGGCGCGTCGGCGAACTGGGTCCAGTATGCCTTCGCACCGAGCGCGCTGACGTGCGTGCGCATCGACTGGGCGTGCGCGGCGAGGCCGAGCTGGCGCTCCGCCTCGTCCACCGCGCCGAACGCGTCCTGATAGGCGTTGAGCGAGACCTTGGCGTCGACGATCAGCGACTTGCCGCCGGGCACGCGGACGATGGCGTCGGGCCGCAGCCGCCCACCGTCCTCCCCCGTGACGCTGACCTCCATCTGGAAGTCAGTGTGCTCGGCGAGCCCGCACGATTCGAGCACGTTGCGCAACTGCTGCTCGCCCCAGCGACCGCGCGCCTTGGGCGCGTTGCGCAGCGCGTTAACGAGCTTCGCCGCCTCGCCCGAGACTCGCTCCTGCCCGGCGCGCATCGCCTCGATCTGGCCGTGGAGCTGGCCGAAGGCGTCGCGCCGCTCGGCCTCGATCTTGGCGACGCCTTCCTCGTAACGCTGAAGTCGGTCGTTGACGGGCTGGAGCAACGCCCTGAGCCCCTGCCCGGCCTGCTCCTCGGACTGGCGCAACCGCGCCTCCGCCCGCTCGAGGAACGCTTTCTGCGCGTCGGTGAGCACGGTTTGCGCGGCGTCGCGGAAGCGGGCGCTGAGCTCGTCAGCGGCGAGCTTGAGGTCGGCGATGCGCTGCTCGGCGGCGCGCCCCTCGGCGGTGAGCCGCGCCACCTCGAGCCGCGCCGCCTCGCGCTCGTCGCGCGCCTGCGCGAGCTCGGCGCGGAGCGGCTCGGCGGCGCGCGCGCGCTCCTCCGCGCCGGCGAGATCGGCGATGGCGCGGCGGAACAGTTCGGCCTGCGCGTCGCGCTCGGCGCGGATCCGCTCGGCCGCGGCGCGGGTCAGCAGCCAGCCGGCGAGGACGCCGAGCGCGAGCGCGATCAGCGCAACGGGAAGAAGATCGGTCATCACCAGAACATAGATCGAACGAGGGCTCCGTCGCAAGCGGCGCGCGCGCGAGACGCGCGATGCCAGCGCCGGGCCTCGGGGAATGGCGGGCGATTACGCTCTCCCTCACCAGTCCGCCAGCACGTGCCCAGCGCGGATCGCGTCGCCGAGCCGCAGCCCGTCGCGCAGCCGCGCCGTGGGGGGCAGGAACAACAGGATGGTCGAGCCATGCTCGAACCAACCCATCTCCTCGCCTTTCCCCGCCTGCACGTCGCACGCCATTCGTGCGCTGCCCTGCTCGCGCAGCACCGTCTCGACGTCGAGGAACCCGAGCCGGATGCTCGCCACCAGCACCGCCGCGACCGGCACCATCAGCAGCGGCCTCCCGCTCGCACTCGCCTCGATGACCGCGCGCTCGTTGCGACAAAAGAGCTGTTCCACCCGCCGGAGCGCGATCGGGTTGACGTTCCAGCAGTCGCCCGAGAGATAGGTCACGCCCTCCACCGTCAGGTCGGCGGGGGCGTGGAAGCGATGGTACATCGCCGCGGTGAGCCGCAGCGTCACGTACCAGCCATCGCGGAAGCGCTCGACGAGCGCGCGATCGGGCACCAACTCGCCGAGCCGGTAGGGGAAGCCCTTGATCTGGTAGACGCGGTCGCCCTCGATCCGACCGTGCGCGCCGAGGATCGCGTCACACGGGCTCGCCAGCGTGGCGGGATCGCGGTCATAGGCGCGCGCGCCAGGGCGCAGTCGCCGGACGAAGCCGTCGCGGAGCGAGCGGAACTCGGTGGTCGCCGCGTCGGACAGGTCGACGTCGGAGAAGAACCGCCACGCCGCCAGCGCCGGCCGTGCGATCAGCGGATGCTCGATCGCGGCGATGCGGCCGACCAGCTTGGTCGCCCAGCGCCGGGGAATGCGGTTGGTCAGCAGGAAGTTGAGATCTTCCTGCAGCAGCAGGCGAAGGAAAGCCGAGCGCATTGTCACACCTGCGTCATCGTGAGGGGCTGTGGGGAGGCATGGAGAAGAAGACCCTCGTCGCGGTGGCCGGCGCCGTCGCCACCAGCCTGTTCGCGGTCACCAAAGGGCGGGAGCGGCTGCGGCTGTCGCGTGCCAAGCATCGCTCGCTCGGCGGCCACGTCCGCATGGCCAAGCGCGTGGCAGGGCAGATCCCCTATTACAGCCACCCGGAAGAGCGTTTCTTCCGCGCGGACGGCTGCGACGACGCGGTCGCGGCGCGGCGGCGCGACGGCTTCCGCCGGCTGAGCGAGCTTTACGCCGAGCGCTTCCCGACAACGCTCGCGCTCACCGCCGAGACCCGCGACGGCCTGTCCGACCTGCAGTTCACCGGCCGCTATCGCGTGCCCTTCCCCTTCGCCGAGGTGGTGCGCGCCAGGCTGCCGGTCGGCGCCTTCGTCGCGCGGACCGAGGGCGTGTGGCTGATCGACCTCGACGGCAACCGGCTGATCGACTGCACCGGCTCCTACGGCGTCAACCTGTTCGGCAACGACTTCTACAAGGACACGCTGCGCGAGGCGGTCGTCACCGCCGAGCCGCTCGGTGCGCTGCTCGGCGCCTATCACCCCGTGGTTGCCGACAACGTCCGCCGGCTGCGCGCGCTGTCCGGGCACGACGAGGTGTCGTTCCATATGTCGGGCACCGAGGCGGTGATGCAGGCGGTGCGGCTGGCGCGCTATCACACCGGCAAGCGCCGTCTGGTGCGTTTCGCCGGCGCCTATCACGGCTGGTGGGGCGACGTGCAGCCGGGGATCGGCAATCCCCTCCCGGCCGATCACACGCTGACGCTCGCCGAGATGAGCGAGGAGGCGCTGCGCGTGCTCGCGACGCGGCAGGACATCGCCTGCGTTCTGGTCAACCCGCTCCAGGCGCTTCATCCCAACGCCTCGGCACCGTCCGACGGCCAATTGGTCAACAGCGCGCGCCGCGCCGGTACTGACCTCGACGCCTATGCGCGCTGGCTCCACCGCCTCGCCGAGACCTGCAGCGCCAACGGTATCGTACTGATCGCGGACGAGGTGTTCGTCGGCTTCCGGCTCGCGCCGGGCAGCCTGCTGCGCCGCGTCGGGGTCGAGCCCGACCTGATCACCTGGGGCAAGACGCTGGGCGGCGGGCTGCCGGTCGGCGTGCTCACCGGGCGTGCCGCGCTGATGAAGCGCTGGCGCGACGACCGTCCCGTCGACATCTGCTTCGCGCGCGGCACGTTCAACGCCCATCCTTATGTGATGGCGGCGATGGACTCGTTCCTGCGCCGGCTGGAGACGCGCCCGGTGCAGGCGCTGTACGACGGGCTCGACGCCAAATGGGACGCACGCGCGGCACAGCTCAACGCCGCCCTCGCCGACGAGGGGCTGCCGGTGTCGGTCGCCAACCTCTCGACGATCTGGACGGTGCTCTACACGCGGCCGTCGCGTTACAATTGGATGCTGCAATATTACCTCCGCGCCGAGGGACTGGCGCTGAGCTGGGTCGGTACCGGGCGGCTGATCTTCAGCCTCGACGTGGACGACACGCTCTTCGACGAGATCGTCCGCCGCTTCGTCGCCGCCGCGCGTGCGATGCAGGCAGACGGCTGGTGGAGCGGACCCGCGGTCAGCGACAAGCAGCTGCGGCGCATGGCGTTGCGCGAGTCGCTGCGCGCGCGGCTGGGGCGGTAGCGCCGCCGTCCCCCATCTCACGTCACCCCGGCGAAAGCCGGGGTCCATTTGGGGGACGATGGTGAGGATCGCGACCGCCTTCCCACCTGGACCCCGGCTGCGCCAGGGTGACGCCGGTAGACGCGAGATCTCGCCGCCTCACGCCGCCGCGTGGTGGTCCTGGCTGCGCTCGCCCTTGAGCAGGCGCGCAGGCGCCGTGCGATAGAGGCGGAAGTCGCTGAACGGATCGGTGACGATCTTGGTCGCCCAGACGATCCCCGTCTCGAGGTCGCGCTCGATCCACAGCTGCGTCACGCGGAACAGGATCGCCGCGACACCGAAACACAGCCAGCCGAAGCCGACGTGGCGTAGGAAGTCGAGCGCCGTAGCGGGCCGCTCGAGCAGGCCGAACAGCGTGGGCTCGAGCGCGAGCACCGCGGGGATCGCTAGCCACAGCCCCATCAGCACGTATTTGCGGGTGAGATTGTAGCCGACCTTGACCTCTTCCTTATATGCGTGGCTGACGCCGTTCTCGTGATCGAAGTCCTTGGGCTCGAAAAAGAAGTGCCCGGCCTGGCGGCTCGTCATCGCGACGCCCCAGGCGAGCAGGCTCGCCAGTGCGGCGTCAACGAACAGCAGGGCATAGGCCACCAGGAAGGTGCAGGCGCTGACGAAGTGCAGGCTCTGGTTGACCAGGTTGTGGTGATAGAAACGATGGTCGTCCCAGCGCTGCTCCTTCAGCTGCGCGCGGAAGCCGGGATTGCCCTGCTCGTCCTCGAAGCGGAGTTTGCGGATCGTCGGCATCACTGGTCCTCCCGGTCGAGCTTGGCGATGCGCACCAGCGAGAAATGCCCGAGCGGCGGGATCTCGCGGCGCTCGCTCAAAGCGACGTCGTCGCGCCCCGCGATCCAGTCGGCGTAGAGCGCGAAGGGAAAATCGGTGCGGAAGCCGAGCCGGCTGGTCACCGGCATTAGCGTCTTCTCGATCGTGCCGCGCACGCCCTTCTCGGCGCCGACGCGGGTGGTGATGATGATTTCGCCGCCCGGCCGGCAGACGCGCGCGAACTCGTCCAGCGCGCGCGCCGGATTGGCCACCGCGCTGACGACATATTGCGCGACGACGACGTCGAAGCTCGCATCCGCGAAGTCGAGCGCCTCGGCGTCACCGACGCGGATCGCGTCGATGTTGTGGAGGTTCTGCCGCCGGACGCGCGCGCGTGCCTTGTCGAGCATGTCCTCGGAGATGTCGATACCGGTGACCCGGCTGGTCCGGGCATAGCCGGGCAGCGAGATGCCGGTGCCGACCCCCACTTCGAGGATGCGGCCGCCGATCCGGTCCGCGGCGCGGATCGCGCTGGCCCGGCCCTGGCGGAAGACGGGTCCGAATACGAGATCGTAGATCGGAGCCCAGCGATCATAGGCCTGGGCGACCCCGGCCGTCGTCATCACTGCTGTCATGTCAGCGCATTACCTTCGTTTGACCCGATCTCGGGCGACGGTGATGTCCGACCTCTCTCCACTTGTTGCGTGTCAGCTTGACGACGGATCGGTGACGCGGGCTGTCACGCCGCTGTTATCGAAGTGACATGCGTGAGATGCGGAAAGGGCGGCCCGTCGCCGGACCGCCCCTGTCTGCTTCCCACTGTCGCTCCGTGTTCCTGCGCATGCAGGAAGCCAGGACAACGAAGGCTGGTGCTTGTGGCTCTGGGCTCCTGCGTTCGCAGGAGCACCAGGCAATATCGGCTTAGCGCTTCGAGAACTGGAAGCTGCGACGCGCCTTGGCGCGGCCGTACTTCTTGCGCTCGACGACGCGGCTGTCGCGGGTGAGGAAGCCCGCCGCCTTCACCGGCGCGCGCAGCGCCGGCTCGTACTTGGTAATCGCCTGGCTGATGCCGTGCTTCACCGCGCCGGCCTGACCCGAGAGCCCGCCGCCCTTGACGGTGCAGACCACGTCATACTGGCCCTCGCGCTCGGTGATGCCGAACACCTGGTTGATGACCAGACGCAGCGTCGGACGCGCGAAATAGATCTCCTGGTCACGACCGTTGATCGTGATCTTGCCCGAGCCCGGCTTGAGCCACACGCGCGCGACCGCGTCCTTGCGGCGGCCGGTGGCATAGGCACGGCCCTGCTTGTCGATCTCCTGCGCGCGCAGCGGGGCGCGCTGGACCGGCTCGTCGATGCTGCCGGCGAGATAGGCCTCGGCCGAGGCGTCGGCGGCGTCGGTCTGGACCTCGCGCTGCTGCTGGAGCGCCGCACCGAGATCAGAGAGGGACTGGCGGTTGTCGGACATTATGCGCCCACCTTGTTCTTGCGGTTCATGCCGGCGATGTCGAGCACCGCGGGGTTCTGCGCCTCATGCGGGTGCTCGGCGCCCTTGTAGATGCGCAGGTTGCGCATCTGCTGGCGGCCCAGCGGGCCGCGCGGGATCATCCGCTCGACGGCCTTCTCGAGCACGCGCTCCGGGAAGCGACCCTCGAGCACCTTGGCCGCGGTGACGCCCTTGATGCCGCCGGCATAGCCGGTGTGCTTGTAATAGACCTTGTCGCCCAGCTTGTTGCCCGTGAAGCGCACCT
>Ga0265798_10007780_pt1 | contig 13799 bp, 13 predicted proteins | sample P3T30metagenome_FD_192430 | JGI IMG/M metagenome (GOLD analysis project Ga0265798, IMG submission 192430) | Plant litter microbial communities from East Loma Ridge, Irvine, California - P3 T30 | ecosystem: Environmental > Terrestrial > Plant litter > Unclassified | place: USA: California...
GGCGGCTTTTCCATGAACTGCAGGCTGGCCGCTTCGCCGTGGGCGTCGATCTTGACGATGCCCACGCTCTTGGCCGCGATGCGCAGGCGGTGCGTTTCCACCAGCGCCTTGACGGGGTCCGGCATCTTGCCGAAGCGGTCGATCAACTCCTCCTGCATGCCGTCGATGCGGTCCTGGCTCTCGCAGTTGGCCAGGCGCTTGTAGATCGACAGGCGCTCGTGCACGTCGCCGCAATAGTCGGCCGGCAGCAGGGCTGGCACGTGCAGGTTGATCTCGGTGGTCGACGACAGCGGCGCCGCCAGGTCGGGCTCCTTGCCGGCCTTGAGCGCGCGCACCGCTTCATTGAGCATGTCCGAATACAGCTGGAAGCCGATCTCGAGCATCTCGCCCGACTGGTTATCGCCCAGCACCTCGCCGGCGCCGCGGATCTCCAGGTCGTGCATGGCAAGATAGAAGCCGCTGCCCAGTTCTTCCATCTGCTGGATCGCGTCCAGGCGGCGCTGCGACTGCTTGGTCAGGTTCGACAGGTCGTTCACCAGTAGATAGGCATAGGCCTGGTGGTGCGAACGGCCGACCCGGCCGCGCAGCTGGTGCAGCTGGGCCAGGCCGAACTTGTCGGCTCGGTGCATGATGATCGTATTCGCGGTCGGCACGTCGATGCCGGTCTCGATGATGGTGGTGCACAGCAGGATGTTGAAGCGCTGGGCCACGAAGTCGCGCATCACCTTCTCCAGGTCGCGCTCGTGCATCTGGCCGTGGGCTACGCCGATGCGCGCCTCGGGCAGCAGCTCTTGCAGCATCGCGCGCCGATTCTCGATGGTGTCGACCTCGTTGTGCAGGAAGTAGATCTGGCCGCCGCGTTTCAGTTCGCGCAGACAGGCTTCGCGGATGATCGAGCCGTCTTCGCTGCGCACGAACGTCTTGATCGCCAGGCGCTTCTGCGGCGCGGTGGCGATGATCGAGAAATCGCGCAAGCCTTCTAGCGCCATGCCCAGCGTACGCGGGATCGGGGTCGCGGTCAGGGTCAGCACATCGACTTCGGCGCGCAGGGCTTTCAGCGCCTCTTTCTGGCGCACGCCAAAACGGTGTTCTTCGTCGATGATCACCAGGCCCAGGCGCGTGAACTTGACGTCCGGCGACAGCAGCTTATGGGTGCCGATCACGATGTCGAGCGTGCCGTCGGCCATGCCCTTGATCGCATTGTTGATCTCCTTGCCGGTGCGGAAGCGCGACAGCTCGGCGATTTTCACGGGCCAGTCGGCGAAGCGGTCGGCGAAGGTCTGGGCGTGCTGCTCGGCCAGCAGGGTGGTCGGGGCCAGGATCGCCACCTGCTTGCCGCCCATGACGGCGATGAAGGCGGCGCGCAGCGCGACCTCGGTCTTGCCGAAGCCGACGTCGCCGCACACCAGGCGGTCCATCGGCCGGCCGGAAGTCATGTCCTTGATGACGTTGTGGATCGCTTCGGCCTGGTCGGGCGTCTCGTCGAAGCCGAAGCTCTGGGCGAAGTTCTCGTAGTCGTTGCTCGAGTATTCGAACGCGTGGCCCTGGCGCGCCGCGCGGCGCGCGTACAGGTTCAGCAGCTCGGCAGCGGTGTCGCGCACCTGCTCGGCGGCCTTGCGCTTGGCCTTTTCCCACTGGCCCGAACCGAGCGAGTGCAGCGGCGCATCCTCGGGCGAGGTGCCCGAGTAACGCGAAATCACGTGCAGCTGCGACACCGGCACATACAGCTTGGTGTCTTTCGCATATTCCAGGTGCAGGAACTCGGTCTCGCCTTCGCCCAGGTCCATGCTGGTCAGGCCCATATAGCGCCCGATGCCGTGGTTGATGTGGACTACCGGGTCGCCGATCTTGAGCTCGGACAGGTCGCGCACCATCGATTCGACCTGGCTGGTCGCTTCCTGCTTCTTCTTGCCGGCGCGCCGGCCCGAGCCCGCATACAGCTCGGTCTCGGTGATGAAGACCAGGTGACCGGATTCGGTATCGATCAGCTCGAAGCCAGCCTGCAGCGGGGCCACGCCCAGCGCCAGCCGGGCGTCGCTCTGGCGGAAGCCCTCGAAGCCTTCCACCGGCGTCAGCTCCAGCCGGTATTCGCCGAAGTACTGCTGGAGGGTCTCGCGGCGGCCGGCCGAATCGGCGCAGATCATCACGCGGGTGTTGGTGCGCTGCAGGTAGGCGCGCAGATTGGTCAGCGGATCGTCCAGGCGGCGGTTGACGGCGATGTCAGGGATCGGCGCCGACAGCTCCGAGGCCGGCGCTGCAGGATCGCGCGCGATATTCCAGCGGCCGTGCGGCTTGATGCAGGTGAAGAACTGCTCGGCGCCGAGAAACAGCTCGTGCGGTTCCAGGATCGGCCGTTCGCGGTCACTCTTCAAGAAGCGGTAGCGCGACTCGGTGTCGAGCCAGAAGCGCTGGATCGTCGCATCGATGTCGCCCACCAGGGCCACCGGCGACTCGTCGGGCAGGTAGTTGAACAGGTTGGCCGTCTCTTCGAAGAACAGCGGCAGGTAATACTCGATGCCGGCCGCGGCGATGCCGTTGCCGATGTCGCGGTAGATCGGCGAGCGGGTCGGATCGCCCTCGAAGCGCTCGCGCCAGCGGCCGCGGAAGGCGGTGCGGGCCGCATCGTCCATCGGGAATTCGCGGCCCGGCAGCAGGCGCACTTCCTTTACCGGATACAGCGAGCGCTGGGTGTCGGCATCAAAAGTGCGGATCGATTCGATGTCGTCGCCAAACAGGTCCAGGCGATACGGCAGCACGGAACCCATCGGGAACAGGTCGATCAGGCCGCCGCGCACCGAGTACTCGCCGGGCGACATCACCTGCGAGACGTGGGTGTAGCCGGCCAGCGTCAGCTGGGCCTTCAGTCTTGCCTCGTCCAGCTTCTCTCCCTGGCGGAAGAAGAAGGTGTAGGCCGCCAGGAACGATGGCGGCGCCAGGCGCACCAGCGCCGTGGTGGCCGGCACCACCAGCACGTCGCACTGGCCGTTGCGGATCTCGTGCAGGGTGGCCAGGCGTTCCGACACCAGGTCCTGGTGCGGCGAAAACGCATCGTAGGGCAGCGTTTCCCAGTCCGGCAGCAGGTGGCAGGACAGCTTGCCATCCGCAAACCAGGGGATCTCGTCGAGCAGGCGCTGGCCGTCGCTCGCATTGGCGACGACGACAGTGAGCATCTGGCCGCTGGCCTTCAGGGCCAGTGCGGCGGTGGCGAGGGCATAGGCGTCGGACGAGCCGTGCGCCAGCGGCAGGACGAAACGATGGCCTGGTTTGGGGAGGTGTTTCTTGAGATCGAAAGGCATGCAGCGTGCTGTTACGTTCGCGTCAAAAGTAGGCGTCAATTATAGACGAAGGCGCAAGGCATCGCCTTCGCACGCGCCGTGGCGCTTGCATGGCATGCGTTTACGTAATACTATAAGTTACGAATACGCTGAATGAGGAGTGCCATGTCCCATTTTCACGATCCTGCGATGGTAGCGCGCTACCACGAAGGTCCGCCCAAATTTGTCCCCGGCTTCGCCGATATGCAGCGCATGGCGTGGGTGCTGCTGGCCGAGCGCGCGCCGGATGACGCACGGGTGCTGGTGCTGGGCGCCGGCGGCGGCCTGGAATTGAAGGTGTTCGCGGATGGCCAGCCAGGATGGACCTTCGACGGCATCGATCCGTCTGCCGCAATGCTCGACCTGGCGCGCCGGACGGTCGCACCGCACGGCGACCGGGTGCGCCTGCACCATGGCTATGTCGACGTCGCGCCGCTTGGCCCGTTCGACGCCGCCGCCTGCCTGCTGACCATGCACTTCATGCCTGCCGCCGAGCGGCGTGACGCCATGCTCGCGATCCACTCCCGGCTCAAGCCCGGCAGCCCTTTCGTCGTCATGCACATGAGCGTGGCGGCCGGGCCTGTAGAGCGTGCGCGCTGGATGGCGCGCGACGAGGCCTTTGCGGTGGCTGGCGGGGTGGCGCCGGCGCTGGCGCTCCAGCGGCGCGAAGGCATCGCGGCCAGCCTGTCGGTGCTGGCGCCGCAAGAGGACGAGGCGCTGCTGCGCGATGTCGGCTTCACCGATATCGAGGTGTTTTATGTGGGTGGGGTATTTCGGGGTTGGATCTGCCGCGCCTGACCAAGTCGAGTGGTTGTGATCAAGCAGAAAGTCGCGCATCATCGTGTTTCCACATAATAAATATCGGAGACATTTCATGCGCGCAGGCCTGGCCGCCACATTCCTATCGATCGCATCCCTGCTGCCCGCGCTGGCGACTGCCGCGCCGCCCGCCGACCTGGTCCTGTTCGACGGCGCGCCGCGCCACGGCGTGACCGTCGCGGCGGTCGCTCCCGACACCGAGCACGTGCTGGTGGGCGAGCGGGTCGACGCCGATGCGGGCATCCGCGATAAATTCCCCGGCAGCGCGATCGAACTGGCGCGGGGCGAAGGGCCAGGCGCTGGCGGGGCCTTGACCCTGCGCTGGAACAAGATCTGGAAAAGCGGCGTGCGCCTGTCTGGCCCGGCGTTCGACCTGCGCCCCTATCTGGAACGCGGCACGCTGGCCTTCGACCTCAAGGTCGATGCGCTGGACAAGGGCGGGATCCTGTTCCGGGTCGGTTGCGGCGACGACTGCGAACGCCACGTTTCCTATGTGCTGCCGGGACGCGCCGCCCAGGGCAAGGGCTGGCAGCGCATCGTCCTGTCGATGTCATGCTTCGTGCGCGACGGCGACGATTTCGGCGCCGTGACGCGCCCGTTCCTGCTCGAGGGCACGGGCAGCGGCCAGGTCGGCATCGCCAATGTGAAGTTCTCTCAAGGCGGCGCGCCCAACACGCCATGCCCCGACTGGCGCACGGTGGCGGTCACCCCCGACACGCTCAACGAATCCTGGTCCACCGATTGGTGGCTGCCACGCCACCGGCAAAAGCTGGAAGACGTCAGGCAGATGGTTGCCGAAGGCCGCAGTCCGCAACTCGTCTTCATCGGCGATTCGATTACCCAGGGCTGGGAGAAAGAGGGCGCAGAGGTATGGCAGCAGTATTACGCGCGCCACCATGCGCTGGCGCTGGGATTCGGCGGCGATCGCACCGAGAACGTGCTGTGGCGCCTGCAGCACGGTGAGGTGGACGGCATCGACCCCAAGGTGGCGGTGCTCCTGATCGGGACCAATAACACCGGGCATCGGCGCGACTTCCCGGTCATCACGGCGGCCGGCATCGCGCGCAATCTCGAGGAACTCAAACAGCGCCTGCCGCGCACGCGGATCCTGCTGCTGGCGATCTTCCCGCGCGATGCCGCGGCGGACGGTCCGCTGCGCCGCCTGAATGACGGGATCAATGCGCGCCTGCCGGCGCTGGCCGACGGGCGCCGGGTGTTCTACCTCGACGTTAATCAGGCGTTCCTCGCTCCCGACGGCAGCCTGCCGGCGAACGTCATGCCCGACTGGCTGCATCCGAACGAGACCGGCTATGCGATCTGGGCCAAGGCTATGCAGCCGGAGCTGGATCGCTTGATGGCGCTACCGCGCTTGTAGGAGAGTCGGACAGCGGGTCGGCCGCGCGCCGGTTGGCGATCCCGAACGGCACGTGCACCATCGGAATCGAACCGCCGGGGCCGGAGCTGAGGTGGGTGATCTGGTCGTCGAAGAAGATGTGCGGCTTGAACACCGACAGCACGCGGCTCTTGTCCATCCCGCCCAGGAAGAACGTCTCGTCGGGCGAGACGCCCCAGCTGCCCAGGGTAGTGACGACGCGCTCGTGCGCCGGAGCGCTGCGCGCCGTGATGATGGCGATGCGCACGATGTGGCGGTAGCCGGGGTCGTCGCGCTCGGCCTCTTTTTCCAGCTGCTGCAGCATCGCCAGCTTGCGGAACATGACCGCCAGGGGTCCCGGCTGGTGCGGACGCGCCATGTGCAGGGTCTCGTGGGCGTGGAACTCGCCCAGCCCGTCGCGCTTGAACACCGTTTCGGATTCGTCGTCGGCCAGCACACCGTCGAAGTCGAAGGCCACCCGCAGCTCGATGTCGTCCTCTTCGTCGGCGATGCGCGAGGGCAGCACCAGGCCGGCCGGATAATCGACGTCGATCGCGCTCTTGACGTCTTCTTCGTTCGCGCTCAAGAACAGCGCGGCATTGAAGGCCGGCAGGTAGGGGTTGTAACAGTTAGACAGGAACTTGTTCGATCTTACGCAGTCTTATGCGTTGTGAACAAGTTCGTCTCCATCAGCACGGCTGCCCAAGCCCTCGGTGTCTCGACCAGCACATTACGTCGCTGGGAGGCCAGCGGCCGGCTAACTCTGGTGAGAGCAGAAGGCGGTCAGCGCCGGTATGACCTTGCTAGCCTGCGGCCTCAGGCGCAGCGGGATTCGCAGGCCTCGCGCAAGACCAACGCCTACGCACGTGTTTCGAGTTACGATCAGCGAGCGGACCTGGAGCAGCAGAAGCAAGTGCTTGAATTGTACTGCGCCAGCCAAGGGTGGATATTCGATGTGGGTGCCGATCTCGGGTCAGGTATGAACTACCGCAAAAAGGGATTGAAACATCTGCTTGATGGGATTGTCGAAGGTGAGGTCGGACGCCTCGTCCTGACCCACAAGGCTCGGCTGTTACGGTTCGGCGCAGAACTGATATTCGCCCTGTGTCAGGCGAGGCGGGTCGAGGTCGTCATCATCAACCAGGGCGAAGACACCAGTTTCGAAGAAGAGCTGGCTAGCGGATGTGCTCGAGATCATCACCGTGTTCTCCGCGCGTCTCTACGGCAGCCGCAGTCACCGTAACCAGAAGCTGATCGATGGAGTACGTATAGCCGTTAAGGAGTCGCAGTGTACCTAGCCCACCAGATTCGGCTCGATCCAAATAATGTCCAGGCGACGTATCTGGCGCGGGCTGCCGGTACCGCCCGTTTCGCCTATAACTGGGCATTGGCCGAATGGAAGCGACAGTATGAGGCGAGCAAGACCGATCCGACAATGCGCAAGCCGAGCAAGGCGGCGTTGCGGCGCCAGTTGAACGCCATCAAGCGCGAGCAGTTTCCGTAGATGCTGGAGGTGACCAAGAACGCCCCACAAATGGCGATCATGCAGTTGGGGCAGGCATTCGAGAATTTTTTCAAGGGGCTTGCCCGTTATCCGACCTTTCGCCGCAAGGGCCGCGATGACCGATTCACGTTGAGCAATGACCAGTTTCGGGTCGACGGAGAACGCATCCATATTCCCAAGCTGGGGTGGCTGCGCATGCGTGAATCCCTGCGTTACACCGGGCGCATCATTTCCGCCTCGGTCAAGCGCGTTGCTGATCGCTGGTATGTCAGCATTGCCGTCGATATCGCCATCGACACCTTCAGGCCGCTTCTGTCGCCAGCCGAAAACCAAGGCGCGGTTGGAGTCGACCTGGGTGTCGCGGCACTGGCCACACTGTCGACCGGCGAGAGGATCATCGGCCCGAAGGCGTTAGGTACACTGCTTGATGGCGTGCGACGCCTCGCGCGCGATTTGTCCCGCAAAGTCAGAGGTTCGCGCAATTATGCCAAGGCGAAGCGCAAACTGGCCAAGCTGTATGCCAGGATTGCCGATCTACGGCGAAACAGCCTGCATCAGCTGAGCGCCAATCTCACCCGCCGTTTTCATACCATCGGTATCGAAGATCTGAACGTGAAAGGCATGCTTCAAAATCACTGTCTGGCGCGGGCAATTGCGGACATGGGATTTCGTGAACTGCGCCGCCAACTGGAGTACAAGGCGGCATGGAGAGGTGTTCAGCTGGTCGTTGTCGATCGCTGGTACCCGAGCAGCAAGACGTGCTCGTGCTGTGGCCATCGGCTCGATGCGCTTGAACTGGCAGTGCGAGAATGGCACTGCCCAAGCTGCGGTGCACTGCACGATCGGGACGTCAACGCAGCAATCAATTTAAGAGAAATGGCGGTGAGTTCCATCGCATCGGCCTGTGGAGGGGAAGGCGCTGGCCTTGCGCACACGTGCAAGGTGAAACCGTCCCCGGCGAAGCAGGAATCCAGCTGCAAAGTTAACTATGGATAGCTTTGCATAGGTCTGGAGGAACGGCGATTTGCCGGTCATGAACACCGCGCGCGAGATGTCCAGCCCGTAGTGGGCGATCGAGCGCATCACGCGCAAGCCCGTCTCGGGTGAATTGCGAGAACAGGACCACTTCGACCGGCGCCTGCTGCGGGAAGCACCTGTTGATGCTGAGGAAGCGCCGGATAAAGGAGAAGGCCACGCCGCGCCCGAGTACGACATCGCGCTGGCGCTCCTGGTAGGCGCGGTATTCGTCCGGCCCCTGGTCCAGATACACCTGGTGCGATTCGGACAGGTCGAACAGCGCGCTGGAAGCAACGCCGATCACGAGTTTTTCTTCGATGGGAAACGGCATTCAGGCGTCCTGTCGGTCGGATTGTTCAAGCAGTCGCTCATAGACCTGGCGCGCATCCGGCGGCAGCGCGAGCACGGCGCGCACGAACAGGGGCTGTCCACCGCTGGCCAGCATCTGCAGCTTGGCCAGCCGGTCGGCATCGAGCAGCAGGGTTGGCAAAGCGCCGGCGTCGCCCAGGTGGGCGATCGCGTGGCCGATCGCCGGCGGCAGTTCCCACGCGTCGGCAATACGGGCCGAGATCAGGCGCGCCGCCGCCACCAGGCGCGTGCCGAAGGCGTCGCTGTCTGGCAGGGCGCCCGGCGGCACCAGCTGCTCGACCGCGCGAAAAGCCACCACCAGTCCCACGTTGTGCAGCAGACCCGCCAGATACGCCTCGAAGGCATCGGCGCCAAGGCGCGGCGCCAGCAGGCCGGCGGCCTGCGCGCAGAGTTCGGACTGGCGCCACAGCGACGGCGCCACCAGCCGCGCCAGCGGGCCGGCCTGCTGGCTGATGATCGGGCGAAAGGCGACCCGCGCCAGCAGCATGCGCAGGCCGTTCTGGCCGAGCAGCAGCACTGCGCCCTCGAGGTTGCGGATCGGGGAGGAAGGCTGGTAATACGGGCTGTTGACTTCGCGGATCACCTCGGCCACCAGCACCGGGTCTTGCGCCACCTGGCGCGCCAGCGCGCCGGCGCTGCTGTCGTCCTCGCGCAGGCTGCGCAGCAATTGCGGAATCACGGCCGGCACCCGCGGCACCAGCGCCGCCGCACTGTGCGGATCGCGCGCCAGGCGCGCCAGCTCGTCGAGCACGGGGCCGTCGGGGGCGGGCCTCCCGCTCACGTGCGGGCCGGCCAGCCAGTGGAAGAAAGCGAGGTCGAGATCGAGGTTCGCCAGCGCGGTATCCTCGGCCGCTGGGCCGGGACGTTCCCTGTCGACATCGGAGGGAGCCGGGCCTGGTATGCCCGCTTCGCGCGTGCCGAACAGGCGGGCGAGCCAGCGTTTCATGGGCGTGCGGTGTTCAGGCAAGAGGTCATGCGTCAATTCTACAGTGAACGCAAACGGCCCGGCCGCCGCTTGCGCGGCGCCGGGCCGTTTGCTGTCTCAACGATTACTGGCCGTTGTTCGAGCCGGTGGTGGTGTGACCGGTATTGGTCGGGGTGGAGGAGCTGCCCGTGGCGTTAGCCGGGCCGGTATTCTGCACATCGTTCGGGCTGATGCCCATCTGCGCGTCGACGGTCGGGTTGCCGGTCGAGCCGGCCTGCGTCGTGCCCATCGAGGACGAGCCGCTGGTGGTGCCGGTGGTGTCGGTGGTATTGCAGGCGGCCAGGGCAAAGGCCATCACGCCGCCCAGCAGAACGGTCTGGAGCTTCTTCATTGTGCTTCTCCTTGATTGGTCAGTCAGCGCATCATGCGAGGTCAACGGTACGCATGAAATAGGAAGACAACGTCAATACCTGTAGGATCAGGCTCACGTACGGTGAGACCTATCCTCCCATCGAGAGTAGGCCCATGCGGGACGGCCTGGCGCAAGTCCACGCCGTCCCGCATGGGCCTGGGTGATTAGCGGCTGACCGGGGTGTCGGTGGTCTGCTCGTTGTTGCTGGTGGTGCCCGATGCGGCATTCACGCCGCTGGCGCCGTTGGAGCCCGAGTTCCAGCTATTGGCGCCGCCGGTGGTGCTTGGCGTTTGCACGCCGCTGCCGATGGTCGAGCCGGTGGCGCTCGAGCCGCTCATCGTATCGGTGGTGGTGTCGGTGGTGTTGCAGGCAGCGAGGCCGAAGGCCAACATGCCGGCGAGAACTGCGCTTTGAACGGTACGTTTCATGGTGTTCTCCTTGGGTGCTTAAGTGTTTTCATTTTCGCAACGGCAAGGGCGCGCGAGAATAGGAACACGTCGGTTACCCGTGTAGGATTCGACCTTAGTCCTGCGTCAGCAACAACGTCAGGGCCGCGTCAGGCTGCCACCATTTCCTGGGCCAGCCAGTCAAGCAGTTCCGGCGCCGGCAAGGGCCGGCTGAAATAATATCCCTGCACCTTGTCGCAGCGCTGCTCGCGTACCACGTCGAGCTGCGAGCGGGTTTCGATGCCTTCGGCTACCGTCGTCATGCCCAGGCTCTGGGCCACTTTGACGGTGGCCTCGATCAGCACGCGGTGGTGGAAACTGGTGTCGGCCAGGCACACGAAGGAGCGGTCGATCTTGACCGTGTCGACCGGCAGCAGGTGCAGGCTCGAGAGCGAGGAATAGCCGGTGCCAAAGTCGTCCAGCGCGAGCTTGACGCCAAGCGCCTTGAGCTCGTGCAGCCGCACCTGCGTGTCCTGGTCCTGGGCCGCCAGGCTCTCGGTGACTTCGAGCTGCAGGCAGGCGGGCGGCATGCCGCTGCTGCGCAGCACGGCGGCGACGCTCTCGATCCAGCCGGCCTGGCCGAGCTGTGCGCGCGACAGGTTGACCGCCATCAGGCGCGGCGCGGCGTCGCCCAGGCGACCCTGCCAGTCCATGAAGTCGCGGCAGGCGCGGGCCAGCACGAAGTCACCCAACGCGCCGATCAGGCCGCACTCTTCGGCTACCTGGATGAATTCGATCGGCGGCACGATGCCGCGCTGGGGATGGCGCCAGCGTACCAGCGCCTCGACCCCGGCCGCGCGGTCGACGCCGCCGTCCGGCAGCAGGCGCACCACCGGCTGGTAGACCACGAACAGCTGTTCTTCGGCCAGCGCCTGGCGCAGGTCGGCTTCGATGTCGGCGCGGCGTGCGGCGCGTTCGCGCATGCTGGCCTCGAACACCGCATGACGGTTGCCGCCGGCGCGCTTGGCTTCGACCATGGCGATGCCGGCGTCGCGCAGCAGGCTGTCGGGATCATGGTCGCCGAGCGCGATTGCATCCGGTCCCCAGGCCAGTCCCAGGCTGGCGCTGCACACGATCTCGTGGCCGCCAATCACATACGGATGGGCCAGGGCGTCCAGCAGGCGCAAGGCAACCCGCTCGGCGTCTGGCCGTGCGCGCAGGCCGTCGAGCACGACCACGAACTCGTCGCCGCCAATGCGCGCGGCCAGCTGGCCGCTGCGCGGCGTCGGGGAGATGCCGTCGCTGGGCGGGCGCAGGGCGCCGCGCAGACGGTCAGCCACATGCATCAGCAGCTGGTCGCCGCCGGCCTGGCCGAGGCTGTCGTTGAGCTGGCGGAAGCGGTCGCAGTTCAGCGTGAGCACGGCGAAACCGTGTCCGTCCTGCGCCCGCGCCAGCAGGCGCTGCAGCTCTTCGCGCACCGCCTCGCGGTTGGGCATGCGGGTCAGGCTGTCGGTGCGGGCGGCGCTGCGCAGGCGCCGCGACAGCATCTCCTGTTCGCGCTGGACCTCGAAGGTGGCGTCGGCCACGGTCGCCATCAGGCGCTCGGGGTCGAGCTTGGTCAGGTTGAGCGACAGCACCTGCAACGATCCGCTGGCCGCATGCTGTACGCCGACCGGCAGGCGCAGGCCCTCGCAGATCATGCCCGAGGGTTCGATGAAGGCCTCGACCATCGCCGGCAGCTGCGGCGCGACCGGCGCCAGCACGTCGAACAGGTTGTCCAGGCCGGCGTCGGTGGCGAGCGGCATCAACAGGTTCGAGGCCATCGGATTGAGCATCTCGACCGTGCCGTCGAGCGTGGTCTGGGCCAGGCCGATCGGGGCCCGGTACAGGAACTGCACCAGCGTTTCATAGGCATCGACTGGTTCATGCTGCATGGGCGTTCTCCTGTTGGCGCGCGACAGCTTCTTTCGGTGCGCCGAGATCGCGCAGGATCAGGCAATAGGCGGCGCCGGCGGATTCTCCGGGCAGCGGCTCGCGCTCCGGCAGCGGTGCAACCAGCGTGCTGCCCCAGAATACGCTGCCGTCGGCGCGCAGGCGGCGACCTTCGTCGAGCGACCAGCCAGTGGCATCGGCGTTGCGCAGGCGATCCTGGCGGTACTCGAGCGCGGTGGTGTCGTGCGGATAGAAGATCGTGAACGGCCGGCCGACGACATGCGCGTCGAAGCCGGTGACGCGCCCGATGCTCGCGTTCCAGTCGCAGATGCGGCCCTGCAGGTCGAGGTTGACCAGGGCGTAGTCCTGGACCCCGGCCAGGATGGCATTGAGCCAGGCGTCGTTCTGGCGCAGCCGGCGCTCGCGCCGCACCTGTTCGGTAATGTCATTGATCACCGCCATGACGCGCTCTGGATCGAGCTTGAGCAGGGTGAGCGCCAGGATCTGCGGCGTGCGCTTGGCGCCGGCGCCCGTATCCAGGTAGACGTGCAGGCCGTCGCAGATCTTGCCGTAGGGCTCGCCATGGCATTCGACCCGGCCGCGCAGCTCCGGCGCGACCCGTTCGAGGGCCGTAAACAGGTTGTCCAGGCCGCCGTCGTGCGACAGCGGCATCAGGAGCTGGGCCGCCACCGGATTCATCATGGCGACCTCGCCCTGGAGGTTGGTCTGCACCAGGCCCACCGGGGCCAGGTACAGGAACTGGATCAGCGCCTCGTATTCGGCGCCGGACTCGCTAGCATCCCGGCTCATCTGTCGATTACCGCGGCTGGCGCTGGACCAGCACGTAACGCAGGGTCCCGCCCGGGTTCGACAGCAGGCGCAGCGCAACCTTGACCGGGCGCATGCGCAGGGTGAGCACGTAGTCGATTGTGTCGTCCAGCACGCTGTTGTCTTCCTGGGCGTCTTCGAAGCGCTGGGCCACCATGAAATTGTTCATGCACGGCGCGACGTTGGTGAACAGCGGCTGGCCCAGCACCCGCTGCGGCGACAGGCCGGCCGCCTGGGATTCAAAAGCGTTGTACACGGTGACGTCGGTGTCGGCGCCGAAGCCGATCACGCCGAAATCGAGCGCGTCGAGCTGTTCCGGCGTGCACTGGTCGAGGCGGGCGGCCAGGTCGGGCGCGTCGAACGAAATGGGCGTAACGGTCATGGTGTCGGATGCCGGGACGCGGCTGTTGAATGTGAGAAACAGATGTTGCATGTGAAAAGGCATAGTGTCAATCGTGCGCGCCTTTCCACGTCACATTTGTCCAGCCGCGTGCCGTTACCGACACATCCGCCTACAGGTCGATCAGGTTTTCGAAGCCGCCGAAGAACATGCGCTTGCCGTCGAAGGGCACGCCGCCCGGCTTCATCATGTCGGCCAGGCGCGGGTCTTGCATCACTTTTTCGAGCACGGCGTCGCGATGACTGCGCGATTCATAGACTGCCCAGGCCAGGATGACGGTCTCGCCGTCTTCCAGCTTGACGCTTTGCGGGAACGAGGTGTGCTCGCCCGGCTTGACGTCGTCCGCGATCCACTCGCGGTATTCGAGCGCGCCGTGTTCGCGCCAGACCTGGCCCGCCAGGTTGGCCTGGGCCCGGTACTCGTCGATCTTGGATGTGGGCAGGGGCAAGACAAAACCGTCGACATACGCCATGATTCTTCTCCTGAAGGTGGGTGATGTGAGGTGATGCTGGGGTGAAGCA
>Ga0265798_10007781_pt1 | contig 13799 bp, 16 predicted proteins | sample P3T30metagenome_FD_192430 | JGI IMG/M metagenome (GOLD analysis project Ga0265798, IMG submission 192430) | Plant litter microbial communities from East Loma Ridge, Irvine, California - P3 T30 | ecosystem: Environmental > Terrestrial > Plant litter > Unclassified | place: USA: California...
ACGCCACACCGATCGCGGGCCTCGTCTGGCCCCGCATCACAACCATCGCCCTCGACGCTCCCGCAGCGATGGCCGAGATCGCCCAGGTCGTCATCGACCGGATGAACCGTGGCACAACGCGCGAGGTACCCCTAAGGACCGGCCTGCGCCTCATCCCGGGCGCCACCACCTAGCAATCCAGAATGGCCGCCCGACTATCTAGGCATGATTGTGCCCGATAGGGGATCGGTGCACGCGACACGTGAACCGGGTGACGTCCCAGAAGGCCGATGGGTTTGGCGTCGGCCATGTCCGCCTCTTCTCTGCAGCGTGTCGGCATGCGACCGATGGTCCATTCGTAGAGTTGCGACATGCGCGTAGTTGAGGGTCGAGCTGGAAGCTCGCGAGCTGGTGGCGCTGATCGCGTCCTCAGGGAGGCCCTGTTGTCCGGCGCAGTGCTGGGAGGTCTGGCCTTCTTGGTGATCGCGAAGGTGAATGACGGTCTGGCCGATGAGAGCGCGTCCTTTTCTCTGGTGGGCGTCGTGCTCAGCGCTCTTGTGGGTTGTCTCATCGCTGGTGCTGCTGCGTGCGCAGGGCTCGTCGCCGAGCGCCTGGTGGGTGTGTACAGCAGGCGGGGGTGCCTCCGGGTCTGCGCTGGGTCTGGCGTAGCGGGGCTCGCTGCGTGGTTGTTGACTCGAGTCCTCATCGTGCCGGAGCTGCTGTTGCCTAGCTTTCTTCCTGCAGTTGCCGGATGCGTCGGCTGTGCAATGGCCGCAGTCATCCTGACGCGCTCTCACCGTCGGCGGACTCGAGGCGCCTCCTAACTTGAGGCGCTCGCGTGACCGGTTGTGGACAACGGACATGCACGTCGTGATTGCGCATCACGTGTTTTGGCCGTGTCCCGTTAGACGATCCTGCTCAGGGCATCAGGGCATCAGGGCATCAGGGCATCAGGGAGGCCGCGACGGCGGGGTGTCAGGGCAGCAGCAAGGACTCCAGTTCTTCGCGGTTGCCTCTGAGAGCGTTCATATCGATGAATTTTTCGTCGCCGTCGTACCCGTCGAGCTGCTCGCGTGCCGACCACTGCCAGAAAGTCCAGTCGCGGTCGTCGGCGAGATGCGGGGAGGTGGCGACCGAGCGGAACCAGATGGGGTTGTCGGGGTAGCTCCCGGCGAGGTATCGCTCGTACCAGTCGCGGGTCGCGTACAGCACGGCCGGTCGGCCGTAGTGTTGTTCGATGGCGAGCAGGAGCGGGTCCAGCGCTTCCTTGACTGTGGCTGCCGGGGGAGGGGCGTCGCAGTACTCGGCGTAGCACTCGACGTCGACCACGACGGGCAGGTCGCCCCGGTTCCGGGAGACGGTGGCTATGACATTGGCTGCTTGGTCGGTTCCCGGGCTGTCGACGCTGAGGAAGTGGTAGGCGCCGACGAGCAGGTCGGTGTCGTGGGCTTCGGCCCAGTTGCTGGCGAACCGGGGGTCTTGGTAGCTCGAGCCTTCCGTCGCCTTGATCCACGCGAATTCGATGTCCTGCGACGCCAGGGCGTCCCAGTTGATCGTGCCTTGGTACGCGGATACGTCGACTCCCTGCACCGGGTACCGGAGGGCCACTGTACGGGTGGGCCAGAGCGTGCCCGTGAACAGGAGCGCGGCGATGACGAGCACAGCGAGGGCAGCCACGGCCCCGGCAATGACGAGGCGACGCCGCCGAGGAACCGTGCCTGCTCGGCGCAAGCGGGCGTCTCTGTTCTCGTCGTGATCGTTGATGTCAGGCTCCACGGGATACGAGGCTACGGGTGCGGGCAGGTCCTCTAGCCCGCTGCCTGGTCCGATAGGGGATCCTTTTCTGGTTCGGCCTCATGGCAGCCGTCGGCCTCGAGGTCGTCACCAGGATGCGGGTAGCCGTTTTCCCGGTGCGGGTGGGTGCTGGACGAGGGTGAGTGTGTCGTCGAGGTCGATGTGCCCGGGGAAGTTGTATCTCGCGAATTTGCCGCTGGGGTCGTGTATCGAGGTGGGCATCGTGATGGTGGTGCGTCGGATTGCCTCGGCGCGGACCTGTGTGGATTCGGTGTCGAGGCGTGGGCCTATGCGGGTTCGGAGGATGATCTCGACGCGCGTTCTCGGCCAAGAGTCTGAGCGCAAGGATCTCTGACTGCGTCGCTGGGTCAGACGGGATCAGGGCGCTGTCGATGGTGCTCAGGGCCAGGGTGCGACGTTATCGAAGAATGACCAGAAGGTGCCGGCGCCGTAGACGCCGAAGAAGACGAACGTGAGTACTCCGACGCCGGCCAGGGGCGCCCACCATCTGCGTCGCTCGCCAGCAGTCCCCAGCCGGAGGGGGAAGCTCTCGGGGGCGTCGGCTGACGGCTCCGCGTCAGAGGTGGTCACCTTATTGACGGTAGATGCAGAGCAGGACATCTTGGTGCTGATTCTGCGGAGGGCCTGGTGTGGGTAGATGCACGGCCGACCGCCGCCTGGTAGGGGATCGGTCTGCGACACAGCATCGAGCGAGCGCACCGAGGTAAGAGTTCGTTCCGAGTCCCAACGCCGACCCGGTCGCAGAGTCTTGGTGTGGAAATGGCACCCTCAATCCCGGTCAGCGCTTGGACGATGACGAGTTGGCGGGTGGCTCTGGGCGCCCCGACTCCTGTGCGCGAAGCGATCGCGCAGCTTCGCACGTACGGCTTAGTGGAGATTGAGGGCAGCCGGCACGCACGTGGCGCCGCACGAGACGAGGTCGCCCACTCTGAGGCTGCGCAGGTCCTCACCGGCCTGCACTCCCTGGCCAGAGAATGGGGTGCTCACGATCTCGACGTGGCTCCCCGGAGACCAGGGCGACGTCCATCCAGGCGGCAAGGAAGCAGCTGGTGGCACACGATCTCGCAGGCCCCGGAACCCTTCTCGACATCTCCGGCGAGCTCACGAAGGGGTCCGGCAACACGCTGCTCGCAGACGCCGAGGAATCGTTGCGAATTCGCGTGAACGACCTACGACCTCAAGACGCAGACGCTCACGACTGGAATTCCCTCATCGCCACGGCGGACGAGTTGGCAGCAGCCATCACCCGCTAGGGCAGCATGTGCCGCCACCGCTCGGCACTCTCACTCTGCAACGCGGCTCGCCTGGACCACCTCCTGTGCGGCTTGAGTACTCCTTGCCCGGGTCGCTCCACGGGCACACCCCATTGGTTGTGAATCGTCAACCATTGTGTATAGTTGCCAAAAGGCAACTAAATCAGGAGGACCATGACCGTGCAATCGAAGAGCCCGAGATCGAATCAGAGGGCTGCTTCGCCTGACGGTTCCATGACGCAGCGGCAGGTGCTCGAGTCGCTTTCGGGGCTGCTACTTGGCATGTTCGTGTCGATTCTCGCCGGCACTGTGGTTTCCACGTCGCTTCCGGTCATCATTTCCGACCTGGAAGGTGATCAATCGGCGTACACGTGGGTCGTCACCGCGACGCTGCTCGCCACGACCGTCAGTACGCCCCTATGGGGCAAGTTCGCTGACCTGTTCAATCGCAAGCTGCTGATCCAGCTCGCTCTAGGGCTGTTCGTCCTGGGTTCAGCGCTGGCCGGTTTTTCCCAGAACACGGACACCCTGATCGTGTTCCGCATCTTCCAGGGGCTGGGCGCAGGCGGACTCGCAGCGCTCAGTCAGATCATCATGGCGGACATCATCAGTCCCCGCGACCGGGGCAAGTACGCGGGCCTGTTCGGAGGCGTCATGGCCATCGGAACGGTCGGAGGGCCGCTGCTGGGCGGACTCGTCACCGACGCCCTGGGTTGGCGGTGGAACTTCTTCATCGCTCTCCCGATCGCAGTCGTCGCGATCATCCTGCTTCAGCTGACCCTGCACCTTCCCCAGATCTCGAAGCGAAAAGTTCGCATCGACTACCTCGGAGCCGTACTCATCGCCGGCGGGGTCTCGTTGCTCCTCATCTGGGTCTCTCTTGCTGGCAAGAACTTCGAATGGCTGTCCGGCACATCAGCCCTCATGGTCCTTGGAGCCCTGGTGTTGCTTGCGTCGGCCGTAGTTGTGGAACTCAAGGTTGCTGAACCGATCATTCCGCTGACGATGTTCCGCAATCGCACCTTCACGCTGGCTGTCGTGGCGAGCATCTCCGTGGGAGTGTCGATGTTCGGCACAGCCGTGTTCCTGGCGCAGTACATGCAGTTGGCGCGAGGCGCTACGCCGACGCAGTCAGGCCTGCTGACGATCCCCATGATGGCTGGCCTGCTCATCGCCTCGACCATTTTCGGTGGCATCATCAGCCGCCGAGGCACCTGGAAGACGATCATGGTGTCGGGCAGCGTGCTGGTGGTCACGGGCACACTTCTGCTGTCAAGCCTGCGATACGACACGAATCTCGTCCTCGTGGGCGTCTACATGTTCGTTCTCGGAGCAGGCCTCGGCATGCTCATGCAGAATCTCGTCCTGGTCGTTCAGAACTCCATTCCCGTGAAGAACTTGGGAGTAGCGACCAGCGCGGTCACCTTCTTCCGCAGCTTGGGCGGGACGATCGGCGTGTCCGTTCTCGGTTCCGTCCTGGGAACGATCGTCTCGCAGAACATCACCAGCGGCGTCGCGGATCTTGCGCCCGCCGATCAGGCCGCAGCAGGCAAGGCCCTCGGTAGCGGAGCGATCCCCCAGGTGTCGGAACTGCCAGGCGCAATTCGCGTGCTGGTCGAATCTGCGTACGGGGTCGGGGTCGGGAACGTCTTCCTCTACAGCGTGCCCCTCGCGGTCATCACCTTGATCGCTGTTGCCTTCCTGCCCAACGCCAAGCTCGGCAGCATGAACGCGGTCCAACTCCAGAACGAAGCAGAGGCCGCTGCGTCGCCGACCGAGCCCCCTCGGAGCTCGCTCGAGAAGGCAGAAGACGCACTCATCGGAGCAGCAGCAGCAACAGCCGCCCTCACACCCGCCGGAGAAACGCACCCGACCGGCTCGATCCGCGTCATCGATGACGCGACAGACGACAGCGGTGACGACAGCGATGGAAGATGACACGGCCCAGGGTGCCGTCAGCTACGTCGAAAAGCAGATGACGATGTTCGCCAGGACGGTTCGAGCGTCCATTCGAGAAGCAGCGACTGCCGTGGACTCCGCCCTCACGTCCTCTGGATACAAGCTCCTGCGGCTCATCTCCCGGTGCGGACCCATGCAGGCGAGTGCCACCGCCGACGCCCTGGGCGTCGACCGCAGCGTCGTCAGCCGAGACCTGCCGCTGCTCGAGACACTTGGGCTCCTTGAAAGGCGGGCCGACACGAGAGACGGCCGAGCCCGGGTACTTGCCTTGACACCGCGAGCTGAACAGCTGTTCCTCACGACGCCAGCCCTGAGCGACACGCACCTGCACAACGCCCTGCTCGACTGGCCGACCGCGGACCTGATCCAACTAGGGACCTACATGGAGAAGCTGAACGCCTTCAGGGGCATCACGCGGGCCGACGTCCAGACGTGAGCGCGTCGGCAACTGCTGCTCGGGCTGGAACGCGGTCGGCCCTGGTCCGTTCAGTCGAGGTGCGCCGCATCCGAGAACGTGTCGGGAACCGCCCTCAACGCCGCGAGGATGCGCGCCCCTAGATCAGCTCGGGCGCTGTCGTCATCGGCCTGCGACGCCGACAGCCATCCACGCCAGGCATGACGAACGGCCGCGCCCACCACGAACCCCGTGAGGGAAGCCCTCTCCGTGATCTCGGCGACCTCCAGTTGGTCTCCCTGTAGTCGGGAGAGGCGATGAGCCAGAGCAAGAACCAGTTGCTCTTCGAGTTGGTAGCTGAGGGCCAGGCGTTCGTTGCGGAGCTGCGGAAAGCCGGCGAACACGCGCCGGCGCCGACGCATCAGCTCCCAGTCCACGTCAGCGTGCTCCACGAGAGTGCCGAACAGATCGACGATGCTCTCAAGAAGTGGTGCCGGGTCGTGCACGAAAGTCTCGACCGCAGGGCTCTCCGGCAGAACCGATGCTTCACCTGTCAGCACGGCCGCCTTGTCCGGGAAGTAGTTGAAGAACGTTCGGGCGGAAACGCCGGCACGTCCAGCGACTCCACTGATCGTGACGGCGTCCATTCCCCCTTCTTGGAGGATGTCGAGAGCGGCGACCTGCAGAGCCCGCCTCGTCCGGCGTCTCTTTGCCTCCCGTAGACCCTCTGTCGCTTCCATGTCTTCTCACTCTGTTCAGCTGATGGGGCGGTGTCCCACTCGCCTGACTCACGTCGGGCGAGACGTGATTCTTGGACGCGTGATCACGGAGAGATCGAGAACGCGGAACGCCTGCTGTGTCTCACAGGGCTCGCACCTCACCCTGCAGGCCGAGTGCTTTCTCGACAAGCGCAGCCGGCGGCCCTTCTCCGAAGCGAGCCCACCACAGCATGGCGGCGTGACCACCGTCGACGAGCGCCGCCGATCTCATCGTGACCTCGAGGCTGTTGCCCTCAAAGCCACCACGATCGACGAGGAACGTCGCGATGGCCTGCCTGATTTTTTCGCGGTGCGCCACCCCGAATGCGGAAAGCGCCTCTGACGAAGCGATGAGAACAAGCCTCTGCCGCGTGACCTCCAGGGCCTCCTCGGGGAACACGAGAGACCGGACGTATGCGTCCTGGGCTGCGCGAAAGGGGTCTCTTTCCGGCGTGACGTCTCGAAGTCCTCGGTGCACGCGCTCCAAGGCTTCCGCCGACCCTCCCCAGACGAGCTCGTTCTTGGAGGGAAAATAACGGAAGAGAGTGCGCCTGTTCACGCCCATCTCACGCGCGACGTCGTCCATCGTGACGTCGTCGAAACCGCGGTCGACGAACATCCGCACAGCCGTACGTGCGACTTCTTCGGCGTCGACCTGAGGCGGTCTGCCACGTCTCTTCGGTTCCATGAATCACCCTTTGTGTCACTCGGTGGTATAACTGTACTAGCCCTGCCTGGGCACATGTTCATCGAGGAGCACACATGACTGACACTGCCTCCCGTTTCGCGGGCCGCACCATTATCGTCACTGGAGCCGGGTCCGGCATCGGGCGGTCGACTGCGATGAGATTGGCCGAAGAAGGCGCGAGAGTCATCGGAACCGACGTTGTGGAACAGCGTCTCACCGACCTCGTCGCCGAACTCGAGGGATTCGACGTCAGGGTCGTCGTCGGCGACGTCACGAAGGCCGAGACCATCGACGCGATCATCGAAGCGGCGGGCGGCCGGATCGACGGCCTGGCCAACGTCGCCGGGATCATGGATGGATTCCTGCCCCCTGACGAGGTGGACGATGCGACGTGGGAGCGGGTCATGAGCGTGAACGTCACCGGCCCCATGCGTCTCACTCGCGCCGTTCTTCCCGTCATGATCGAAGCCGGCAAGGGCGCCATCGTGAACGTGGCTTCCGAAGCTGCACTCCGCGCGTCGGCGTCAGGCGCCGCCTACACGGCGTCCAAGCACGCCATCGCCGGCTACACCAAGTCCGTGGCTTTCTTCCACGGACCCCAGGGAATCAAGGCCAACGCGGTCGCGCCTGGCTCGGTCAAGACGAGCATCGAGGCGCCGATGAAGTCCGACTACGCCGCCAGCCGCGTCGGCCCCGTCTTGAGCAACGTCGTCCCCACTCCTGCAGAACCGGAGAAGCTGGCGGCAGCGATCACGTGGCTGCTGAGCGACGACAGCGACAACATCAACGGAGTCGTTCTGCCCAGCGACAGTGGGTGGTCAGCAATCTGAGCGTCGCCTGACGCGCATCTGGTCGAGCAGATGCCGACCTCGCCACTCTGAGCGGGTGGCGAAGGCGCCGCCACGACCATGCGAGCCGCCCGAGCCCCGTGGGGCCGGGCGGCTCGCTCGTGCCGAGGCAAGCCCTGACCCCGCCCGAGCCGGCTACAACCGCAGATGCCTCCACAGCACCAGGCCGCCCTCAGGTCTCAGTGGACAGCGAGCTCCACGACAAGCACAGCGATGCCGAGCAACGTCGTCCCAGCCAAGACGCCGATCTTCGTGACGAGTCGAACACGGAGCCCACGAACAGCGATGAGGACGACGACGATGAGGGTGAGCAGGAGCACGAACGAGATTGCTCGGAGAGCCACGCCAAGGTCGATCCACCCTGCAGCCGACGCCCCGAGGACGAGCAGCGGCGTCACGACGACGCTGAGGGAGCCGAAGCTCACCCAGAGCAGGTGACGAACCTCGCGCCGGTCAGGCAGGGCCTCGTCGCGAACCATGTGCGCGATGAGGTCGGAGAGGAACACCGCCAGGAGTGTCCCGACAACGGTGAGCGTAAGGGTAAGTGCTGCGGAGGCGACACTGGCGTGGTCGCCGGACCGCTCGAACGCGATCACCACGGCGAGAGACGTGAAGGTGACGTAGATACGCTCCTTTAGCGCCTCAGAACGTTGCGCCGCACTCGCGCGGCGACGCACCTGCCTTGATCCCTCAGCCTGTCGGTCACGATCGCTCACAAGCCTCAGGGTATGGCCACGAGAACGAGGAGGTGCACCGGTGCGCGATGGAATATCGGTCATCTGCTCGTCGCGACATCACGGGTGAAAGTAGGTGACGCGCGTTCGTCCGCGGGATCCGAAGCGGACAGTCGCAACGTCGAATGATGCCGAGGCAGTTTCTGCCAGGCAGGATTATGCTCAGGGTGTGACTGAGTCCGAGGGCGTCCCCACTGCACGTCTGCGTGCGTCGGAGCGGTGCTGCGACTTCTATGTCGAGCGCGCGAGCACCGACCTGACGGTGGCAGAGATCGCCGAAGCGGCCGGGGTGTCTCAGCGGACCTTCTACCGCTACTTCCCGACCAAAGCAGAAAGCTTGAGTCCGGTTTTCGACTGGACTACAGCCGAGTTCAACAGCGCCATCGCAGCAGCCAGCCCCGATGCATCGCTGACCGATACTCTCGGTCAGGCTTTCCGCGCCGCTTTTGGTGAATCAAAAGCAGACCGCACCCGCGCCCTGTTCCCGCTGGTCTTCGCTGACATGGAGATGTGGTCGGTGTTTCTGCGGAAGGTGCACGACGGCGAACGATCACTCGCGCATGTTCTGACACCACGGCTCGGGCTGGACATCGACGACCTCTCGGCCCGCGCCGCAGCGGCTTCTGTCGCCAGCGCTACCCGGATCGCTCTGGAGGTCATGGTCACGAACGGGAGCGACCCCGAGCACGTGTACGCGCAGATGATCGACGCGTTCACCACAGGAACCATCCGTCGACGATGACGGATCGCGCTCCCGGTGTTCGGCCCACCCGGAGGCAGCTGAACCCACGGGCCAGAACACGAGGAAAACCATGACAGGACTGCTCGAAGGCAAGGTCGCCATCGTCACCGGCGGAACCAGCGGCATCGGACTGGCTTCGGTCGAGCGCTTCGTCGCCGAGGGAGCGCAGGTCGCCATCGCGGACATTCAGGACGATCTGGGTGCATCCATCGTCGATCGCCTCGGTGAGAACGTCGTCTACGTCCACACGGACGTGACCAGCGAGGACGCGATCGAGGCCCTCGTGGCCGCAACGGTCGAGCGTTTCGGGAAGCTCGACGTGATGTACAACAACGCCGGCGCTCAGGGAGACCCGTCGCCCATCCTCGAGATCGGTTCCGAGGGCTTCGACAAGACCATCGCTCTGCTCACGCGCTCGGTGCTGCTCGGCCACAAGTACGCCGCCCGTCAGTTCCAGAAGCAGGGCTCGGGCGGGTCGATCATCTCGACCGCATCCGCGGCAGGGTTGCAGGGCGGATGGTCCGCTGCCGGCTACACGATCGCCAAGCACGCGATCGTCGGCCTCGTCCGACAGGCCGTGGCAGAACTGGCACCCCTCGGAATCCGGTCCAATGCGATCGCACCGGGCATCATCATGACCCCGATCATGGCCCGCACCTTCGGTGTGCCCGTCGAGGACGCCGTGCCGTTCGCCGACTTCCTCGCAGAGCGCCTCGGTTCCACCCAGCCCCTGCAGCGGACCGGGACCTCGGACGACATCGCCAAGGTCGCGACCTTCCTCGCGAGCGACCTCGCGGGCTACGTCACGGGTGTGACCATCCCGGTCGACGGCGGAGCCACCGCAGTCACCCAGGGATCGTTCGCGACCGATGTCGTGGCTGCTGCCGCCGAGTACAACCAACGCTGACGAGCGGCGGTGCCGTCGAGAACTCTGGCTTCGACGGCACCGCAACCGCCGGACGACCACGCAGGAACACCAGCCTCACGTGTCCGACAGTCGATCCGACAACGGGACGATTCGCCGAAGCGTCGTCGCCGTCAGGGCGCTCCGATCGATTACTAGGCTGGGAGCATGCCCCACTCCGCTCCACGCGGACGGCCGCCCGCATCATCGCGTGCGAGAGTCGCTGAGACTGCCGTCGACTTGTTCCTGGAACACGGCTACTCCGGCACCACCATCGCGATGATCGCCGAGGGAGCTGGCATCAGCAAGACCAGCTTTTTCCGGTACTTCTCCTCGAAGTCCGAGATTGTCTGGGCTGATTTCGACGCTCACACCGACCGGCTCCGTACTCGCCTCTCCAAGGCAACGCATGCTGATCTGATCGCGGTCCAACGCATCATCGTCGACAATCTGCGTGCCGATCTGGACTCCGGGGGTGTGTCCCTGCGTCGATTCCAGTTGCTCGACACGTCCCCCGACCTCCGCTCGGACGAGTCCGTGCGATGGTTCGTCTGGGCCGACATCGTCGCGGAACACCTTCGGTTGGCGTCTGGCCTAGATCACTCCACACCCCTGCAAGCAGCCGCCGGCTCAGCCATGCAGGCGACGATGCTCGCTGTCCTTCGTGAGGGGGTGAGAAACGGCACCTCCAGGGACGACATCCTCGCCCGTCTCGACTCTGAACTGAACAGGGTCTGCACAGCCTTCGGTCCTCTCCTCCGAACGTGATGCAGCGATCCTCTCAGGTCTTTTCGGTACCCATTGCCGTAAAGTGCAGATGGCTCTGTGAGCCGGACGCACGGACCGTGCGGTCCCATCGATGACGACCACGACCCGGCCGGCGCGACAACGCCGTCCGACCGGCAACGGCGCCGAAAGGAACACCCTCATGAAGGCATGGCAGTTCGTCGCGGAAAACCAGCCGCTCACCCTCAACGACGTTCCGGAGCCCACTGCCGGCCCCGACGACGTCGTCATCGACGTCAAGGCAGCGGGCATCTGCCACAGCGACGTCGGCTACCTCAACGGCACGCTCACCCCCGTCCTCGCATTCCACCCGATCACCCTCGGGCACGAGATTGCTGGCATCATCTCGGCAGTCGGCGAGAACGTCAGCACGCTCACGGTTGGCGACCGTGTCGTCGTGCCCGCCAAGGTCGAAGGGGCAGGCACCTCCCTGAACGGCGGCTTCGCGGCGAAGGTGGCCTCGCCTGCTACGTACGTGATTCCCCTGCCCGACGGAGTGGACTGGGACCAGGCGGCCGCCGCTACGGACGCAGGCATGACCTCCTACCACGCCGCGATCACCCGCGGTGGGGTCACCGTCGGCACCAAGGTCGGCATCATCGGATTCGGTGGGCTCGGCTCGCTCGGCGCGCAGGCCGCTCTCGCCGTCGGAGCCGAGGTCTACGTGGCCGAAACGAACGAGGCCGTCCACGAGTTCGCTCGTGAGCTGGGCGTCGCTGACGTCGCCACGGACATCGCCGACTTCACGGACACGGGCCTCGACGTCATCATCGACTACGCCGGGTTCGGTACGACCACTGCGGCCGCGATTCTTGCCGTCAAGCCCGGCGGACGCGTCGTCCAGGTCGGCCTCGGCGTCGCAGAGGGCTCGATCCCCCTCCTGCAACTGGTCCTGAAGCCCGTCGACCTCCTCGGCTCGGTCGCCGGCAGCAACGACGACTGCGCGGCCGTCCTCGCACTCGTGGCCGAGGGCAAGCTCAGCTCGCGTGTCACACACGTCACTTTCGACGAGATCAAGGACGGGGTCGAGCGCCTCGAGCGAGGAGAGGTCGTCGGCCGGCTCGTCGCCATGCTCTGACACGTTCCCTTTCGTACGGCCCGTGACACCAGCTGGTAGGGGTCACGGGCCGTGCGTCTCGCGGCCGTCAGATGCACGGCGCACCACGATCGGTGCCTCGCCGTCGGCGTCCTCCCGGCTGACATCGGTGCCCCCGGCGTTGTGCACCAACCGACCGGTGTCGGCCGGGGAATCTCAGTGACGCTGGAGGGTGAGAAGCGGAGTGAGTGCGGTACACACCACTTCGAGGTGGTCGTCGAGGCGGCGTAGGAGTCCAGCTCGGTCATCGTCCGTGTTCTGCCAGTGACGCAGCTCGGCAAGGAACACGCCGTGGCACGCGCCAGCGACGGCCAGGGCGATGGTGTGGTCACGGCCCTGGGTACCGGTGTCGCTCAGGTGATGGGCGAGAACGTCCTTCCACTTCTCCCAGTGTTCGTATGCCCCCGAGCGCAGCGAGGGGTGGGTGTCGAGGAGCTGGAAGCGCTCGAGCCAGACGTCGCTGGAGCCGATGGCCGAGCGCGTCGACGAGACCACGGCAGCACGGACCGCCAGCAGGGGGTCCGCGTCGGGCGCCTGAGCGCGGAGGCTCTCCTGCAGCCACACGATCGTGGCGTCGAACGGTGCCCAGATGACCCCGGACTTGGAGCCGAAGTACCGGAAGAAGGTCGTCCGACCGATGCCTGCTGCGGCAGCGATGGCGTCAACGCTGACGGCGTCGTAGCCGTCGCGCAGCATCAGCGACAGGGCGACGTGCTCGACCGTCTCACGGGAGGCGGCGGGCGGGCGCCCCGGGCCTCGGGGATCGGGCGCGGCGGACATGGTCCCACCCTAGGCGGGACGACACGTTGGCCCGCCTGGGGTCCCGTACTGCCGTGGGCACCTTCCCAGGCATTGTGGGACTCCGGCCCACTATGCTCACGAGTGTCGACGGCGACCCATCCGGCCACCGTCGCCCCGGCAGGGCACACGGTCGTGCCGAGAGACGTCAACGGAGGATCTCCATGGGAAAGCTGGACGGCAGAGTCGCCATCATCACGGGCGCAGCACAAGGAATGGGCGAGGCGCACGTGCGACGTTTCGTCACGGAGGGCGCCAAGGTCGCCCTCACCGATCTGAACGCAGAGCGAGGCCGGACGATCGCCGACGAGCTCGGCGAGGCCGTGCTCTTCGTCGAGCACGACGTCACCTCCCTCACCGACTGGAGGCGCGTGGTGGCCGAGGTCGAGGAGCACTTCGCCGCACCGGTCACCGTGCTCGTCAACAACGCCGGGATCATCGGGCCCGTCGTCGAGACCGTCGACATCGAGGAGGAGGACTACCTCAAGGTCGTCGCGGTGAACCAGCACTCGCAGTTCTACGGCATGAAGACCGTCATCCCCTCGATGAAGAAGGCCGGCGGTGGCACGATCGTCAACATCTCCTCGACCGCGGGCATGGTCTCGATCGTGGGCGCCCCCAATCTGGCCTACGTCGGCAGCAAGTTCGCCTCGCGAGGCATGACCAAGCACGTGGCCGTCCAGTACGGCCCCGACAACATCCGCGTCAACTCGGTCCACCCCGGTTACATCAAGACCCCGATGATGGCCGCTGCGACCGACTCCGACGGTGGCGGCATCGCCGACATCGTGCCGATCCGTCGCATGGCCGAGCCGGACGAGGTCTCGAAGCTGGTCCTCTTCCTGGCATCGGAGGACTCCTCGTATGTCAGCGGCATGGAGCACGTCATCGACGGCGGCCTCACCGCCTCCTGATCACAGGCGCAGAGAAGGGGCGGGGTGCTGCGCGCCTCGCCCCTCCCTGCATGCATGCATGCACAGTGAGTCTCGATGGTCGATCGTGAACCGAGATCGCAGTCACGTCTGCCGAGAGTCGGTCGGTCGGC
>Ga0265798_10007784_pt1 | contig 13797 bp, 7 predicted proteins | sample P3T30metagenome_FD_192430 | JGI IMG/M metagenome (GOLD analysis project Ga0265798, IMG submission 192430) | Plant litter microbial communities from East Loma Ridge, Irvine, California - P3 T30 | ecosystem: Environmental > Terrestrial > Plant litter > Unclassified | place: USA: California...
GGCGGCGCCACAGCCGGCGGCAACGGCGGCGGCCTCATCTACCTGCTAGCCGGTGGCGCTGTGGGCGGCTCGGGCACCCTCGTGGCCAACGGCACTACCGGCGTGCGCGGCACCAACACCCTCACCTCCACCAACCAGGATGCGGCCGGCGGCGGCGGCGGCGGCGGCACCATCGTGCTGAGCGTGAGCGGCACCGTCACGGGCGTGGCGGCCACGGCCCAGGGCGGCACGGGCGGCTCGCAGGCGGGCGGCACCGGCGAGGCCGAAGGCCCCGGCGGCGGCGGCGGTGGCGGCTTGGTACTGTATACCAGCACGGGCGGCACTACGCTGGCGGCCCAGGCCCCAGGCGCAGCCAGCGGCACCACCACTGGCAGCCAGCTCAGCGAGTTTCCGCTCAATGGCGGCACGCGCGGCGGGGCGGGCGTGGTGCGCACTTTCCTCTACAATGCGCAGTGCGCGGTGGCCGACGTGACGACCACGCTGGCTCCCCTCGGCAACCCCGCCCCGGCGGGGCAGTCGGGCGGCTTCGCAGTTACGTTTCATAATACTTCGACCACGACCGGCGCCAACGACATCGTGGGCCAGGTGCAGCTGCCAGCGGGCCTGACCAACGTGCAGGCCACCAACGGTGGCTCGTATGACAGCGGCACCGGCCTCGTTACCTACGCCGGCCTCACCAGCCTCACGGCCAGTCAGGCGTTTGCGTCTAACATCACGTTTACCACGCCGCCCACCGGGCCGGTAAGCGGCACTGCTACCATCGCCACTACCACCGGGCAGGGGGCCAACACCAATACGGATGTAGCCAACGGCTCATTTGCCGTGACGCCCATTGCCGACGTTACCACGGGCCTCAGCGGCCCGGCTACCCTGGGCGCGGGCCGCACGTCGGCCACCTACACGGCCACGTTTACCAACAACGGCCCTTCTACGGCCGACAACGTGGGGCAGCGCGTGACGCTGCCCGCTGGCTCGGCCGGCGTATCGGCCGCCGGCTCGCAGTTGGTAGTGACCAATACCAACGGCACAGTGACCATTACCTGGCCGGCGGCCACCACGCTGGCTAGCGGCGCCACCAACAGCTTCCAGTTTACGTTCACGGCGCCCTCTACCACTGGCCCCGTGACCCTGGTGAGCAATACCGGCACGGGCACCAGCCAGGGCAGCAACGCCGCCGCCGACCAGTTTACGCTGAACGCTACGGTGACCAATACCTCGGCCGACGTGTTCACGACCACGGGCGTGGCCAACGGCACCATCACGGCCACGGCCCAGGGCCAGTTCAACATCACGTTTCAGAACGCCGGCCCCGCCACGGCCCCCAACGCCGTGCGCCGGGTGCAGTTGACCACGGGCCTGACCAACGTAGTGGCCAGCGGCAGCAACAACGACTACAACCCCAGCACCGGCCTCATCACCTACCCTGTGCTGGCTAGCTCCTTCACGAGCGGCAGCAACCTAGGCTCGACCATCACGTTTATGGCGCCTTCCGCAGGCGGCACCATCACGGCCACGGCCTCCATCAGCTCGGATGCCTTTGACCCGCAGCAGCCGAATAACTCGACTTCGGCGCCCATCACGGTTACGCCTTCGGCGGATGTGGTGACGACCCTTGCCGGCCCGCCCACGGCCGCCGCTGGCACCAGCCTCACCTACGTGGCCACGGTGGTCAACAATGGGCCTTCGGCGGCCGCCAATGTGGTACCGTCCGTGCTGCTACCCAAAGCCTTGCTCAACCTATCGCTGCCCAGCGGTGCCAGCTACAACGCCAATACCGGCCTCGTCACGCTGCCCACCACTTCCTCGCTGGCCGCCAGTGCTACCCAGAGCTATCCCATCACCTTCGTGCTGCCCAATAACAACCAGGCCGTGAGCGGCCGGGCCAGCAGCACCGCCGCCACCGGCGACCCCGTAGCCGCCAACAACGCCGGCAGCCAGCCGGCTGCCAACGTGGCTACTACCGTGGCCGTGGCTACCGGTGCCTGCGGCGGCACCACGCCCGCCGGCCAGCCCTCCACCCAGGGCCTGTACGCGGAGTATTTCAAGGGCTATTTTGCCGATAACACGGGCTTCTTCACCACCAATACCGCTAGCCTCACGCGCACCGAAACCAGCCTGAGCTACGGCACCAATGGCTGGGGCGACATCACGAGCGCCATCAACGGCGGCAATGCCACCAACCCTGATGTGTACTCGGCCCGCTACCGCGGCTACCTCACCATCACCACCGGCGGCAGCTACACCTTCACCCTCAACTCCGACGATGCCGCTTTCCTGTGGGTGGGCAACACGGCCAAGGCTTCGCCCCTGCAAACCAGCAGCACGGTCGTGAATGCAGGCGGCACGCACGGGGCGGGCAACTACACCGGCACCGTTACGCTAGCGGCCGGCACCTACCCGGTGGCCCTGCTCTACGGCGACAATGGTGGTGAAAACATCCTCACCTTCTCCTACAACGGCCCCGATACCAACAGCCTGACCACCGTAGTGCCGGCCAGCGCGCTGTGCTCGGCCAACGCGGGCGGGCCGCTGCCCGTGGTGCTGTCGCGCTTCGAGGCCAGCCCCAGCCAGGCCGATGCTAGCCTGAGCTGGACTACCGCCCAAGAGCTGAACAGCAGCTACTTCGCCATCGAGCGCTCGCTGGGCGGCCAGGTATTTGCGGAAATCGGCACCGTGGCGGCCCACGGCACCAGCGCCGTGGCGCACCAGTACGCCTACCGCGACGCCAACGCCGCCCGCCTGGGTAGCCTCGCCTACTACCGCCTGCGCCAGGTAGACCTGGATGGCACCGCCACCTACTCGCCGGTGCGCACGGTAGCCTTCGCCGCCACGGCCAGCGCGCCGCAGCTCAGCCTTTACCCCAACCCCGCCACCAGCCAGCTGCACGTAGCCCTCACCGGCCTCGCCGCGCCGGGCGCCAAGCTCACGGTGTACTCGGTAGTGGGCCAGGCCCTGCTCACTACCCAGCTCAGCGCCGCCGGCCAGGCCGACGTGGCCCTGGCTGGCCTGCCCACCGGCACCTACGTGCTACGCCTGGCCCTGCCCGACGGCTCGACCAAGCACGCGCCCTTCGCTAAGCAGTAAGGCCGGGGCTGCGCTGGCTAGCCAGCGGCCCTGAAAACAAGTCTAGCGCCTTCCCGGCAAGTTCTTCGTAGTCCGAAGCTTGCTGGGAAGGCGCTAGATGCGTTTGGGAAAGTATGCCTTACTCGAAGCTGAGCCAGTCGATTTCGGCGCCCGCCCCGCCTTTGAGCGATACGAAGAGCGCGTGGCGGCCGGGCTGGTGGGCAGCCAGCGAAGCTTGCACGCTTTGCCAGGTGCCGCCTTTGGGCACGGTGAACTGCGCAATTACCGGCCCGCTGGCGCGGTCTAGCCGCACCTGGATGGTGGCCCCGGCCGCCGAGCCGGCGCGGAGCGTGGCCGAGCGTAGCGGCCGCGTGCCGAAGTCTACCCCGTTGTACTGCACCCAGCCGCCGGTACCCAGCACGGTTTTCCAGCCCCGAAAAGGGTTAGCCGTGTCTAGGAAGGCGATGGCCGCGCCCCGCTCGCTGAGGCGGCTGTAGCGGTCGAGCTGGATGGGCTGCCGGGCGCTCGTGAGGCCCACGCCGCGCAGGGTAGGCCGCACCCGGCGGATGGTGCCATCGGCGGCGAAGGACAGGCTGTCGATTCTGACCGACCGGTTTTTGTCGAATTTCGGCGACAGGTCGTTGTGGTGGTAAAAGAGGTACCACTGGTTCTGAAACGGGAGGATGGAGTGGTGATTAGTCCAGCACCCGGTCGGCGACTCGTCCATAAGCACGCCCCGCACCGTGAACGGCCCCAGCGGGCTGGTGCTGGTGGCGTATTCGAGGCGCTCGGTTTTGTTGGCTACGTGCGGGTAGGTCAGGTAATAGATGCCTTTGCGCTCAAACAGGTACGGGCCTTCTTTCAGGCCCTGGGTGGGCAGCTCGCCGAGGGTTTTGGGCGCTTCAGCTAGCTCTAACATGTTGTCCTTGAGCTTGGCCCCGTAGATATTGCCCTGCGACCAGTAGAGGTAGGCCTGGCCATCCTGGTCGATAAACACATTGGGGTCGATGCCGCGCACGCCGGTAATAGCCGTGGGCTGCGGCACAAAGGGGCCGGTGGGCTGGTCGGCCACGGCCACCCCAATCCGAAAGCCTTTGCCGCCGGTGGTGTCGCGGGGCGTGCTGGGGAAGTAGAAGTAGTATTTCCCGTTGCGAAAAACGCAGTCGGGCGCCCACATGCTGTAGCTATCGGGCTGCACCCAGGGCACCTGGTTTTGGGTCACGATGACGCCGTGGTCGGTCCAGTCGGTGAGGTTGGCCGAGGAGAAGACGTGGTAGTCTTCCATGCAAAACCACCCGATGCGGCCCCGCCCCGGCCCGCACGGAATGTCGTGCGAGGGGTACACGTACACCCGGCCATTGAACACCCTAGCCGACGGGTCGGCGGTGAACTGGCTGGTGATAAACGGGTTTTGGGCGCGGGCCGGCTGGAAGCCGGCGACGGCCAGGGCGGCTAGCCAGTATAGTTTTGGGTGGCGCATCGGGCGTTGTTGTTAAGGGCTATTCTGGCGTAATTCCCAAGCTGATTGCGTGTAGCGTGGACTTGTAGTCCGCGTTTTCTCGCCATTGCAGTTGCTAAATCGGCGCGGGGACGCGGGCTACAAGCCCGCGCTACAGGTGGTCTTCCAGGCGGAAATAATCCACGTCCGCGTACCCGCCCGGGCGCTGGGTGGCGTAGTTGAAAAGCCCAAACCGGTAGCCCATGAAGTGGGGCAGGGTGTAGGCCATTTTGAGCGGGCCGCCCACCGGCTGCCAGGCTTTGCCATCGAGGCTGTAGAAGAAGGTGGCCACGTCCTTGCGGTCGCGAAAGTCGCACTCGATTTTAAGGTACACCTTGTGCTGCGTCAGCGGCAGGCGCTGGAGTTCCACGGGCCGCTCCGACTCGGCGCTGACCATCACGATGGCCTTGCCGCTCGCGCTAGCCTGCACGCCCACCAGCCCGTAGCGCCGCTGCAACACCCCGAGGCCGGCGAAATCGCCGGCTTGCAGGTGGGCCACGTTGAGGGCCGCCGTGCCGGCGCACACCGGCCCGATGGTGCGCTGCGTCAGCGTATTGCGGGCCAGCAGGAACGACGTATCGACCCGCCCGGTGCGCAGGCGCAGGTAGCCGGGGCGCTCGGTCACCGACCAGAGGCGGTTGTCGGGGTTGTGGTTCCACTGCCACACCAGGGGCAGGGCCGGCTCACCCGGGCGGCGCGCAAATTCGTCGGAGGCGACCAGGCCGGGCAATAGAGATTGGTTGGCGGGCAGCGGCAGGGTGGCGGGCACCTTGCCCGCCGGGGTGCCCAGCACCGGCCAGCTGCTTTCCCACTGCACCGGCACCAGGTACGGGATGCGGCCCACCGCGCCAAAATCGCGAAACAGGTAGGCGTACCACTCGCCGCCCGGCGTGTCGATGAAGCCGCCCTGGGCCACGCCCAGGTCTTGCAGGGTCACCCGGCCCTCGTAGGGGCCGGCTATGTTATCGGCCCGGTGGATGATGACCGTGCGCATGCCCTGGCGGGGCCAGGCAATGTTGAGCAGGTAATACTTCCCCTTAATCTTAAAGAGCTGCGAGCCCTCGGCCGGCAGGTTGATGGCCGGGCCAGCCGGGGCGCTGGCATTCTCAATAATAACCTGCGGCGCAGTGCCCGGCTTCAGACCCGCCACGTCGGCGCGCAGCTCGGCCAGCTGGATTTTGCCCGAGCCGTACACCATGTACACCCGCCCATCGTCGTCGAAAAACAGCGAGTGGTCGTGCAGGCTGGGCCGGAAGGACATTGCTTTCCAAGGGCCTTTTTCGATGTTTTTGGTGGCGTATACGTGGGTTTTGCCCGTGGTTTGGGCAAAGGTGCTGACGTAGTACGTGCCCTGGTGGTAGCGCAGGCTGCTGGCCCACGAGCCGCGCCCATAGGTGCTTTGGCCGTGGGCCAGCGCCAGGGCGGCGGTGCTGGCCAGGGTGTCGTAGGCGTAGCTCACCAGGTGCCAGTTGACGAGGTCGGTCGATTTTAGGATGGGCACCCCCGGGCTCAGGTGCATGGTGGTGCTGCTCATGTAGTAGGTCTTGCCCACGCGTATCATGGACAGGTCCGGCACGTCGGCAAAAACGAGCGGGTTATGGGCTAGCGGGGCCTGGGCCCGCGCCGCTGGCCACGGGCCGGCAAGCGCCAACAGCAGCAACAGCAGTTTTTTCATACCTGGTACCTAAGCGGCACGGCTAAGGCTGGGCGGGCTTGTACACGGGGTCGTTGCCCGCGTATTTCAGGTACTTGAAGGAGGCGGTGCTGGCCGTGGGCTGGCCCGAAGACGTGGCGTACATGCCGAACAGGCAGCCGATGAAGCCGCCCGCCGTTTGGGTACTCAGGAAGCGGGCATCCACCTTGTCCTTGAGCACGGTCCACGCCTTGCCGTTCTCCGAAAAGCTGAAGCCGTAGGTGTCGCCTTCGGCCCGGATGCGCAGCTGCACGCTAGCCGTGGCCGACTGAAGCGGGGCCTGGGCCAGCAGCTCCGGTTGCTGGGGGTCGGCGGTGCTTTTAAGGAGCCGGAGCACTGGCTGGCCTTTCTCCACCGCCTTACTGAGGTAGTAGAAGTGCTTTTCGTCTTGAAACACGACTAGGCCCGCCTGCTCGTTGGCCGCCTTGGGCGCGAAGCGCAGCTCGGTTTCGGTGGTGCAGTACAGGTGCTGCTGGCGCTTGCCGATAAAGGCGGGGTTGCCGGTTTCGGCGCAGGTTTCGGGCTTGAGCTTCAGGGTGAGGCCCTGGGCTTTGCTCAGCGAAAAGCTGCTGCTATCCACGGTGCGCAGGAAGAGCAGCGCGGGGTCGAGCTGCTTTTCGAAGGTGAGCGTGTAGGCAAAGTTGCCGCTCTGGGGCCGGGCGCCGGGCTGCTTCACCTCCGGGAAATTGGCCCGGTAGCTGTACTGCACGCCGCCGGGGCCGGGGTCCATCACGGGCCACTCATCCTTCCACACCACGGGCACGATAAACGTCTCGCGGCCCGTGTTGTAGTGGTTGCCTTCGTAGGGCCGCACGGCCAGAAAAATGGCGTAGGTCTTGCCATCGGGGCCTTCCACAAACTGCGCGTGCCCGGCCGAGGTGATGGGGTTTTTGCGGTCGCGGGGCAGCTCGCGCTGCGAGAGGATGGGGTTTTTATCGTAGGGCACAAACGGCCCCAGCGGTGCCTTGCTACGAAAAACCACCTCCGTGTGGTTGACCGACGTGCCGCCTTCGGCCGCGTAGAGGTAGTACCAGCCGGCGCGCTTCATGAGGTGCGGGCCTTCTATCCAGACGGGCTTCTTGCTGAGGTCCACGCCGCCGTTGACCACGATTTTGGCCTCGCCCACGGTTTGCAGGGTCTGCGGGTTTAGCTCGATGATTTTGATGGAGCGGTGGCCGTCGTAGAGCGGCTTGTTGTCGGGCGGGTCGCTGTTGTAGATGACGTACGCCTTGTCGCCCTCAAAGTACAGCGAGGGGTCGATGCCCCGCACCTCGGGCAAAAACACGGGGGCGCTCCACGGCCCGGCGGGGTTTTTGGCCGTCACCACAAAGTTACCCTTGTGGTCGATGAGCGTGCAGGTGACGTAGTACGTGCCGTTGTGGTAGTCGATGGCCGGTGCAAACAAGCCCCGCGTCATGCGGTCGCACAGAAAATTCATCTGCGAGGGCCGGCTGATGACGTTGCCCACCTGCCGCCAGTTTTTGAGGTCGCGGCTGTGCATCACCGGGATGCCGGGGAAGTACGAGAACGTGGAATTAACCAGGTAATAATCAGGCCCTACCTTCACCACGCTCGGGTCGGGGTAGAAGCCGGTCAGGATGGGGTTGACCAAGTCAATCGATTGTGCAAACGTGGCCGTGTGCGAAAGCCAGCCGGCGGCGGCCGTCAGGAGCAAGGTTTTTAGGTTCATCTGCTGGGTACTAGCGGGCACTACGGCGGCAGGCTCCCGCCCCTTATAGCCTGGGCCGGGTAGCGGCCCTGGGCACCCCAAGGGGGCGCCCAGGGCCGGGGCCGCGCTAAACATACAGCGGCTTTTCCAGCGCAACGCTACCGATAGGTGGCGCCGTGCCGGCCGCCCCAAAAGTGCCCCAGCAGTGCCTGCGAGGATTATTGCGCCGGCTAGCTCGGCCGCAGCTCCGTTAAGCTCAAGCATAAAAAAGCCCCACGCCGCTGGGGCGTGGGGCTTTTGCAAAGTACCAAGTAGCGGCGAAGCGCGGGCCTACATAGTGCCTTTTTTGGCGCTGGCGTCGTTGCTGTTGCCGCTGCCGTTGGTGCTTTCGGTGGCCTTAGACTGGGCCTGGTCGGAAGAGCCGAGGGTACCGCTCGCGTTTTGGGGCGAGGCCGAGCTTTTGCCGCCGGGGGCCGAGTCCAGCTTGTCCTGGTCGCTGCCGTTGGCGATGGCGGTAGCCGAGCCTTTACCGATGGGCTTGGTTACGGTTTGCTTATAGTTGATGCTGTCGGCATTCACATCGGCGTTGGTGTAGCCGTTGGGGTTGCTGAAGCCCTCGCGGGACTGCGGGTTTTCGCCGGGGCTGAGCGAAGAATAGTCGCAGGCGGTGAGCAGGGTAGCGGTGCTGCCGAGCAGCAAAAGGGCCAGGGCCGGGCGAACAGAAAATTTCATGCGGAAAGCGGGGGATTTTTTAACTACTGCAAAGATGCGGCCCGGCCGCCAATAGTCTGTGGACGTAGCCGCCGGATTTTGGTTGTCCCCGGCAGTGGCGGGCTAGCCCCGCCCCTACCCGGCTTGGCCCTGGCTGCGTAGTATGGGCGCACCTCCCCTCCCTGTTGTTTATGTTGCGTCGCACCTTTTCCTCGCTGGCCCAGGCCGCCCTGCTGCCCGTGCGCGGGGCCGCGCTGCTGTACCGGGCGGGGCGCGCCCACCAGCATTTTTTCGAGCCGGTGCTCAATGGCGCCCTCGGCGACCAGCTAGCCGCCCGCCACGACCCGCGCACCATCGCGCTGAGCTTTCGGCGCGGCGGCCTCGACGTGCCCGTGGCCGAGCTGCGCCTGAGCGAGCAAAAGCAGAAAACCGTCGTTTTCCTGCACGGGCTGATGGGCGATGAGCTTATCTGGCAAACCGGCTTTCAGGATGCGCCCGCCGGGCCGCTGCGCTACGGCCCGCGCCTGGCCGCCGAGGCCGGCTGCCGGCCGCTCTACCTGCGCTACAACTCGGGCCTGCACATCTCCGAAAACGGCCGCGCCCTCAGCCAGCTCCTCACCGAGCTGGTCGAAACCTACCCCGGGGCCATCGGCGAGCTGGTGCTGGTGGGCCACAGCATGGGCGGGCTGCTCATCCGCTCGGCGGGCTACTATGGCAATGAGCAAGTAGTCATGAGCAAGCAACAATCAGCGGCTGAACAGCCAGGCGAGAAAGAGAAAGTGCGCACTGCTAACTGTTCATTGCTCATTGAAAACGCTCCCTGGCTAGCCCACCTGCGCTCGGTGTTCTTGTTGGGGGTGCCGCACGAGGGCTCTTACCTGGAGCAAAACGGCCTGCTGGTCGAGCGCCTGCTCCAGCGCATCAACCTGTTTCCTACCCGCTTCTTGAGCCAAGCCATCGCGCGGCGCTCCAACGGCATCAAGGACCTGGGCCAGTCGCTGCTGGTGGATGAGGACTGGCAGCAGCCCGACGACCCGGCCCTGCCCCGGCCCCGCACCCTGGTGCCGCTGCTGCCCGGCGTGCGCTACCATGTGCTGGTGGGCGACTGGCTGCGCGCCAGCCGGCCCCAGATTTTGCGCGAGTATTTTGGCGATGGCCTCGTGGGGGCGGCCAGCGGCCGGGGCCAGCTCTTCAGCGACGAAACCACGCTGCCGCCGGGCACGGCCGTGCGCACGGCGCGCTTTGGGCAGCAGCACCACGGCGGGCTGCTCTACCACCCCGAGGTGTACCAGTACCTGCGGCAGTGGATTTAACCCGTATATATTAGCTCCACTGTGTAAACATTTAGGCGCGGGTGCTCGTCCTACCAGGCAACCGGCCTGCGGGGCGGCCTCTTTCCACCCTTTTCCTCCTTGTTTATGAAAGCAGTACGCTACTTCACCTGGCTCGTGCTTCTGGCCTGGGGCGGCCGCGCCGCCACCGCCCAAACCATTCCCAATGGCGACTTTGAGGCCTGGGCCAGCACCGGCGGGGCGCCCGAAGCCCCCACTGGCTGGCTCACCACCGATTTTATCCTGGGCTATTACGCCAACGTGCCGGCCGGCTCCTACCTCAACACGGGCACGGTGGCCAAAGGCACGCAGGCGCACGGCGGCCGCTTCGCCGCCCAAATCTCAACCCTGCGCCTGGCTACCAACAACGGCGGCACGGTGCTGCACCCCGGCTGGCTGGTGCTGGGCGCCCGGCCTGGCCCCTACGACTACGCCGAGCTGCCCAATGCCGGCGCGCCCTGCGCTACCCGGCCCACGCAGCTCCAGTTTTACTACCAGCTCACCGGGCCGGCCGCCGACTCGGCCTCGGCGCTGGTGTACGTCACGCGCACGGTGGGCGGCGTGCCCACCGTGCTGGGTGGGGCCTTTCAGTACCTGGCACCCACCACGGGCTACTCCTTGCTCACCATGCCGCTGCAATATTCCTCGGCCGACGTGCCCGACTCGGTCCACATCCAGCTTAGCTCGGGCGATGCCCGCGTTATCACGGCCGGCACCACGCTGCTCGTCGATGACATGGCCCTCGTTAACCCCACGCTGACCACGCGGGCCAGCGCGGCCACTCAGGACCTGGTGGCGGTAACGCCCAACCCCAGCCCGGCCGGCCACTTCGTGCTCAGCTCGCCCGCGCAGCCCGACCTAGCCGCCGCCCCGCTCGCGGTGTTCGACGTCACGGGGCGCCTCGTGCAGCGCCAGCCCGCCCAGGCCGTGCCCAGCGCCGGCCGCGCCCTCGACCTCAGCGGCCTGCCGCTGGGTATCTACACCCTGCGGCTCGATACCCGGCAGGGCAGCATCGTGCGCCAGCTCGTGGTGAGGTAGCGGGCGGCTGGCATCAGGCGCCTGAAACGTCATTTGGAAATGAGGGAAGCTAGGCTTCAACTGGCAAAACCTAGTTTCGCTCAGGCCCAAATGACGCTTCAGGCCTCGGCTAGATAATCTTGGCGGGGCCGAATAGCGTAGGGCGTACTAGCTTATTTTCAGTGCATGACTCCTACGCCTCCCCTACCGGCGGCCGCAGCCCCGCCCGGCCTGCGCACCCCGTTTACCTACAGTTTATTTAGGGCCATCTGGCTGGCCTCGCTGGTCAGCAACGTAGGCACCTGGATGCAAAACGTGGCCGGCGTGTGGCTCGTGACCACGCTCACCACCTCGGCCCTGCTGGTGGCGCTGATGCAGACGGCCACCAGCCTGCCGGCCTTTTTGCTGAGTATGCCGGCCGGGGCCATCGGCGACCTCATCGACCGGCGCAAGCTGCTGCTTTTTACGCAGGCCTTTATGGCAGTGGTGGCGCTGGGGCTGGGGGCGTTTGCGCTGTCGGGGGCCATCCGGGCGATTGACGTGCTGGGCTTCACCTTTTTGCTGGGCATGGGCTCGGCCCTCAACGGCCCCATCTGGCAGACGGTGACCACCGAGCTGGTGCCCCGGCCGGTGCTGCCGTTTGCCATCACCCTCAACGGGGTTAGCAACAATATTGCCCGCGCCATTGGGCCAGCGCTGGGCGGGCTCATCATCGCGTATTATCAGCCGGGCTGGGTGTTTATTCTCAACGGGCTCTCCTTTATCGGCACCTGGCTGGTGGTGTACCGCTGGCGGCGCGAGGCCAACGCGGCCAGCGGCCCGGCCGAAAACTTCTCGGGCGCGCTGCGGGCCGGCATTCGGTACGTGCAGTATTCGCCGGCGATTGTGGCGGTGCTGGTGCGCTCGTTTTCGTTTTCCTTTGGGGCCTCGGCCATGTGGGCGCTGCTGAGCGTGGTGGTGGCGCGGCGGCTGCACTTGCAGTCGGGCTCCTACGCCGTGATGCTGTCGTGGCTGGGCGCAGGCGCGGTATCGGGCGCGTTTTTGATTGGCAAAATCGGCCACCGGCTCAACCTCAACCGCCGGGTGCTGCTGGGCTCGCTCGTATTCGTGGGCACCAACTTGGCGCTGGCCCTCGTGCCCGGCGAGTACTGGCTGTTCCCGGTGATGTTCATTTCCGGCACAGCCTGGCTCATTACCATGACAAGCTTTAGCACCAGCGTGCAGCTACACGTGCCGCGCTGGGTGCAGGCGCGGGTGGTGAGCCTGTACATGCTCGTTTTCCAGGCCGGCCTGAGCCTGGGCAGCATCGTGTGGGGCGAACTGGCCGACCGCATCAACGTGTCGCTAGCGCTGCTCGTGGCGGCGGGCTGGATGCTGGCTAGCCTCTCGCTGGCCCTGTTCTTCCCCATGCACCAGCCCGAGGGCCTCGACTTTAGCCCCGCCGAGCCGTGGAGCGACCAGCTACCTGCCCTGGAAGAAGAAATCGACCCCGACGACGGCCCCGTAGTCGTAATGATAGAGTACGACGTGGCCCCCGCCGACCACGCCGCCTTCCGGCTAGCCGCCCAGCAGCTCACCCGCCTACGCCTGCGCGACGGCGCCCTGCGGGCCGGCGTGTTTACCGACGTGGCGCAGCCGGCGCGCATCACCGAGTTTTTTTACGTAGCCACCTGGGCCGAGCACGAGCGCCAGCACCGCCGCTTCACCCGCGACGACCAGCTGGTGGAGGCCGAGGTGCGGCGCCTGCACCGGGGCGCGGCCCCGCCGCACGTCACGCACTTTTTGGCCTTCCCGCGCACGCCCAACGTGGAGGTAGCCGCCCCGCCGCTAGCCGTGGCGGGCAGCGCGCAGTAGCGGGGGCACGGGCACGCTTGTGCAACTACCTACCCAGCGCAAGCACTACTAGCGCTCAGGTAGTACCTTGCGGAGGCACCTCACCCCCTAGCCCCCTCTCCAAAAAAGAGGGGGAACTAGCTTCTAATTCTAAAAAGTAACACTAGGGTTAGTCCCCCCTCTTTTTTGGAGAGGGGGCTAGGGGGTGAGGTGCCCGGTACCCCTTGGCCGGCAGACCGGCAGGTAGCTAGTTCACGCCATGCGCACCCGCAGTGCGTGGCGGCCCGGCTCCTCGTAGTGGTAGGTGAGCAGGAAGCCGCTGGTTTCGCATATCTGGCGGGCGATGGGTAGGCCCAGGCCCACGCTGCCGGGCGGCCGGCCGGGGTTGGGCCGAAAGCGGGCAAATAGCTGGTCGGCGGGCAGCGCCTGGGGCCGGCCGCTGTTTTCGACTGCCAATACTTCCGCCGTCAACGTCACGGCCACGAAGCCGCCCGCCACGTTGTGCCGAATGGCATTCACGACGAGGTTGCTGACCAAAATCTCCAGCAAGGAGCGGTTGCCCGAGACCAGCAGGCGCTCGGCCAGGTCCGTTTGCAGGGTAAGCTCGGTGGCATCGAGCTGCTCTTGCAGCTGGCCCAGCTGGGTACGCACGATGGCCGCCAGGTCTACTTTCTCGGTGGGGAAATACAGCTGCTGGTCGAGGTGCACGAGCAGCAGCAGGCTGCGGCACAGGTGCGTGAGGCGCTGCGTCACGGCCAGCAGGGGCTCGATGTGGCTGGCCTGCTCCTCGGTGAGGCCGGGCGCCTGCACGAGCAAGTCGAGCTTGGTGCGCAGGATGGCGAGGGGCGTTTGCAGCTCGTGAGCGGCGTTTTCGGCAAATTCGCGCTGGCGCTGGTACAGGCGCTGGTGCCGGGCCAGCACCCGCGTGAGGGCCGCGTTCAGGGCCTTAAACTCGGGGATGTTGGTGGGCGCCAGCACCGGC
>Ga0265798_10007785_pt1 | contig 13797 bp, 11 predicted proteins | sample P3T30metagenome_FD_192430 | JGI IMG/M metagenome (GOLD analysis project Ga0265798, IMG submission 192430) | Plant litter microbial communities from East Loma Ridge, Irvine, California - P3 T30 | ecosystem: Environmental > Terrestrial > Plant litter > Unclassified | place: USA: California...
AGCAGGCAGCCGCCGCCAAGTACCGCCCCTGGCTCGATCCCGAGCGCCACGCGCTGCTGCACCTGGCTTTTCGCATGCAGGGCATCTTCGTGGCCAAAGGCAATCCGAAGGGCGTGACTGGTCTTGTCGACCTGGCGCGCCCGGATCTTCGCTTCGTCAACCGCCAGAATGGGTCGGGTACGCGGGTGTTGCTCGAACTGCTGCTGGCCAACCTTGGGCTCGACCCGGCGCTGATCAACCGTTCGGGCAGCGCCGAATTCACGCATGCGGCGGTGGCCGCTTACGTCGCCAGCGGCATGGCCGACGTCGGCTTCGGTGTCGAAACGGCGGCGCGCCGTTTCGATCTGGACTTCATCCCCGTGATTCGCGAACAGTATTTCCTGGCATGTGAGGCCAGCGCCCTGGATGCGCCGCGCCTGGCGTCGGCGCAGACGGCAATGGCGAGCGGCGCGTTCAAGGATGCGTTGTCGGCGCTGCCCGGCTACGATGGCCAACTGTGCGGCACCCGGCTCGACATGGGCTTGTTGTTTCAGGGGCCGGCGCGCGTGCGCTGAAACCGCCCGCGAACGATTCGGTATTCGACAGCTCACCTGGCCGGCTGCGCCACACCAAGCTGAACCCGATCGTGGTGATGCACCTGGACGCGGGCTGTCGCAACGACAGTCCGGTACATCTGAACGACAAATAACGCAAGCGCTTGAATAAATGTCTTATGGAAACGACGTTTTCTAAAAAAAAACGTTGAATTAAGGCATTTTTTTTCGTAAAAATCGTATATTACCGTCTTTGCTTGATTTATCGATTTAATTCGATAAATTTGTTTAAAGCAGTAAATAGTATCGATCGCCATAGGATGGCTGACCGATGTGTCGATCAACAGGTTGGACCGAGCGAACTGGCTTGAAAACGGATGAGTACGATCGACATCGACGCTTTGCTATGCGACGTGGACAGCGACATGCCCTGCGGCCCGAACCTGGAGTATGACCCGGATTTCGTCGCACTCGAGTATGAAGCGCTGGGCAAGCCTGAAGCGGAGTATGGCGACACCATGGTCGCGGCCGTGGATCCGGACTGGAAACGCATTCGCCGTCTGGCGCTGGAATTGCTCGAACGCAGCCGCGACCTGCGCCTGGCGGCGCATCTGGTGCGATCGAGCCTGGCAATGTCCGGCATTGGCGGCCTGGCCGACGCCATCGTCCTGATCGAGCAATTGCTGGAACAGCGTTGGGATAGCGTTCACCCGCAACTCGATCCGGACGACGACTTCGATCCCACGCTGCGCATCAACTCGCTGGCGATGCTGGGCGACACCGTCACGCTGGTGCGCGAGCTGAAGCTGGCCACGCTGGTATCGATGCCGGGACTGGGGCCGCTCACGCTCAGGATGCTCGAGGTCGCCAATGGCGAAGTGACGCCCGGCGCCGACCACGAAAACATCGCGCTCGGGTCGATCGAAAGCGCCATCGCCGACGTCGACCCCGATCGCATGGCGGCCGCGGTCGACGATCTCGGACGGGCATTGGCCGGCGTCGAAAATATCGAGCGGATCCTGATGAACGAGGTGGGCAGCGCCCAGGCACTGAACCTCGACGCGCTGGCGCGGCCGCTGCGCAGGGCACATGAATTTCTGGCGCGCCTGCAGGGCGCCGGGGAAGGCGGGCAGGGCGATGACGGCGGTGACGGCAGTGACACGCCGGCTGTCGCGGGCGCCGCGCGCGCCGGTATCAACGGCGAGGTCACCAGCCGCGACGACGTGGTGCGCATGCTGGACAAGGTGGTTCAGTACTACGCCCGCCACGAGCCGTCGAGTCCGATTCCGATTTTGCTCGAGCGCGCAAAGCGCCTGGTATCGATGAATTTCTTCGAACTCATGCAGAACCTGGCGCCGGACGGCATCGCGCAATTGAGCGTGATCCGGGGGCCCGATGATTCGGAAGAATCGGCTTCGGAAGACGATTATTAATCAGGTAAGTAGCCAGTGGCCAGGCGCAAGCCAGGGCGGGCACGGGCAGACAGGCAAACGTGTTGTTCAATCATAAGGGAATCAACGTGAGTAAAGAAAGTAGTCAGAAATTCATCGCACGCAACCGTGCACCGCGCGTGCAGATCGAGTACGACGTCGAAGTCTATGGCGCCGAGAAAAAAATCCAGCTGCCATTCGTGATGGGCGTGATGGCCGACCTGACCGGAAAGCCGGCCGAACCGCTGGCGCCGGTCGCCGAGCGCAAGTTCCTGGACATCGACGCCGACAATTTCGACGATCGCCTGAAAGGGATGAAGCCGCGCGTCGTGCTGCAAGTGCCGAATACGCTCAGCGGCGACGGCAAGCTGTCGATCGAGATGACGTTCGAAAACATGGACGATTTCACCCCGGCCGCCATCGCGCGCAAGGTCGAGCCCCTGGCCAAGCTGCTCGAGGCACGCAGCCAGTTGTCGAACCTGATGACCTATATGGACGGCAAGACCGGCGCGGAAGAGCTGATCTCGACGCTGCTGGCCGAACCGGCCCTGATGCAAGCGCTGACCGCGGCCCCGAAGCCGCAAGAATAACCCGACCGTCTGGAGAACGACATGGCTGAACAATTGGAACAAACTGAACAGGCAGGCGGCGCGCTCGAGATGAGCGACTTCGGCAGCCTGCTGCAAAAAGAATTCAAACCGCAATCGGACAAGGCCCGTGAAGCGGTCGAAAGCGCCGTGCGTACGCTGGCCGAGCAGGCGCTTGCCGGCAGCAACATCGTCTCGGGCGAAGTACTGGACACGATCGAAGGCCTGATCGCCGCGCTTGACAAGAAGCTGAGCGAACAGATCAACTTGATCCTGCACGCGCCCGAATTCCAGGCGCTCGAAGGCGCCTGGCGCGGCCTGCATTACCTGGTCAACAATACCGAGACCGATGAAACGCTGAAGATCCGCGTGATGAACGTCTCGAAGAACGAACTGGGCAAGACGCTCAAGAAGTTCAAGGGCTCGGCATGGGACCAGAGCCCGGTCTTCAAGAAGATGTATGAAGAAGAATTCGGCCAGTTCGGCGGCGAACCGTTCGGCGCCATCGTGGCCGACTATTACTTCGACAACGGCGCGCAAGACGTCGAGCTGCTGGCCGGCATTTCCAAGGTGGCCGCCGCCGCGCACGCGCCGTTCATCGCCGCCGCCGCACCAGCGGTGATGCTGATGGAATCGTGGCAGGAGCTGGCCAATCCACGCGACCTGAGCAAGATTTTTCAGACCCCGGAACACGCCGCCTGGCGCTCGTTCCGCGAAGCGGAAGACTCGCGCTACGTCGGCCTGGCCATGCCGCGCTTCCTGGCGCGCCAGCCCTACGGCGCCAAGACCGATCCGGTCGAAGAGTTCGATTTCGAAGAAGACACCTCGGCCGCCGGCAGCGCCAACTACACCTGGGCCAACGCGGCCTACGCGATGGCGGTGAACATCAACCGCTCGTTCGCCCAGTACGGCTGGTGCTCGCGCATCCGCGGCATCGAATCGGGCGGCGCGGTCGAAGGCTTGCCGGTGCATGCGTTCCCGACCGACGACGGCGGCGTCGACATGCAGTGCCCGACCGAAATCGCGATCTCGGACCGGCGCGAAGCCGAACTGGCGGCCAACGGCTTCATGCCGCTGGTGCACAAGAAAAACACCGACTTCGCCGCCTTCATCGGCGCCCAGTCGCTGCACAAGCCTGCCGAGTACGACGATCCGGACGCCACCGCCAACGCCAACCTGGCAGCCCGCTTGCCATACCTGTTCTCGACCTCGCGCTTCGCCCATTACCTCAAGTGCATCGTGCGCGACAAGGTCGGTTCGTTCAAGGAGCGCGACGAGATGCAGCGCTGGCTGAGCAACTGGGTCATGCAGTACGTCGACGGCGATCCGGTCAACTCGAGCGAAGACACCAAGGCGCGCAAACCCCTGGCCGCCGCCGAGGTGGTGCTGGAAGAAATCGAAGGCAATCCGGGCTACTACAACTCGAAGTTCTATCTGCGTCCGCATTACCAGCTCGAAGGCTTGACAGTGTCGCTGCGCCTGGTTTCGAAGCTGCCTTCGGCAAAAGGCGACTGAATCACCTCGTAACCCCCGGGGTGGGCGCAGGGCGCTCACCCGTTCATCACACTGCCGGCATGGTGCCGGCAACTAAGGAGAAGCAAGCATGGCATTAGATCTGTTCATCAATATGGGCGAAACCATCAAGGGCGAATCGCTGGACAAAGTCCAGGGTCCGAAAGGCGACGTCGACGTGCTGGCCTGGAGCTGGGGCATGTCGCAGTCGGGTACGGCCCACCTGGGTTCGGGCGGCGGCGGCGGCAAGGCCCATTTCCAGGACCTGTCGTTCACCAAGTACATCGACTCGGCCAGCAATGCGCTGATGATCGCGCTGGCCAAAGGCACGCACATCAAGAAAGTCGTGCTGCTGGCGCGCAAGGCCGGCGAAGGCCAGCAAAAATACCTGACCATCGAAATGGAACAAGTCCTGGTGACCTCGGTATCGACCGGCGGCAGCGGCGGCGAAGACCGCCTGACCGAAAACGTCACGCTCAATTTCGCCAAGGTCAAGTATTCGTACTCGCCACAGCTCAAGACCGGCGCCAAGGGCGGCGACAAGGAGTTTGTCTGGGATATCGCTGGCAACACCGATAAGTAAGCACCCGGCACGCAATTGTAGCAATCGCGGGTGGCGCCAACGCGTCACCCGCCCCTTTTCCGGCGCGACTGGCATGAAATCACGACAACCGATGCACGATGGCATAGCGTTCGCCGCAGGCGGCATGGTCGGTGCGAAAAATGATCTGGCGCGCCATGGCTGAACTGACTCCCCGCGAACGTCTGCAACCGTCCTTGCTGGACCGGCTGACCGATTACGAACCCACCACTACGGTCGAATCACGCGAACGACGCGTGCTGACCCTGCGCGCCCTGCGCGAAGGTGTGCTGCGCGATCTGGCGTGGCTGCTCAATACCACCAATCTGCTGTCGGTGACCGATGCCGTTTGCCTGCCGCATGTGGCCGCCTCGGTGCTCAATTATGGGGTGCCGGGATTGGCCGGCAATACCGTTGCCCACCTCGACCTCGGCGCGCTCGAGCGCGGCATCCGCCAGGCGATCTGGGATTTCGAGCCGCGCCTGATACGCGCCACCGTCAGCGTCAAGGCATCCTCGGCCAGCGCCGAGCGCAACAAGATCGAGTTCGACATCGAAGCCGATCTGTGGGCCCAGCCCTATCCCGAACGCCTGTACCTGAAAACCGAACTCGACCTTGAATGCGGCGCCCTGTCGCTGCGCGACGGCCACACCGGAAGAGCCGCATGAACGCCCTTAACCCACGCTTTCTGCGTTACTACAGCCAGGAATTGCAGCACCTGCGCGAAGCAGGCGGCGAATTCGCGCGCGAATACCCGAAGGTCGCCGGACGCCTCGGGCTGGACAGCTTCGAGTGCGCCGATCCCTACGTCGAGCGCTTGCTGGAAGGTTTCGGCTTCATGGCCGCGCGCGTGCAGATGAAGATCGACGCCGAATTTCCGCGCTTTACCCACCATCTGGCGCAGATGGTGTATCCGCACCTGCTGGCGCCGACGCCGTCGATGACGGTGGTGCAGCTGCAGCCCGACCTGGCCAATCCCGCGCTGCGGCAGGGTTTCAAGGTGGCGCGCGGCAGCGCCCTGCGCAGCCTGCTGGGCAAGGGCGACAGCACCGTCTGCGAATTTCGCACCGCGCACGACGTGACGCTGTGGCCGGTCGAACTGGTCGAGGCCAGCTTCTTCACCCATGGCGGCGCGCGGGCCGGCTTGCCCGCGCACTTGCCGCCGCAGGTCAAGGCCGGCGTGCGGCTGCGCCTGAAAAGCAGCGGCGCCGACTGGCGCGACCTGGCGCTCGACCGGCTGCACCTGCACCTGCGCGGCGCCGACGGCATGCCGGCACGGGTCCTTGAAGCCTTGCTCGGCGGCGTGCAGGGCGTGCTGGTGGCGCCGCCGGCGACGCCGACGCGTCCGGCCACCTGGCACCGCCTGCTGCCGAAAAGTGCACTGCGCCCGCTTGGCTTCGGCGAACAGGAAGCATTGTTGCCGAACGACCATCGCACCTTCAGGGGCTATCGGCTGCTGCAGGAGTATTTCGCCTTTGCGCAGCGTTTTCACTTCCTCGAATTGGCCGGCTTGCAAGACGCGTTGCGCCAGTGCGCCGAACGCGAGATCGAGATCATCATCTTGCTGGGGCGCACCGACGCTGCGCTGGAAAAGTCGCTCGACGCCGCCAACTTCGCTTTGCACTGCACGCCCGCCATCAACCTGTTTGCGCGCCGCGCCGACCGCATCAACGTCAGCGACGACCAGTTCGAACACCACGTCCTGGTGGACCGCACCCGGCCCCTGGACTACGAGGTGTTCGGGGTCGAATCCGTCACCGCTTATGGCGCCGGCGCCGATGCGCGGCAGGATTTCCAACCGTTCTATGCCGCCAAGGACATCGCCGCACAACAGCAGCAACAAGCGTTCTTCCAGGTGCGGCGCGAACCGCGCACCCTGTCGCAGCGCCAGCGCCGCGACGGTCCGCGCTCGAGCTATATCGGCAGCGAGACCTTCATTGCCATCGTCGACGCCCTCGAGGCGCCGTACAGCGCCGATGTGCGCCAGCTGGGGCTGTCCGTACTGTGCACCAACCGCGACCTGCCGCTGGCGCTGGCGATCGGCCTGGGCAAGACCGATTTCATCCTCGACGACGGCGCCCCGGTGACGGCGGTGCGCTGCCTGGCCGGTCCCAGCCAGCCGCACCCCGCGCGCACCGAGGGCGGCGCCGCCTGGCGATTGCTGAACCAGCTGTCGCTGAACTACCTTTCGCTGCTCGACACCGATGCGGACCAGGGCGCACTCGCCCTGCGTGAACTGCTGGCGCTGTACTGCCCGCCAAGCGACCCGAACGCCTGGCGCCAGGTGGAAGGCGTGCGCTCGATCACCTCGGCCGCGGTCACCCGGCGCATGCCGTCGCCCGGTCCGATCGCGGTCGGGCGCGGGCTGCAGATCAGCGTCACGCTCGACGACGCCGCGTTCGAGGGCGCCGGCGCGTTCGTGCTGGGCGCGGTGCTGAGCGAATTCTTTGCCCAATACGTATCGATCAATTCGTTCACCGAAACCGTGATCCGCGCCGTCGACCGCGGCGAGATCATGCGCTGGCCGGCCAGGGTGGGCGCATGCGCGATCCTGTAGAACTCGATGTCGTGCTCGAAGCGCGCGCCGCGCGCATGGACTTCTTCCAGGCGCTGCGGTTGCTGGAAAACGCCCGGCCCGACCTGCCGCGCATCGGCGCGTCGCTGCGCCTGCGTGACGACGCGGTGCGCTTCGGCCAGGACCCGGCGCTGATCTTTCATCCGACCACACTCGGCCAGTTCACGCGCGCCGATGGCGAGGCGAAAGCGCGCCTGGCCGTGAACTTCTTCGGTCTTCTCGGCGCCAACGGGCCGCTGCCGACCCATATCACCGAATATGTGCGTGACCGCCTGCGCCATGGCGGCGACGCGACCTTGCTGGCGTTCCTGGACGTGTTCCACCACCGCATGCTGGCGCTGTTCTACCGCGCGCGCGCCGTGGCCGAGCCGGTGATCAGCCTCGACCGCGCCGAGGCCGACCGCTTTTCCGACTTCGTCGGCAGCCTGTTCGGCATCGGCGCCCCGGCGCTGAAGAACCGCGACGCCATCGGCGATTTCGCCAAGCTGCATTTCGCCGGGCTGCTGGCCAACAAGGCGCGTCCGGCGGCGGGACTGGTGGCGATCCTGGGCGCCTATTTCAAGCTGCCGTTTCGCATCGAACAATTCGTCGGCCACTGGATGCGCATGCCGGCCGACATCCAGAGCCGCATCGGCGCCGGTGAAGACGGCAACCGGCTCGGCGCCTCGCTGGTGCTGGGACGCAGCGTATGGGATTGCCAGCACAAGTTCCGGATCGTGATCGGTCCCGTCGATTACGCCGATTACCAGCGTTTCATGCCCGGCGGCGAGAGCCTGGCGCGTTTGAGCGCCTGGGTCAGGACCTATGTCGGCTTGAACCTGGACTGGGACGTGCGCCTGGTGCTCAAGAAAGAACAACGTCCGCCGCTGCGCCTGGACGGCGCCACCCGCATGGGCTGGAGCACCTGGCTGGCCAGCGCCGCGGCGCCCAACGACCCCGACCAGATGGTGATCCATCCGGCCAGCCTGAAACACAGCGCGGCGTACTAGCCGCCTTATAGATCGAGAAGAGGAAGTCATGGCCGATATCAGCCGCGTCGCATTGTTTGGAAAACTCAACAGCCTTTGCTATCGGGCGGTCGAAAGCAGCACCGTCTTTTGCAAACTGCGCGGCAATGCCTACGTCGAACCGCTGCACTGGATCCACCAGATCCTGCAACTGCAGGATTCCGATCTGGCGCGCATCGTGCGCCATTACGAGCTTGACGCCGCCGCGCTGGCGCGCGACCTGAGCGCCGCGCTCGAGCGATTGCCGCGCGGCGCCGCCTCGGTCACCGATCTGTCTTCGCCGCTGGAGGAATCGGTCGAGCGCGCGTGGGTGTACGGCACGCTCATGTTCGGCGAATCGCGCATCCGCTCGGGCCACCTGGTCGTGGGAATGCTCAAGACGGGCAGCCTGCGTCACGTCTTGTACGCGATCTCGAAGCAGTTCGAGCGCATCAAGCTCGAACACCTGACCGACAATTTCAGCGCCTTGCTGGGCGCCTCGCCCGAAGCTGCGCCCGGCGCCGGCGATGGTGTCGATGGCAGTGCCGCCGCGCCGGGAGAAGCGTCCGGCGCCATTGCTCCGGCGGCGATGGGCAAGCAGGAAGCTCTGGCCAGGTTCACGAGCGACCTGACGGCGCAGGCGCGCGGCGGCAAGATGGACCCGATTGTCGGGCGCGACGACGAAATCCGCCAGATGGTCGACATCCTGATGCGGCGACGCCAGAACAACCCGATCATGATCGGCGAAGCGGGGGTCGGCAAGACCGCGGTGGTGGAAGGCTTCGCCCAGCGTATCGCGCGCGGAGACGTGCCGCCGGCGCTGAAGGACGTGCGCCTGCTGGCGCTCGACGTCGGCCTGCTGCAGGCCGGCGCGAGCATGAAGGGCGAGTTCGAGCAGCGCCTGCGTTCGGTGATCGATGAAGTACAGGCCAGCAGCACCCCCATCATCCTGTTCATCGACGAGACCCACACCCTGGTCGGCGCCGGCGGCGCGGCCGGCACCGGCGACGCCGCCAACCTGCTCAAGCCGGCGCTGGCGCGCGGCGCGCTGCGCACCATCGGCGCCACTACCTTCGCCGAGTACAAGAAGCACATCGAAAAGGACCCGGCACTGACGCGGCGCTTCCAGTCGATCCAGGTTGACGAGCCGGACGAGGCGCGCGCGCTCCTGATGATGCGCGGCGTGGCCTCGACCATGGAAAAGCACCACCAGGTACAGATCCTGGACGAAGCGCTGGAGGCGGCGGTCAAGCTCAGTCACCGCTACATCCCGGCGCGCCAGCTGCCCGACAAATCGGTCAGCCTGCTCGACACCGCGTGCGCCCGCGTGGCGGTCAGTCTGCACGCGACGCCGGCCGAAGTGGACGACAGCCGCAGGCGGATCGAGGCGCTGGACGTGGAGCTGGGCATCATCGCACGCGAACAGGCGATCGGAATCGATACCGGCAAACGCGCGGCGCAGGCCAACGAACTGCTTGACGGCGAGCGCGCTCGCCTGGGTGCCCTGGAAACGCGTTGGAACGAAGAGCGGGCGCTGGTCGATCGCTTGCTGAGCCTGCGCGCGCAACTGCGCGCCGGCGCGCAAGCGGTCGAGGGCGCGGGCGGCGGCTTGGATGCCGCTGGCACCGCGCCTGATGCCATGCCCGATGCCGATGCCTCTGCGCGTGCGGACTGGATGACGCAACTGCGTGAGGTGCAGGCCAAGCTGGCCGGCCTGCAGGGCGAGACGCCGCTGATCCTGCCGACCGTCGATTACCAGGCGGTCGCGGCGGTGGTCGCCGACTGGACCGGCATCCCGGTCGGACGCATGGCCAGGAACGAGATGGAAACGATCCTGAATATCGCCTCGACCCTGAGCCGGCGCGTGATCGGCCAGGATCATGCGATGGACATGATCGCCAAGCGCATCCAGACCGCGCGCGCGGGGCTGGACAACCCGGGCAAGCCGGTGGGCGTGTTCATGCTGGCGGGTACGTCCGGCGTGGGCAAGACCGAAACCGCTCTGGCGCTGGCCGAAGCGCTGTATGGCGGCGAGCAGAACCTCATCACCATCAATATGAGCGAATACCAGGAAGCGCACACGGTGTCGACCCTGAAGGGCGCGCCGCCGGGCTACGTGGGTTATGGCGAAGGCGGCGTGCTGACCGAAGCCGTGCGCCGCAAGCCGTATTCGGTGGTGCTGCTCGACGAAGTGGAAAAGGCCCATCCGGACGTGCACGAGATGTTCTTCCAGGTGTTCGACAAGGGCTTCATGGAAGACGGGGAAGGGCGCTTCATCGATTTCAAGAACACCCTGATCATCCTGACTACCAACGCCGGCACCGAGCTGATCGCGGGCCTGTGCAGGGATCCGCAGCGGATGCCCGATCCGGACGCCATGGCCAAGGCCTTGCGGCCGTCGTTGCTGGAAGTGTTCCCGCCGGCGCTGCTGGGACGGATGGTGGCGATTCCATACTACCCATTGTCGGACACGATGCTGGGCCGGATCGTCGGGCTGCAGCTCGATCGCATCAAGCAACGGGTCGAGGCGCGTTATCAGGTGCCATTGACCTATACCGACGACGTGGTGGAACTGATTGTGGCGCGCTGTACCGAAGGCGAGTCGGGTGGACGCATGATCGACGCGATCCTGACCAATACCATGCTGCCAGAAATTTCCCGGGCATTCCTGCATCAGCTGATGGATGGGCGGGCTGCGCAACCGGTAAAGGTCGATGTGCTAGCAGGCCAGTTTAGCTACAACTTCGGGACAAACGTTCTCGCTCAAGCGTCAACCGCCTGCTGATACAGGTTCTCAGCCACTCCGCTGACCGCGTGCCTGTATTTTCAATAGACATATGACTACGACAGTATTTATTTGGAGCAACAATCTGATGGCATTAGGTCACGGATATAACGGGCATGCATCTATCCAGATCGGAGATTTTTTCTGTTACCAGTGTCCATGAGGCGTCGAGCGATGATTTCGTGTCATGGGCATATGACGAAGGTCAAACTCGTAATCAGGGGCGAGGGATTGCTCAGAAAAATATTATCCATGACGTGGTTTCGATGACATATGCCCCAGACCATATCATCGAGACAAACACATCGTGCCACGTGAATTAAACATGGTGAGGCACTGGTTAGATATCCGCCATAGAAAAAGGCGATCAGGCAAGAGAACTACGACGGTGGCGTATAACGTGGCCTTAAGATCGAGCGCAGTCGATATCATAACAGCCTTGTCATAAAGGCTATGCATTACATTGGAAAGAACGGCGCTATCATTCCCGTGCTACGCCGCGAAACCGATGCGCAGGGGCCTGAATTGTATTGGACATTCGCACAGGTCGCCGATGCACTTGAAGAGAAGCGCTACGATTACTTCAGGAAGTAGTGATGGGGGCGACTGAAATACATGGCTCGTGGTTCCGCGATCCAGCACCTCGTTGCCAGAATGATTGAGAAAGAAAACCACTGATTTTCTGAGGTAGTGCTCATGGTGTTCGAAACGAGACATATTTACAATTAATTTATCAATTTTTAAAAATCGATATGACGTCTACAGTTTTTATTTGGAACAATAATTTGGTTACCAATGGCCATGACTATGGAGGCCATGCGGCTATCAACATAGGCAATACACTCGCATGGAAAACTACCGATAATTGTACTGAGTCATTTGTAGGCTGGACAGGAGCTTACGACGAAAGTGGAAATAGAAAAAAGCAAGGAAAAGCGATTTTAAATATATTTCACGATATTTCGATGATGGAGTATGCCCCGGACCATATCATAGAAATTCCGACGACCTTTGATAATGAAAGCAAGATGCGAAGTCATTGGCAAGAAATACTTGGAAAAAAAGTTATTGTAGGAAAGGGTGAAGAACAAATTGAACGGGGGCCACGCTATGATTGGATCTGGAAGAACTGCAGTACGATTGCTCAAAGAGTATTGAAAAGCGGAAAGATAGATTGGTCCTTGAATCCCGTTCAGTGGAATCTCGCAAGAAAACATGTTATCTGGACTCCATTGGATGTTCGTGATTTGGCGCTGAGTTATCGAGGAGCGAAAAAAATCGCATGGTTCGACTGGGTAAATTCTCAAGCATTAACTGGCGATGAGCGAACAATATTACATCATCTGCAAAGGCGACATGAACGCCATGGGTCATCCGGTGCGCCAGCACGCCGCTGGGCTGAATATTATAACGTAAGACTTCTACATACGCGCGGGTATACCTTTACGAGTGATTATCACAATACTTTACTTTTGCGCGTAATCAGGGAAATTGGTAATCGTAGCGCTCTTTTCAAATTTAACTGGAAAGACAGCGATGGTCGACTACGGCAAGAGTGTTGTACTACAGCATCTGTTGCTCAAATGCTCAGGGATCGAAGGTGGGAATGTTTTCAAAGGAATATATGAAGTGAATTTGCGAGAATCAGTAATGCAATAATGCAATACATCCATGTCAGGTGAATGGCTTGGCAAGTGCGTGATGTAAGTCTTGTAAGCACGCCGCAGTTGTACGCATTTTGAATGGAAAGCAAAGATGGCTGTTACAGTGTTTATTTGGAATAATAATGTGGGGGCGGAGTATTCGTATCTGGGGCATGCAAGCCTGCATATCGGTTATGCGCCTGTTGCTCGATATATGGATGACCGCTTGACCACGTTCGTGTCATTGATACCTGTCAAGCCTGGTGGAGGCAGATCACATTCGGGCAAAGTACTCGCCGATCCCAATCTGAACATCTTGCAAGATTTGACATTTGAAGGATATGCGCCGGATCATGTCATCCAAATACCGACAACCCTGAATCAAGAAACGAAGATGATGGAAGAGTGGCGTGCTATTCGACACAAGCGGAAATTTCCTGGACAGGTCGATCCGGCCCCGAGCTACGATCTCAAGCGGAAGAATTGTGCTACGGTTGTCCAGCGTGTATTGAAGAGCGCCGAGCTGGGTTGGGCGTCGAATCCATTGAAATGGAATATCGATCGACGACATCGCAACTGGACGCCGCTGGATGTGCGTGACTTGGCTTTAGGTTATAGCGGCGCGAGAAAAATTGCATGGTTCGACTGGGTGAACATGCAGCAGTTGGATGATCTGCAAAAGACGGTATTGTATTTTCTTCAGCGACGGCATGCGCGGCACGGTTCATCTGGCGCTCCGGCGCGCAACTCGGCGCCGATCAATGTCCGTTTACTGCACGCCTTCGGCAGCACGGTATCGAGCTTGTACAAAAACACCCACTTGTTGATGGCAATCGAACAATTCGGGAAAGCTGGCGCCACGTTCACAGTCTGCGAAACACACTGGAACGGAAGACTGGGCCCGGATCTTATTTGGGACTTGAAGCAACTTGTGGATGCATTGAAAAATAATGAATTTAAATATTTCCAAAAATTATCTCTGAGCATGATCGAATATTTTCGCTGCCATGATTGAATCGGAATCGCGGCGTCTCCGGAAACAAACCGGGGCCCAACATGCCGGATCTGCCCGAGTTACATGGACATTGAAAGTAGAATGATGGCTTTCACAGTTTCGTTTGAAATAATGCTTTGTTCCGGCCGGGGGTAGGCGCTATCCAAGACCT
>Ga0265798_10007786_pt1 | contig 13797 bp, 12 predicted proteins | sample P3T30metagenome_FD_192430 | JGI IMG/M metagenome (GOLD analysis project Ga0265798, IMG submission 192430) | Plant litter microbial communities from East Loma Ridge, Irvine, California - P3 T30 | ecosystem: Environmental > Terrestrial > Plant litter > Unclassified | place: USA: California...
ACATAGGTAAAGACAGTATTGAAATGCATCAACTTAAATAAAAAAAGCCATGTAGCATATACTACATGGCTTTCATATGAATAGCTATAATTATGCTTGTTTGGTAAATTGAGCATTAATGATCAATTTAACTTCTTCGCCTACTACAATAGAGCCTGCTTCAGTAATTCCTTCCCAGGTTAAGCCAAATTCTTTACGGTTAATTTTGCCTGTAATTTCAAAACCAGCTTTAGTTTGGCCGTAAAAGTCTGCAGCCGAGCCACCAAATTCTACATCAAGGGTAACAGGTTTGCTAACACCTTTAATGGTTAGGTTACCTTCCAGCTTGTAATCATCATCGCTTACCTTTTTTAACGAGGTAGATTTAAAGGTAATGGCAGGGTAGGTTTCTGCATCGAAAAACTCAGCCGATTTCAAGTGCTGGTCGCGGGCTTCTTGCGTGGTATCAATGCTCGCAACATCTAACGAAAAATCAATTTCCGAATCCTGGAAATCTTCACTTTCGGTAACCACTTCGCCTTCAAATTTGCGGAATGAGCCGGTAACGGTTGAAATAACCAGGTGTTTAACCTTAAATTGTACTTCTGAGTGCAGGGGGTCTAAAACCCATTTGGTAGTTGCCATAGTTGTAAGTTTTTGATTTTAACAATATTAAGCAATTAAATGTTTAAACACCTAATTGTTTGGTAAAAATTTCTTTTACAAAAAAAGGGAACATTTTCTGTTCCCTTCTTAATGTATGTTAAGAAATAAGCCTTAATAATATTAATATCGAATAATGAATGCTGAATTTAAGATATTGAAAGATAAATTCATTTTCGCCCTTCAAAATTCAGTGTCCGATATTCCAAGAGGGCTTACGCTAAAACTTCAGTAACTAATTGTGCAGCTTCTTTTAATAAGATAGCCGAGTATACTTTTAGTCCTGAGTTATCAATCAGTTCTTTAGCTTCTTTAGCGTTAGTGCCTTGTAAACGAACGATGATAGGTACAGGGATGTTACCAATTTCCTGATAAGCATCAATAACACCTTGTGCCACGCGGTCACAACGTACAATACCACCAAAAATGTTGATTAGGATGGCTTTAACTTTAGGGTCGCTCAAAATGATGTTGAAACCGGCCTTAACAGTTTGAGCGTTTGCAGTACCGCCTACATCTAAAAAGTTAGCTGGTTCGCCACCGGCAATCTTAATAATATCCATAGTGGCCATAGCTAAACCGGCACCGTTAACCATACAACCAACGTTACCATCTAATTTAACGTAGTTAAGGTTTGAGTGGCTGGCTTCAACCTCGGTTGGGTCTTCCTCAGCAGTATCGCGCAGGGCAGCATAATCTGCATGGCGGTATAAAGCGTTATCATCCAGGTTCACTTTAGCATCAACCGCTAAAATTTTATTGTCTGATGTTTTTAACACCGGGTTAATTTCAAATTGAGAAGAATCGGTAGCATCGTAAGCTTTGTATAAGGCGGCAATAAATTTCACCATATCCTTAAACGCATCGCCGCTTAAGCCCAGGTTGAAGGCAATTTTACGTGCCTGGAAACCTTGTAAACCAACCTTAGGGTCAATTTCTTCTTTGTGTATTAAGTGAGGAGTAGAGTGAGCTACTTCTTCAATGTCCATACCGCCTTCGGTAGAGTACATGATAATGTTGCGGCCTTTGGCACGATCTAACAAAACACTCATGTAAAACTCTTTAGTTTCGCTGTCGCCAGGGTAGTATACATCCTGTGCAACTAATACTTTGCTCACCAGCTTACCTTCGGGTCCGGTTTGTGGCGTAACCAGTTGCATACCTAAAATAGCACCTGCTTTTTCCTTAACCTCATCCAGGTTTTTAGCCAGTTTAACACCACCGCCTTTACCACGGCCGCCGGCATGTATCTGGGCTTTTACAACCACCCAGCTCGAGCCGAAATCTTCTTTCATTTTTTGGGCCGCTTCAACAGCTTGTTCCACAGTGTCGGCAACGATGCCTTCCTGTACTCTGACGCCAAAACTTTTTAATATGGCTTTACCCTGATATTCGTGAATATTCATGTCTTGTGAAGAATTTGCGGTAAATCTACAATTTAGGTTGGAGTTATGAAACTTCGGGATGCTTTTTGTGAAATTTGTATGGGCTTAATTAATTGGTTTGGTAATGGGCTGCTGTTAATTGCCCGATGTAAGGGCGTTGCCTTTGGCTAGGGCTATACGCTCATACGCCTGCAGGCCTTACACACCCGGCCGGTATCCGCTTCTATCCCTAACGCAAACTGTAACCTGCATTAAAACGTTGTAAGTATTTAAAGGTGGTTTTCCTACATTTGTAATATGCTAAAAGCGCTTGGTATTCAAAAAACTTACGGTAAGCTCCACATTCTGAAAGGGGTGAACCTGGAGGTGCAGCAAGGCGAAATTGTAACTATAGTTGGTGCCTCTGGCGCCGGTAAAAGCTCGCTGCTCAATATTATCGGCACTTTAGATAAACCAGACGGCGGACAACTCTTTCTACACGACACCGAGGTTAGTAGTTTAAACAGCAAGCAGTTAAGCCATTTCCGCAATACGCAAATAGGCTTCATCTTTCAGTTTCACCACTTACTGGCCGAGTTTAATGCTTTAGAGAATGTTTGCATTCCGGCTTTTATAGCAGGTACCCCAAAGGCTGAAGCGGAGAAACGCGCAGCCACCTTATTAGATATGCTGGGCTTAAGCAGCCGCATACACCACAAACCCAATCAGCTATCTGGCGGCGAGCAGCAAAGGGTTGCAGTAGCCCGTGCGCTGGTAAACAAGCCGTCCATGATCCTGGCCGATGAACCTTCGGGCAACCTCGACTCGGCCAACGCGCGCGATCTGCATGAGCTATTTATCAGGCTGCGTAACGAGTTCAATCAAACTTTCATTATCGTTACCCATAACGATGATCTGGCTGCCCTGAGCGACCGCAAAGTGACCATGAAAGACGGCTTAATTGTTTAATCTTAAATATAGTGTATACTTTAATAACAGCAGCCAGTTCGGCAAAGGCACATCAATTTAAAAATCAGCTGCAAACACAACATGTTTTATTAGGCGATTATCTTGACCTACCCGAGGTGATGATCAAAGCCGGTAAGATGGTGATATTGCCCGACCCCCGCAAAGAAGCCTACCCGCATCAAATGCTGGCTTTTTGCCTGGACAATAACGTCAACGCCATTTATGTGCTGCGCAGCGAAGAGGCACAGGCACTGGCACCTGCCGGGCAATTATTTAAAGAGTATGATATAGATATCATCGCGTCATATGATTAAGTACAGTGATGTAGACCCGCGTTTTAAAGCTTTTATATTTGAGCTGGATAATGTGCTCTTTCCCGAAAAGGAATACCTGTACCAGGTATATTACCTGTTTGCCGGCTTTTTAGAATATACCGAACTGCTTGATGCTAAAGTACTGGTGAACCTGATGGTGCAAACCTATGAGCAGGCAGGAGCGGGGGCGGTATTCAATACCTTGCAGGAGCGCTTTAAGCTCGACGAAAAATACCGTTTTAATTTTGAACACCTGCATACTGCCGCACAGGTTCCGTTAAAAATGCTGTTATATCCGCATATGCTTACCCTGCTGCAGGATATTGTGGTAGACCGAAAGCAGATATTTATTGTAACCAACGGTAACCCCCTGCAGCAGCTTAATAAGATTAAGCATACCGACTGGCAGGGCCTTGAAAAATATCTTACCTGTTATTTTGCCAATGAAATTGCGCCTAAGCCAGAACCTGACACGGTGCATCTTTTATTAGATAAGCATCAGCTGCAGCGCCGGGAAACACTGATGATAGGTGCCAATGATACCGACCGGCTATGTGCCGAAGCTTGTGGTATAGATTATATTAGTTTGTAATATTCTTGTTGCTAATGCAGTAATATATTGTTATATTGCACGTTAAAGAAAAAATATTAACTGATAATGAAGAAAGTTCTTTACTCACTAATTTTACTTGCCGTAATATTTACATCTTGTAAAAAAAATAAAACCGATGGTGGCGACCTGTCTGGCGGACAAGGTACAACAACTGCGTCAGCAATTGATTTGTTGAAAGATTCAGTTTATGCTTATGCCCGCGAAGAGTATTTATGGTACGATGCTTTGCCCGAAGCCAGCGTTTTTAACCCACGTAAATACACAGGCAGCAGCGATGGTGCTGCTTTACAAGCCGAAATAGATGCATTTTCACAATTAAAGCTTAACCCTTCAAATGGTAACAAGCCTTATGAGTATGATGCTAGCTACCCTGGTACTGCCAAATACTCATATATTGATGAAGGCCAGGCCGCAACTTCAATAGGTGGTACCGGTGGCGATTTTGGTTTTTCAGTATTTTACAATACTTACAACGATCTGCGCATCCGTTACGTTTACCCAAGTTCTCCGGCCAGCACGGCAGGTATAGCCCGTGGTTATAAAGTAACAGCGGTAAACAACAGCACCAACATTTACTATAATCCAAACAGCGCCGATCCTAACTCCGATCCAAATTTGCTATTTGTAGTAAATGCATTGGGTGGTAATTCTATTACGTTAACGGTTCAAAAACCTGATAATACTACGGCAACGGTTACCATCAATAAAGGATCTTACACCATTAACCCGGTAATTAAATACAGTGTTATAACTACCGGTACCGGTAAAAAAGTGGGGTACTTTGCATTTAGCCGCTTTACCGTATTAGATAATGCCAGGGCTAAAATAGACGAGGCTTTCGCTTTCTTTGCGGCCAATAATATAACCGAGTTAGTTGTTGATTTGCGTTACAACGGTGGTGGTGCGGTAGAAACATCGGAGTATATTGCCAACTATATTGCACCTGCATCTAAAAACGGTACTTTAATGTTTACTGAGCGCTTTAACGCTAAGTTACAGGCAAGTACCTATCCGTTGCTTGCCAAAAAATACAATATCCCGGCGGGTTACTTTAGCCTGGCCAGTAACACTTATAACTTTGCTAAAAAAGGTACCTTGAATTTGAACAGGGCATTTTTTATAGTAACAGGCAGCACAGCATCTGCAAGCGAATTATTGATAAATAACGTAATGCCTGCTTTGCCGGGCGGTGTTCAGCTTATTGGCCGCACGTCGTACGGTAAGCCGGTTGGTTTCTTTGGCATACCGGTAGGTAAGTATGACTTGTATATCTCCGAATTTGAAAGCCAGAACTCACAAGGAAAAGCTGAGTTTTACCAGGGTATGGTTCCGGGAGGCAATTTTCCGGGCGTAACTGCCGCCGACGATGTGACTAAAGATTTTGGTGATCCGGCCGAAGGTTTGTTAGCACGTGCTATAAACTTCATTGAAAAAGGAAATTACACCGTAGCAAGCTTAAGTACGTTTGGTATAAATTCAACTACCGATCAGGCTAAAACGCGTGAGGCTAATATGCTTTTAGATTCTAAACAAGAATTTAAAGGTGCTGTACACACCCGTTCGTTAGAGCGTTTACAACATTAAGATATTAATCGGCCAGTTGGCGTAAGTCAACGGGTACCACACGGGATATTCCCTGCTCAACCATAGTCACACCGTATACCACATCGGTGCTGGCTATGGTTCTTTTGTTATGTGACACGATGATGAACTGCGAGCTTGAAGAAAACTTGCGGATAATATTGTTGAACTTGTCAATATTGGTATCATCCAACGGGGCATCCACCTCATCAAAAATACAGAAGGGTGCCGGTTTCAGCAGGTAAAGCGAGAAGAGGATAGCTGTAGCAGTCAATGTTTTTTCGCCCCCCGATAGCTGGTTGATAGAAAGCGGCCGTTTACCCTTAGGCTTGGCAATAATGTCTATATCCGATTCCAGGGGGCGGTTAGCGTCGGTAAGGATCAGATCGCAAGAATCCTCTTCATTAAACAGCGAGCGAAATACTTTAATAAAGTTCTCGCGGACCATAATAAAGGCAGCCATAAACTTTTCGCGGGCGGTGTCATCAATTTCTTGTATAGTGGAGAGTAGCGAAGCCTTCGCCTCCATCAAATCTTTCTTTTGCGACTGGATAAATTCATAACGCTCGTTCATCTCCTTAAAGGCTTCTAAAGCCATAGGGTTGATAGCGCCAAAATCGTCCAGTTGTTTTTTGAGCTTTTCGGTGCGTTCGCGCAAGTCCTGTTCGTTCTCTTCGGCAGGTATTTCGGTTTCGAGTAGATCATTGATGTCAATGTTGAACTCTACAGCTAAGCGCTCTTTAAGCGCGTTCAGTTCCAGTTTAAGGTTGGTGCGCTTATCTTTAAGTTCGTTCTCAATTACATCAGCCTGGTCTTTCTGTCGGCGTAGTTGCGTAATCTCGTTCTCTTTTTCTGTAATCTGTCCGCGTGAGGCGTAATAATCCTGCTCAGCCATTTTGGTAGCCTGTTCCAGTTCTTCGCGCTGGCTGTACATGTCCAGCAGTTCATCGTCCGAAAAATCGGTTTGCTGCAAAGTTTCTAATAAGGCAGCCTGCACCTTTTCCATTTCGATGGTATTGGTTTGCAGGCGCGCTTCCAGGCTATCTTGCTGACTTTCCCGATACTCCAGATCTTTTACCAAACCAGCCACTTTGTTCTGCTGTTGGTGAAAGCGAATATTCTCCTGATTATAAGCATTGCTTTGTACAGTGGTGTATTCGTTTAGCTCGTTAAAGGCTTCCTGTTTATCTAACAATAGATCGCTTTGTATCTCTTTCTGTGTTTTCAATTCGGCCAGGGCCGGAATAAGCTTTTGCTCTTCTTCCTGTATGCTGCCGATCTTTTGGGCAATATCTTCTTTACGGTTGCGGCTGTTGGTAATAAAGGTTTGATACTGCTCGCGGCGGGTGGTTACGGTAACCAGTTCTGTATTAAGGCGGTTTAACTCCTGTTGCTTTTGCTGTATCTCAGCCGTCTTGCCCGATGCTTTCAAGGCTACCAGTTTGCTTTGCAGGGTTTCCTGTTCGGCTTTTAAAGCACCCATTTGCTGTTCGGTTTGCCGGATTTCTTTAGCCAGATTTTCCAAGTTTTTAGCCCGGCCAATGCGCTTTCCTTCAAACAATCCTACCGAGCCACCAGCCATACTAAAGACGGATTTGCTAAAACGGCCGCTTTTGCCCAGCAATACCATACTTTGAGGCACAGCGGACGTATTCAGGTCGTTTTCGGCCGCATCATCAACCAGGTAAACGTTTCTTAACAGGTAGTTACACAGCGGGCGATACCGGGGCTCCACTTCTACTACGCTTAAAGCAGGCAGCAAGCCTTCTGTAGCAGCAGCAGAGCTTAACTCACCTAATGCTTTGTAATGATCTAATATAAAGAACTGCGCACGGCCTCTTGATGCGCTACGAAGCAAATTAATGGCTTTAATGGCCTGCTCGTAATCATCCACCACAAAATAGTTCATGAGTGGTTCCATGTAGTTTTCAATGGCAATGCGGTACTCTTCACGGCAAAACAAAATATCGCTGAAAAGCATAATGCTTTTGGCCCAGTCGGTTTGTTTCTTTAAAAACCTGATAGATTCCGGGAAACCCTCCAGGTTATCAACCATGCTTTTGGTGAGGTTGTACTCGTTTTGCTTGGCATCCAGCTGCCTGCTATGGCGTGCTATATTATCTTTGGTGCCTGTTATCTGCGTTTCGGTTTCCCTGATCTGTTCCTGTAATTGCGCTTCAAATTCAACAGCGGCGCGTTGCTCACCTTCGGCAGTTTGCGTGCGTTGCTCCAACTCGGCCACCAGTTGGTTAAAGTGACTGAGTTCTACCTCGCGGCTGGCGGTATCTTCCATATTCCGCTGGCTTTCTTGTTCCAGGGCCTGTTGCTGAATACGGAGAATGTCCAGGTCTTTTTCGGCCTGGTAAATTTGGTTTTGCAGGCGATTGTTAATGCTGGTTACCTCGTTTAATTCGGCACGGGCAGTAGTTTGCTCCTGGCGCAGATCATCTACGGCCTGTTTTAAATCGGCCAGTTTGTTATTTACCGTTTTTAGGTTTTCATCTTCCTGTAGCTTTTCCTCGTTAAGGCGTTTAATATTATATAAAATATGGTTCAGCTGGTTGCGGTCGCGTTCCAGTTCTTCGGTAAGCCGCGTCTCTTTATCGCGCTGAAATTTCAGCTGCTCATTTTTTATCTTTTTCTCACTCTCGTAAGCGCGTATTTTAGAGATGCACTCGTTAGTGGCCTTTTGCTGTACCGACAGGTTTTTCTCCTTGTTCAGGTTTTCCAGCTTTTGCTGCTGAAGCGCGGCTTCCAGCGTATCAATTTTCGAAATAACGCCGGTGCGCTCTTCCCGGTGCTTTTGCTCTTGTTCCTCAATACGTACCAAGGCATCAGTAAACGATACAATACGGAACGAGGCCAGCATAATGCTGAGTGATTTGTACTGTTCCTTTAGTTTGTAATAGCGTTCGGTTTTCTTAGCTTGGTTCTCTAACGTTTTTAAGTTCTTTTCAATCTCAAAGAGCAGATCCTGCACACGTTCCAGGTCGGCCTCCGTATCCTTGAGCTTATTGAACGTTTGCTTTTTGCGAAGCTTATATTTAGAGATACCCGAGGCTTCTTCGAACAAATTACGGCGCGATCCTTCTTTGTTGGTAATGATCTCGTCTATCATCTTGAGCTCGATGATGGAGTAGGAGTCGGCCCCTATGCCGGTATCTAAAAACAGGTCGGTAATGTCTTTAAGGCGGCACTGTACATCGTTGAGGCGGTATTCACTCTCACCAGTGCGGTAAAGTTTTCGGGTTAGCGTAACCTGCGAAAACTCCGTAGGCAGTACGTTCTTGGTATTATCAAAAGTAAGCGATACCTCGGCAAGGTTAGCGGGCTTGCGGCTTTTGGTGCCGTTGAAGATAATGTTCTCCATTTTCTCCGACCGCAGCGCACGGGTACTCTGTTCGCCTAATACCCAGCGAATAGAATCGACCACATTAGATTTGCCGCAGCCGTTGGGGCCTACAATAGCCGTAACCCCCTCGTTAAAATTAATGGTGATCTTATCGCCAAAGCTCTTAAAGCCTTTGACCTCTAACTTTGTTAACTGCATTTACTCTTCAACCGTACCTTCAATTACGTTTAAACCTCCAAATTAACGTAAAAAAATGGTTTAACCATATACCATTACTACAATGTTGGCGGGCCTCAAAAACATTTATCCGGCTAAGTGTTTATAGAGTATTATTTGATACGATCTACCATGAAAATAGCAGTATTTGGCGCCGCAGGAAAAATAGGCAGCCGCATAGTTGACGAAGCTTTGAGCCGCGGGCATTTTGTGACAGCTGTAGTGCGCAACCCTGTAATCTACAACCCGGCCAATAAGCCCGATTTAAAAGTGGCCAAGGCAGATCTGTTTGATTCGCAGGAAGTTGAAACCGGGGCTTTTGACCATGATGTAGTGGTGAGTGCTTACAGCAATACACACGGCGCACCGGCATCAACCATATACGAGGTGGTAGTTCCGTTGCTTAATGGCGTTAGGCAAGCCGGTGTAAAACGTTTGATTGTTGTAGGCGGAGCCGGCAGTTTGGAAGTGGCGCCCGGAATGCAGCTGGTAGATACGCCGGAATTCCCTGAAGCTTATAAAGCCGTTGCGCTGGCGCATCGCGAAGCGTTGAAGCTCTATCAAAAAGAAGCGGAAGTGGAGTGGACCTATGTGAGTCCGGCTGCCGAAATTGCTCCCGGCCAACGTACGGGCGTGTTCCGTACGGGAACCAATCAGCTTATAGCCGATGAGCAGGGACGTAGTTTTATATCAATGGAAGATTACGCCGTAGCTGTTTTAAATGAAATAGAACAGCCGCAGCATGCGCGTGAACAGTTTACAGTAGGCTATTAGTTGCGTTTACAGGGCTTGTAAGTGTTTGGTTAGATGCGTTTCGATAGGTTTGCCTGCCTTTTCTGTTTTGTCATAACCTACCCATTTGTCTATAATGTTGCCTTGCGGCGATATCAGTACAAAGGTAGGGTAACCCTGAACACCGTACTTAAGTATTACCTTGCTATAATTTCCTTTCCCGTCATATAAACTCGGCCAGGTTACTTTCTCATTTTTAATGCCCTCGAGCCAATTTTTACGGTTATCTACTGTGAAAGAAACAACCTCCAACCTCTTGCCATATTTTGAGGATACATATTTTAATTCGGGTATAGATTGATGACAAGGATTACAGCCTGCAAAAGAAAAGTCGAGCAGGATATATTTGCCTTTAATGTTAGATAGTTTCTGAAGTTTACCGAATTGATCAATGGCGTCAATGTCAACATAGCGTTCGTTCAATTTCAGGGTATCGCCTAAGGTTAAATAAGTGTTGATGCGTTGTCCGTAGATACTTTGTTGAAGAGGTTTGGTCATCGAATTATATAGGCGTAATGCCGAATCTCTGGGCATATCTTTTAACATATAAAATAAACTGTTGGCCGCATAATAATTAGCAGGATGATTTAACACGTATTGTTTACTCACCGAATCTATTTGTGTAGCCACGGCTTGATATGCAGCAAACGCTTTCTTATAGGCAACGCTGTCATTGGCGACCTTGTCTGCGTAGTGCGCAACTTCAATCATTTTCGAGGTATACGGTTGTACTGCTCGCTGATAGGCATTGTAGGCCACTTGTTCTGCTGGACCTTTTATGTTTACCTTGTCAAATTCCTTTTTACTGCCTTTGATACTTATGATACCCGCCCCAGCAAAAACGGTGCAATCATAATCTTCATTACCCTGGTGTAACGTAATTGAGAAGTACTGAGGCCCGTTTTTTAACTTGCCTTGCAGTGTAAATATGCCTTGTTTAAGCGTAGTTGAATTGATGGTGTTCTGGGTGTCTTCATCAACCAAACTTACTTTGATGCCGTTTTTAAACCCGGTAAGTTGCCCGGTTATTTTATAAACCTGTGCGTAAGTTTTGATGACTAATAGCAATAATGTAAAAGCAAGCACGCCGATTTTCTTCATGTGTTAGATAAATATTTCACCTTTCAAATAAGTAACAGCCTTTCCGCTCATCAGCACACGCTCACCCTTAAACTCACACCAAAGCTCGCCTTTACGGGCCGATAGCTGGTAGGCATGAAGCTCGGTCTTGCCTAACTTTTCGGCCCAATAGGGTATCAAGTTACAATGTGCCGAGCCGGTTACCGGGTCTTCGGGTACACCGCAGGCAGGAGCAAAAAAGCGGGATACAAAGTCTACATCTTTTCCGGGTGCTGTTACGATGATGCCTATGGCATCAATTTTAGACAACAGGAAATGATTTGGCTCCATGTCAATAATGTCCTGTTCGTTTTCATATACCAGGAAATAATCGCGCGAGCGCATTACCGCAATCGGCATTTTATTATTCAGGCCTTCAAGCAAACCGTCGGGCATTTCGGTAGGATAAGGCGGGCGAGATGGAAAATCAAGTGTGTAACGGTCGCCGGTTTTAGTGACAACAAGTACACCGGCTTTTTCGGTGCTGAAATTTATGGAAGCGCCGGTAAAACCCAGCTCGGTAAATATAATGTGAGCGGTTGCCAGGGTGGCGTGGCCGCATAGGTCAATCTCAAGTTCGGGTGTAAACCAGCGCAGGTGATACCCTTTTTCGTCAGGTACAAAAAATGCAGTTTCGGCCAGGTTGTTTTCAAATGCAATTTTTTGCATAACCTCGTCGGGCAGCCACTCGGTTAGCGGACAAACAGCCGCCGGGTTACCGCCAAATAATTCGCTGGTAAAGGCATCGGCCTGGTAAATGGGAATAGTCATTATGATTTGCTATATGCCACTAAGATAACCGTAAGTTACCAATTCTTCATGGCGGGATATCATTTTTGTATGGCCATTTTCGATCAGGATGATACGGTCGCTCACTTCCAAAATGTTTTGGTATTGATGGTCGGTAACAATGAGTCCTTTGGTTTTGGCGCGCTTGCGCAGTATGGCCTTAAAATCATCGGCCTGCACGGGCGATATGTGTGTAAACGGTTCATCCAGTAGAATATAGGTTGCGCTGCTGTATAAGATCATGAGCATTTCAAGTTGCCGTATTTCTCCGCCCGAAAGTTCGCCGGGTTTTTTATGCCCATGCGCAATGTAAGTGGGGTAGGCAGCAAACTCCTCCCAATCATTACGATCGACAAGCATGGGCGCCATTTTATTAATGGCAATGTTAGCGGGCAGGTAGTGATGTTGGGGCAGGTAAGCAATTTGATTATTTACATACCCTTTTTTTATGTAATGATCATTAATGCTCACGTACTTGTAATCGGGGTTTAATACGCCAAATAGGATCTTTAATAAACTGGATTTACCGCAGCCATTACGGCCAAGCAGACCTACAATTTCGCCAGGTTTGCAGTCGAGGTAAATGTCTTGCAAAATTTTTCGGCCGTTAAAGGCTAATTGCACGCTATCAACCTTTAACATTGGGCGAAGTTAAAGTGTACTGATAAACCGCTATAATAACGAGATACAGCAAAAAATCTATGGCGTAACTATATAGGTACAGTTTACGAACAGGGTGACCAGTATTGCGGTAATAAAAATAAACCTGCGGCGTAAAGTAGTTTTGGTATAGCGTTGCACCAAGGTAACCGGCTAATTTTAAGGAGAAACTTACCACCAGCAAGCCTATTCCGTTTTTCATGATGAAGTATAAGCCAAAAGTGCTGAATACTATGTGGCAAATCCATAAAGGTTTATTAAACTGGAACAGCAGGATAGCAAGCCTATGCATGAAGGTTTGAAGTTGTGATTGACGGGGTTAAAGCTATCAAACACCAAAAGTGCGGGGTTATTGTGTTTGGTAGCAAATAAAGGTTTGCTTTGATTTAATTACCTATCCACAAAACAGAATTACCGGTATTAAATTCGTTTTGCTCCCATTGCCTGTTGCCCGGGTCAATTATCCAATTGCCGTCTACAATATATTTGTATAGTACTTTACCAGGTTTAAAGCGCATGCTAATGCTCCATTCATCAGCGGTATGGGCCATAGTGTAGCCGTAAAAGTTCCAAGCGTTAAAATTGCCGGCCAGCCTAACCGTTTTTGCAGCATTATAGCCCTTTAGCACAAAGGTGTAATTTGGTTTTACCGACAGGTACGAATTTGCATTTTCGTCGATAACTGTAGTGTGCGGATTTGCGGGGTCGGTGATCCACTGCCCGTCTACCACAAACTTGTAAAGGTAATTGCCCGCAGGGAGCGTGTAAGGTAGCACCCAGCCTGTAGCTGTTTTTTGGAAGCGCAGCATATCGGGGTCCCAGTTATTAAAGCTGCCCGACAAAAAAACGTTTTTAGCATTGGCATAACCATTTAGCTTGAAAGTAACACTCTCGCCAAATGTTAACACGGAATTTATGATACCATCTTTGGTTGATTTATTTGTATTGGTGGGGTCGGCTGTCCAGCGGCCATCAACCATGAAGCGGTACAGGTAGGTGCCTTCGTGCAAATAGAGCTGTTTTTCCCAGCGATTGCCTTGTTGCATCATCACCAGTTCGTTGGCGTTAAACTTATTAAAACTGCCTGCCAACATTACGCGCTTTGCAGTACTATTGCCGGCCAGCTTAAACGTGTAGTTGTAACGGTAATAGATGGAGTTAAAACTACCATGCCCGTCGTTTTCGGTAAGGTTATTATTTAGGTCGTGTATCCATTGCCCGTTTACAATAAATTTATAGGCATACGGGCCGGGCTCCAGCCTGACGTCGCTTACCCAACCGCTATCGGTTTTATTCATTAATCCTTTCGAGGTGGTCCAGCCGTTGAAGCTGCCAGATAGCTGTATGCGCCTGACATCAGTACGGCCCGGAAAGAAGAAGCGTGTG
>Ga0265798_10007789_pt1 | contig 13793 bp, 8 predicted proteins | sample P3T30metagenome_FD_192430 | JGI IMG/M metagenome (GOLD analysis project Ga0265798, IMG submission 192430) | Plant litter microbial communities from East Loma Ridge, Irvine, California - P3 T30 | ecosystem: Environmental > Terrestrial > Plant litter > Unclassified | place: USA: California...
AAGGTTGCGCGTACTCGCGCAACCGCGGCCTGCAGGATGTAGGCGAATCCCACCGTCTCCGCCAGATTGATGAAAAAAGCCACCGCAAGGTGGCTTTTTTCTTTGGTGCCCAACATGCAGGCTATGTGCGCATTAAAACCAGTTCGGCCTTAGAACGAACTCTCGCATGCCGGCATGAGCGCAAGCCTGACGATCACCCGCAAACCGTGTGGCAGGACTGGCTCGATGTCCACCGTCCCCCCATGGCGCAGCACGATCTCCCTGGCGATCGACAGACCCAGCCCGCACCCCGCACCAACATCGGTAGCGCGCACGAAGCGATCGAAGACATCGCCACGAAAATCGGGCGCAATGCCCGGGCCGTCGTCACTCACGACGATCTGCGCCTGATTGCCCAGGCGCTGCACCGAGACTGTCGCCTGCCTGCCAGCCCCCGCATACACAATGGCATTATCGAGGATATTCGACAGCGCCTCACCCAGCAAACGCGGATTGGCCATAACCTCGAGCCCCTCGTTTTCGCCAGCCTCGTCGATCCCGAGATCGAAGCGCGCCCGGCGCGCAATCGGCACCATCTCCGCCACCACCTCGCGCACCAGCCGCACCAGATCGGTTCGCACCAGGTCGTCGACGAGCGAAGCTTCGGGCTCGGCGCGCGCCAGCATCAAAAGCTGGTTGACCAGGTGGGCGCCACGCACGGCGCTCCCGTGCACCAGTTGCAGGCGAGCGGTCATGGCCGGATCGCTGGAAGCGCGCAGGGCGATCTCGGTCTGGCTTTGCAGTCCGGCCAGCGGCGTGCGCAGTTGATGCGCGGCGTCGGCGATGAAGCGTTGCTGTGCATTCGCGCTGCGCTGCATCGAGGCCAGCAGTTCGTTGAGCGCCCGCACCAGTGAGCGCACTTCTTCCGGCGCAGCATCGATTTTCAAGGGCGCGAGATTGACCGGCGAGCGTCCTTCGACTTCGCTGCGCAGGCGATCGAGCGGCGCCAGGCTGGCCCGGATACCCGCCCACAGCAACACCGTGATCAGCACGATCAGCCCGGACAAGGGCAGCAGCGTGTCGACCATGACCTGCCTGACCAGGATTTCGCGCCCCACCATGCTGCGCGCGACCTGGACCAGCATCCACTGCTGCCGGCCCTGCGCTGTTCCGTTCTCCAGGAATAGCGCCGCGATGCGCACCCGGCGCGTGCCGGCCGCAAGGTTCTCGGGATCGACCGGCACCTCACCATCATAGAAATACGGCTCGCCCGTGCGCGCCGGCATGTGCGCTGGCGGCAAGGGCAACTGCTGGTTGCCCAGCACCAGGCTGCCCGGCGGCGTGCTGACGGTGTACAGCAGGCGGTCGGTCGGATCGGCCTCGAGCACCGCTTGCGCCGCCTTGGGAAAATCGACCACCAGCCCGCTGCCGATGGGGATCACCTGGCGCGACAGCGCGCGCGTGGCCTGCAGCAGCATTGCGTCCGCGGCGGCATTGAGGTGGCCGGCCGTGAGCCGGTAGGTCGCATAACCGCCGGCCAGCCACAGCAGCAGTTGCGGCAGCAGGACCCAGGCCAGCAGCATGCCGCGCAGCGAGCGCTTGTGGGGACCGATAAAGGCGCGGATCAGGCGCTGCATGGAGGTCGGCGCGCGTGCATCATTCGGCAGCCGGTTCGGCGTCCTGCGCCAGTTCGAGCAGATAGCCCAAGCCGCGTACGGTGTGGATCGACAGCTGCGAACCTTCCAGCTTCTTGCGCAGCCGGTAGACGTGGATTTCGGCCGTGTTGCCGATGCCTGCTTCGCTGCCCGCGTTGGCCCAGGCGGCCGCGATCTGCTCCTTGCTGACCAGCTTGTCGAAATTAAGCAGGAACAATTCGAGCAGGATGGTTTCGCGCGGGGTCAGGTCGACTGCCTTGCCGCCGATGCGCGCGCGCCGCGTGGCGCGATCGAAAACCACATTGCCGCTTGCGATCTCGGATGACGCCGCGAGCGGCCTTGAACGGCGCAGCAATGCTTCCAGCCTGGCCTCGAGTTCGACAAAGCTGAACGGCTTGGTGATGTAGTCATCGGCCCCGGCCTTGAGGCCGGCGACCCGGCTGTCCAGTTTGTCGAGCGCGGTCAGGATCACGACCGGCAGAGCCGGGTTGATGGCGCGCAGCTTTTTCAGGACCGTCAGACCGTCCATCATGGGCAGGCCAATGTCGAGGATCGCGACATCGAACGATTGCCTCGTCATCAGGTATTCAGCGACCGGGCCGTTGGGCGCGTGTTCGACCCGATAGCCGACATACGTCAGTTGCTCGACCAGGGCATTGGCAAGGACGCTGTCGTCCTCGGCTAATAAGAGTTGCATTCGTTATCGCGGAATATTATTGTAGGAAACAGCTTGCTCATCCATGGGCAATGGTAACAAATACTGTCGCGGCCTTGGCGGGCTTTCACTGAACCCACTGGATCCTGGATGGTCGACTTCGCGCAGGCAGGTAAGACAGGTTGGCATCGGCGTGCGCTGGCAATGTGCGCCATCGCATGGCTGACCGCCTCGCTGGCGCAGGCGGACGAGGTCGAGGTGCTGCATTACTGGCAACCGCAAGACAAGGGCACTCTCGTTCTCAAACACATGCTGCAGCAGCAAGGCCATACCTGGAAGGATTTCGTTATCATCCCCGGCGGGTCCAATGGCCTGTTGAACAGCTTGTTGAAGGCGCGCGTGCAGTCGGGTAATCCGCCGTTTGCGGCACTGGTGCGCGCACCCGTGGCGCGCCACTGGGGGCGCAAGCAGCGCCTGTCGAACCTTGACGATGCGGCGCAGGCAGGCCAGTGGGACACGGTGCTGCCACCGGCCATCCGCGACGCGGTCAAGGACGGGGGCCGCTATATCGCGGTGCCGGTCAGCGTGTACCAGGAAAACGGTCTGTGGCTGAACAACCGGCTGCTCGGCCGCGTCGGCGCCAGGGCGCCGCACGACTGGCCAAGCTTTTTCGAGGCCGCCGACAAGCTGCGCCAGGCCGGCATCGTCGCCGTCGCCCATGGCGGACAAGCACGCGGCAACCTGCATTTGTTTGCCAGCGTGGCGCTCGGTGTCGGCGGCCCCGACTTCTATCGCCGTGCCTTCGTCCAGCACGAAAGCGCGGCCCTGTCCGGCGCCATGATGGAAAAAGTCTTGCTGACGTTCCGGCGTATCAAACCCTATACCCGCACTGAGAGTGGCCTGCGCGACTGGCAGGATGTATCGAACGACCTGGTCGAGGACCGCGCGGCGATGGTATTCATGGGTGGCTGGGTGGCGCCGGTGTTCGCGGCCGCCAGGGCACGCTCCGGGTTCGATGTCAGTTGTGTCGCGGCGCCCGGTTCGGCGGGAGCGTTCAGCTATCTGATCGACTCGTTCGCCATGTTCGCGCAGCGCAGCGCGGCGCAGGAAAAGGTGCAGCAACGGTTCGCCGCCGGCTTGCTGGCGCCGGCCGTGCAGACCCGCTTCAATCAGGAGCGGGGCGCGATACCTGTTGTCGCCGCAGCCGATCTCACCACATTCGATACCTGCGCGCGGCAGTCGGCGGCGGCATTTCGCAAGGCAGAGGCCGCTGACAAACTGGTGCCGTCCTTCGCGTTGGCGATGACGGCGCCGCTGGAAGTCGAATTCGCGGAAATCGTCAGCGCGTTCTGGGTCGACGACAGCATGACCCCCAGCGCAGCCATGCAGCAGCTTGCCACAGCAGTCAAATCCGACCGCTAAGCCAGGCGGGTGCGGCTTGCATGACGGCGGCGCCGCGTCGCCACATCATGCGTACATCTTCTGTACATCAATTACGTCTGTGGCTCTTCGCGAGTACTCCCGTTCATCCCATTTCACCCCAATTCTCCACTTTGTACGGTATTAAAACGCCGTGCGATACGCATTTTGGTATCTCTACAGCGACACAAGTGATTGGACGCAGCCATACTCCGTGAATATTCTGTACATGTTTCATACATAGAATTGCCACTTTGCGTGGCATAAAAACAGAAAACACGGAGGAGATCACATGAAGCAAACAGTCATTGCACGCGCAGTGTCGTTGGCGCTGGCCGTCCATGCCATCCCGGCCTGGGCGCAGGAGCAGGCGCAGCCGGAGGCGGTCGAACAGCTGCAGACGGTCACGGTCACCGGCTTTCGCTCCAGCCTCGAAAAAGCGCTCAACCTGAAACAGCAGGCGATCGGCGTACGCGACTCGATCGTCGCCGAAGACATCGGCAAATTCCCGGAAGCGAACGTCGCCGAATCGCTGCAGCGCATTCCCGGCGTCTACCTGTACCGCGACGGCGCCTCGAACGAGGGTAACCGCATCAGCATCCGCGGCCTGGGCCCACAGTTCTCGGTCACGACCATCAATGGCGCGCCCGTGCACACGACCTCGGGTTCCAACGCCGGATCGGCGGCGCGCGATTTCAATTACGATGTGTTCGCCTCCGACCTGTTCGGCCGGGTCGACTTCTACAAAAGCCCGCTCGCCGAGCTGGACGAGGGCGGGATCGGTGGCGTGGTCGACCTGCAGACGCCGCGTCCTTTCGACCGCCCGGGACGCACCATCCGCTACGCCAGTGCGGCTTCCTACAACGATGCCTCGCGCAAGGTCGATCCGCGTGCTTCCCTGGTCTTGAGCAATACCTGGGGCAACTGGGGCGCCCTGATCGGCCTTGCGCACAACCGCAGCACCAACCAGCGCTCCGGCTTCCAGTCGACTGGCGGCTACCTGAGTCCGGCGCTGGGCCGGCGCAATGCACCGGCGGGCTATTTCGTCCCGTTCAATTTCGACCTCGATTACGACGATCCGCGCGCCAACCTCGGCGGCCTGACCCGCGACCAGGTCGACAATGCGCTGCTGCCGCGCCAGCATCGCGTCTACGGCAGTGTCAACAAGCGCGAGCGCGATGGCCTGGTCAGCTCTTTCCAGTACAAGAAGGGGCCGCTGGACATCAGCTTCGACTCGCTGTATTCGGAACTCGAGGATGCACGTGACGACTACACCTTTGGCGTGGCCATCCGTAACTCGCGCACCACCAATCGCGCGATCGAGCCGGGCCGCCCGGGGCACAACGGCCTGGTTCCGCTCGATGTCTTCATCGACAAGAATAATATTTTGCAGGGCACGTTCGGGAACACCTCTTACCTCAACGAGAACTACTACGCCGATTCGGCCACCAGCTTTGGCATGAATTCGCTCAATGCGAAATACAAGGTATCGAACGACCTGACCGTCAGCGCCAGCGCGGGACGCTCCAGCAGCAAGGCCTATTTCACCAATAACCGCATCTTCTCGAATATCTACGGCGTGACCAGCACCATCGACTCGTCGCGCAACCAGGTTTATCCGGTCTTGTCGTCGAACGTCGACTACAACGACCGTTCGCTGTACAAGGATCCCCAGGTCGGCTACAACTATAGCGACGAGTACGACCGGGCCCGTCACCTGAAGCTGGGCGTCGAATGGAACTATGAGCTGTGGGGTGGCTGGAGCGGCAAGCTCAAGAGCGGGGTCAGCTACGTCTCGGCCGAGAGGGAGCTGGTCAACTATAACCCGACCGCCGAAGGCGCCCGCCAGTCGCTGCCGATTGGCGGCAGCCTCGCCAGCCTCGGCAGCGCGCTGTCGATCCATATGCAACAGGGTAGCCCGATCGGCCACTTCGCGCCGGATGCGCCGGCCACGTTCCCGCGCTCGTGGGCACACTACGACCGCGACTTCATGCACGATGTGCTGGACCCGATCCGGGCCAAGCGCAATACGCCGTTCAATCCGGCATTGAGCTTTGCCACCACCGAGGACGTCAGTTCGTTCTACCTGCAGTCTGACTTCACCGGCCAGGTGTTCGAGCGCGATCTGCGCATCAACGCCGGCGTGCGCTATGCCCGCACCAAGACCAAGATCGACAACTACACGCAGGTGACCGAGAACGGTGTGCGCACCTGGATTCCGAATCACCGGGACGCCAGCCACGGCAACGTGCTGCCCAGCCTGTCCGCGGCCTATGACCTGACCGGCGAGATCATCGTGCGCGCCTCGCTCGGCCGCACGATTACCCGCGCGCCACTGTCGATCATCGCCGCCAACGTCAGCATCCCGAACCAGTTCGAGGCGAATGCGACAGCCGGCAATCCGAACCTGAAGCCGCAGTTGTCCGACCAGGTCGACCTTACCGGCGAGTGGTACTTCCAGAAAGGCAGCCTGTTCAGCGCGGGCCTGTTCCACAAGCGCATGAAGGACCTGACCCAGGCGCGCCGCACCACGGTGCCGTTCAGCGAGCTCGGCCTGCCGGACACGGCGCTGGGCACCAATCTGTGGGACCCGCTACTGGGGCGGCCCGATCCGAACCTGCCGATCAACCTGGCCAGCTTCGTCAATGCCAGCGAGCAGAAGGTCAGCGGCCTGGAACTGGCTTACCAGCAGGCCTTCACCTTCCTGCCCACGCCGTTCGACGGCCTGGGCGCCATGGCCAGCTATACCCGCGTGAAGTGGCCGGTACCGGACTGGGTGGCCGCCGACGGCAGTCGCCACAAGGTGTGGGAAGTGCCGCGCTACTCGTACAACCTCACCGTGTACTACGAGCGCGGGCCATGGGCGCTGCGCAGCTCATATAACTTCCGCGAACGCCACGCGCAGAGCCGCAGCGAAGTGGGGATCAACCAGAGCCTGAACAGCATGTCGACCTGGCGCGCCGAGCGCGGCCTGCTGGACGCCTCGATCAGCTACAAAGTCAGTGACAATCTCGAACTACGAATGGACGGTATGAACCTGGGCAACGAAAAAACCTATCTCTATTATCAGGATATGCTGGGCCGCTACGGCGACGACCATGCCCGCACCGATGACCTGCTGTACGATGGCCGCACCATCCAACTCGGCTTGCGAGGCAAATTCTGATGACGGCTGTCCCGATCATGGCCCGCTGGGCCCAGGCGCTCACCCTCGCGGCCCTGTGCGCGGCGGCCACCACGGCCGGCGCGGCCACGCCGGTGACCGAACAGGTCTACCTGTCGGGAACCGGCCCCAAGACCGCAGTGCCATGGGAATTCAAGGTGTCCGGCGGGCGCCGCGCGGGCGAGTGGAGCACGATCGCGGTGCCGTCCAACTGGGAGCTGCAGGGTTTTGGCGGCTATGACTATGGCGACGGCAACAAGCAGTTCAGCGAGCAGGGCCACTACCGCCTGCGGTTCGCGGTGCCGCCGGCCTGGCGCGGGCGCAGCATCCGGGTGGTGTTCGAAGGCGTGATGACCGAAGCGACCGTCACGGTCAATGGCGTGCAGGCGGGTGACACCCATGTCGGCGGCTTCTATCGCTTCGGCCATGACATCAGCAAATTGGTCAAGTATTCCGACGCCAAGGACAATCTGCTCGAGGTGGTGGTCAGCAAGCAGGCCGCCGACCATCTGTCCGAGAAGGCCGAGCGGCGCGCCGACTACTGGGTCTTCGGCGGCATCTTCCGTCCGGTGTGGCTGGAGGCCGCGCCGAGCCAGGCGATCGCGCACACGGCCATCGACGCCCGCGCCGACGGCGCCATTGCAGCCACGGTGACGCTGGCCGGCGCGGCACCCGGCGCCGCGGTCGAGGCGCAGGTGCTGGACGCCGCCGGCAAGCCGTTCGGTAAGCCATTCAGCGCCAGCGCGGCGGGCCAATCCGTCAAGCTCGATGCCCGGCTGGCGGCCCCGCGCCTGTGGTCGGCAGAGACGCCGCACCTGTACTCGCTGCGCCTGACCCTCAAGCAGGATGGCAAGGCGCTCCATACCACCACCGAACGCTTCGGCTTTCGCACTTTCGAAGTGCGCAAGGGCGACGGCTTGTACCTGAACGGCAGCAAGATCGTGGTCAAGGGCGTCAACCGCCACAGCTTCCGGCCCGAGACAGGGCGCGCACTCGACCCCGAGGACAGCTACGCCGACGCGCGCCTGATCAAGTCGATGAACATGAACCTGGCGCGCATGGCGCACTATCCGCCCGACCCGGCGTTCCTGCGCGCAGCCGACGAATTGGGGCTGTACGTGATCAACGAGCTGTCCGGCTGGCAGGGCGCACACGGCACCCCGATCGGCCGCAAGCTGGTGGGCGAGATGGTGCCGCGCGACGTCAACCATCCGAGCATCCTGTTCTGGGCCAACGGCAACGAGGGCGGCTTCAATCTCGACCTGGACGCCGAGTTCCACAAGCACGACCCGCAGAAGCGGCCGGTGATCCACCCGTGGACCTTGTTCAGCGAGATCGACACCAAGCACTACCCGAACTGGGAACTGCTCAACGAGCGCCTGCGCGGCCCGAACCTGTTCATGCCGACCGAGTTCCTCCATGCGCTGTATGACGGTGGCGGCGGCGCCAGCCTGTCCGACTACTGGAACGCGATGATGGCCTCGCCCGTTGGCGTGGGCGGCGTGATCTGGGCCCTGAACGACGAAGGCGTAATGCGCACCGACCAGGGCAACCGGGTCGACCCCTACAGCACCTACGGTCCGGACGGCATCGTCGGCCCGCATCACGAGAAAGAGGGTAGTTATCACGCGGTGCGCCATATCTGGTCGCCGGTGCAGCTCGAAGACGGTGTGCTGGACGAGCGCTTCGACGGCAGGCTGAAAGTCGAGAATCGCCATGACTTCATTAGCCTGGAGCGGGTGCGCTTCGACTGGCGGCTGGTGCGCTATTCCGCGCCGGATGCGGCGCCAGGCGCTGCCCGGGTGCTGGCGCGCGGCAAGGTGGCGGGTCCGGCGCTGCCGGCACGGACCAAGGGCACGCTCGACCTGCGCCTGCCGGCGAACTGGCGCAGCCATCGCGCCGATGCGCTCGAAGTCACGGCCACCGCGCCCGATGGCAACGACCTCTGGACCTGGAGTTATCCGGCGCCTGACCTGACGGCAAGAGTGACGCCAGGCGCCAGCGCCCCGCCGCGCGTCGAACGGTCCGATGGGGTAATTCGCCTGACGGCCGGTGCGGTGGAAGCCAGCTTCGATGCCGCGCTTGGCCAACTGCGCACCCTGCGCCAGGGCGAGCGCGTCTCGGCGCTGGCCAATGGTCCGCGCCTGGCGTTCGCCCGCCCGGTCAAGGATGCGCCGGTACAGTGGCTGCCGTTCGCCAGCGAAGAGCGCTCGACCGGCATTCGTCGCCTTGCCAGCGCCAGCATGGCCAGCGTGCTGGAGATCGTCCCCGCGTTCAGGCCCGACATTGCCTACGCCCGCTTTAAGCTGGAAATCACGGCCGACGGCCGCAACTGGAAGACCCTGTTCGACGCGTCGCGCCGGCATTGGGACGGCTACGAATACCGCTTCCCGGCGCAACCGGTACTGGCGGTGCGCGTCACGCAACCGACCGGCGCACGTGGCGAGCAATTCGAGTTCAAGAGCCTGCGCCTGGGGCACGCCGCCGAGCGCTTCCCGGCCGTGGACGGCAAGGCGGCCAACGTCGACAGCGGCACCGGGGTGGACGCCGCCGGCAAGCCGGTGGCGTGGATCGAAGCGCGTAACAGCGCTGGCCTGGAGCGGGTGCGCTGGACCCTGCATGGCGACGGCGCACTACGGGTCGACTACGGCTACCGCCTCGATGGCGCGGTGCAGTTCCACGGCGTGACCTTCGACCACCCGGAAAGCGCGCTGCAGCGCACCCGCTGGCTGGGGCAGGGCCCTTACCGGGTGTGGAAGAACCGCCTGCACGGCACCTGGCTCGGCGTGCATGAAGTCGAGCAGTTCGACCAGCAGCCGGGCGAGAGCTTCCGCTATCCCGAGTCGCAGGGCTTCTTTGCCGGCGTGCGCTGGGCGCGCCTGGAAACGCAGGGTGGGGCGCTGCTAGTGCAGCCGGGGCAGGCGGACGGTTACCTGCGGGTCGGCACGCCGCGCATCTCGCACGTGAACACGACGGTCGAATTCCCGCAGGGTGACCTGTCGTGGCTGCATGCGATTCCGGCGATCGGCGAGAAGTTCGTGCCGACCGACGCGCTGGGGCCGTCGGCCGCATGGACCGATGCCAGCGGTGAATACCGTGGCAGCCTGACGTTCCGCTTCCGCTGATGCGCGCCATGGCGGCCAGCGAGCAGCGTGAGGCGCGCAGCGCGCGCTCGCAGCGTGCGCCTGGCGTGCGCCTGTATCGTGTGGTCGCCGATCGGATCAGGGCGTTCATCCTCAGTGAACGGGTGCCAACGGGCACCCGGCTGATGGCCGAGCGCCAGCTGGCGGCCCAGCTCAAGGTCAGCCGGTCCGCCTTGCGCGAGGGCCTGGTAGCGCTGGAGATGGAAGGCGTGGTCAAGGTGGCGGGCGGTTCGGGCGTGTATGTGTGCGCCGCGCCAGGCGAGCCACCGGAGAGCGACGATCCGTCACCGCGCGAGTTGCGCGCTGCCCGCCGCCTGGTGCTGGCCCAGGTTGCAGCGATGGCGGCCCGGCATGCGACCGATGCCACCGTCCACCATGTCGAGCGAATCCTGGGCGCGGCAGAGCAATCCGGCAGCGATCGCGTGCCTGAGCGCGAATTCATGCTTGCGTTGGGCGCCGCCAGCGGTAATTCGGCACTACTGGGCGTGGTGGACTATTTATGGGGCGACCAACCGATTGCGGCAACACCTGCCAGCGGCAGCCATCGCGCCATGTTGGAGGCAATCGCCGAGCGCGATGAGGCTCGGGCAGCGAAGCTTGCCTCATGCTGGTCCGACTAAGGGGACGAACATGGTAACGCCCTCAGTTCGTTCCTGACGCCGTTCGCAAATAACCACACCACCGACGTCCCGCCTGTTGACCAGCGCCCCAAAAGGCGATAGCATCCTTGCAAATGACAACGTTGGACAATTCCTTCGGGCGATGCCCTGAAGCGGATTGGACCAACGCACCGGCCCCAGGCCCAAGGAGACAGCTTGTCCACTATTCACAACGTCGCCGAGAAGGCCGGCGTATCGATCAAGACCGTGTCGCGCGTGCTCAACGACGCCAGCAGCGTGTCGGCCAAGACCCGCGCCCGCATCGAAGAAGCCATGCAGGCGCTCGACTTCGCGCCATCGGCGGCAGCGCGCATGCTGCGCGGCGTGCCGACCGGCCTGGTGGCGGTGATCGCCGAAAAACTCACCACCACCCCCGATTCGTCCGAGATCATCAAGGGCATCCAGTCAGTCTGCGAAGAACTGGGCAAGATGCTGATCATCGGCGAGACCGGCGGCCGGGCCGATGTCGCCAGCCGCCTGGTGGCCGACATGCGCGCGCGGCGAGTCGAGGCGATCATCTTCGCCACGCCATTCCACCGCGAGATCACGCTCAACGAGCTGCTCGGGCAAACGCCAACTGTGCTCGCCAACTGCTTCGAGGCCCAGCCACGCTACCCGCAGGTGGTGCCGGACGACGAGGCGGGCGGGCACGCCGCCGCCGCCGCCGTGCTGCAGGCCGGCCACCGCAAGATCGCCTTCCTCCAGCTGATCGAGGGCATGGTCGCAACCCGCCTGCGCATGCAGGGATTCCGGCGCGCGATGCAGGAGCACGGGGTCGCGCCGCGCGCCGACTGGCTGCTGCACGGCGCCACCGAGGCCGAGGACGAATTCGCCCAGCTCGAAACCACGATCGACGGCCTGGTCGCCAACACCGATCGCCCCAGCGTCATCCTGTGCGGTAACGACAAGATGGCGATGCGGGTGATCTTCATCCTGCAGCGCCGCGGCCTGCGCGTGCCCGAGGATGTCTCGGTGGTCGGCTTCGATGATTTTCGCCTGATCTCCGAGGCGCTCGACCCTGGCCTGACCACGGTCGCGCTGCCATACCGCGAGATCGGCGAACTGGCGGCGCGCCAGGCGCTGGGCGGCGACCAGGATGCCGGCATGGTGCGCGTGGCTTGCCGCCCCGTGTTGCGCGGCACCCTGAGCGCGCCGGCCAAGGCGAAAGGCGCGCGCCGATGAAGCCGGTTTTATTATCCCTGCTCGCGGCGCTGGCCTGCCCGGCGCAGGCCGCACCGGTCGAGATCAAGGCCTGGCGCCACGACACGGGCGACGCCGAGATGGTCGCCAGCGGCCAGATGGTCGCGCGTTTCAATCGCAGCCAGGACCGCTGGAAGGTGGTGGTCGAATCGATCCCGCAGGGTTCGTACACCGAATCCGTCACCGCCGCCTCGCTGGTCGGCCACCTGCCATGCGTGATGACGATCGACCAGCCGGCGGTGCCCAATTTCGCCTGGGCCGGCAATATCCGCCCATTGGACGACCTGCTGCCGGCAGCGGTGGTGGCAACGCTGCTGCCGGGTGGCCGCGGCGTCTACGACGAGCGCCTGTACAGCGTCGGCCAGTTCGACGTGGTGCTGGCCCTGTTTGCACGCCGCTCGGCGCTGGCGCGCGAAGGCGTGCGGGTGGCCACCATCGAGCAGCCCTATACGGCTCAGGAATTGCATGACATCGCGGCGAAAGTGAAGAGCGCCGGCCGCTACCGCTTTCCGCTCGACCTCAACGGCAAGGCCAAGGGCGAGTGGGTCAGCTATGGCTTCTCGCCCTGGTTCCAGAGCGCCGGCGCCGACCTGATCGACCGCGCCGGTTACCGCCGCGTGGACGGCGTGCTCAATGGCGCCCCGGCGCTTGGCGTGGCGCGCTACTACGCGCGCCTGTTCAAGGAACGCCTGGCCGAACGCAACCCGGCCGACGAGAAGGGGTTCGAACAGGGCCGCTCGCTGATCCAGTACACCGGCTCCTGGAAGGCGCGCGACTACGCCGAGCGTTTCGGCGACGACCTGGTGGTGATGCCGCCGCCCGACTTCGGCCACGGCCCGCGCGTCGGCGCCGCTTCGTGGCAGTGGGCGATCGCGCGCAACTGCCGCCATCCGGAAGGCGCGGCCGCTTTCCTGGCGCACGTGCTGTCGGCGCCCGAGATGGCCGCCATGTCGCGCGCCACCGGCCTGATTCCGGTCACGGTGGAAGCGGCGGCGCTCACCGAGCGCTATCGCCCGGGTGGCGATGGCCGCATCTATTTCGATTTCGCCGCCCGTTACGCCGTGCCGCGCCCGGCCACGCCGGCCTATCCCGCAATCTCGGCGGCGTTCGAAAAAGCCATGTCCGACCTGCGCGGCGGTAAAGACCCCGATGAGGCGATGGACGAGGCGGTCGAAGCGATCGAGTACGACATCGCCCGCAACAACGGTTATCGCAATATCCACGCACGAGAGGCGGCCCGCAAATGAAGACGATACTTGGTCGCGACCACCCGCTGGCGGTGAGCGGCTTCGCCGGGCCGGCATTGATCCTGTTCGGCGTGTTCGTGCTGCTGCCGCTGCTGCTGGCGGCGGCGGCCACCTTCACCAATCACCGCCTGGTGTCGCCCGAGCCGACCCGCTACGTGGGGCTGGATAACTACACACGCCTGCTGGCGCTGCAGGTGACGACCGTGGCGCCGCTGCGCGATGCGGCGGGCGAGCTGCAGCGCGACGAAGAAGGCCTGCGCTATCCGACCTGGCGCCAGGTGCGCCAGGCCCAGCCTGAGCTGGCCGGCTACCGGCAGGCCTGGCAATTCGAACTCGGCGAGAATCGGGTACTGCTGGCGGCCACCGATCCGCTGTTCTACCGATCCTTGATCAATACCTTCCTGTTCGCGCTGCTGGTGCTGCCGCTGCAGTGCGGCGTGGCGCTCGGGTTGGCGCTGCTGGTCAACCAGCGCATGGCCGGCCGGATCTTCTTTCGCACCGTGTATTTCGCGCCGGTGGTGACGTCGATGGTGGTGGCCTCGATCGTGTGGTCGTTCATGCTCAATACCGACCGCGGCCTGATCAACGAGCTGCTGCGCGCGCTCACCGGCAATCCCGACGCCGGCCCCGACTGGCTGGGCGAGAGCAGCCACGCGCTGCTGGCGATCGCCAT
>Ga0265798_10007790_pt1 | contig 13792 bp, 14 predicted proteins | sample P3T30metagenome_FD_192430 | JGI IMG/M metagenome (GOLD analysis project Ga0265798, IMG submission 192430) | Plant litter microbial communities from East Loma Ridge, Irvine, California - P3 T30 | ecosystem: Environmental > Terrestrial > Plant litter > Unclassified | place: USA: California...
GTCGACTCGGACGGGATGTCGCTTGCGATCGACGTGTGTATGGCCGAGGGTGTACCCATCAGGAAGCTCATCTCCCCTTCGCATCCCGTTGAGGTCTCCTTGGGCGTGCTATCTAACAGTACCATTAACGAAACTTTATCACTGTCTAAAGCCTGCGCTACACTCGCGCTGAAGACGGCGGAGCTTGCGAAAGACTTCGTACTCCAAGTAGTCGCCAAAGACGTCGGTATTCCGCAGGCTATCCTGGAGACGCACTCCACCCTGCCATATCAGCGAGCACTTATGATGACTTTGGTGCCAAAGTTCAACCTCAAGTCGGCGAAGCCAGAAATAATTTTCATCGCGGATCGTTCAGGTAGCATGCAAGGCCACATCCCGACTCTTGTGTCTGCGCTGAAAGTGTTCTTGAAGTCGATTCCAATGGGCTGCATGTTCAACATCTGCTCTTTCGGCTCCACTTGTAGGTTTCTTTGGCCAAAGAGTAAGGCATACAGCCGGGAGACGCTCGAAGTGGCTATCAAACATGTTCATGGGTTCAGTGCAAACTTCGGTGGAACAGAAACGCTGGACGCCGTCAAAGCATGTTGCAACGTCCGATACCCGAAGATGCAGACTGAGCTCATGCTTCTGACTGACGGCGATATCTGGCAGCAGCAGGAGATGTTCGAATATGTGCACGAACAAACGAAGGGTGGTAACGTACGTGCGTTTCCGATTGGAATAGGAAGTGTTGTGTCCAGCGCCCTGATTGAAGGCGTCGCAAGAGCTGGCCGAGGGTTCGCGCAAATGGTGACCGACAACGAAAAGCTCGATAGCAAGATTGTTCGCATGGTAGGTCGTATGGGCACTTTGAGTGAGCGTCACTGACACCTCTTAGCTGAAGGGAGCTCTCACGCCCCACGTAAGCGACTACCGACTAGAAGTGATATACGAAGATGACAGCGTCGACCTTGTCTCGGATAGTCTGCAAGTCTCTCTACACGTTGACCAAGGCGCCTTGAAGAACAAGGGCAAAGAGACTGCGAAGCCTGATGCAAAGCCCATCTTGCTTTACAACGAGAATTCCGAGGAGACCCACCCCAAGGAAGGAGAGTCCGCCGATATGTTTGCCGGCCTACCAGACCTCGGCCGACCAAAGCTTCTGCAAGCTCCACACGAGATTCCGGCTCTTTTCCCTTTCCACCGCACCTCTGTATATCTCCTGATGGCACCAGTGACGGCTCATCTCAAGCCGAAGATGGTCATACTCAAAGGCACGTCCCCGCAAGGACCTCTTGAGCTCGAAATACCAGTCGAGATCCGAGCAGAGCCAGACCAGATGATCCATCAGCTGGCAGCCCGCAAAGCAGCCCAAGAGCTCGAAGAGGGGCGTGGCTGGATCTCACACGCTGTGGGCGATGATGGTGTCTTGATCAAGGACGAACATCCTGCACAGTTCGAGTTGCTTCAACGACGCGAAGCAGTTCGTCTTGGCGTTGAATTCCAGGTTGGCGGCAAATACTGTTCGTTCGTGGCCATCGAGGCCAATGAGGCCGAGATCGCCGAGAAACGCAGAGTGGCGCTTGAGAAGACAACAAGTCATGTGCATGAAATCGACGAGGACGAGGACTGGGAGGTCTTGGAGAATGAAAGTGCGGACGCTTCGGACTCCTCCGAACCTTCAGGTATGTCTATGGCCACAGCCTAGTAATTGACGAGGACTAACATCTGGGCCCAAACAGTAGCTCCACCGTTGTATAGCCAAAGTAGCGTGCCACAACGAAGCGGACGAAGGGTGCGAGTCTCGAGGAAGAGTGATGGCGGCAAGGCGCCGCCTCGCAAGCAGCTCGCGAGCAAAGCAGCCCGTAAATCTGCACCATCGACTGGTGGGGTGAAGAAGCCTCGCAAGAGGAAGGGAGGCGATCCCTGGACAGTCAAGAAGAGGTCGAAAAAGGCCGTTAACAAGAAGCAAGCCCAAGCTGCTTCAGAGGACGACTCCGAGTCGGACCACGACGATGACGTCGATATGGACGTCGCTTTGGACGAAAATGTTGGCATCGGCTTGTTCGACGAGCCGGATACAATTACTGCTGCGAGCAATACGATGGCACACAACTCTGGCATGTATCGCTCACAATCATCTTTATTACACTTACTGACAACACTCGCAGTAGAGCCTCTTCTTCAGCGTATCATCGCACGCCAATCCTTCGACGGTTCATGGGCTGCTATCGCTGACCTGCTCTGCTATGACCTGAAAGTAGACAGAAACGCCGCTCGCTCAGCAGTGGAAATGCTGACGCAGCAGGGCGTGGACATTGCGGTGGCAGAGCAGATACTCAGCACCGCTCTCGTGATCCACTTCCTGGAGCAGAGCATGGGATATGAAGAGGAGACGTGGGAATTGCTGGTCGAGAAAGCACGGGCCTGGGTTGAGGACGTAGCGGATAAAGACGTCATCGCGGCGATGTGGGAGGCTGTCAAGACTCTTCTTGCAGAGTAGATGGGATCGGGATGATCTCTCTTTCCTTGTGTGAACTGCAAAGGAGTGGAGACGAAGTAGGTCATGAAAAATGTCTTGTTCGCGCGTGATGAATTCGCTCTCATTTCGCACGATGTGCTAGGTTGAATTCTCTGGATCTGCCCAGTATACGTCTGCATGAGATGTGCCTTCGGGCATAGCCCGACTTTGGTATGAGAGGTGCGATATCACCGCGACACTTTGTGTGAGACTGGTGTATGCTCTTAGCTGATGTAAGCGCAATATAGGTTCCCTGGACAACAGTCGTTTTCGGCTTTGTTGCCGTAAACGTTGGTAGCGATCGACCGGTGAAGATTGTTGGGTGGGTGAACCGGCAAAATGGTGGCCACAAGCGAGGCGCTGCGCCACTCCGCTGCAGGTACGCTTTTTGTATTTTATCTGTCATCTCCTCACACTTCTCATGACATGCACCTCAATTAACGTGTCTGCCACCTTGAACTTCACACACACCGAAATACGATTCTGGTTGACTCCAGTCAAACAATGAGAATGCCGTGAAAAGAGCTAGGAATTTTCTTACTGAATCCTTCGCCACTGCGGGTGGCCTACCCGAAGGATCAGCCTTACCATGCGCCAATAATTAAAAGTAGTACTGACCTGCGTACTGGAAGTGGTGTAGTTAGATTTAGATTAAGTGAGATATTCCTTCGTACCAGCTTCGAGAAAGTATAAAGCCTTCCTTCAATCCACCACCACCACGACGCAAACCCATTCTATCTCCTCCCAACCACAATCATGCATCTCTCAACCACCCTCATCGCCACCACGCTCCTCAGCACAGCCCTTGCAGTCCCCGCCGTAACCACCAAACTGCTCGAGCCTGCCGACTGTCGCTGGTGGCCGCAGCGCTCCCAAATCTTTGTCTCCTCCAGCGACGACCCCTACGTCAACAGCCTCCCTGCGCAACCATACAAGTTCCAGTTCGGCTCCCGTGTGCTCTCGCTCCTCGCCATAGACTTCCGCGCCTCAGGCCGCTTCGCCAAGCAGATCTACGCATGTTCCGGCAACTCACCTGTCATCCCTGGCAATCCCTCCCAGAAACTCTCGATTTCGCAGGACCGCCAGAACGCGCATATCTTGATCGAAGCGCCGGCCGAGGAAACGCTGGTGCCGGAGCTGTATGAGCATTATATCAATGGGGTGAAGCAGGAGGGCAGGTTCCTGGGCGCGAAGGGGCTGACGACGTGGGGATTTAGGTATGTGGAGGCGACGTGCAATGCGGACAATGCGACGCTGTTCACGCGGGATTCATATGAGGTCAAGTTGCAGGGACTGCCGAACAGTCCGTACGATTCGGCGGGGTATCCGAGCGAGTTTGAGGGGTTCCTGAAGGTGGTGCAGTATTAGTAGGCATAGAGGAGCAAATGATGGTTGTCATGGAAAGACACATTCCGGAACCGTGGTTGTGTCTTTTAGCTGGAAATTAACCGCATTGTAGCTCAAATTCCAACAGAAAACCTGCCTCACAAGAAGTGCACATTCAATCCCTTGAAATTGCACATTCAATGAGTCCACTGCCGTAACAGCCCATCCAAACGCCACACAAACCCCACGAGCATGCCTCAGCACCGCCTACCACGGGTAGTACTTCTTGACAAAGATAGTGTCACTCTTCGAAATCTCCATGTTGTCGTCGATCAGCAAGGCGTTCTGCGTTGTCGAGGGAGTGCCCGGAGGAGGTCTACTGCTCTTACCCCCAGTCTTCCACAGTACCATGGCTACCTGATCGACATCGCCTTGTGGATTCTGAACAAAGAGCGCAGAGCTTTAAAGCATGATAGACTTCCTATCAAACTGACCAGCCACTGGTACGTTGCTCACGCCGCCCTCCGACCCCATCTGCCGCGTGAACTGGGTCGGAACCACCCAGTTGAGCAGTTTTGGGCCCATCCAGCTGGACTCGCAGATCTCTTCCATGGAAGGAAAAGGATCGGGTTTTAAGTTGCGCCTAACTTTGGCTGCTGTGTAGCCTAGCAACTTCGTGCAGTCTACGTTCAGGAAATCGTCACGATCCGGATGCTGCTGCTCGTGTTTCATGCCGAGCACGTGGCCCATTTCATGCGCATAGTCTCTGATCAGAACATCATCTGAGAAGAAGATGTCATGATCGAGGCACATGGCATGTCGACCGGCGCCGGGATCGAGACTGCTCGGTTTGTAGCCAAGGACGGCACGGTTGCCAGTAGTGGTGGGTATGATTCGAAGGGTGTCGAGGGGAAGACCTTTCTGCCATTCGTCGAAGTCGTAGCAGATGGGATATGTCTCATGTAGTTTGAAGCCGCCAAAACGATGCGACTTGATGAGACCGGGCGGACCAAGTGCGTCGGTCCTGGAGTGAGAGGTGCGTCAGTGTACAGTTCGGGAGGATCATGAAAACGACTAGGCTTACCACTTCTTGGCTGCGGCCTCTACGAGTCTCTACAGAGTGTCCTTGGTCTGCTGGTTCATATAGCAGTACCGTATAATGTGGACAGCAAGCTGGACACTCTCATCGCGCGGCCATGGATGCCTTGGGTTCTCTCCGCCGACGACTGTCACCCAGCCACTTGCAACGTTAGAGATGCCGAACCTGTACTCGTTCCACAAGGTGTCATTGGCGAAGCGGGCGTCGTTGAGGGGGAAGTAGCATGCAGCAGCCAAGGCAGCACATGCAGCCAGGAGGAACAGGGGGAGCTTCATGATGACGAGGAGAGCCGCACGCCTGTTGCTTGACAGTTGCTTCGGGGTACTATTGTTGTGAGGAAGAGAAGAGGAAGCGAGCGTTGTGAGGAAGAAGAAGACGAGTTCTTTGTACTGAGGAGTGAGCGCCAGTCTGTTTGCACACCGAGTTCATGTCAGAAAGTAAAGGCCAGGTGAGGGTAGGTGAGGGAGATGCACGCCGAGGAGTAAGAGAAAGGCATGTCATGGAGTACGAAGGTGCTCGTATTCATTGGACCAACGACTTTGACGTTTAGTGTGTCCTGAAGGTTGACACAATGAATACGAGCTCCTTCGTAAACAATGAAGAGAACCGTTTGACAAGAGGGTGAGTGGACAATAAGCAAGAGGCTCCGAGGACGGCATGAGAAGAGTTTTGTGCATTGAGTTGACGGAAATGCATTCGAGTGAGCATTACCAACTGCTCAGAAAGCCTGATACCGATATCTATCTATTTCATCATGTAGGATACTTCAAACATGACACAAGTACCACGTCTACGAGTCATACCGCTTGACCCGTGATGTGTCCCACGGGTACAGCGTCCTAACAAAGTCCTCGTCACCGTCCGACAACGCGTTGACCTCGTACACCAGACCCGAGTTGTCCTTGTTCGGCATCGTACCCTTGGGCGGCCGCTTGTCCTTGCCCCCATGCTTCCAATACACAAGAGGAACGTCCTCGACACCACCGTTGATCTCATACCATGCCCAAGACGGATAGATCATGATGGATACTTTGTCGTAGGTGGTGCTGATCCGCTAGTAGATCGGCAAGTCGTAGTGGGAGCCCATATCCGTGGAGAACTCTGCAGGACCCGGCCAGTCGAACATCTCCTCTGCCATCCAGTTTGAAGCGCAGATCTCTTCTTCGGGGGGATACATATGTGGATTTGCATCGTATGTTTCCTTGAACTGCTCGTAACCTAGGATCTTGGTGCAATCAAAATGCACATAGTCGTCTCGATCGGAGTGTTGGTGCTCGTGCACGAGGCCGAGGACGTGGCCCATCTCGTGCGCGATGTCGAATTTGTGCCAGTTGAAGGACTCGGTCTTGTCTTTGACCAGGTGCATGAGGTGGCGCCCGGGGCCGCTGTTGAGCTCCGCCTTGATGAAGCCAATGGTAGACTGGTCGGATGCGGCGTTCCTGGGCTGGAGTTCGATCTTGAGGGTCTCGTGGGGGAGTTCAGGGCGCCACACATTCAGGGCGTCGTGATACGTGAGGTGCTTCGAGTTCTCGACGAAGCCTCCGAAACGATGTTTGTTGTCCTTGCTAGGTGCGCCGAGAAGGTCGACCCTGCAGGGAGTTTTGATTAGCTACTTGGTCGAAGATCATAGTAGGAAGAGATGTACTAACCACATCTTCGCGGCTGCGTCGACATACTTGTGCAAAGTGTCCCTCGCTACCTGAGTCAGGTAGCAGTACTCGATGCGCGCTTCGCCCGAGCGACGGTTGCTGTCCAGCGGCCATGGCTGAGATGGGTTTTTGCCGCCAATGATGGTCAGCCAGTTTGCGTTCCAGCCCTTAGCGCGGACCTCGTTCCAGAGAGTTTCGTTGGCAAAGCGAGCGTCATTGCGAGGGAAGTAGCACGCCGTGGCGACAGCTGCGTATATAGCGATCAAATGGAGAGTAAAATTCATGATCGCAGGATTCTATAAGAGCTTGCTGAATGGACTCGAGGAGAGAGTGGATGTGACAAAAGGAGCAGGCACAGTAGATATACATTTGGGAGGGAGCGGCTGTCTGTTTGCAAAGCTAGACACTCAAGTGAGGCTACGTGAGGAATGACCGCATAATGCAACCTGAGAGCTAAAGCAAACGGGATAGAGGGAGAGGTGAAATAGGCCAACAAGATATTCCTCTAATGTTTCTCGTTCTATGCAAAGTCTAATCACTCATTCCAGAGTCTAATGCAAAAGACGACTATGGATAGCATGGAACATATAAATGTGCTCGTATTCATTGTGTCAACCTTCAGGACACACTAACGCCAAAGTCGTTGACTCGGTAAATACGAGCACCTTCGTAGGTGAGGGAGGGAAAGAAGAAAGTAAGAGAACAGTGATTGCTGGATTGGTTACAAAGAACAGGTGGTCACGAAGCTGGATTCGAGGGAATTATCGAAGCTGGACTTAAGTGTGTTGTGTAGATGTAGATTGTGACGTTGAACAGCAGAGCGTGAGGAGGTTTTAGAGTGCTTAGTCAGCGGCGATCGGCCTGATGCACGTCCGCACGTCAAGCCATCATCGACGGCGAACATTAAGAAGTTCGCCCTCACCACCGCCGCCCGCCACACAACACACACCTCACTGCAGACTACTGTAGTGTTGCAATACGCCCTCATAATACCCGCCCACTACACCACACGGCAATGTCGACGCTCCTCCGCCGGTCGGGCCAAATCGCACGAATATCGAGACCGAGCCTGGCCGCCGCATCGCGAGCGCCGTCCACACTGCGCCGGCGGGCACCCGTCCCACAATGCATATACGCCCAGCAAAGAGCGCGGCGGTATGCGACGGGCCCGCCCGAAGAGCCGAAGAACGACAGGAAGGACGAGGTTGCGAAGAAGGATGGGAAAGATGAGGTAGTGAAGGAAGGCAAGAAGGATGAGGCAGCAAAAGACGACGCCCACTCCAAGCTGACGGTGGAGGAGGAGAAGATGCTGGACCAGCTGGTGCAGTTTGTGTCCATGGGCGTGCCCCAGGCGCAGAAGCAGGCGGTCAAAGAGGCCATGGACGAGATCAAGAAGACGGGCATCCCGCCAGAGCTGCGCGCCGAGATGGACAAGCTGGCGCGCGGCGAGAAGCTGGACCTGGCCACCGCCGCCAAGATCTCGCGCCTCACCACCAACATGGCGCGCAAGGCCGCCGAGCAGCAGCGCTTCAAGGACCACGACAGCGCCGAGGAGGAGCCCCAGCAAAAGGCCGGCGCACACGACCCGGGCCCCCAGGGCGGCAAGCAGCAGGAGAAGGGCAAAGGCACCGGCGGCATGCCCGGCGGCCCCGGCATGGACAACACCAACATCATCATCTCCGCCGTCCTCGCCTACGTTACCTTCAAGATGTTCGTCCCCGGCGAGAACACAAAGGAGATCACGTGGCAGGAGTTCCGCACCACCTTCCTGGACAAGGGCCTCGTCGAGAAGATTGTCATCCTCAACGGCACCCGCGCCAAGGTTCACCTCCACCGCGAGGCCGTCGCCGCAAAGTACCCCGACTCGCCGTCCGTCAACCAGAACTTCTTCTACTACTTCACCATCGGCTCCGTCGAGGCCTTTGAGCGCAAGATGGACGACGCCCAGTACGAGCTCGGCATTCCCAGCTCTGAGCGCATACCCGTCGCCTACGCGAACGAGACGTCGTGGCTCGGCGTCCTCTTCTCGTTTGGTCCTACCATTCTCATCCTGGGCTCGCTCTTCTACTTCACACGGCGTGCGGGAGGTGGCGCCGGTGGAGGATCGAGCGGCATCTTCGGCATGGGCAAGAGCCGCGCGAAGAAGTTCAACCACGAGACGGACATCAAGGTCAAGTTTGCCGATGTCGCGGGCATGGACGAAGCCAAGCAGGAGATTATGGAGTTTGTCGCCTTCCTCAAGGACCCGGCGCGGTTCCAGAAGCTCGGAGCAAAGATCCCGCGTGGCGCCATTCTCGCCGGACCCCCGGGCACGGGTAAGACGCTTCTCGCCAAGGCCACCGCTGGCGAGTCGGGCGTGCCCTTTTTCAGTGTGAGCGGTTCCGAGTTCGTCGAGATGTTTGTCGGTGTCGGTGCATCACGTGTGCGCGATCTCTTTGCCAACGCGCGCAAGAGCACCCCCTGCATCATCTTCATCGACGAGATCGACGCCATTGGTCGCGCGCGTTCAAAGCAGAACTTTGGGGGCGGTAACGACGAGCGCGAGGCGACTCTCAACCAGATTCTGACAGAGATGGACGGCTTCAACACCACCGAACAGGTCGTTGTCCTCGCAGGTACCAATCGAGCAGACGTCCTCGACAAGGCGCTGATGCGACCGGGGCGTTTCGACAGGCACATCAACATCGACAAGCCCACAATGGACGGCCGCGCATCCATCTTCGGCGTGCACATCAAGAAGATCATCACCAAGGAGGACATTGAGTTCCTCAAGGGCCGGCTAGCAGCGTTGACGCCCGGCTTCTCTGGAGCCGACATTGCCAACTGCGTCAACGAAGCCGCCCTGATCGGTATGTTATAGTCGACTCTTTGCATTGACGTCTGCTAACACATCCAGCCGCCCGCTACCAGGCCGAGTCCGTCACCATGGTCCACTTCGAACAAGCCATCGAGCGCGTGATTGGCGGTCTCGAAAAGAAGTCCCTCGTCCTCAAGCCCGAAGAGAAGAAGACGGTCGCCTACCACGAGGCCGGCCACGCCATCTGCGGCTGGTACTTCAAGTGGGCGGACCCGCTGCTCAAAGTCTCCATTATCCCGCGCGGCCAGGGCGCCCTCGGCTACGCACAGTACTTGCCCAACGGCGACACCTACCTCATGAACGTGAACCAGCTGATGGACCGCATGGCGATGACGCTGGGCGGCCGCGTCTCCGAGGAACTGCACTTCGACACCGTCACGTCTGGCGCATCGGACGACTTCCGCAAGGTCACGCAGATGGCGACCGCCATGGTGAGCAAGTGGGGCATGTCCAAGAAGATTGGATACATCTACTTTGAGGACTCAGATCAGGGACAGCAGCTCACCAAGCCGTTTTCCGAGGACACAGCTAGGAACATCGACATGGAGGTCAAGCGCATCGTCGACGAGGCGTACAAGCAGTGCAAAGACCTGCTCACGGAGAAGAAGCACGAGGTTGGGCTCGTGGCGGAGGAGCTGCTCAAGAAGGAGATGATTGGGCGCGAGGACATGATCCGGTTACTGGGGCCACGGCCGTTTGAGGACCCGGCCGACTTTCACAAGTACTTTTCGGGCGAGTATGGGCGCGCGCCCGGCACGATGGATCCTAGTGGGAGTGACGGCGTGAAGGGGCCGCTTGTGCCGCCGCCGAGTCCGGCCACGTTTAAGGAGATTGAGAAGAGGTGAGGGGAATTTACACGGTTTATATATTTTGCAGGTGTTGATGGTTGGTATATTTCTCTGCACAGTCCTATAGCATGTCTTGGTGTATCGCATGACTGTATCATAGAGCGCGAATGAAGTGAACATTTGATCAATCTACAAGGACAAGTTCACTGGTTGTACAGTCTATTCGTGTATTTGGTATGAGCTCGCCGTTCCATTCGTCCGCCTAGCTACACACATCCTCTCTCTACTCCTCATCACCAAACAGCGCACGACCAGTCTTGGAGTTGTAGAACTCGTTCCTGTTCACCATTCGTTAGCCAATGCCAATACTTCCTCTCCCATCCTATTTTCATCCTCGTTCAGGGCGACTTACTTCTCAATCGCCCAGTGCATAGCCCCATACGCGGCAATAAACGGCGGAATCGTGAACAGGACCTGGTTTCTCGAGCGGCGCATGACATTCCAGAAGCCCTTGCTGATGAAGGTGGCCATGGGGCGCTGGCGGTTGGGCGACAGGGTGTATGTGGTGACGCCTTTGCCGGGACGGCCGCCGCCTTCGTAGGGGTTGCCCCAGCCGCCGATGTGCCATCTACAGTCCTCGAATTAGCCCACGCTCAGTTGTTCGTTCGTATGGGGTAGGAAGTCGTGGTGGGAGGGAGCGAGGGTAGTTCGCGGTATAGCCGGGGTTGTCGGAAGAGCGGAGACGTACGTGGCCTTGTGTCGCGCGTTGGGATCGGAAGAGCCGCCAGCCATTTTGTAGATTGTGCGGGTGGTGTGGAGGGAGCAATTGGTGGGACAGCGGCGTTGACGCTGTCGTGAGAGCTTGTCATCAAAGTTGGGTTGTGCCGCCAAGAGGCCAGCTCTATCGGGTTAGCGTGGCGAGCGGAATAATCGGGATGTGATTGGGAGATACTGGTTTGATTTAGAAGATTGCTGGTGGAGAGGAGTAAAGTAACTTTGTAGAGCGTTTAGTTGTAGGTTTCCTATTTAAGAACTGAGGTCGCCCTCTCAGACATGAACGATTTCGATACAACCTCATCTGTCTTCCATCTTCTCAGCACTGCCTTGCGTAGATGCACATCCAAACCCACTCCCCCAAATCTACTCCCCATCAATCACTCCGGCACACAAATCCTCTCTCCAACCCTCAACCCCTCGCACTCCACCACCTCATTCCCCGTCAACCGCAACAATTCCTCTACACCCAAACCTTCGCGGCCGGCAACTGTCCAGCAGCTGTCTCCCCGCTCAACTTGAACTTGACGACCGCCTTGACCACAGTCCAGAACCTGCTCACCGATTCCGTCAGCCCAAAACTCCCCGTTGACAAGCCGAAAGACCCCCAACAGGACAATAAGAACCAGGAGCGCGAACGGTAACATCTCTCTCGCCCCGTTCCCGGACGAGGTTGATCCGTGCCGCGCTTCAATTTCCTCGAATGTGCTCGCAGTACCCTTGTACCGCCCAACCCTCCGCTCGTCGCTCGGTGACGCAGGCGCGCTCTCGACGTCCCGGCTGCGGACGGGCGTCAGTTCGCCGAATCGACATCCTGGTGCGGACTCGTAGAGCGTGCCGTCGGCGTCGCGGAAGGTGTAGGTCTGCGTGTCGGCGTCGTAGCCTACGCGCTTCATGCCCTCGGGGAGGCGCTGGACGTCCTGCTGTGGTAAGTTTGGGTATGGCGTAGGGAGGAGCAAGGCGTACTTCGTTCATATCTGTGTAGCGGGGCATCGCAACTGGATGGGGAGTGAATAGATTGAGGTCAGTCTGGTATGAATGCGCAAGGCGATGATGTGTTATAGAGGTGCAGCGGCTGGATGAGTTTTACAGCGGCTGCGATACGATGCTAGTAGTGGAAGGCCTGAACGCGAATGTCACTTGGTCAAGAGCCTATTCTTGGAGGTTGGACATCAATGAGGCTGTGGGATGGTACGCCGGTCCGCGATGTGATTGGGGTTGAGGTTGCTCGCCCCGCATGAATCGCTAGTGCGTCTTCAGTGTGGCTGTGCATGACGTCACCTTCCCTTGTGATAGATCGAGTCGTGCATGGTGTATTGTAGACAATCAAGGCATCCAGTGAGGAGAAAAGAGTAAGATTCAAATTCCATGTTCGGCGCGAGGGAAGAGGGTCGTACAAGAAGAAGAAAATGAGCCCGTAGCAGGGCTGTAGTATCATAAACTCAAAGAGACCTATTTGCTACAAGGGACGCCGGGATATCATGCGACATCCATACACTCGCCGTCGTGTGCACCTCACTGCGCTTTCGGCAGCCGCATAACCCCCTGGACATACTCGGAATACTGAACTCCTCCCTCCAGAAGGCCTCATCCACCTTGGCGCGAAGCGTAACCAGCGTGTCCTGCATCTCCTCAACCTCCTCGTTGAACCGGTTGATGGCCTGCTGCTTCTCCTCCAGCTGCTAGTCGTACTTGCGCCTCTGCAGGGCCTTGCGGCTCTGCAGCTCATGCTTCTTGTTGTCGTTGTACCGTGTGGACTCGGTGACGTATTGTTCTTCTGTGTTAGGCAAAAAATGGTACCTTCGCCAAATTTTCAATTCAGGGTCTCAATGGTCCAACAAAACAGCAATAACATACAACAGCGGGTATTCGCCAGTGGTCACCTACCTGACTACTAATCCGCCGGTATCCTGCTTGAGTACAGCTGAGCGAACGGGAAGCTCTATTGTCTCCTGGATGTCCGCCATCAAAGCCCTTAGAATCACTGTTTTGGGTAACGTTAGTCGGCGCGGGCGTGGCACTAAGTCCCCTAAGTGACCCGAATAAATCTTGGCGGTCATTGGCTGTTAGACCATTAGTGCTGACGCAAATATCCCAATCAAATGTCTCGCAGCACAGGTGTGGGAGCCTAGAATCTGGTCGCTGGTCGCCCGATTCCTGCCGCCAGTCTCGGTTGGTGTTGACGCACCCAATCAGTTGTTGTTCTCGATCTGGGCACCAGTCGCAGCATCCATCTTACAGCGCAGATTACGACCTTCTGGCACCGTAGAACGGCAGCGCGCACCTTTAATCTGCCCCCAGATGGGCGCGGCCAAGAAGAAGAAGAAGGTATGTTCTCGTCTAGCCGCTTGACCGTAGTGTGTAGAGAAGTGATGGAGTCCCTTCATAGCTTGCCAACGCTTGGGCTTTTCACTCACGCACTGCAACACTTTGACATTGATGTCGGTCATCTTATAACGTATTCCATCATCAAGCGAGACACATCATCGAGTGAGACAGCGTTTTTCACACTAAAGAAGGCCCTTTCTTGGCGCGGCTATCTCGAGGACCGCCTGATAGAATTCTCTAAAAAATTCAATACAAAGCTGCATCTATATAAGGATTATTGTTCTAGATCTACTAAGCTCTAGCTTACGTAAGTAGAAAGCTAGTAAGGAAAAGCTAAATTACAAGGGTCTATAACGTGTTTCCCATGCGAGCGCCCCATCCAAGCGAGCGCCCCAGCCGATTTTACTAGGGAAAATCAAGAAAATTAAGTTTTGTAACTCTAGAACCACTTAATAAAATTCTCTAAGATTT
>Ga0265798_10007791_pt1 | contig 13792 bp, 14 predicted proteins | sample P3T30metagenome_FD_192430 | JGI IMG/M metagenome (GOLD analysis project Ga0265798, IMG submission 192430) | Plant litter microbial communities from East Loma Ridge, Irvine, California - P3 T30 | ecosystem: Environmental > Terrestrial > Plant litter > Unclassified | place: USA: California...
CAAACACCCACACATGAATACAGCTTGATGGATCGCGTATGCGCTTGTACTACATCTGTGACGTGATTGTAACGTGAGATCGCACCTCTGCTCCTCCGACGGCGCTGACAAGCACGTGTTCTGGACACAGTGCGACATCAACACGGGATCTTGATGCGAAAGCCCTGTTATGCTGAACGATTATGGACACTACAATCAGTGAAGGGTTACGACCAAGAGTTGTGCGCATCGTGCGATGCGTGTGCTCTTGCTCCATAAGACTTGGTGCCTGCTCTTGCTTCATCCGGCGTCAATTCTGCTGTATCGTTACTTTTGTTCACACTCACTACTCACTGCGGGATTTTCGACTCGTTCCACACGTTCAGTATGAAAGCCCACGCTGGTCTTGTCGTTACTTCGGCCTTGCGCGGTTTCCAGATGCTCTTAGCTATCGTCGTCCTTGGACTCTCAGTCAACCTCATCAAGGATCACAACAACCACGTCCTGACAAATGACTACGACTACACGTATCCCCCAGCTCCTACAGTTTTATCAATAAGTGCCGCCATTGGTGGGATTACTCTCGTAGCTGTTGCTCTCAACCTTGTGGTAGCTTGGACGGGTTGTCTGAGAGAGTACATTGAGCTACTTGTAGACGTGATTTTGGTCGTGGCAAACCTCATCGGTGGAATCGTAAGCGCTTGAGGGCACTTGGAATCGAGCTATCAGCTAACGTGGGAGCAGAAGCTAGCTTCGAAGCTTCAAGGGAAAAGTTGTGGCGACTCATCGGGACAGAACAGATACGGAAACGGCAAATACCCGTACTCAGGTACTCTAGCAGGTATCGACATCTTGAACGGAGGCTGTGCTTTCGACAACAAAGTGGCCCACTGCTACAACGTATTGGAGGGGAGACTTGAATTTCTTAACAAGCGCTGCGCACAGCCGCAGACTGACTTCGTCTTAATGTTTATAATCGTGGTGCTGCTATTCATGACCATGGCGTTGACGTACTTGCGCATGAGGAAGAGCTTGTAACATTGAAAAAAGGGTAACTATATGAAGTAAAGGATCAAACTGAACCCTGGAAGACCATACATTTTATTGTCAGCACGCAATTTGAATCAGAATCAATGTAATCAGTAGGAGTTGACAGAGTAATCGTTAACATTCTCCAGGCAGTGTGCCTAATCCTTGGTTCACACGTCGGCTGCCTGACCGAAACATCGCCTCAACTCCCCGCCACCGGCCATTTCAGTCCCCACCTGCTACGCCATCCCATGCAAAGTGATGTCTCTCAAGACTTAGACGGGGCAGGACTGTAGCCAGCAAGTTAGCAAACCGTCATATGAACACCTCAATAGCCATTCTTACACTGCCGCAGTTACCGCAGCTCTTATTGTCGCCGCTGATGCTCGCGCCGCACTTGGGGCAGTCGCTGTGGAAGTTGACGAGGACGGTAGTGAACTGCATCTTGACCTCTTGCTGTGGATTTGATTTTGTTTGTGTTGGTATTAAGTTGTTGTGGATTGGTGGTCGAACTGCTCAGCTCTGGATTGGAGGGGTAAGTGGGGTTGATATAGGAAGCTCTTCTGCAGCGCCGGCCAGGCAGCTAGGATAAAGCTAGACTAATGCATGCGCCGTCAGATGACGGGCGTGTGGTAGGAGTGCCTTGAATCGCTATTGGACTGGTGCGTGGGGGAGGGGTGGTGAGAGCAACAGATGGGGGATGATAGAACCAACATGCTGAGGTAAAAGAGAGGCAACACCACCAGGTGCGGCAAGAAATTCGTGATCGGTTGGCTCAATGAAGCCCTACCCAGCTGGTGCCAGAGTACAGCTAAAGTATAGCCTGTATATCCTCAATACGTTTTATAAAGACTTCCTACGTATCAAAAAACTGTGAAAGATAGACACGCTATTGTGTTAGGTTGTAAATGATGCCGAATCAAGTCGGTAGCTAGTGCTGTCTCCAGCGATCACGAATCATTAACGCACCTGGTGACGCAAAGTGAGTTCCATTCTCAAGACAAATGGTCAACACCTGCAGCCTACCTAACACGGCAGATAATCTGGCCATTTATGACTGCGAACCACCCGTCCTCCTTCTTCTCCATCTCTCGCCATGTCGCAGCAATCTCTTCGAGGTCTGCTTCTGTTGCGAACCCGCTGTCCAGTGCCCTCTGCTTGTAGTCGCTCTGCACCGTCCTGTCCGCCCACAAGCCGCACCAGAAAGCTCTCTCCTCTGGCGTGCTGAATGTCCAAGTGCCGATACTCACGTCAATGTCCTCCCGTGGGAAGCCAGCCTGCATGGCTACTGCGTGCAGCATCTTGCCCATGCTCGGATATGCCTTCAGCCCTTTCGCCACCTTGATATACAGCTCTTTCCACTTGTGCATGCCTGAGTGCTCTGGATACCAGTCCATAGCTTGGTAGTTGCAGTCTCGTACTGCTAGGACTCCACCAGGCTTGACGAGACGTTTCATCTCCTTCATAGCGCCCAGTGGGTCTTGTAGATGCTGCAAGACCTGGTGCGCATGAACGACATCGAAGCTGGCCTCTTCTACGCCGTCCAGCGACTTCCAGTCAAAGATGTCCCCCACTTCGAAGCGGACATTTGTGACGCCCTTCTCCTCAGCATGCTTTCTGGCTTTCGCGATGACGTCGGCGGATGGATCGATGGCATATATGAGGCCTTGCGGTACGCGTGAAGCTAGGTCGACGGTGATTGTTCCGGGACCGCAGCCTACATCGAGGATCTTGAGCGAAGGGTTATTGAGGTACGGTAGAAGGTGCGGGCACGAGTTCTCGACTGTCCGCCAGCTATGGGAGCGGAGGACGGATGCGTGGTGGCCGTGGAGGTATGCCATATCGAGTGGATGTGAGATCTGTTGTGTTCAGAGACTTGACAGGTAGGTTCAGAACTGCTGTTAGCTAGACGAAGGTATGAGCAGCATTATCAGTGCACATGGAGATAACAGCGGCGATTAGCATATCTATGTGCGATGCCGGAGATACTACATTGTGACCTCGATTGGGCACCTTGGACGCGTTGCTAGAAGTACTCCATGACTGAGTGGAAGAGCTTCCTGTTGCCAGCGCCGAACATCGGCACAGCGCGTTTCGCTTAGTCACGCCAGCCAACCACTCCACATCACTTTTCAATTTGCAAGATCATTACTTCACTCGCGCATGGCTTCAGATGACAGCGCTGCTATTTCTCAACTTCATTACAGCGTCCTGAAGCATACGAGCGAGAGTCGAAATATCTCCAAGAAGTACTCCTGCAATTGTAGCTACCCTCGATGGTTTTGCCATATTCTTTCCATATTCGCACGCGTGAAGATCTCCATCCTATCTGTCAATTGACCAGCTCAAATTTTCCGCCAGCCCTCTCGATGACAGTCTTCAGATTCTCCAGGAATGTTTCCCACACCCGTTCGTTGTGTTCCGCTATCTCAGGCTTCCATGGCGGGTACATATTGTACCATCGCTCCTGGTCGGGTCGTAGACGCTACCATCGTTGTAGGTGTCGTGCTTGAAAGTGCTAGACTCAGGGTAGAGAGTGTCGAATCGTGTATCGAGATGTAGCTCGCTTGCGGCATCGCCAGGAGGGTGACCTGGCACAGCCACCTTCGAGATCGACCTGCATTCGGTGAATCTAACAGTCCACCCTTTCTTGAAGCGGGAGACTGTGACCCGCGCTATGTTAGGGTCAGTAAAAATATTTCCCAAGATTATGTGTTGTCAGCTTCTACTCCCAATTCCTTTCAAAACTGAAAACGCGTGGCTGGTAGTCGTCTAGAGAGCCCGTTTCATTCGTATTATTGGCTTTGGCCGCCTTCTCTTTCAGTCTCCTCTTTGTATTTTCGGACATGATGTGGTGGTAGATCACATTGTCGCCATTCGTAGTGAGCTCCCAGGTGCCGTTGTTATGCCGACGGGTGCTAACGTAGATGACTGTATACACCACTTAGCATACCTGAAGCGAGCAAGCATGAATGTTACTCACCCCCATGAGAATTTTGAACTGGCATCTGGACTCGAAGTCCGCCTTTGTCTTGGCTATTGTCCACTTCAGCATCATCGTCATCATCGTCATCGATGGCAACCTCCATGGGACCAGTGGTTTCGTCATCAGAAATCTTAGGCTGGCTTTCGAGCCATAACTTCTCGATATCGGTAAATGGACCAAGTAGATGGGTCATCCCAGGCTGACCTCGTGCTTTCCAAAGAATCTTGATGAAGTCATACGAACTACGCGCTTCGCGCGGAAGCATGAGTCCTAGAACAGAAGGAGTTCCGCTATGAGTGGTACCGTCGACTTCGCTGGAGTTAGGGCCCCATGCTGAGTCCCAGATCTTCTTCATGTTTTCTTGGGGCCCCGCTTGGACGATGATACGCCCGTCTATGTCTTCGCGCCTGACATACAGTCCCTGCACGCCGGTGTGATGGTAGAGCTTGCTGCCTTGTTGCGGCATCGTTGCTGCGGGTTTGGTTGAAGCGTGTTGTTAAAGATCACAGAGCGGGATATCGATAGCCTTTATAAGGCTTCAGCGCTTTCTACGAACCTACTAGGCTCTGGAAGAATGCTTGTGCACGCATGGAACATGGCCAAGTCCTTTCGAGAACCACATCGTTCTAACTTGCAAGACGCTCGAAGGTACGCTCGCACTGCCATTTCTGGTACGGCGTTCAAAGAAAAAACTCGCTTGTCTAGGCTGATGTGTTATGTCGGCTATCTTCATGAACTCGACATTCACAGCAATACATCGAATGTTCGAACGAAAGCATTCAGAGCACGTCATAGCCGATTTCATCTGCGCCTGTCACAGCACAATCCAACACCCGGGTAGTCAGTACCTATGGCTACTGTCTCCGTACAGAATTTCCCCTGATGCCCACCAAGGCCGGCATTTTGTGCATGCAAATCACCACATTCTCGGCCCTAACTATGTCTATCAAGGCCGCGATGAAGCCAAACCTAGAGGTAATTACGCAAGGTCAGTACATTTCTCATAGATGCTGCGTACATGGAGTTTTGCTAACCAGTTGTGTTCGTTCATCATCGCAGTTTTTGGGTTGAGACCTGGGTCTGCTCCCACAGTGAATCTCGAAGCAGGTTCAAAGTGCGAATTCTCTGTGCTGCTCGGAAGGATGATACCGTACTCCCGGTCCTCAAGCCATGAGCCTTTCCGCGAACTTCTCAAGCCGCAATTGATGAACCGCAACGTTCGGCCATGGCCGAAAGGGTATATATGAATGCGTGCTGCATGTGTTAGTAGATCTCATGGATTTGTACAGAAAGCACATACATAGATTGTCAATGATAAGATTGCCCTTGCTGCTGAGCATGATCGTTTTCCTGCTGGCGTTGCAAGTGAGTGTCGTATTTCTGCCACCACAAGATTTTGCTTTAAGTGACACGTCACCTGGGTATCGGTCTGTGAAAGCTGTGCGAGAAATCATCCAGTCATTTGACTCCGGAGGACTAGCCGTTGAAATTGCTAACTGTACACCACCGCTTGGTATGATGCTTTGAGTGGCAGCAAGAGGAAAGTCTTTTGGGTGCACAAAGTCGTCTAAGCGATACAGAAGCGATGGAGCGGGGGCGCATACGACGCTCGAGCTCTGCCATGAAATTATAGAATTGTTGGAAACAGGATGCTGTGAGATCTCCTAGCTTTCAGCGTGGACTGCTTCGTCGCGCATGTGCAATGCAGGCTCGTTCGTGCTGCTTGGCTGGAACAGAGGTATTGACCAGTCGATATCGTAGTCAGATTGCCAAGAAGCACAGTCTGTCTTTGCTTGGTCGTACCAATTGGCCAAAGGTTCGATGTTCTTAAGATTGTAATCGTTTAGCAGCAGAAAGAACTCAGACAGGCTCTGATCTCCCACAGATTGCTCATTTTCGGGCTCGACGTTCGGCAATTTAATCGTGCCCGTGTCGCTCACGACATGTTCCGGACATACTGAGCGTGAGGGCTGCTAACCTTCAAATTTTTCCATATGAATTTCCCTGGCTCGTTTGATGAGTTGGGATCTCTGCCGCTTCGACATGATGCCGTCCTTTGGCGGTCGACCACGACGACCCTTGCGCTCCTTGACGACTTCGCCAATGAAGGCTGTAGGCAAGTTGAGGCGCGTCGTCTCCTCGGTGATGAGACTTTCAGTCTCAATGTCCTGTACTTCTTGGGTGAGTTGAGACCACCGCCGCTTCGACATGAAGCCGTTCGTCGGAGGTCGACCACTACGCTTCCGCTTCTTTGAAGTATGGTTGATAACCGTCACTTCTGTGATGAGACCTTCGATCCAAGGTCCGCCTCTTGTCGCGTTTCCAGGAGGCGGAGTAGGCTGTTTTATGTCTTTTGTGAACTCAAAAGCAGGCTGGCTTTTGTGGTAGTCACCTTGTCGCCAGTCGATGCTCGGCTTTGCTTCTTCGAACCACTCGTCGAAATTGTCGTTGTTTATGTTGGATGTTGATTGAGAGAATTGAGATACCATCTGATCGACAGTGGATGGTACCGGTCCTAGCTCGTCATTCCGTGGCTCATTCGCCATCTGGAAGCATGGCAGCGCTTGATCTCCCTGTAGAGGCATAAAGAATCGATGATCTGATACTTGGAAGAAGGATAATGATAGTGAAGTGCACTGTCGAACAAGATGCTGTGTACGGACGCCCCATTGTGGCAAGGTACGATGCCACGCCAGAGTCGTATTCTACACTTGTTTGCACTTACTTGCTTGCAGTCGGCTCTGCCTTCTGTTCAGCCGGGCACCTCCTTCTTCTACAATACTCCGCCTCACTGTCGTAAAGTCGCGGGTTGCCTAGGTATCCATTTGGCTGGGATGAACCTCATCAGCAGCATAACAATCCAGTCTCAGGCCTTAGACGTAGCAGTTCATATCAATGTCGAAATTGTCATGAGCAGAGAACCAAAGGTGTGAGCTGGGCCAAGAGTAACGAGTCTTATCGTGACTTATCTCCACGTGACCGTGTTGTTTTCGCGTTTGACCCGACTCTAGCTTTCCGTCACACCTCACATGGGGCGCAACGCGTCCCAACGATACCAATGGACGATCTGCTAAAGGATCTGAACGATGCGCAACGTAGTGCGGTCATCAGTCCGGCGAACGTCGTTCAGGTCCTCGCGCCACCTGGCTCCGGGAAGACGAAGACACTCACCGCGCGCGTCGCGTACCACATCATACACGAGCGCCTACAACCATGGAACATCATCGTCTGCACCTTCACCATCAAGGCGGCGAAAGAGATGAAAGAACGAATCAGAGGTTTCGTCGGCGAGAAACTTGAGGCCAAGTTGATTATGGGCACTTTCCACTCCGTCGCGCGTCGCTTCCTATCTCGGTATGGCCAGGAAATCGGCATCCCCAAGAACTTTGGCATCGCGGATTCCAACGACAGCAAAGGTATTGTGAAGCGTATCGTGTCTCGATTTGACTACATGGTCGAACCGGGCCATGCTCTGTCTCGCATCTCGAAGCTGAAAGCGAAGGGTGTTTCTGACGAAAGCTTCCGAGCGACTGCGAAGAACGTCAATGATAACGAGTTCGCGATGGTGTATTCTTCGTACCAAGAGCATCTCAAAGCTTCGAACCTACTCGACTACGACGACTTGCTGGTGAGATGCGTCGAGCTACTCAAGCAGCGTCCATGCTGCGTTTCTACTATCCAGGCCGTACTCATCGACGAGTATCAAGATACCAACAACATACAGTACGAACTGATGAAACTCTTGGCGCAAAACACCCGACGTATCACTATTGTTGGAGACCCAGATCAGAGCATTTACAGCTTCCGGTCTGCTGAGATCAAGAACCTGCTGCGCATGCGGGACGAGTTCCCAGAGTCCGTCACCATCAACCTCGAGAACAACTACCGATCATCTGGATGCATCCTCAACTCAGCGCTCGCAGTCATTGAGCAGGACGACAGCCGACCAAAAAAAGCGCTGATCGCGACGCATGGTATTGGAGCACGACCCACGCTTCGCCATCTTGCATCGGCACAAGTCGAGGCGCAGTGGATCGTAGAGGAGATTCAGCGCACCAAAACGCTGGCTGCTGGTCTGTTGACGTATAACGATTACGCCATCTTACTGCGCTCCGGTCAGCTCTCCTCTTCCATCGAGAAGACGCTGGGAAACGCAGGTGTACCTTACCGAATGGTAGCCGGCACCAGATTCTTCGATCGTGCTGAGATAAGGCTTCTCCTCGATTACCTGCGAGTGGTTAGCCAGCCGGAGAACAACGACGCCCTTGTGCGTGTCATTAACCTACCTCCTCGCAAGGTCGGCGATGTTACCGTCAAGGCTTTGCTGGAAGAGGCTGAACACAAGAAAGTCACACTTTGGAAACTTGTTCTAGATGTCGCACAGGGCCGCAAGCGACCTGACTGTAAGATCTCAGCGCAGGCGCAGACGGGCATTGAGCAGTTTGTGAACGTTATCCTGACATCCCTCGTCAGGATTAAGGTTCCCGAAGGCCACCATGTCGATCTCTGTGGGCTTATTCACCACATTATGAAGAAGATCTCTCTCCAAGCACATTTGAAACAAGCCCACAAGGATAATTGGCAAGAACGGTGGGAAAACGTGGAAGAGCTTCTAGCACAGGCTACACAGATGGCTTCTGGTATTGTTAGTGGCGAGGAATTAACGGATGAAGCTTTGCCAACTGTGGACGGGATTGAACAGCGTTCGGACACATCAGTTGACACGCTGTCAAAATTTCTCGCGAACATCACTCTTTCGAGTCAAGCGGATCGGGACGGTGGAGAGGCAGAGCAGGTCACTATTTCTACAATCCATGCCGCCAAAGGATTAGAATGGCCTGTGGTATTCATGCCCGCAATGTACGACGGATCCATCCCTCACTCCCGCGCCGATGATCACGACGAAGAGCGACGATTGCTGTATGTCGGCATGACAAGAGCACAGGGTCTTTTATATCTCAGTTGCCCAATGAAGCAGTCGAGTCAGGAGGCGACTACATTGTCACGATTCGTATCCGACAAAAGTGTACAACACCACTTCAGCCCGGAGGGACCAGACCTTGCCTTCCTGAAAAGCGCAATACCAGACCTGGCGCGCATCTTGCGAAGACCTTGCCCTACATATAAGGATATCATCACTGCTCGCGATGCCACCAAGCAACCTGAGGACAACAAGTATCCTAAGACGAGAGAGGAGATCGATGGCGATGATCCGACCTGGGGTGTATCATGGGATGATAAGTTCCATGGCCCTGGATGGAGCAGTGATGGCTTGCAGCAGAATGCCAAGCGACGAAAGCTGGACAGCTCAGACTCATACTCCAAGCAGTCTGTTGCTGTTACCATGAACAGGACTTCAGGGTTTTCCATGGCGTCTACCACAATGCACACCACCAAAGCTGGCTTCACGACTGCTCGTGACCTAGGAGACCTGCAGGCTATGCAACGTGAAGCAGAGAGCATCCGCATGCTCGCCACCGCTCAAAGTGCTGAGACGGGACGAGCAATGTACAAGGAGAATCAAAAGGCCGAAGTCAAATCTACACAAGTGAAGAAAGTGAAGCCTCGACCGACCGGACAGGGTGCCATAACGAGCTTCTTCGGCAAACGATCTACAAGCACGCCAGAGGAAGACAGCGAGGCAGTTGCGCCTTTGCCCCACCCTTCACTGCAGCGCTCACAATCGTCATTCTCGAATAGCACCCCACTGCACGACATCTCAAACGTTCGGCAACCTTCACGACCTCACCAGTCCCTTTCGTTACCGAAGTACTCATTCAAGAATCAACCGATGCCTACAAAGCCAAAGCGCAGCGATGCACCGCCAGACCTTGAGAACACAAAACACGTGCTGCTGTCGAGCTCGCCGGTAAAGCCTGACTATGAGGACAACGGCGATACCGAGGTACCTGTGAGCCCTATCAAACAGACTACTTCATTCACGAACGCGTCTGGGTTCAAAGCAGCCTCGACATTCCATACTACATCAATGGCTCAAGTACAGGCACAGAGGAAGACACTGGGAACTAGACGGACGATGCAGGGGTGGAGCGTCAAGCATAGCAGCATGCCGAAGCCGAAGCCATTGTGAGCATGAAGATGGAGATGGCGTTTGATTTCTTTTGCATTGGGTTGGCGTCAGAGCGGCATGACACATGTTACAGGCACATCATTACAAGACTTCTTGGCTTGGGTTCGAATTATAGGTAGTTGTCCATATCATTACAAATGTGCGGCTCGTTGGTACAGGCTTCTACCATCATACCAACCACACCATACAGTAGTCGTATGCCATACCCGCCCACTGAGCTCAAAATGTTGTACAGCTCGCTAGCAACCCTTAAGCGCCGGAACTCCCAAGTCACACCTAACAAGAACAACCGAGCTTCAACCGCTCTTGTCGCTCAATCCCCATGCAGCGCCTCCTCCTCCATCGCCACAACACCAGCCTCCAGCTCCCTTATCCGCTGCCCCACCCTCCGCTTCACCTCCTCGCCCACACCCTCACCCTCCTTCACAACGCCCTGATAATACTCCACCAGCTTATCCAGTTCCTCCCTCGCCGCCGCCCGATCGTCCGGCGCATACGTACTATTCTTCTCTGACTCCTCGCTCGCAATTTCAAACTCGTCCTTCGCGGTGCCGTACATGTCTGTGATTTCCTCGATGATGGCTTCCACGCGCTTTTGTTGCTCAGGGCCGAGTGTGGATGTGGTGTCAGTTGGTGTGGCGGGCCATTGTATTTTCGGCGTGGATGTGAATGTGCGGATGGAAGAGACAGTGTAGGGCGTGGTGAAGTGCGTCCATTGCCCTGTGGGAGCGCGGAGTGTGGTGTTGCGTGCTTCGTAGCGTGGTGGTGGGGACGGCGAGCGCGGGCGCGTGTACGGTTGTGTGTGGAAGTGTTGTGTGACGGGGTACGATGTGCGTTGTAAGGTTGTGGTGCTTGCGCGGAGAGTGGTCTGGCGGATCAGTGCGCGCAGGTGGTGTTGCGAAGACGGCATTTTGGGTGAGCTGGGGCGCGAGTGGTAGGATGCGGATTGTGCTTGTTGGAAGGAGCGACGGGCTGCGGTGCGTAGGGCCGGCGCCTTTGTGAAGAGTGCGTGAGACATTATGGGGTTGTTGTGGTGGTTTCGTGATGATGATGGGATGGCGGTGGATGGGCGCCTGAGGCTATTTCTGGGGTCGGACTGCGGAGTTTACGGAGTGAGCGAGATGGGGCGGTGCTGAGTAGCAGGTGAGCACGACTTTACGTAGAACTTATTCATTGAGCGTCGTTTGAAGTAGATGTAATCAAACGTATGTATAAGTCCAGGTTTCCTTTCAGTTCAACAGGGGAGTTAAGCTGTCCACAGAAGTCCTTACGATGCTCAAACCGCACTTGCTCAACACCTCAGTAATGTAAGAGTAGTCAGGGGTCGAAGTTTATCCAACATCGATAATGTTTGCTTCTCGTTCTCTTCAAAACCTCAGCCATGTCGTCCTGTAGCTTCTTCTTCTTCTTCTTCTTCTTCTTCTCATTCGCGATCCGTATGCATTCGTGCTTCCTGGTTCGTCATCGCCAGCGAACGAACCAACTTTCATTCCGCAACCCCACTTCTGCCCCGCCACCAATGCTCTTTGCGAGCCACAAATATTCTGCGCGCCCATGCTGCGACGTTCTGGACTTTGCCGACGCCTTTTCGCCGTGAAAGCTAATTGATCTTAGCTATAGATATTGGTTAGTTGAAGAAAGATGACAACCTTCCAGCGAGCGTAGTCTAGGTTAGTTTGCTCGCATCCAACACTCGCCCAATGCCTTCTAACAATCTATCCAGTGGTTATGATGTCTGCTTTACATTCTACACGATGTGAAGCGCAGAAGGTCGGGAGTTCGATCCTCCCCGCTCGTACAACACGAATTGCATCATTATTTTTGCCATTTTCTGATCACCTTTTGTTCACTTTTCTTATTTATCATTCCTTTTTGCTGTGAATAGCGTGTGAACTCCTAGCTCGCGAGCAGCACCACCTATCACCAATGTCAAACAGAGCTAAGCGAACGATAATCCTGTATCAGTTCGCAGTGCTTTTTACCGGCGATCTCCTTACTTTCACCACTTGTCGCCGTGTAGAAGCGAGAATGAAATCCTCTCTCAGAAGTGCGCCGTCGCATTCTAACACAGAGACCACACGTATTATACCTACTTGTATCCCTCACGATCAACTTTCGCTCGACCAATAACCCCCATATCTTCACTCGTATGCCCCAGGAAGGCAGTATAGCCACGTCGCAGCTAGCATCATCGACTATAAACTCTAACACGTCCATCATTTCCTTGAAGGCTACCTACCTTCGACATCCAAGAATACACTACACAGCTATGACTATGGAGAGAGGGCCGTCAATCTCACTCAATGTGCCGTTACCCTCACATGCCTCCACACGTAAACGTACGTTCGGCAGGGTACGCCAAATAGAACTCAGCCTTCAATGCTGGGAATTCTGTCCAGGGAAACCAGTGTTTACAGAATTTTCCAGCGGGCGAGGAAGTATTGAGAATGGGGAGGAATGTGTCATCCCCAATGGGTGCACAGAGACGTCCTTGGCTCCGACGTTCTCAACACGGCGCAGCATCTCAAGCTCGACTTGTTCTGACTTCACTCCAGGTTTTCGAGCCAGAGGTGTGAAGAGCGCAAAGCATGGGAATAGGTGCTTTGCACAGAAGATGACATAGAAGTAATACATGTGGTATATTGTTCCGCTCGTCGTATTACTACAACATAGACCCCATGGTGTGTATCCAATCGAACCAAAAGTGATGCTCTTCCTCGATAAAATGCTCCGAAACACCTCGCTGTACATCAATGAAGACAAGGATATTATATAACCAAATTCCGACCATACCGAAACGCCAAAGTCCAATTCACCGTATCCACGGACCACCAGCACATCCAAGCTCACCACCAGCGCCTCGAGTTCCGTCCATTTGGAGCACACTGGAGGCAATGCCTCCTCGTGGACACAACGGCGCAAGTGCCGCAAACGCTTTTTCCGCAGTCGTTGCATGCAAAAGGGTTGCTTTCGACGGCACCGTCCATATCGACATCCATGTCGATGTCCATGCTGTCGTTAACGCTCTGCAGCGGGGTGTCGCAGTCCTCGCAGCGTGACGAGCTGGAGCCGATGTTCTGTGGTTGTGGCTGGATGGCGAAGGAATGTGTCTGGAGTGGTGGAGCCGGAAGCTGCTTCCAGAACGAGTGGAGTGTCGACTTCTGAGGTTTCGCGGCGGCCTGGATTGGCTGTTCGACTGGTGCGAGCTCGGACGGTGAAGGTGTGGCGTCCAGGTGGTTTCGCTGGGCTGCGAACAGCTTGTTCAGGGTGTTCTCTTGGGAATGTTAACATCTCATCCTGTACTGAACAGTGTCCGTGGTGGCATACCATGTATTGAGCGCACGTCTGGCCGATTGTCGCGGAACCTCTTACGCGTTCGATTGCCCCAGTCGCCGCTCTTCACGCGACTCGCACTGGCAAAGTCCCAGCCATTGTGTCGTGATGTATCGACATCTAAATCCATTGAGCCATCGAAGGATTGGACAAAGGGTGTGGGCGATTGTGCTTCTGGAGTCGAGACGGCACCGCCATAGCTGGAGACGGAGAGAGGCGAATCATCGTCGGAGCGCTTGCGCTTGAAGGCCATGTTTATTTAAGCGTGTCAAAGACTGATCGAGGGACTCTAAGGAAGTGCGAAGTCTATATGTGTGTTTGCGTGGCCGGGTGGTGGAAAGCAGAGATGGAAATGCGTAATGGTGCAAATGGCT
>Ga0265798_10007794_pt1 | contig 13791 bp, 13 predicted proteins | sample P3T30metagenome_FD_192430 | JGI IMG/M metagenome (GOLD analysis project Ga0265798, IMG submission 192430) | Plant litter microbial communities from East Loma Ridge, Irvine, California - P3 T30 | ecosystem: Environmental > Terrestrial > Plant litter > Unclassified | place: USA: California...
AAGTAGCACCGTACACATACACATCGCCTGGGTTTTTACAGAGAGAAAGATATTTAATAAAAGAAGATGTGTGATTAGACAAGGAAGAGAAAAGAAACAATAACACAAGATTTAGGGAGAAAAGAGAAAAATCCAAGAAAAATACTTGAAAGTCTAAGTAAAAGCCCACGACTAGAGAGGAAAAAAGAGCAAACTCAAAACTCACCATAACATACACCTGATTCACACCACCTTGGCGAATCGTAGGTGTAACGAGCTGCGACATTTCGCCATCGCGCAGATGCACATGAGCGTCAAACGCAGCGGGAAGCTCAATCTCTTGTACCTTTGTAAACTCCATGTTTTTTCGGGCAATCAAAAACAAGGTTGGTACTTGAATAACACGGGTCGTTGTAAAAGTTGTAGGTACCCTTCTTCCCAGTGTTGAAATTTGAAAATAGTCGATCCAATGCGGGGGACAGGAGGGGTGACGCACTAGTCCGAAAGAAGTAAACATCACAACTTCCCGGATTCGTCAAGGAAAATAAAAATGTTCGGATTTTCTGGATTAAATTGCAGGGTGGTTTCTAAATCTATGGCCATGGGTATAGGTGTTGTAAAATCTGCATCAACACTTAGAACAAAAAAAAGGTAAAAAGAGATTTGGCGTGAGGTGCGTAGTCCGCTATATAGAATTATGACATGCAGTGGTTGTGCAGAGGTGTATGAGCTTTTGCGTCAATAACAACTCCTGCTATAAACCCAAGCCATGCACACTCAGCTACTGGCGACAGGAGATGCGATAGGGGTGTTCAGCATTCCCGCCGATGCCTCATTCTCGAGCGAGATTTTCATTTCCAGCCACGAGTAGAAGTTGGGTGATCTGCAAAACGTCTCGTATAATCCATCCCTCGCTCTGTGTCGCTGGATCGGCCCATTCCCGCGGAAGTTGACGCTGGTACCGTATTTCCTAACACTACTCAGGAAGTCGGGCACGCTGAAACTCGCGTAGCGATTCATACCGCCAGGTGTTACGATGTTTGATGTGGCAAGGTAGCGATTGATGGGTGCGATGAATTGTGCAGTGAGCTCGGCAAAATGACGCCTGATGATAGGCCCCAGCTCACGGGTTTGGTCACCAAGCTTGAGTAGTGTTTCGATTTGAGAGAGGACCGTGGGATCGGACTTGAGGAAGCGTTTGGATGGTGTATGAACCTCGATGCCGCCGCCTGGTAGATCAAGTAATGCGTTGCGACTTGACTTGTGGTGTAGCGAGTGGTGGCGCCGCGTCGGTACGGGACCATCAAAATTCTGGAGGTATAGTATGTGCGGTCTGGCCTTGTGGCTGGCCTCTGCTGCGGCAACAATACGCTTCAGCAGGAATGGGTTTGTGATGCCGACAACGAAAGATATCGGGGTGCCGCCATCGATGCCAATGCTCTTGAAGTTTGCCTGCATGGTCATGTAGGGCTTGACCACGCCAGCATAGGGTATCGGACAGATAAGGTCAACGAGCGAAGACACGGCCTCACTCGCTAGCTGGGGCGACTTTGCAATGACGATTATGCTTTCACAGAGTATTAGTTTCTCGTAAAGCACGTAAAGGTCGGTGATGCAGGGCATGTAATGCATAATGTTGTCCCAAGAGCCTATGGGCTCATATGCATAGATGGAGAGAGGTGTGTCTGAGATTAGAGGAGTTGGTCCCGGGAGGCCCTGCAGCGGGAACGATCGATGGGGCGCAATGTCCAATGCCAACCTGTTTCCCAAGAACGGAAGGTCGTGATGTCCCAAGGCTGGCGGATGCCATGTATTCATTTGGTTATATGCCGCTTCGATGGTCGATGGATCGCTAATGTGACCCGATTCTGTCATCTTTCGTAGGAGGCGATGGTGGAAGGATGTGAAGTTGTGATGGGATATCAAGACCAACGTCCTTTGATTGAAACTTCTTTTCATGGTGTCGTCAAACTCCTGGCGGAAGATGCACGAGCCGTACAGGGTATCAGAACTACCATGGGGGGCATTGGGCGAAGTTAGCTTGATGTCAGGGGAGTTGTTGGTAATGGCAAAGTCGTAGGCAAGGTCGTCGGCTGTCTCTGTGTTTTGCTGCTCAGGGAAACTGGGGCGTCTTAGATGGGCAGCACACAAGTCAGACGGATGTGGGGTACCTGTTGAAGCATATGGCGCTTAGATCGGCTGTCGCGAACGGGACATCTGGTGGGTATAGTATCTCGATTTCTGGACTATCGAACTCTTAATCTGCTGTTCCAAGAGTGCAGCGTTTCTCCTCACCTACCCTATATCGACATTGAAGTTGCAGACAATGCTGTTTCTGTTAAGTGTGGCCCACGGGCGGCATCCGGTGCAACTTACAAGGCCACGGCCCAGTACTTGAACCCCCCTGTTGCGATGGGCGACATCTTGGGCTCCCGCAGTTTCTCCATTTCCTCCTCGCGCCGGGAGCGGCGATGGGGGTTGAAGAACTTATTCTTGAGCTTCTCCATCTGCCTGGCTCGAGGCACCTGACAGGTGCAGGTGAACGCTGGAGCGATGTGAGGCGGCGGCGAAGGGTATCAGGCTGAGCCAATGGATCTGACTCGGGCAGACTAGCAGCTTAGCGAGCGAGGAAACTGGCGGCCGTCATGGCAGTGAGGACGGTGGGCGGGAGCTGTGCGTCGTCGGCGGCACATGATCTGGCCAGGGGCTGCGCCGCTGGAAGTTGCTTTTGGGAGGAAATGTCTCATTTATGGGGGGTTGGAGTACGGGCTGGCGCAGGGATGCGGGCGCTTCTGTACGATGACGTGCGGGCCATGCTCGCGTGGCTCTCGGATCATCAACACCAACCAGCAGCTCGTGAAGGCTGGCGTTCTGCTGTTCTGCTTAACCGTCCCGTATTTTACATCCATCCAAACTACGACCCCGCTACCCCGCCCACCCGCCGCACAAGATGCATTGCCTTCACTGCTAGCACCATGACACCTTCTCTGCACGCAACCCTTCAGTGCTCACCATGGACGCCAATATCACCAAAGCGCTCAATGATAAGCTCTACGACAAGCGCAAGAGCGGAGCCCTCGAGCTCGAAGGCCTCATCCGCGATGCCCTCGCCGCCCAAGACCACGACAGGATAGCACGGATCGTGCACCAGCTCTGCCACGAGTATGCCTACGCCGTCCATCAGCCCCACGCACGCAACGGCGGCCTCATTGGGCTGGCCGCGGCTTCAATAGCCCTGGGACCTGTTCGTAGATATGATATTGCCCGCAAAACTGAATGGAAGCCTGACTGCATAGCAGGAAGTAGCCCGCTACCTGGAGGAAATCGTGCCTCCGGTGCTTGCCTGTTTCAGCGACCAAGATGCCCGTGTCCGGTACTATGCCTGCGAGAGCATGTACAACATCGCCAAGGTTGCAAAAGGCGAGATACTCGTCTACTTTAACCAGGTCTTCGACGCGCTGTGCAAGGTAAGCCGACAGTCCCACTGGCAGCCGACTGCGGCATCAGAGCAACGCTAACACGCCACGGGCTATCCAGATGGCTGCGGATTCGGAGCTCTCAGTCAAGAACGGCGCAGAGCTGCTGGACCGCTTGATCAAAGACATCGTGTCCGAGTCGGCCGCTAGCTACGTCTCTGTACTACACACTTCACCCGATCAGCAGGACCCCGACGACGAACCTCACCCGTACGCCTTCAGTCTCGAACGCTTCCTGCCCCTCCTCGAGGAACGCATAAATGTCCTTAACCCGTTCACACGCTCCTTCCTCGTAGCATGGATAACGCTGCTTGACTCAATACCCGATCTCGAGCTCATCGCCCATCTCCCTCGTTTCCTCGGCGGCCTCTTCAAGTTCCTTAGCGACAGCAATACAGATGTATATACCATGACGCAGGCCGCGCTAGACAGATTCCTGAGTGAAATCAAAAAGATTGCGCGTATCAAGAAGGGTATAGCCGACAGTAAGAGGAGCAACAGCAAGGACGAACGTCGACACTCTGCCGATAGTCTGCACAGTACGAGTGAGGCAACAGACACTACGCCCATGGAGCCACTCGACTCCATGGATGACAGGAACGACATGAGCGGAGAAAGTGCGTCTGTCTCTGAAGACAGTGAAAAGTCTGTCACTGGAGATGAGAACTGGATACCAGGCCAGGATGTGCACGTCGATCATCCCAAAATCCTCGAGATATTGGTCGACTTTCTGGTCCCGCCGCCTGGTATGTACTTGGAGTAGTTTGCGATTTCAACACAGCTAATCTTGATAGATACCGAGGATGAGCAAACCGAGATAGTCCTTACCGCTCTCCGTTGGATAGACAACTTGTTCGACATCTGCCCAGAAGACATCATGCCCTTTGTACCTAGCCTTCTGTCACACGTCCTGCCAAGAATGTCACACGATGTCGATACTGTTCGCAAGGCTGCGGTCAAGGTCAACGCTGCGCTGATGGACTATATCCTGTCCCTGTCTGACGACAACCGTTCCCGGGATGGCGCCGGAAGCGGGCAGATCCAACTCCCACCATCTCTATCCGAGCTTGGCAAAGAGCTCACTGGCACACAGCGGCGCGATTCAAACTTGTCTGGCAGGTTGCTCAAGGCAGTCATTCGGGACCAAGCAAACAAAGCTGATTCGCCAGATGGCAAGGCCACGCGATCCTCCACCCCAGCAGAGGCAGACGAACGTGGTCCATCACCACGCCCGATACCTGAGTTGGACTACCAAGCAGCCGTCAGTGCTCTGACGTTGCAGTTTTTAAACGAACACGAAGCCACAAGAGTTGCAGCTATAGCATGGCTGATTATGCTCCATAGGATGGCTCCTGGCAGAGTAAGACAGACACCCCACAAGCGTTGCGAACTCGCTAACAGTCATGCAGATACTCACTGTGGACGATGGCACTTTTCCTGCACTCCTCAAGACTCTATCCGACCCTTCAGATGCAGTGGTTACGCGCGACCTACTGCTGCTCTCGCAAATCTCATTACACAGCGATGACACCTACTTCACTTCGTTCATGGTTAACCTCCTGAAACTGTTCTGCACTGATCGTAGGCTGCTCGAGACTCGTGGTAATCTTATTATTCGACAGCTATGTCTTACTCTCAGCGCTGAGCGCATATATCGCACCATGGCCGACTGTCTCGCCAAGGATGAAGATGTAGAGTTTGCAAGCATCATGGTTCAGAACCTCAACAACAATCTCATCACTGCACCTGAATTGGCCGACCTACGGAGACGACTGAGAAATCTTGACAACAGGGTAAGTCAGCATTTACCGATCATCCGTAATAAGGCTAACAAAGACAGGACGGACAATCGTTTTTTGTTACATTATTCAAGGCTTGGTGTCACAACGCCGTAGCGACCTTCTCGCTCTGTCTTCTAGCTCAAGCTTACGAACAGGCATATCATTTACTTCAAGTCTTGTAAGTTGTCTACTGAAATTCTCACTACATGCACTGCTGACTCGACCAGCGCTGATCTTGAAATGACCGTCAACATGCTCATCCAGATAGATAAGCTAGTTCAACTTCTCGAATCTCCAGTCTTTACCTGTAAGCATGTCTCCAACCCACTCCGACCTAACTGCAATCTACTGATCAAAACTCCCTAGACCTCCGCATGCAGCTCCTCGAGCCGGAAAGATATCCGCATCTGTACAAATGCATGTACGGCCTACTCATGCTTCTCCCCCAGTCCTCGGCCTTTGCAGCGCTTAAGAACCGCCTCAATAGCGTCTCGGCCATTGGCTACTTGCACATTGCGCCACAGCGCAGCAGTTCGACGTATGTCCATCCCTCCTCTTCTTCTCCTACCCTAAACCACTTGCGGCAAAAAAGCTCAGAGATTGGGTCGAACAGTAGTAGCAGCAGCGGTATTGCCTCGTCTGGAGGGCCCAATATCCCGACCTTTGAACGGCCCGGTAGGCTGAAACCGAGAGATGGACTGGGTGGTGCAGATGGAGGTGGGAGTGTCAAGTGGAGTGAGTTGCTGGATAGATTCAAACAGACGCAAGAGAAAGCTCGACGTAGTCAGCGGATGGCTAGCTTGGGCGAGGAGGAGGAAATTCAGGAGAAGATGGGTCCGACGGTCCCAACACCTTCTGCGCCACCAAAGAGTGTTGCGGGGTTGAGGCCAGGGAGCCCAGCGGGGGCAATGAGGCCACCTCCTGTGCCTGCACCCGTGGGCCCAGTACCGGGGCATAAGCCCAGGTCTAGTCTGAGCAATCTGGGGAGGTTTGCTGGTGGTGTTGCTGGACGAAGGAAGGACAAGAAGTAATGAGCAGTCGTCTCTTCATGATTTAACGCGTTGGCGCAAGTGGGCACTAGCTGCATTGCAGGCGTCGTTTTGGAGCAGTAATGGAGCTTGTATGAAGTTTTTAAGCATGGTAGGCGTCAATGCAGCGTACTGCTTCAACGATGCTTGCCCTTTCTGAACCTGACGCCATCGCCATCCTTTTCCTTCCACCCCGTCGTGTCCCCTTCAGCTGCATCGGCTTCGTCGCCCAGAACCCAGGTCTTGACAATCTCCTTGATCTCGGGCTTCTTCTTCTCAAGCCTCTTGGCCTCCCGCACCTTCCTCACATAGCCACCGTACACAGCCACTTCGGCAATAGCTATGCCCGCAGCCCCTCCCATGCTCAGTCCAAGCCTGCTTCCCACACTCCAACTCCGCGCAGCCACCCAGATGAAGACGGCAACACAGATAATGGAGACCAGTATGTTTATTATCAAGATGATTTGGCGGTGCACTTCTTCGTATGACACGTCATCTTCCTCGCTGGAAGGCTTATGAGTAGCACCAATGCTAAAGGGCTCTGGGGCGCGGGGAAATCGTTGCGAGAATGATTCGCGGGTAGGCGGTGGGTGCAGCATCCTTTCATACGAAAGGGCTTCTTGTTCGGCGCGAAGGCGGGCCATGAGGGCCTGGTATTCTGGGGTTTGGGTAGGCTTTGGGGGAGGCGGTGGGGTGTATATTCTGGTGTTCTGGAGGAGTGCTGCCAGGGTTGTTGGTGTTTCTTCCATGTCTCCAGTTGCTCCGGCTGTGTCCGTATCTTGAGGGGCATGTTTCTTGAGCAGTTTGGACAGGTCAATCAGCTGGTTGTGTGCGATGGGATTCCCGGTTTGGGGTTCGGCAAGCGCGGGTTCGTCTGCGCGCTGCAGTTTTGAGAATTCATCGGGTACTACATCTTGGGCTCTTGCGACAGCCCGGACGATACCGGGGGTCATGATAAGCAACACCATGGCTGACAGGTGTGGTATGGTGTGGTGAGAAAGTCGGCCTTCCGGTCGCGCAGACACGCCGCGTAGTGAGTAACGACAGGGATGTGCGGTGGAGACAGGCAAGTTAGTTCCGAACGTCATGATATTTTGGATTGGACAATTCTAGCCGATATCAACGAAGACGACTTTGTCCTAGCTTGTCTCACCACCACCCACCCTCTTTTCCTGCCCCGGGACCCGCGTAGACTCGCTCAATTGCATGTGTGTTTGCTTCTTCCGACATACTCAAGAGTAGATCTCTTCGATGACGAGCCGTACACCCCGGCTCGCCGCCTCGGTCGCGCGCCAGCAAGCTTCCTCCGCCATGCTTCGCCCCATATGTCCCTACCGTAGCACCACCGCCTTCTCCCACTCGCTCCAGAGTCGAAACGCAGCAAAATCACTATACCATCCCTCTCGGCGGCGGAATCAGTCGTCATGGGCAGCCGCTGCGCACGTAGCGCAAAACGTAATGTCCTCGCCCCCACCAGATGCGCCTATCAAAATGGACCCCTTCCAAACCGTAGCACGGGAGATGAAGTTTCTCACTGGAAACATACGCCAACTGTTGGGCTCTGGACACCCCACGCTGGATACCGTGGCCAAGTACTATACACAGAGCGAAGGAAAATATGTGCGGCCCATGCTGGTTCTGCTCATGAGCCGAGCGACGGCGCTCACACCCCGGAGTCCAAGAGGAGGCATGGGTATTGGAAGCCGCAGCGCAGATATCTCCATAACAAACCCAACTATTCTTGCAGACGAGAACCCAGACCGCAGCCCCATTAGCAGTATACGACATGACTCTGCCTACGCAAGCGAAGATAGCGATATCCTCCCTAGTCAACGCCGATTAGCAGAAATTACCGAACTCATCCACACAGCTAGTTTGCTACACGACGATGTCATCGACCACTCCGTCTCCCGGCGCTCTGCACCATCCGCAAATGTCGAATTCGGTAACAAAATGGCCGTATTGGCGGGAGATTTCCTCCTAGGAAGGGCATCTGTAGCGCTAGCCCGACTACGCGACCCAGAAGTCACCGAGCTACTAGCGACCGTCATCGCAAATCTTGTCGAGGGCGAGTTCATGCAGCTCAAGAACACTGCGCGCGACGAGAAGAACCCGGCATGGACAGAAGACACTGTATCCTACTACCTCCAGAAAACGTACCTCAAGTCGGCCTCGCTCATCTCTAAGAGCTGTCGTGCCGCTGCTATTCTCGGCGGCTCAACACCAGATGTCGTAGAGGCGGCGTATCTCTACGGCAAGAACCTCGGCCTCGCATTCCAACTCGTAGACGACATGCTCGACTACACCGTCTCTGAAGCTGAACTTGGGAAACCAGCTGGCGCAGACCTAGAACTTGGGCTTGCGACTGCGCCGCTGCTTTTTGCATGGAAAGAAAATGAGAGTTTTGGACGGTTGGTAGGAAGGAAGTTTTCACAGCAGGGAGATGTACAGCGCGTAAGTTTTTCCTATCACCGACTAGATCTATGAAGGATCTCCACAAAAAAAAGGAATTGGGCTAAAATCGATTCAAAATAGGCAAGAGAAATCGTGGCACGTAGCTCGGGCCTCGAGCAAACGCGTGCGCTGGCCCAGGAATACGTCGACAAGGCCATGGATGCGATATCCTCTTTCCCCGAAAGCGAAGCAAAGACTGGCCTAGTGGAAATGTGCACAAAGGTTATGAAGAGGAGGAAATGAGACACGTCTATTTCCTCTTTGTTTATGTGAACTAAAGAAAAATCAAAAAAATCCCCCTTTGGAGGGGAAACAAGCAACCAAAGGGACATCTAGCGCTCAGCCATCTATCTGAGCAAGAGTATGTACATGTCGTTTTTTCATCCTATTTACATTGTATGATTGGTCGATGGGAATGATGTACTTTTTTTTACACTGTTATGCAGATACGAGGAAGAAGACGAAGAGGAATAATCGACACATGTTTTATGGAGCAACGACCGACTCAGCTACTCTATGCTTATTTTGTCTTCTGCTCATCTGTATTAATCATGTGATTTGGGAGGGTGGGAAAGGGATCAAAACACTCTACTTCTTTTTTTTACTTGTACATGTAAACAATATATATGAACTTCGGGGTGGCCGGCCACCGGCCTATTTTCGAAGCGTCTGAAGAGGTATCCGATGAGTAACAGGATAGTATTTGTGCCTAAATGGTCTATGCTATTGTGACAATTGAATCCACTGTTCGTCATGACAATTGTATTTTGGCTCTTTCTCTCCTGAACTTGGCTCATGATTAAGATACTAAATCACTTGTTTCATATACCCGCCTCGAAAGGACGCACAAGTTGCCCCTTTGCTTGCAAATGGTCCTTGACCTGTTTGACCGTGTACTCTCCTCTGTGAAACTGGCATGTTATTAGCAAATTAATCCATGACTCCGTCAGTCATTGACGATGAAAATTTGCAAACTCACCATTCCAGCGCCAAGCGCAGCATCCGTTCTTGTCTGTGCAAACACGTCTTCGAAATGTCCCGGGTGTCCCGCGCCACTACTCGCAATGACGGGAAGCTTGATAGCATCCTTGACGTCGTTGATGAGCTCCGTGTCAAAACCGCTGTTGCTGCCGTCCTTGTCTATACAGTTGAGCAGGATCTCGCCTGCGCCCATGGCTTCGACGGCAGTGACGAGTTGTCGGACGTCAAAATCGCGGCCTTCGCGTCCACCCTTGATGGTGCATTGATACCAGCAATACTGCTCGCCGTTTGGCCCTGGGGTAGCAGTCTTGATGGTGTGGTGAGGTGTAGCGTCAGGGGAAGTGACATAGACGCGCTTTGGGTCTACGCTGATGACAACGGCTTGGTTGCCGTAGGCCGAGGATATGGTTTCTATGGCTGTAGTTCCAGCTAGCTTGCTGCCACGCGCATAGTACTCTTCTGCTGCAGTGACGGCATCCGAACCAATGCTTACTTTATCGGCACCCGATTTGAAGTACATGGTGGCAATGTCGAGGGCTGAAATCTTTGTTCCATCAGTATCTACCGTGTCGCGTATGCCTCCGCCTATTGTGAGTGGTACAAAGACTGTTTCACTGGTTCGACGCAGAATCTCGAGCATGGGCGTGTCGGCAACGGGGCAGTTGCGGAATGAGGTGATGTTGAGGAAAGTGACTTCGTCGGCGCCTTGTTCGTAGTACTTTTTGGCCATTTCGACAGGCTTGCCTAGGTTGCGCACTGCATTACCAGCGCCTTCTTTCTCTCGGACATCATACTGGTCGCCTTTTGTCACCACGAGGTCGCCTTGGTCATTTGTCCGTACATCAAGACATGCGATGACACGCCTTGTGAGACCCTCTCTTACATCAACCCCCGATGGCTTCTCAGGCAGTTGTGACAGCCTGTTCTGGTCCAAGAATGCCTTTAAGACGCGCAGTCCTGCAGCCCCACTCTTCTCTGGATGGAACTGTGTGGCAAATATGTTATCTTTGGCTACGGCGCCTACAAACTCTTCATCGCCGTATCGAGCAGTTGCCACGGCCCAGCCATGCTTCTCCAACTCACCCTCTTCGTACAGGGCGGCATATGAGTGGACATAGTAGTACTTGGATGTCGGTTGCAGTCCGTATAGCGATCGGTCTGTCATGTCGCCTTGCCGCGACGTGTTGGCGCTATTCCATCCAATGTGCGGTACGCTCTTATCTGTATCACGGAACTTGCGCAGTTTTGCCGGAACAAGACCAAATCCCTGAACCTTTTCGTCTTCTTCAGAGCCCTCAAACAGCGCCTGCAGGCCAACGCATATTCCCATGAGTGGCTTCCCAGCTTTGATGTGTTCGCGAATCGGCTCAATGTAGCCCGCATTCTCCAACTGCGAGAGACAGTGACCAAAGTGACCGACACCGGGAATGATGAGTTTCTACAGGCGATGCTGTATCAGCACCTGTCAATTCATGTGCGATTCTTTGTAAACGGGCCGTAGTACCTCTGCTGAAGAGACATCGGCCGGTGACTTGACCCATTCTACCGTATATCCAACCTTCTCAATGGCATTGACAAGAGATCTGACGTTGCCAGCAACATAGTCAAGCAATTGAACGGTCGGCATATTGAAACGTCAGACCAAAATGAGACAAGATAAGAGATTATGGGAGTCTGACTCCAAGGCGGTGGTAAAGGGAAATTTGGATGCACCCCGCCGTCATTGGAGGGGCACTACGCTACCCACTAGTGCCCGCAGCACACCCCTGTCAGAAATCTTGGGATCTCATGTTCGTCTTCGCGCGCAACTTTTTTGCAGACATACACCCCAACCCAACCCGCCACACTTAACGAGATATCCTGAAGCGCCAAAATGGTGCGCAAACTCAAGCACCATGAGCAGAAGCTCTTGAAGAAGGTGCGTACCAGTCAGCGCAGTTAGCAGAAGCGCGAAGCTCCATGTCAAAGGCTCCGATGGAATACAGGAAATCGCTTTGGCTGCTGATTCCACCTGCATAGGTCGACTTCAACACGTACAAAAGCGACAATGATCACCGGGAAGCAGCGGTAATGCGTCGATATGCCATTCAAGGTCGAGACGACTACCGAAAGTACAACCAGCTCGCTGGTTCGCTGAGACAACTCGCGCACAAGATCGCCGCCTTAGACCCGTCCGATCCCTTCAGGCGGAAACACGAAGACCTGATGTTGGAGAAGCTTTGGGATATGGGTATTCTCGGTACCGGCGGAGGTGGTAGAGGCAAGCTGAGTGATATCGAGCACAAGGTCACCGTGTCTGCCTTTGCACGGAGGAGACTGCCTGTTGTGATGACGCGGCTACGCATGTCCGATCATATTCAAGCGGCAACAACCCTCATAGAGCAAGGACATGTTCGCGTGGGGACCGAGGTTATTACCGACCCGGCATATCTTGTCACAAGGTGAGTGACCCGCGGCGCATATTGTGGCGAGGGAAGTGGTGTGGCTGACTAGTTTCAGGAACATGGAGGATTTTGTGACCTGGGTCGACTCCTCCAAGATCAAGCGCAACATCATGAAATACCGCGATAAACTGGACGACTTTGAACTCGAAGCCTTGTGAGACAATCACGTGTTCTATTGGGATGGGCGTTATGGGTTACTTCAGCATTTCAAGGCGTTACAAAATTACCTGCGATATCTGGATACAAGCAAAACTCAAATTCTTACCTTGTGCTTCCGTCTTCTACGGCGCATCCACGTCCGAAACAACAAACCCTTTCCAGTCAGCCATCGTCTCACGGCATTGCTTCTCGTAGTTATTGATGCCCAAGATATACAGCTGATTCTCCGCCTTTTTACCTGGGATATTGCTCGTGTTCCACCATGAGTTTGTATGCGGGTACAGTGTATGACTTATCGCCGCATCTATACCTGCTTTCCACCCATCCTCCGCTTCCCGCGTCGGCTCGAGAGTCTTGTTTTTTCCGAGGCTTATGATTGTGTCGCACACGAAATCGCATTGGCATTCTATAATTGTCGGGCCGTTTGCCAGAGCGTTGGGTGCTTGAGGCGAGTACACCATGAAGGCGTTTGGAAATCCGTGTAGCGTCATCCCCAAGTACGTGCGCACACCATCCTTCCATACATCCTCCAGATCGACACCGTCTTTTGACTTGAGTCCCATGCTGGTAACTGAGCCGGTGATGCTGTCGAAGCCTGTAGCGCACACAATATAGTCGAACTCGCGACTTTGATTGCCAAGCTTCAACCCGCCCTCTGTAAATTCTTGGATGCCATGTTCATTCAAATCCACAATATCAACGTTATCCTGATTCAGCACATCGTAATAATCCTGCTCCAGTGGTGTGCGCTTCGTGCTAAAGTAAAACGGCATCTCATCCGGCGCCATCAACGCCTGTTTCTTCGCATCCGTTAACCGCTGCCTGACTTTCTTCTTCCAAAAATCGTATACCAACATATTTGCTTCCTTATCCAGCATGATGTTACTGTAGTTACGCAGCAAGAACTGCATCCCGCCCGCATCCCAAATCTCTTCGAAGTACCTCTCTCGCTCCTCTGCGGAAACATCTTGCGCGCGTATATCACGTCGTACATTGGGTATTCCGATAGCGGAAGCACGTCCATCGGCGAAGAGCTTAGGGTACCTTGCGCGAAACTCTGCTTTCTCTTCAGAGGACCATGTTCGTTGGCCCAGGGGAAGGCAGTATGAAGGGCGGCGCATGAGTAGTGTCAGTTGCGCTGCTTCCTTGCCCAGCTCCTGGATAATTTGTACAGAGGTTGCTCCCGCACCTATGACGGCCACTCTCTTCCCTTTTACACTGGTTGCTTCATTCCACTCCGCTGAATGCTGCAAAACACCTTTATACCTCTCTTTCCCAGGCCATGAGGGAATATATGGTTTATGCAATAGCCCTGTTGCTAGTACCAACCATCTTGCTCTAGCTGTCACCCCTGTCTCAGTTTGAATCGTCCATTCTGCGGCCGCATTGTCCCAGGTACAACTACAAACTCTTTCATTAAAAGAGGTGTCACGTCGTAGTCCTAATGTCTCATCGACATGTCTTATGTACTGTCTCAACTCGCGGTGAT
>Ga0265798_10007795_pt1 | contig 13788 bp, 16 predicted proteins | sample P3T30metagenome_FD_192430 | JGI IMG/M metagenome (GOLD analysis project Ga0265798, IMG submission 192430) | Plant litter microbial communities from East Loma Ridge, Irvine, California - P3 T30 | ecosystem: Environmental > Terrestrial > Plant litter > Unclassified | place: USA: California...
GACGCGGCGCGAAACGCTGATGACGGGGCTCATGGTCGTGATCATGGCAACGCTGCTGGGCGTCTTCTTCTTCGTCATCGACACCACGTTCGAGACGATCGTCCACCTGCTGCTCACCCTCGCGAAATAACGGACAGACAGACGACATGGCACGTTGGTACATCATCCACGCCTATTCGGGTTTCGAGGGCAAGGTCCGCGACGCGATCATGGCGGAAGCGACCCGCATGGGGCTCGAGCAGCTCGTCGAGCAGATCGAGGTTCCGACCGAGACCGTCACCGAAGCCCGCCGCGGCAAGAAGATCGCGGTCGAGCGCAAATTCATGCCGGGCTACGTGCTCGCCAAGCTCAACATGAACGACGACGTCTATCACCTCGTCAAGAACACCCCGAAGGTGACCGGCTTCCTCGGACCGAACGGCAAACCGCAGGCGATTCCGGAGTCGGAAGCCGCCCGGATGCTGAGCACCAAGGACGAAGCCGCCGCCGCTGCGCCCAAGCAGAAGGTCAAGGTCGACTTCGAGATCGGCGATTCGGTCAAGGTGCTCGACGGCCCGTTCGCGAGCTTCAACGGCATCGTCGAGGAACTCGATTTCGATCGCAGCCGCGTCAAGGTGTCGGTGTCGATCTTCGGTCGCGCCACGCCGGTCGAGCTCGAATTCGAACAGGTCGAGCGCAGCAAGTAAGTCATTGTACTACCGGGCGTACTACCGGGCGTCTGTGCGGTCGTGATGGCCGCCGGACGCCCGGTATTCTTACATTCGGATAGCTGCGTGGGGTGATGTGCCTGCGCCACGCCCCGCCGGGCGGTGGGGCCCTAGGCGTCCTCCCCGATCAGCCATATATGCTCCGATACAATCGCCGATCGGATCCCGCATGAACCGCCGCACCCTGATTTCCGCGCTCTGTGCGTTCGGCGTGACGACGGTCAGCGCGACTGCGGCCTCCGCAGCCCCACCCGCCACGCGTGCAACGATCACCGTCTTCGCGGCGGCATCGCTTACCGATGCGCTCCAGGCCGTCGGCAAGGCTTACACGGCGCGGACCGGCGTCCCCGTCCGCTTCTCGTTCGCGTCCAGCAGCCTGCTCGCCCGCCAGATCGAGTCGGGCGCGAAGGCGGACATGTTCGTGTCGGCCGATCAGGTGTGGATGAACCACGCGCAAAAGGCCGGCCGGATCGACGCGGGCAGCCGACGAACGTTGCTGCGCGGTCGGCTCGTGCTGATCGCCCCCGCCGATTCGCGCGTTGCGGTCCGCATCGCGCCCCGCTTCCCCCTGGCACAGGCGCTCGGCGCGAACGGCCGCCTCGCGGTCGGAGATCCTGCCTATGTTCCCGCAGGCATCTATGCGCAGACCGCCCTCACCCGACTCGGCGTATGGCCATCGGTCCAGACTCGGCTCGCACGGGCAGACAATGTCCGCGTCGCCTTGTCCTACGTTGCGCGGCACGAAGCCCCGCTCGGGATCGTGTACGAAACCGACGCCCGTGCCGAGCGTGGCGTCCGGATCGTCGGCATCTTCTCCGAGGCCAGCCATCCAGCGATCGACTATCCGGCCGCGCTCGTCCGCGGCGCCAGCCCCGTGGCGCGCGGGTTCGCAGCTTATCTGCAAAGCCCCGCGGCGAAGGCCACGTTCCGGCGCTACGGCTTCCGGACGTTCGGCTGACGCGTGCTGACCGCGACCGAATGGGAGGTCCTCGCGCTCAGCGTGTCGATCGCGGGGCGCGCGGTGCTGTTCGCCTTGCCGCTGGCGCTGATTACTGGATGGGTAATGGCGCGGACGCGGTTTCCCGGCAGGACGCTGCTGGACGCGGTGCTGCATTCGTCGCTGTTCCTGCCGCCCGTGGTCGTTGGCCTGGTGCTAATCCTGCTGTTCGGCAATGACGGACCGATCGGAGAGATGCTGGCACGGTTCGGCATCCGGCTGATTTTCACCGCCAACGGTGCCGCGCTGGCCGCGGGCGTGATGGCCTTCCCGCTGATGCTGCGCGCCTGCCGACAGGCGATCGAAGCGGTCGATCCGCGGATCGAGGCGGTCGCGGACAGTCTCGGGGCCGGATTCTGGGACCGGACCTTTTCGATCACGCTACCGCTCGCCGCACCGGGCCTGATCGCCGCCGCGGTGATCGGCTTTGCGGCTGCGCTGGGGGAATTCGGCGCGGTCATCACCTTTGCCGCCAACATCCCCGGCGAAACACAGACGCTTGCGCTCGCAATCTACGCAGCGCTTCAGCAACCTGGCGGCGAAGCCGTGGCGCTGCGGTTGGCCGGCATCTCCTTCGGCGTCGCGATCGTGGCGCTGCTCTCGTCTGAGGCCCTGCTTGCCTACGGTCGGCGGCGGAGCGGGCAATGATCTCGGTCGCGATCCACCGGACCCTCGGCGCGTTCGATCTCGACGTGGCGTTCGATGGCCCTGCCGACGGCGTGACCGTGCTGTTCGGCCCATCGGGCGCGGGCAAGAGCGCGACCCTCGCGGCGATCGCGGGGAGCGGCCCGATCGATCGCGGGCATGTTGCGCTCGGATCTCGCGTCCTGTTCGACAGCGCAACACGCGTGAACGTCCCACAGCGCGCACGCCGGATCGGCTGGGTCTTCCAGGACGCGCGGCTGTTCCCGCACCTGCGTGTCGAGGCGAACCTGCGCTATGGTATGAAGCGCGCGCCCAAAGCCGCACAGCGAATCGACTTCGACCATGTCGTCGGCGTGCTCGACATCGGGCATCTTTTGCCCCGCGGCGTCCGCGACTTGTCCGGCGGCGAGCGCCAGCGCGTCGCGCTTGGCCGGGCGTTGTTGAGCCAGCCCGAACTGCTGTTACTCGATGAGCCGCTCGCCGCGCTCGACGGCGGCCGCAAGGCCGAGGTGCTCGCCTATATCGCGCGCCTGAAAGCCGATTTCGCCCTGCCGATGCTGTATGTCACGCACAGCCCGGACGAGGTTCATGCCATCGCAGACCATGTCGTCATGCTCGACCACGGGCGAGTCGTCGCGACCGGGACGCCCGCGATCGTGGGCGGCGCTCGGGTCGGTGCGGAGATCGTCGGGCGCGACGAACACGGCGTTCTGTTGCGCGTACCGCATGGCGACGTCGTTCCGGGCACGACGCTGGACTTGACGATCGATCGCTGATCATCGTGCCCCCACCCCGATATTGCGTTTTACCGCGCTCTCCCCTATGGCGTCGCGCTTCGGTCAGGGTCATCCCTGGAGGCTTGGCCGAAGATACCACTTCAAGTATTTCGGAGCATTGCAATGAGCGAACAGATGACGCTCGCAGCCGAGACGCGCGAACAGGTTGGCAAGGGAGCCTCCCGTTTGCTTCGTCGTGAAGGCCGCGTCCCCGCCGTAATCTACGGCAACAAGCAGGAACCCCTGTCGATCCACGTCGAGGAAAAGGCGCTGATGCGTCTGCTCAACACGGGTCACTTCATGAATTCGGTCGTCATGCTCGACGCCGGTGGCAACCAGGTTCGCACCCTGCCGAAGGACGTCACGTTCGACGTCGTCACCGAGCGTCCGGTCCATGTCGACTTCCTGCGGATTGGCGCGCATTCGACCGTCACCGTCGCAGTTCCGGTCGTCTTCACCGATGAAGACGAGGCCCCCGGTATCAAGAAGGACGGCGGCGTGCTCAACGTCACGCGTCACGAAATCGAAGTCGTCTGCGACGCAGCCGAGATCCCCGGCGAGATCACCATCTCGCTCGCAGGCCTCGAAGTCGGCGCATCGATCCACATTTCGGACGTGAAGCTGCCCAAGGGCGTCGAGCCGTCGATCGCCGACCGCGACTTCGCGATCGCCACGATCGTGCCGCCGACGGTCCCGACCGCAGCGGACGAGGAACTCGACGCAGCGATTGCCGAAGCGCAGTCGTCTGAAGCCGAAGCAGAGGCTGCTGAAGACGCCGCTGCCGAGGACGACAAGGCCGAGTAAGCCTGATGCCCTTCCCCTTGCGGGAGGGGGTATCGAAGGAGGGACAGTCTGCGGCGCGAGCGTCCGGCGGGCTGTCCCTTTTTCACGAATCCGCTATTTGAGCTTCCTTCCGCCGTTCGACTTCGCTCGAAACGAACGAATGGGATCGTTCCGAAAACAAGATCAGGTCTGGGCCTCACTGGCCAGCGCCAAGCAGAGAGCAGGCAGAACACCACATGCAACTCTGGGCCGGCCTCGGAAATCCCGGTGCGCAATATGCGCTCAACCGGCACAATGTCGGGTTCATGGCGGTCGACACGATCGCCGAGATGCACGACTTCGGCAGCGTCAAGAAGGCGTTCCAGGGCTGGACGCAGGACGGCCGGATCGGCAGCGAGAAGATCCTGCTGCTCAAGCCCGCAACCTTCATGAACGAAAGCGGCCGCAGCATCGGCGAAGCGATGCGCTTCTACAAGCTGACGCCCGCCGACGTCACCGTATTTTACGATGAGCTCGATCTCGATCCGTTCCGCGTCAAGGTGAAGACCGGCGGCGGTGCGGCCGGGCATAACGGCATCCGCTCGACCGCGCAGCATATCGGCGAGGAATTCCGCCGCGTTCGCATCGGGATCGGCCATCCCGGGCATAAGGACAAAGTATCGCCCTATGTGCTCGGCAATTACGCCAAGGCCGAGATAGACCCCTTGAGCGACGTGCTCGGCGCGATCGCGGCCGAGGCATCGTGGCTCGCAGGCGGCGACGACCAGAGATTCATGAGCGACGTCGCGCTCAGGCTTGGAGACCGGAAATGACGCTCCGTTCGTTGTTCGCAACGCCCTTTTACGACGGCAAACTGAAAGACGCCGCGCTCGTTGCCGAGCTCGAGCGGTCGTGCCGGATGCTGGCCGAGGACGACCGTGCAGGCCGGACCTGGTCGAAGGCGCACGGCTACCGCGGCTATACGTCCTACGCCTCGCTCAACGATCTGCCGATGCGCGATCCGGCGTTCGCCGATCTCGTGAAGCTGCTCAACAAGCATGTCGCGAAATTCGCCGAGGCCTGTGCGTTCGACCTGCAGGGCGGCAAGCTCAAGCTCGACAGCCTGTGGGTCAACGTGATGAAGCCCGGCGGCACGCATTCGGGCCATGTCCATCCGCACAGCGTGGTGTCCGGCACCGTCTATATCGCGGTGCCCGATGGTTCGGGCGCGCTCAAGCTCGAGGATCCGCGGTTGCCGATGATGATGGCCGCGCCCCCGCGCCTGCCCGATGCGCCCGAGGAACAGCGCAGCTTCGTCTATGTCGAGCCGGCAGCGGGAAGCGTGTTCCTGTGGGAAAGCTGGCTGCGGCACGAGGTTGCGCCAAGTTTTGCCAAGAGCGAGCGGATCAGCATCAGCTTCAACTATCGCTGGTAGTCGTCTGGATTTTGGCGGCAGGCTTTTCCGACACGCCGTCATTCCCGCAAAGGCGGGAATCCATTGATACTAAAGAGTCGAGAGACAGGCACCGTCAGCCAGTATGGATCCCCGCCTTCGCGGGGATGACGATTGGGTGGATGAGTGCCCCGTCCCCTCAGAACGCGTAGGTCATCATCACATCGGCAACCGGATTGCGCGCGGTCCGTTCGGTGCTGCCGGCACCCGGCATGCTTTCGCCTGCATACATCGCAGTCGAGCGACCGATCATCATCCCGCCTTCGACTCCGATCTTCATGCGGTCACTGACGAACCGATCGTATCCGGCAAGCGCGACCGGGGCATAACCTTCAAACCCGTCGCGCAGATTGACTGCGCTCGACCTTCGCCGGACCGAAGCGCGCGAACCTGGCGTGCGCGTCGTCGCCCGATAGCTCATGTGATAGCTGTTCCCGATCGACATGCGCAGCCCGCTGTCGCCGTCCACATAGGCGTCGCGAATGCCGGTCCCGCGGGCGCGAAACCTCCGTTTGAGTGTCGTTCCAAGACTGCCGTCGTTTCGCTGCGCGAGTCGCAGATCGTAGAAGGCTTGCCGCGGGTCATGCCCCAAAGCGGTTTGGTCCGCCGGGTTCGCGAGCGCGGTGCCCATTTCGCCAGTCTGGTGCAAAAGGCCGACGGATGCGACGGACGACCCCATCCCTTCCGCGGGGGCTTCCACCTGCATGCGCAGCACGACCGCCTTGAAACGCGGCGATGGCGCAGCGACCACGGCAGACGACGTCAGCGCAATCCCCAGACCGACATACCAGACCGATGGTCCCCGCATTACACCATCCTCAAGTGGAGATTCCGTGCCGCCGGCTCCGAAAGGGCGCGAACAAGCTGATACAAATCAATCGTTTGATCGGAACGTTGGTTCCGCTGCAATGCCCCGTGCGTGCGACATGCTGGCGTTTCCATGCGCAAAGTCCTATCGCCCACGCTTCATCTTCAAAATTGCGCTTCAAGGACCATCATGGGATTTCGCTGTGGGATCGTCGGGCTGCCGAATGTCGGCAAGTCCACGCTGTTCAATGCGCTGACGCAGACCGCTGCGGCGCAGGCTGCCAATTATCCGTTCTGCACGATCGAGCCCAATGTCGGCAACGTCGGCGTGCCCGACGACCGGCTTTCCAAACTGGCCGCGGTCGCCGGGTCGGCCAAGATCATCGAGACGCAATTGGGCTTCGTCGACATCGCCGGGCTGGTGCGTGGCGCGTCCAAGGGCGAGGGCCTCGGCAACCAATTCCTCGGCAACATCCGCGAAGTCGATGCGATCGTCCACGTGCTGCGCTGCTTCGAGGATGACGACGTCACCCATGTCGAGGGCAAGGTCGACCCGATCGCCGACGCAGAGACGGTCGAGACCGAGCTGATGCTGTCCGATCTGGAAAGCCTCGAGAAGCGCGTCCCCAACCTCGCCAAGAAGGCGACGCAGGGCGACAAGGAAGCCAAGATCGGCGCGGCCGTGCTCGGTCAGGCGCTCGAACTGCTCCGCGAAGGTAAGCCTGCACGGCTGACCGTCCCCAAGGACGAGGACGAGGCACGCGTGTTCGCACAGGCGCAGCTGCTGACCGCCAAGCCGGTTCTGTATGTGTGCAACGTCGAGGAGGCGAGCGCCGCCGAGGGCAACAGCCAGTCCGCACGCGTGTTCGAAAAGGCCAAGGCCGAGGGCGCGCAGGCCGTCGTCGTCTCCGCAGCGATCGAGGCCGAAATCGCGACGATGGACGCCGAAGAGCGCGGCGAGTTCCTGTCGGAACTGGGGCTGGAAGAAACCGGCCTGGCGCGGGTCATTCGAGCCGGGTACAAGCTGCTCTCTCTGCTGACCTTCTTCACGGTTGGCCCCAAGGAAGCGCGCGCCTGGACGGTCCATGCCGGTGCCAAGGCCCCGCAGGCTGCGGGCGAAATCCACACCGATTTCGAGCGCGGCTTCATTCGCGCCGAGACGATCGCCTATGACGACTATATCGCGCTGGGCGGCGAAACCGGCGCACGCGACGCGGGCAAGCTGCGGCAGGAAGGCAAGGAGTATGTCGTCCATGACGGCGACGTGCTCAACTTCCGCTTCAACGTGTGATGTTGCCGGGCGAGCACCGCGCGCGTAAGACTGCGCGCGTGTTCGCCCGGATGATCCTTGCGCTGTTGCTGCTCGCCTTCGCCTTTCCGGCGCTGGCCAACACACCGTGCCACGATGCGCCGGTGGCGCCGCATGCGATGGCGATGGCGCATACCGGACACAAGACCCCACACCACGGCGTTCCTGCATCCGACGAGCGTGGCATGGTGCCGCACATGTGCATCGGGTGCATTCCGCCCGCCTCGATCGCCCCGCGCCCGGTTGCGGTGCCGATCGCTTTTGACGCAGTTCGCCGCGCGATTATCGCAAGTGCGTTTGCCGCGGGGCTGAGCGCGCCCCCGATCCTGCCCCCTCCGCGACCGACGGTCTGACCCGAGCGCGCGCTGTCAGCGTGCGCGTCGACCGTACCGTTTCGCGAAGGACTTGTGATGAACCGACCCCTGTTGGTCACGGCGTGTGCCGTGGCCGCGCTGCTGCCGTCCGCCGCGCGCGCACAGCACGCGATGATGCCTGGCATGAAGATGGACATGCCTCAGGCAAAACCGGCAAACACAACCCCCGTTTCGCGCAAGGCGCCACGTGCTTCCCCGGCAAAGGCCAAGGCCCAGTCGCATAGCGTCGATCCTCATGCGGGGCACCAGATGCCCATGGACACCGCGACTGGGCCCCGGCCTGCTCCGGGGAAGCAGGAAAGGAGTACGTCTACTCCCCCTCCCCCTTCTATTCCCCCTTCCCCGGCAAAGGCCGGGGCCCAGTCGCGCAGCCTCGATCCCCACGCGCAGCACACAATGCCCATGGACGCCACGACTGGGCCCCGGCCTGCGCCGGGGAAGCAGGAAGAAGAGGTTATCGCTCCGCCCGCGGATACGATGGAAGGCATGGCAATGCCGAGCGCTCCCGCCACACCGCACGACCCCCACGCCGGACACGACATGGCGGGCATGTCGATGCTCCCCTTCGACGGCGCGTATGGCGAAGGGTCGGGCACGGCGCGCAACCCCGGCAATGCCGGACAGATGCTCGGCGAACACCTGATGCTGGGCGACTGGGGGGTAATGCTCCACGGCTATGTGTGGGGCACCTACACCGATCAGGGCGGCCCGCGCGGAGCGAGCATGGCGTTCGTCGAATCGATGGCGATGCTGTCGGGCACGCGTGATCTGGGCGGGAGCGCGCGATTGCAGCTCCGCACGATGATGAGCCTGGAGCCGTTGATTGGCAAAAGCGGCTATCCCAACCTGTTCGCGACCGGGGAGACCTCCGACGGGGTCAACCCGCTGATCGACCGGCAGCATCCGCACGACCTGTTCATGGAATTGTCCGCCCGCGTAGACGTCGACGCCGGCAAGGGCAGCGCGTTCCTCTACGGCGGTCCGGTCGCCGAACCCGCGCTGGGCCCCTCGGCGTTCATGCACCGCGCCTCCGCCACCTATGAGCCGATGGCACCCATCACCCACCATTGGTTCGACAGCACGCATATCGCTTACGGCGTCGTCACCGCGGGCTATGCCGCCCCGCGCTGGCAGATCGAGGCATCGGCGTTCCGCGGGCGCGAGCCCGACCAGTATCGCTGGGCGATCGAACGCCCGTCGCTCGATTCGTGGAGCGTCCGCGCGACCTGGACGCCCTCCCCCGCCTGGGCACTGCAGGCGAGTCATGGCCAGCTCAAGAGCCCGGAACAGCTGGAAGCCTTCCGCAACGAACGGCGCACCACTGCAAGCGTACAATATGCGCATGGTGGCGTGGCGACGTTGCTCGCCTATTCGGCCAAGCATAAAGTGCCGGGCCGCGTGCTGAGCGCGTGGCTGGCGGAAGTGAACTGGGACATCAACCGCCACGACACGCTGTTCGCCCGCGGCGAGAGCGTCGCGAACGACGAACTGTTCCCCGATCCGGCAAGCCCGCTCCATGATGCAACGTTCCGTGTCGGCAAACTGGAGGGGGGATACGCCTACCGGCTGCCGCTGGTCGGGCCGTTCGATCTTGCGCTCGGTGGGGCGGTCGGGGTCTATGCGAAACCCAAGGCACTCGACCAGGCTTACGGCACCTTCCCGGTCAGCGTCAGCCTGTTCGCCAAAGTGTCGCTCGCACGGTGAGGGTGTCATTGTCATGACGCAGTTTGTGCGCAAGGGCGGAGTCATGCGCTGGACCACCCGAATAATCGCCGCTGCGCTGTGCGCCGCCCTGCAAGCCTGCGTCACGGCGCCGGTCAACGCACCGCCGCACCCAGCGGTATCAACTGCAGCGGCGGAGCGGCGTGCGCCCGTTACCATCCTCGTTTCGATCGACGGCTTTCGCCCGGATTATCGCCAGCGCGGCGTCACGCCGAACCTCGACGCGCTGGCCGCGGGCGGGATCAGTGCAGCGATGCGGCCGTCCTTCCCCTCGGTCACCTTTCCCAACCACTATGCGATCGTCACGGGCTTGCGCCCTGATCGCAACGGGATCGTCGGCAACCGGATGGAAGACCCGCGCCGCCCTGGCGTCGTCTTCACGATGCAGAGCGACGACCCGTTCTGGTGGACCGAGGCGGAACCGATCTGGGTGACCGCGGAAAGGGCGGGCGTCCGCAGCGCGACGATGTTCTGGCCGGGGTCGAACGTCGACTGGAACGGCGTTCGGCCAGACGACTGGCAGCAATATGCCCACGCCATTGACGCGCGGCAGCGAGTCGATTCGATCATCGACTGGTTGCGCCGGCCCGCGGCGACCCGGCCCCGCTTTCTCACGGTGTATTTCGACGCGGTGGACAGCGCAGGGCACAAATACGGCCCGGACGACGCGCAGGTCACGGCGGCAGTGCGCGACGTGGATAGCGCGATCGGACGCCTGCGTGCCGGTCTTGCCGAACTGGGGCAGCCCGCCAATCTGGTGATCGTGGCGGATCACGGGATGGCGCCGATCAGTCCCGCACGAGTCGTGCGGATCGACCAGATGCTCCCACCCGACACGTTCCATGCCATCACCGACGGGCCGTATGTCGGGCTTGATCCGGTGGCCGGGCATGAAGCGAACGTGGCGCGCGTGCTGCTGGCCCCGCATGATCATCTGCAATGCTGGCGCAAAGGCGAGGTTCCGGCGCGATTCCATTACGGAACCAATCCGCGCGTGCCCGCCTTCGTCTGCCTTGCCGAAACGGGCTGGCTCGCACTGACCAAGGACGCGCCGATCGATCACCCGGTATCGGGCGGCACGCACGGCTTCGACCCCGCCTCTCCCGAGATGGCGGCGCTGTTCATCGCCAACGGTCCCGCGATTCGCCCGCGTGGAGTGCTTCGGGCGTTCGACAATGTCGACGTGACGCCGCTGTTGCGCGACTTGCTCGGCTTGCCCACGGGCACAAAGCTCGACGGAGACGATGCGCCGTTCCAGGGTGCGCTGGTTCGCTGATTTCCGGAGGGAGATGGCGACCGAAACCGAGGGAACTTGGCTCTTGCGCCGACGCGGCGACCGTCCGACACTTGCGCCATGCAATATTTCGAAGACATCGTGCCGGGCACGAAACAGGCCTTCGGTGCGTATCCCGTGACGCGCGAAGAGGTGATGGCGTTCGCGAAGGCTTATGACCCGCAGCCATTCCACCTTTCCGACGAAGCCGCCGCCACGACTCACTTCGGACGTCTTTCGGCCAGCGGTTGGCACACCTGCGCGATGACGATGGCGATGCTGGTCGCCAATCTCGAAGCCAACGAACAAGCCGGACTAGGCTCGCCGGGGATAGAAGATCTGCAGTGGCTGAAACCGGTCTACCCGGGGGATACGCTGCGCTGCGAAACCGAGATCCTCGACAAGCGCGCATCCAGCAGCCGCCCCGAGATGGGAAGCTATCGCACCAGGACAACCGTGTTCAATCAAGACGATGTCCCGGTCATGGCCTTCGTGTCGACCGGGCTGATCCGTACGCGCCCGGTCGACTGACGCGGGCTTCAGCGGCGGGGATGACCGCCGCCACGGCGACCGCCACCGGGACGGCCGCGACCGTGGTAGCCGCTGGGCCTGCCGCCACCGCGAACGCCGTAGCTTCCGCGCGGACCGCGGTTAGGCACGCCCCTCACGCCGTAATCACGCCACATCGGGCGGATCTCGCGCCGCGCGCTACGCCAGCCCTGCGCACGACCTTGCCAATAGCCGCGTTGCTGCCCATTCCAGCGATATCGCCGGTTGGAGCGATCGAACACGTAATAGCCCGTGCCCGGATAATAGAAGTCGTTGTTCCAGCCCCAATAGGGGCTACCCGTATACCCGCCGTAATACGGGTCCCACGCCGCATTGGCATAACCGGCGCCGATACCCACCCCGCCATAGCCGCCGCCATAGCCATAGCCGTCGGCACAGGCACCAAGCCCCAGCGTCGCGGTCAGTGGGCAGCGGCCAGCGCGAGTTTCCGGATAGGGCGAGGAATGGCAATCGACATTGCGGGGCTCCAATCATGGCCCGGCACTGGTCGAGCGTGTCGCCCTATAACCGTTTCCGACGGTGCGCGTTCCGCGCGTGTCCTCAGTGGCCCGGAAAGGCGATCAGCGAATCGACCGCGATCCCGTCAGCGCGCAGCGCGTCCGCACCGCCCAGATCGGGCAGGTCGACGAGGAACTGTGCCTGCTCGACCACAGCCCCTGCCTTGCGCAACAACCGCACCGCGGCACGCGCCGTGCCGCCCGTAGCGATGAGGTCGTCGACGAGCAGGACTCGCTTTCCGGGCGCGCAGGCGTCCTCGTGCATCGCGATCCGGTCGGTGCCATATTCGAGCGCATAATCTTCGGCGATCGTCACGCCGGGCAGCTTGCCGTCTTTGCGGATCAGCAAGACACCGGCGTTGAGCGGTGCGGCGAGCGCGGCCGCGAAGATGAACCCGCGTGCCTCGATCCCTGCGACCAGATCGACCGGCCCGATCGTCGCTGCCGCCATCCGCGCGATGCTTTCGGCGAAACCATGCGGGTCGAGCAGCAGCGTCGTGATGTCGCGGAACTGGATCCCCGGCTTGGGAAAGTCCGGAATGGTGCGGATCAGAGCCTTCAGATCATCGTTCACGGCGGACTTCCCTTGTCGCTCCGGCAAACGCCGGGGGTGCCTCCTACCCACAAGCGGCAGCGCATTCACGCAAAAAGAGGCGGCCCGGGCACTGGCCCGGACCGCCTACGATGTCAGATGACGCCAGGCCGCCGCAGCGGCAGGGCGGATCTCAATGCTTCAGGTCGCGCCAAATGTTCTGGTACGCACCATAAGCGAGTGCCGAGAAGAACAGCAGGAACAGCACGACCGCGATCCCCGCACCGTGCCGCTGCGGCAGATTGGGTTCCGCCGCCCATGCCAGGAACGCGCTGACGTCCTTGGCATTCTGGTCGACCGTCGACTTAGTCCCGTCGAGATAGGTCACCTGTCCGTCCTGCGTCAGCGGGGGCGGCATCGCGATGTTGAGGTTCGCGAAATACGGGTTGAAATACAGCCCGTCCGGCGTCTTCGCGTCAGGGAACTTCTTGAGCAGCTCGGCGGGCTGGTCGGCATAACCGGTCAGCAGCGAATAGGTATAGGCCGTGCCGTCATGCCGCGCCTTGGTGATCAGCGACAGGTCTGGCGGGTTGCCGAGGCCGGGGTAATAGACCGCGGGGAATTTGTCGGCGGGCGTGTTGGGCCGCTCGATCTTGTCGCCGCTCTTGGGGTCGATGTCCGTCGCCTTGACCGCCCAGTCCGCCGCGAACTTCTTCACCTGCCCCGCCGAATAACCGAGCTGGGTCAGATCACGGAACGCGACGTGCTTGAGCGAATGGCAGTTGGCGCAGACTTCCTTGTAGACCTGAAGCCCGCGCTGAAGCTGGCGCTGGTCGTAGGTTCCGAAGAAGCCGTTCGACGCGAGCGACAGTTCCTTGGGGTGCTTGTGGAATTCCTCGGTCGCGGTGGGCGCGACCGGGTCGGTGATGAGCCCCGACACCGAGCTGAACAGGGCCAGCGCGAGGACGAAGACGAAGGCAGCCCCGACGGCCCATGAAATGTAGCGGATCATGCTCGAATTGCCCCTTATTCGGCCGGAACCGGGCTACCGCTGACCGCGGTATGCGCCGGACTTGTGCCACCCTTGCCCGCCAGCACCGCCTCGGTGATCGAGTTGGGGAGCGGACGCGGACGCTCGGTCCGTGCGACGATCGGCAGGATGATCAGGAAGTGCGCGAAGTAATAGGCCGCGCAGATCTGGCTGAGGATGACGTACACCGGCTCCGCATGCGACCCGCCGCAATAACCGAGGATCAGCACGTCGGCGACGAGCACCCAGAAGAACGTCCGGTACACCGGGCGATAGTTGGACGAGCGCACCGGCGAACTGTCGAGCCACGGCAGGAAGAACAGCAGCAGGATCG
>Ga0265798_10007797_pt1 | contig 13782 bp, 11 predicted proteins | sample P3T30metagenome_FD_192430 | JGI IMG/M metagenome (GOLD analysis project Ga0265798, IMG submission 192430) | Plant litter microbial communities from East Loma Ridge, Irvine, California - P3 T30 | ecosystem: Environmental > Terrestrial > Plant litter > Unclassified | place: USA: California...
GTTTTGTTGTATGTCCAGTTTTCAATATAGCCAGCATTCAGGAACTTACGGATTAAGCGAAGGAAACGTTCATCAGAGATACGTTCTCTGAGGATATCTATCAATACATTATGGTTGATATTGTCAAAGAAGCCTTTGATATCACCCTCAATGAACCATCGTGTTCCCTTGAATGTAACCTTAATGTCCCTTAATGCTGTGTGACAGCTTCTGTTGGGGCGGAAGCCATGGGAGGTATCTTCAAATTGACCCTCATAGATGGCTTCCAGAATCATATATACCACTTCCTGCACGAGTTTATCCTCAAAAGATGGAATGCCCAACGGGCGTTTCTTTCCATTCTTTTTGGGTATATACACCCGGCGGGCGGGATAAGGCTGATATGATTCGTCCCTCAGACTTGCCACAAGTTTCTGAATGCGGTCAATGCTCATTCTGTCGACGGTTCTGCCGTCGGCGCCCGGCGTCATATTGCCTTGGTTGGCATATTTACGCTGATAGGCAATGAAGAACATTTCCTCGTTAAACAGAATTCGGTAGAGCCTTTCGTAACGGTAAGCCGAAACTTTGCTATGTTCACATAAAGCATTTAATACTTGCTCTGGATTTCTCATACGTCTCACACGTTTTCCTTTGTTTGTATTAAGTTGACAACTGCTTCCCTTCGCCATGTACAGGGCGTTACCCTGCTCGGACTACTACGGAAGCTCCGTTTCCATATCGGGTATTCAGTATCTTGATACATAGCCAACTGTGTTAATGGGCATCCCGACTTAGGAAATCCCCGTTTAGTTTAGTAATGACTGTTAGCGCGACAGACTGTCGGATGCGACTTTCGTTCTTTTCTCCGCTTATTGCGGTTGTGCCGTAGCGGCGTTCTATGCTCTCAAAGGCTACCTGTCAAATGAGAGAGCCACGGTGTGACAATACAACTGCCTTTCGTCACAGATTCAACATGCCCCACTGAACTATCGTTTAACCAGTATAGGCTTCATCCTTGTGTCTGCCTTTCTCCCCAGCGATGCACTCGCTTTTGGCAATTAAAGCGGCCATGCTGTACACCGACATGCTACACTCCCTATTGGGTTTCCCCTCCAGATAAGTCGGTCGGGAGTAGACTTGGAACCTAGTCTAGTCTCTTGCCAAAGAGACATTCATTACAAAACCTTTACGGGCGCACAGTAAATATTAATTAAATGATTGCCGATATTCTAAGGGTGTCTGATTGGTCTTCATCTTAAACAATTTACTAAACGATTGAGGATACTCAAAACCTAATTGATAGGCGATTTCGCTTACTGACATCTGCGTACTCGTCAAGCGATCTTTCGATAGATCTATGATCTTATTCTGTATTAGTTGCTGGGTGGTATGCCCCGTAAGCTGCTTTAACAGATCGCTCAAGTATCTTGTGGATATGTTAAGCTGATTAGCCAGGTAACTTGGACTCGGTAAACCTTGATTATTGTTGTTTTGAAAATGACTTTCCAGAATGTTTTCAAATCTTTCCAGAATTCCGCCCGCACTGATCTTTCGGGTAACAAATTGCCGCTTATAATACCTGTTGCAGTAGGAAAGCAATACCTCGAGATTTGCGATAATTACATCCTGGCTGAAGCTGTCAATTGGTAAGTGATACTCCCTTTCCACCTGTTGAAAGATTATTTCCATCGATTTTTGTTCATCCTCAGATAGGATCAAAGCTTCATTAATCACATAATCAAAAAAACCGAGCTGCTTAATTTTTTGGCTCAATGCATATGACCTTAGAAATTCGGGGTGTATATTTACCAGCCAGCCCGATTTTGCATATTCAAAATGTGGATCGATGATACTACTTTGCCTTGGTCCGAAACAGGATACAACGCCCTCATTGAAATCAAACAAGGTCTGCCCGTACTGGATCTTGCATGGGGAGGAGGTCTTAATCGTGACCTGATAAAAATCCAGGATTAATTTTGTTCGCTCCGGATTGTTTAGCACTGGTAAATCCTCAAACTTGATGATACTAAATAAAGGATGCTTTGGACCTGCAATTCCCAGGGCCTTGTGAAAATCACTCAAATTCGTAAAACTTACCGTTAAAATACCCTTTCCCATTATATTTCGCTATACATTTAAAGCTACAATTTTAACCCTTTTCGATAAGAGGTTGCAATATTTCGTGCAATCATAGAATCTGGCAATAGTGCCATTAGCTTGGCTCCTATTCTATTTCTACGCCCGGAGATGGCGAAATTACGTTGATTGTCCAAGGCTTTAATCAATTCGATTGCCACTTGTTCCGGTGTCTGATTTGCAGCCCGGTTATGATCAGATCCTAATCTTTGGGCTTTTTCACCTTTTATTCCGGCAGAAGCATTGAAGTTGGTTTTAGTAAGCCCGGGAGAGAACAGCAAAACATGCACGCCTTCTGGCTTGCATTCTTCAGTAATCGCCTGGGTAAAAGACCTAACAAATGCTTTACTGGCTGCGTATACAGCCATGTATGGCACAGGCATAAAAGATGTCATCGAAGCTATATTTACCACAGTTCCACTTCTTCTTGATTGCATTTGCGGTAAAAAAAGGTGCGTTAACGCAACCAATGAACTGATGTTAAGTTGGATAAGATTTAATTCAGATTGCAAAGGCATAGCTGTGAAGTCCCCTCCCGATCCAATACCAGCGTTATTAATCAACATTTCTACCTCCAGCCCTCTTGCTGTAACTTCCGTAAATACCTTTAAAGCAGTTTCGGGCGAAGATAAATCAGCTGCAATGTAATGTGCGCCGACACCGTGGCGCTGCATGAGCAGTTTGCAATATTCTTGAAGCTTTTCTTCATTGCGTGCTATTAACAGTAGATCTTGTTTCTTTCCAGCAAGTTGATCTGCAATTGCCCTGCCTATTCCTCCCGATGCACCAGTTATTATTGTCACTTTTTTATTCTCTTTGTTCATACTCAAAAGTAAAACAGGTAATCAAGTTTAAAGTATCTCAATGTCGGAAAATTGTGTGCGGAAATCAATTCGGGTTTAACCAAGCTTGGTTTAACTGATGATTTATATCACTTATAATTTCTCATTAAATGGTCGATTTGTGATAGGATTAAAAATCTCCATTAAAGTTATTGTCTCATAAAACGAACATATTCAGCGACAGCTGCTGTTGATCAGATTTGAGTGGACCATATAAAAGTTATGTCAGAGGAAGCGAAAATCTTAACAACGATTAATAGTATGTGCACTAAGAACTAAAACTAATTTGATAAAAATTGTGAATGATTAAGCTGTTTCGCAATCACAAAATTTGAAAATCCTTTACAAACTTCGATATATCTTCGTGGGCTTGACACCTGTTTATTCTCTTTTATCAATTCCAATACTGTGTCAAAAGCCTTGTCGGCAATTACTTCTTTATCAGGCTTTACGCCAACCCCTTCACAGTTAGTTTTTGTTATCGGGTATCGTCCTCCAATATGGCATCTCCCGTCGGGTCTTATTGGAGTCCTATTCGTGTCCTAGTGCAGGATAGTTGCATTTTAACGCGTATAAATACTTACAGCATGGTGATAGAAAATTGAAAGAAGACTAATGAATCTGTATAGGTAAATGCCTTGAAATTAAAAAGCATTAGACTAACGATCAACATATCGCTAGCCTCTGCCCAAAAAATAAAAACCTGTAATTTTAAACATCACAGGTTTTTATCAAATAGGCTAACAAGTATGTAATCTGCGCGGTACTTTATTTGATAGATAAAACAAAGGCTAATCAACAAAACACTTCCTGTTTTCAGGTGAATCTGAGTGGTTCATTATTATTTCATAGCGTCATTGACCATCTGGCTGTCTACAAACCGCTCAAAGCTGGTTATTTACTGTCTTTTAGTTTCCAGAGATGCACAACCCTTGCAGAAAAATCAAATGATAAACTGATCCATTTCTACCGGAAGAGAGATATGTTTTGTCATATTTTATTTTAGAAGCTCAGTCATTATTCATCAAACGATCAATGTAATTGTCAACTGCTTGAAATACATTCAGTATCTATCGCGCTGCTATACAGATACGTTCACTACAATCTTTCCAAATTGCTGATTAGATTCCAGATAACGATGGGAATCTACAATGTGATCCAGTTGAAATACCTGATCTACTATGGGCTTTAATTTCCCTTCCGCTACACCGAGGTTAATGTATGAAACCGCAGCTCCTAAAGCCACCTGATCACCTAATATCTCCATGGCAGAATACCCTTTTATCGTTGGGGTCTTGATCATCACTTCGAAGGCTGGAAAGCTTGCGGGCTCTTTACTTAGTGCACCATAAACAAATACCTTCCCATTTTGGGCAACTGTACGCAACAATGTGCTAAACTTAGCACCTACAACCGGGTCTAGAATAAGGTGTGCGCCTACCTGACCGGTTATCTTCAATACAGCTGATTCGACATCTTCTTCCGAACTGACTATGACATAAGCTGCACCAGCGGCCAATAGAGCCTCTTTTTTATTTGGTGAAGTAGTAAGCGCGATGGAAACGCCACCTGCGTAATTGGTGATCTGGATAGCGGCAAGGCCGGTACTGCTTGAGGCTGCGTTTATCAATACAAACTGATTCTTTTGTAACTGACCGGAGTGAATCAGCATGCCATACATGCTGAGGTAGCTTGTCCATAACGAAGCCGCTTCTTCGGAAGATAAATTAGCAGGGTAACGCGTCACCGCATAGGCTGGCATGATAATGTATTCCCCGTACGAAGCATATTGATGCAGCGAAAATGCAGGAATAACATTCACCATATCGCCAACAGCTAAGCCGGAAACTTCGGCACCAACTGCCTCTATAATTCCTGCCGCCTCATAGCCCAATTGGGCAGGAAATACCGGGCTTTCTACGTACATCGCCTGGCGATACATCGCATCGGCTCTGTTGATGCCTATTGATTTAACCTGTATCCGTACTTCTTGGGCACCAGGGAACGGCACCTCTACCTGCGCAAGCGTTAAAACATCCGGAGAACCCGCCTCGTTAAAAATAACTGTTTTTGATAATTTTGTTGAACTGTTCATATCTTATATTCGTTTAATTTCAATGAGGTAAAATTGCATTACCGGGCTTCCTCCAAACGATGAGATATGATAAAAAAATCCGTTGATAAATATCAACGGATGTGTAGAACCTATTTAAAGCGACTACCTAAGGGATTGTTTTTTAATCCGGCTTAAAGTCTCCTTCGTAATGCCTAAAAACGAGGCAATGAGGTGTTGCGGAAACCGTTCGATAAATCGGGGATGGTGATTAGCAAACTCTTCATAACGCTTTTCGGCTGTACTGCTAATGGCTGAGCTTAACCGTCGCTGATTGGCAATGGCATTTCTTTCGTCCATCAATCTGATCATTTCCGCCACGGCAGGTACCTTAGTCATCAGAACCAGCATTTCGGCCCGCGTAATTAGCAGTATTTCCGTTTCCTCCCACGCATCGATATTATAAACCGAAGGCGTAAGCATGATCATACTTTCACGGTCGCTTGCCCAGTAATCTTCCAGAAAAAGATGTACAACGTGTTCAACGCCTTTTTCATCAACACTGTATTGCCGCATCGCACCTTTAATTACAAACGCCGTATGCCTGCACACATCTCCTTCCTGTAAAAAGTATTGCTCCTTTCGTAGTTTCCGAAAGTGAAAACTTGCAGCAATGAGTGTTTCCTCTTCGCTGGTGAGTGGTACTGTGCTATGGTTGTTAATGTAGTTGATCAGTTGCTGATGCATGCTATTCTGGTTATTGAGCCCTGCAATTTATAAAATAAATATTTTATTCTGCTTTTCCTGTTATTTTAGCACTGGTTTAAGTAAAAGCCAATTCGCTATAGGTCTAATTTTCCGGGCGCAGTTCCTGTTGCTTTCCTTTTACCCGCCGTGGCACCCCTGTTAAAGGATAGTAAAAACAACTTATCGTTTCTTTAAATGTAGTTTGTGGCTTTTAATCCATTTAATCGCGGCATCAAATGGCGCTGGAGATTTCGAATATAGAGTATTATGGCCCAACTCCGGAAATACCTGGTACTCGTATGGCTTGCCCGCTGCGCTGAGGCTGCCCAGACGTTCTTTGGATAAACGCACAGGAACCTGGATATCCCGGCCACCGTAGAGCCACAACCCCGGGATACTAAGTTTCAGCAAAGCGTTTCGGGGATCAGTAGCCGGAAACTGATACCGGTCTGCATCGTTTTTAATGTGCCCGAGAACATCAGCTTCTGTATGTGTTTCCCAAAAGTTAGATTCACCATTTGTGTAAAACTGGAACCGCAACTGTTCGAGCGTAGTAACCACCGGGCCGCTGAATATTACCATAAAGCCTATTTCAGTATTTTTCGCAGCAGCCATCGGAATGACCCAGCCAGCCTGACTTGCCCCTATTAAACCCAGTGGCAAACGCCGGCCATGAAATTTCAGTAAAAGCACTTGAGCCGCGGCATTTGCATCAGATGCCAATAAATTAAGATTTGCCGAATCAATATTATTGGTTCCCACTTCCGGACCAGCATAAACCCCACCAGATTCTCCGACTCCACGCTTATCATAAGTAAGCACGGCAGTTCCATTTTCGGCCAGTCTTGAGGCAAATTCAATTCCCCTTCGCTCCTGCCCTGATCCGTGTACAATCACTACTGCTGCATGCGGACGCTTTGGTACCAAGATCGCCCCTGCTAATGTAACGCCGCCACTTTTGAATTGAATATTTTCTATCGTAAAGGTTGTCCGAAACTCAGTATTGTTAGCCGGTTGAGAAAATAATTGAATACTAATCAAACTCAGTATTAAAAAAAGATAAGTTCTCCTACTGATGGAGTGAAACATTCTGTTCATGTTGCTGTTGGGTTTAAGTGAAAAGCAAGATACATCTGCAGAAATACTGGTAATCAGAAATGGGATAGAATAGTTACAAATTGTGACAGACAGCAATTTTACTGTTAATTTTCGCTGTTCATTTTTATATTTAACGGATTTTTCAAAACTTTCTATAGTCCGTATTGATTGTAATTACGTAGATAAAAGATATGAGTAAAAGAATATTTCTATTAGAAGACGACGAAGGGATAAGAGATGTGATCGAGCTTATTTTAGGATTGGAAGATTACGAAGTAGTTAGTTTTGAAACAGTTACCGCTTTTATGGAAGCCAATATTAACGAAGTTCCGGATCTTTTTATACTTGATGTAATGTTGCCAGATGGTAACGGTATGGATGTTTGCGCAGAACTGAAGTCTATAAACAACAATATTCCAATCTTGATGATGAGTGCACATGCAAGTGCAGCCGAGATTGCTACCACTTGTGCTGCGAATGATTTTATGGCAAAACCATTTGATCTGAATAAGCTGATCGAGAAAGTGAATGAACTGGTGGTTTAGGTTACTAATGTCTATCGCTTAGTGAATTCTTTTAAAGAAAGTAAAACTTTTATCCCAACAAAAAGTTACCGATAATGTTATTTTTGTAACATGCAGATCAGGCAACCCATCAGAAACATACAAGATTTTTTATTAAGTACGTATTTTGCGGATGGTCTGCGCATTACCCTTGGCGTATTGCTGCCCTCTCTAATCCTGGCCCAATTTGGTATGCTTAAATATGGCATGACCTTATCGTTAGGTGCATTATGTGTAAGTATTGTAGATAGCCCGGGCCCTATGGTGCACAGGCGAAATGCCATGTTGGTTACCACCGTACTCATTTTCGTATTTTCTATATTGACCGGCTTAACCAATAAAAGTGATTATTTCGTAGCCTTCCTCCTCGGCGCATCAAGCTTTGTATTTTCGATGTTTTATATCTACGGAATCAGGGCGGCATCAGTAGGTACGGCCGTGTTGCTGATTATCGTTTTAAGTATCGATGATATCCGACCCTGGCAGGAAGTAATTCAACATGGCTTCATGGTGCTGACCGGAAGCCTGTGGTACACAGGCCTGAGTTATTTTTTCTATCGCCTACGACCCTTCAGGCTGGTACAACAATCATTGAGCGATTCCATTTTCGAAGTAGCCGAGTTCCTCAGGGAAAAAGCGAAGTTCTACCATCAAAACAATAATTATGATAAAACCTATGCAGAACTGCTGCAACTGCAGGTTTCAGTTCACGAAAAACAGGATGCAGTAAGAGAGTTGCTTTTCCGGACAAGGGAAATTGTCAGGGATTCAAGTCCGGAAGGAAGATTTCTACTCCTGGTTTTTGTAGATATGGTCGATCTTTTTGAGCAGGTAATGTCTACCTATTACAACTATCAGCAATTGCATGAACAGTTCGACAAGGCCGGAATCTTGAAAGATTATGAAATGGCGATTAAACGAATTTCATATGCGCTGGATGATATCGCCTTTGCATTGAAAAGCGGTGGTAAGCCTGTTGTATCTAAAAGATTGTTGATTGAAATTGAGCGTTTGAAAATTAAGATTAATCAATTAGAAAAGAATAATACTGATCAGCAATACAATACCATTGGTATTATCGCTTTGAAAAATATTGAGGTTAATATCGAGAATATCCTGGCAAGAGTTAAAACGATCTTCAGTTATTTTAAAGTTAGAACCAGCAAAGATATCCGCCAGGCTGAAGTGGATACAGAAAAATTTATTAAAAGACAGAAATTCGACTTTAAGCTTTTTACCGAGAATTTAACTTACAGTTCCTCTACCTTCCGCCATTCGCTGAGGGTTACCGTGGTGATGTTGTTAGGTTTTGTAGTTGCAGAGATTTTAAATTTCTCTCATAGTTACTGGATTCTCCTAACCATTCTGGTGATTTCCAAGCCAGGCTTTAGTCTGACGAAAGAGCGAAACTATCAGCGCCTAATTGGTACAACCATAGGTGCGTTTGTAGGTATGGGCGTACTTACGTATATCCACGATAAACATACACTTTTTGTTATTCTTTTAATTTGTATGATTGGAAGTTATAGCTTCCAGCGTAAAAATTATGTTGTAAGTGTACTTTTCATGACGCCCTACATTTTAATTCTTTTCGATTTCTTAGGAATGGGATCTATTGCACTTGCCCGTGAACGTATTTACGATACTTTCATCGGCTCCGGAATAGCCTTGCTCGCCAGTTATTCGCTCTTCCCAACCTGGGAACACGAAAAACTGAAAGAGGCGATGTTAAGTATCATAAAAGCCAACAAAGCCTATTATGCGCAGGTAGCCAGATTATACTTCGAAAAAAACTACAATAGAACTGAATATAAATTAGCCAGAAAAGAGGTTTATGTAAGTACTGCGAATCTGGCTTCGCTTTTTCAAAGGATGTTTTCCGAACCAAAAAGCAAACAGCTGTTTATTAAAGAAGTGCATCAGTTTACCACACTCAATCATTTACTATCTTCATATATTGCTACACTTTCTTTGTATAATAAGGAGCACGAATTTACATTTGAAAGCTTTGAGGCCCTAAAGCCAATATCCAATAACACCGATTATTTATTCGACATGACGATTGAGAACCTGGAACAAAGTAAAGCAATAATTGATAACGTTCCATTGATTCGGGTTGCTGATACCGGCTTCAAAATCAACAAGGGGCAGGATCTGGTTCCGGAACAATTCGATTTAATACAAAAAGTAGCTTATGATATCTACAAATTAACTGTAAAAATCAAGATCTAAACTTAGCCTAAAGCTGGTCTTTTGACACCACTCATAATTTGGCATTTAAATCTGCTCAATACTAACCTCAAACAATGAACGTGTTGGTTTGTTAAGCTTACTTACTAAAGAATTATTAATCATGGAAAAGTTATATACAGCTGAAGTTACAGCTACAGGCGGCAGAGATGGTCATGTTAAATCAAGCGATGGAATTCTTGATTTTGATTTAAGAAAACCTAAAGAGATGGGCGGTCAGGGTGGCGCAACAAATCCGGAAGAATTATTTGCTGCAGCCTGGGGGCCATGTTACCTCGGCGCTTTAGGCTCAGTTGCAGAACGCGAAGGTGTTGATGTAAGCGAAGCTAATGTGAAGGTTTTGGTATCCTTTAACAAAGCTGATAATTCATTCGTTCTATCAGCAGATCTGGATGTTCATATTCCGGGAATTTCTATTGAAGAATCGCAATCTATTGCTGATAAAGCTCATAGGGCTTGTCCGTATTCTAAAGCAGTAAAAGGCAATATTGATGTGAGGGTTACCGCTGTTTAATTCATATTTAAATTTATTTGAATCCCGTCTTCGTTAGAATGACGGGATTTTTTATTTTAGATGATGGATTTTCCGTTTAATTAGATAAAAAACCAGGCTATAATAAAAGCTTACTGGCCAGACCTAAAATAAGCATAAACCCAAACACATCGGTGAACGTAGTAATGATAATTGAAGAGGCAATGGCCGGATCGATCCCTACCCGCTTCAGTATTAAAGGAATTCCCGCACCGGTGATCCCCGCAATAAGTAAATTACCCGTCATAGCTAAAAAGATTACCAGCCCTAACATCGGGTTTCCATCAAAGAAAAAGGCAAAAAGAAATACAATGAGTCCGTTTACCGCACCATTAATTAATCCAACAGTAAATTCTTTTAAAACAGTTCTATAAGCTTGCTTATCCGTTAAATCATAAAGTGAAATACGCCTAACGGTTACGGCAAGTGCCTGTGTCGCGGCATTACCACCCATCCCCGCAATAATGGTCATATATGCAGCCAAAGAAGGAATTAGTTTAATCGTTGGATCAAAATAGCGCACTACAGATGAAGCAAGAAAAGCCGTTCCCAGATTAATGACTAACCATGGAAGACGGGATTTTACCGCTTCTACCCAGTTACCGCTCAATTCCTCATCTTCAGATACACCGGAGATTTTCAAAATATCTTCCGTACTCTCTTCCTCCATTACATCAATCACATCATCAAAAGTAACTCGACCAAGTAGCTTTTGATTATCATCAATAACCGGAATACTGGTGAGGTTATATTGAGAGATCAGATTGGCCACTTCCTCCTGATCGGTATTTGGATGTACATAAACAGCATCAATCTTAACCAGTTCAGTAATTTTTGCGTCATGCCTTGCCTTAATAATATCTTTCAGAGAAACGATTCCCCTGAAAATTTCCGCATCATCAACTACATAGATGGTATAGAATTCTTCCATCTGTTCACTTTGTCTGATGATTTCGTCTATCGCATCTTTTTTAGTGAGGTTAATATTCACACAGATCAGCTCCGTGTTCATCAAACCACCGGCGGTCTTTTCGTCGTACGTTAACAGGTTTCTGATTTCCGATGCATGTTCATCCTGCAGGTCTTCCAGGATTTCGTTTTGCTCATGATCTTCAAGCTGGGAAATAATATCCGTTGCATCATCATAATCCAGTTCTTCAACTATTTCCGTACGTTTATCAGGATGGAGCTTGAATAGTAAGTCTTCCGGGTGAGACTCTTCATCCATTTCAGAGATAATCTCTGAAGCAATTTCAGCAGGCAACAAATTGATGATGTGCTGCTGCTCGGATTTATCCAGGCGCTCGAAAAGAATGGCTATTTCGGAAGCGTGATAATCATTTAACACTTCCTTTAGAATCTCATCTCCGGCTAAAATGGCATTTTTAACCTTTAATACGTCGCTTTTATCTATTTCGAATGATTGCATCTTGTTAACCTAACCTAAAACCTGCTAAAGCTACCAAAATTAAATACTTAAGAAAAAGATTTGTGACGATTATTTAAACCAGCCTTTTCTCCAGAAATAAATGATCTGCACAACAGCAATTACGCCCATTACAATCCAGGTCCAGAAATAACCATGCGGACTATAAAGCTCTGGCATATTGCCGGGCAATACCTTTCCCGTTACAGGATCTTCGCGACTAAAATTCATTCCATAAATCCCGGCGATGAAAGTCAAAGGAATAAATATCGACGATATGATCGTTAACACCTTCATAATCTCATTCATCCGGTTGCTGGTGATGGATAAGTTCATATCGATATTTGCTGAGGCAATCTCTTTTAACGATTCGATGAAGTCAATGATCTGAATGCAATGATCGTAGGCATCCTTCATGTAGGTTTTGGTCAGATCAGATATTAAGGCACTATCCGACCGGATAATATCGTTGAGCTTATCCCGTTCAGGCCAGGCCACCTTCCTGATGGTAATTAAAGATCGTTTAATCGCTTGTGTGTCGTACATAATCCGCCGGTCAGGATGATCATAAAGCCGATCCTCAATGGCATCCAGTTCTTCTCCCCAAAAATTGAGCAGTGCAAAGTAATTATCAACGATCACATCCATAATCGCATACATTAAGTAACTGCTTCCACCGATTCGGATATTGCCTTTTCCAATTTCCAGACGTTTTCTCACAGGCTCAAAACAATCTGCGTAAGTTTCCTGAAATGTAATTAAAGTACGTTCTGACAAAATAAATGAGATCTGATCATTACAGAGTACGTCATCCTCCCCTAAATACAAATGCCTGCTTACCGAAAATAAATATTTATCATTATCATACTCATCCAGTTTTGGCCGCTGGTAAGAACTGGTAATATCCTCTAACACCAACCGACTGATGTCGAACTTTGAAAACAATGTTTCAAAAATATTCGGATCAGCAAGCCCTTTAATGTCAAACCAGTAAAAGAAATCCTTATTCTGAATGAGTTTATCAATATTATTGATGTGCTCCAACTCTTCCTTCTTATAACTCAAACTGTTATAGGTATGAAGAACGATTTTAGGTTTCAACGCATTTTCATCTATAGCATATCTCCCCGGACTGGTGCCAGGTTCAGGTACATTATAATGTTTATGCCGATTACGTGGCTTGTTTTTTCCCATTACAGATAGAGTTTGGCCTGCGGACCCTGATTAAAAAGCAGGTCTACAATGCTTAAATTAGGCAAGAACTGATGCCTGTCTTCAAAAACCTGATAATAGTGCTTATTGTTTGCAGCTTCACCAGCTTTTTTTGGATTCATCATTCCCCTGAAATCGAGTACTTCAGGAATATCATCTTCGTAACTACCTGTGACATTCAGTTCAACAGGCAATTTGAGCTTTTTGGTCAGCCAGGATAGTAGTTCTAAATTATAATCAAAAAGGAAATCAAATTTTTCAGTGTAAAAACGAGACATTTCATCTTCGTAAAACTCGAAATAAGCCGAACTCCTGTAGCAGGTTTCCAGACTTAGCCAGTGCAGGCGTTGCCATTTAAAATCATAACTAATCCGCACATCTTTCATTTTAGTATGGTTTTTAGCACCTTTAATAATAGGCACAGTTAAATCTAACTTTCCGTTCGGCGAATAAATACTCGCCCGGTTGCGGTAAGTTTGTTTCGCCAGGTGTTCATGTTTTTCTATAAAAAAATCTTGTCCCAGTTCTTTTAATAAGCTGAAATAGCCAACCGGCGGAAGATAAAATAATGGAAGTATAGCTGTATTCTGCATTTGAAGATTTATGTTTGTAGCTGAAACGTTTTAAAAATAATGATTAAAAGAGGGTTTGCGCATTTGGGCGTATTTTTTTTATTCCTGATCTCGCTATGGCCTCTGCCCCTGCTCCTTTTTTTTGCAAGATTACTATATTATCTGCTTTATTACGTAATTGGCTATCGAAAAAAAGTTGTTCGCCAGAATTTAATTCAATCATTTCCTGAGAAATCTACTTCAGAGATAATAAAAATAGAAAAAGAATTCTTTCAATTTTTAGCTGACTTAATTTTTGAGATCATTAAAATGTGCACCATTTCTAGGAAGGAAACGCTCAAAAGGATAAAATTTACTGGATTGGAACAG
>Ga0265798_10007798_pt1 | contig 13780 bp, 6 predicted proteins | sample P3T30metagenome_FD_192430 | JGI IMG/M metagenome (GOLD analysis project Ga0265798, IMG submission 192430) | Plant litter microbial communities from East Loma Ridge, Irvine, California - P3 T30 | ecosystem: Environmental > Terrestrial > Plant litter > Unclassified | place: USA: California...
GGCCTGGATGATCTTTAGTTTGTGGTCGGGGCTGGTTCGTGCGAAAATGGAGACTCTGTTCATGCAATCCGCAAGCTCGGATGCACTCATGTGGTCGAGCTGATCACCTCGAAGAACTGGCGAGCCGAGTGCAGAGTTCATGTTGATGGGCATTCCAAGTCGTTTCGCGATGGCAACGGCTGTAACATCAGCATCGCCAGTGATCATGATGACCTTCACGCCTCCGGCCATCAAACGGCGAATGCTGCGTGCGACATCCGGTCGTGGCGGGTCAGACATTCCGACCAGACCAGCGAATGTCAATCCTTTGTAAAGCGTGTCAGACTGGTCCTTCGTGGCCGTCCTACTAGATCGCACAGGTCCAGAAGCAAAAGCCAAGACTCGGAGACCGTCTTCCGCCATCTTTGTTGCAGCATCGTTAGCTTCTGCCTTGCGCTTGTCGTCCAGAACGACCTCGTTGCCTTCTTTAGTCAGATAGGTATCGCAGCGGTCGATGACTCTTTCAAGAGCACCCTTAAGGTAAGCGACATCTTCGCCGTTCTGTCCGTCAATGACGCAGCCCATCCACTTTCGTTCACTAGAGAATGGAGTTTCTTGTTTGCGCTCTCCAATGCGTTCCCGTACATCGGACTCGCCAAACGCATCGATGAGATCAAGACACGCGACGTCTGTGGGCTGACCAGTCCATCTGCTTCTCACATTGTTGGCATCATCGCCCCCAGTGCTTGCGAGCACGGCAGCAGTAGAGGCAGTGGTCGCACCGCCGGAGACACTGTTGTTAAGACGCGCATTGTTAACAATGTTGGCCACTCTGATGATTTTCTGAGTCTGCGGCGTGTTGGGGGAATCCGTGTGAACCGTTTTGGCCTCCTTTGGCACATCGTCACCAAAGGCCCAAAGCTTAGCGACAGTCATATGGTTCATGGTTAGCGTGCCTGTCTTGTCACTGCACACCACATTGACGCTGCCCAGAGTCTCGACGCTGGGTAGCCGACGCACGATGGCATTGCGCTTGCTCATACGAAGAACACCGAGCGCCAAAGTAACAGTAACAATGATCGGGAGGCCTTCCGGGATTGCTGCTACCGCGAGTGAAACGCCAATCTGGAAGAGTTCCAAGAACTTCCTGCCTCGCCACATACCAACAAGCATGATGAGTCCGATTACGCCAAACGACATGTAGCTCAGGTCCTTGCCCAGACGGTCCATTGAAAGCTGCAGGGGAGTTCTGGGGCTTTCGATCTCAGCAAGGGATGCACTAATAGCACCGAATTCGGTATCGCCGCCAGTGCTGATCACGATGCCCTGCCCGTAGCCTGAGCGCACAAGTGTACCCATGAACGCAATGTTCGTCTGTTCATTCAAGCGGAGATCTGCACCAACTCTTGAGCCAGGGTACTGCGGTGAAAGCGAACCGTTCTGAGTGGATGGTGCTGAGAGAGTGTCTGCGCCTTTTTCGACAGGCTCGTTCTCTCCAGTCAGGTTGCTTTCGTCGATGGTCAGATCAGCGGCGTGAGTTATGCGAATGTCTGCTGGTATGCGATCTCCAGTGGAAAAGAGGACTAGATCGCCAGTAACGATTTGGGAAGCGGATACATCGGAGCTAGCCTTTTCAGCCGCTGGGAAGTCGGAAACTCCAGGTCCTTTCGCATGTCCATTCTCTTGTGCCGCGGTTGCTTGTCCACTCCTGCCAGTAGACACGTTGCCGCGGATAACGTGTGCAGTGTGTGGAACCAATTGGTTCAACGCTTCCAAGCTCTTTTCACTTCGGTATTCCTGGACGAAAGCCACGCTCACCACGATGGTCACGGCTACAGCAATACTGATTGCGTCCTCATAGTTTCCCATGATCGCGGAAATGGCCGCGCTCGCCAGAAGAAGTAGAATAAGCGTCTCCTGGAATTGCTTGACGAAGCGCAGCCACAGCGGTTCCGGTTCTTCGTGAGGCAGCTCATTCGGACCTTGAACATGTAGCCGTGACGTTGCGTCGGAAGGATGTAGTCCATGTGTCAGAGAAGTCGAGTGTCGCTCGGCGACCCGGTCGACAGCGAGAAGAGCATTCTCGGATGTGATTGACTGCTGCCCGGTGACCTTTAACCTGCTCTTTGCTCGGGTGTGGCCTCGTGGTCGCTCGTCGGGAGGATGGGGTGTGAGAGATCGTGAGGCGTGGGGCGGTGGCTGCTCATTGTATTGCGGCAGCGAGTGCGACGAAGATTTGGACATGATCTCGTGGCCATCCAGGCCGGGCGGAGGGGACGGAGGGTTGCTCTCTTCCTGCAGCAAGACGAGCAGAGACAGGAGGCGGAGTGGATGAGGATGCTCGCTTCGGCCAAGATTTGAAAGGGCGTGAATGAAAGTCGAGGCCTAAAGCCAACACGCAACGGTCGCTAACGGCGTGAAGAAGTAGAAGTGAAGAAGGATCGATTCATACGCTTTTGTGTAGGTCATGTACATTGTTGGCGTCGTCGCCAGGTTTACATTACTTTAGCTCAATAATCTGACCCCCCGGTCGCGACTCGTTGTAGGGCTGTCCTATTTGCTAATGCCGCATGCGGCAGCCAAGTCGGGGAGCCTAGCCACGACGATGTTCAGGGTTAGGGTGGGGGGGAGTCGACATATAAATGTCTACTCACATGTAATCGACAGATAAAATGGTACCTGAGTTATCATCACAAGCTACTTACATCGAATCCGAACGCGGTAGTGTTGGTGAGTAATGAGCATTGTACGAAATTCCCGCAAAATGCAATCAGGCAATCATTGGTAGCACTGTTGATGTCAAAAGCGTCGTTCAGATACAAGCAAATCGTTACACTTCTAGTGTCTGACGACAAGTACCTGGCAGTATACAGACATTGTAGGAGTGACCATGGCGTATTTCCACGACAGTGCATATATATGTACCGTGTCAGTGAGAGAGCTGTCTCTAGATACCATCGTCAGGATGATCGCTCGTTAGGAGGTAGTGTCGGCGACTTTTGTATATCGAGTCACGCTCTATGTCGTGGGAGAGTAGTATTCGGAGGTCAGTATTTAGTATGTTGTTAACATGGTATTACCGGTGTGTGAGATGTGAAGATTGAAGACTGAAAAGTGGATATTCAAGCTGCCGCCTCAAGCTTCGCCATTCACCTGCCAACGCAGCCTAAACTAAACTTGAAGACAGGCCAAAAGTCGTGGCTCACACGTCTGACCAGCCTCTCCCACATCATCATCCCACTTCCATAGTTGACGCGCATACACCCACACCTACCGACATTGCGCTTTTACTTGTTTCTCCGTCATCATCTCAGCATTGGTTGCAGATTAATACCCGAAGCAAAATTGGAATCAATCGCCCACACTTCCACCAGCGCGCGCCCAAAAACTACAGCGCCACGCGACCTCTGCGAGCGCGTCAACAATCGCGTCGCGTCTTACCGGCGCAAAGACTGTCGCCCACCACTATCGCCTAATATTGGGCCCGAATAAGCATCTATAGAATCGGCGGAACCTCCTCCAACACCTGATCACCAATATGTTCTATTCAGAGTCGCTTTTGGCCAAGACAGGACCTTTGGCGCGTGTTTGGCTGGCTTCCAACTTGGAGCGCAAACTCACAAAGCAAAATGTCCTGCAGTCGGATCTCGAGAACAATGTAAAGGACATCATAGGCCAGGGCCAGGCGCCCATGGCTCTGCGTCTGAGTGGACAATTGTTGCTGGGAGTGGTCAGGATCTACAGCAGAAAGGCGAGGTACCTTCTCGATGATTGTTCCGATGCGCTCACCAAGATCAAACATGTCAGTATATGCTCCTCAACTTGCATTGGAACTCCTGCTAACTCATTCACAGGCTTTCAAACCCGGCAATGTCGATTTGCCTGCCAACCAGTCGCACACTGCCGCCGCAGGAGCCCTCACACTACCGGATACTCTTACAGAACTTGATCTTCTCGCACCTTTGCCAGACCCGGACTTCCTTCTACGCGAGCCAGCCAGTGAACTCGGCGCCGATGCCACTATGCTCGATTTCGACACCACTCAGATGCTCCCGGAGAGCCAGACACCAACCGCCAAGGGCAAGCGATCAATGCTTCAATTCGACGACGATGATGACCTAGGTCTTGACCTAGGCCTGGAACCCGACGAGCAAGCAGTGTATGATGAGCCAAGCATTGAAATCGGACGTCGTGCTGCTACTCCTCGACGCGACGAGCCTACCATGCTTGACGACGATGATCTTGGAATTGACCTGGGCTTCGGAGATACGACTATTGGACGGGAGAGCTCGGTTCCCAAAGCACTTCCTTTCGACGACGACGCTCCCATTGTCTCAATGGAAGACGACTACCCTCTGCCTGCAGATGAAGATATCGCAGCCGCCAACGCCGCAGCACTCGCTCGCGTTGACGCCGCTACTGAACAAAGGCTCCGCGACTCCGAATCTCCACTATCCGACGCAAGATCAAGCGTCGAACGTGAACTCGAGCACACTTTCCGCCTGGACCAGACTGCCATGGAAGAGGAAGACCCTACCATCATCCAAGCCCAGCAACAGCGCGTCAAGCGTCGCCGTGTCATTGGACCCGACGCCGAGACAGAAATTGAGACTGCACAGATCAAGAGACAGCAAGATGACCGCTCAGCTATTACCCGTGCTCCCCAATCTCTGCCGCGTGACCCTCTCCTTCTACAGCTCATGGAAATGCAACGCAGCGGTGGCTTTGTCTCGAACATTATGGGTGACGGTAGAATGCAAGGATGGGCACCCGAGCTCCGTGGCGTTCTTAGTATTGAGGTGATCCGAAAGGCTGGCGAAAAGCGCAAGCGCGACAATGGACTTGCAAACGTCGAGACTGCGAGCGAGCGCCAAGAAACTCCCCGTCTCGAACTGCCCGAGGAGGACGAGGGCTTCCAGGCCGGCGCTGGTGCTGGTGACTTCGGCATGGACACTACTATTCGTTCAGACGCCGCGGCACCACTTTTCAGTGATGGACTTCAGGCTCCAGCCGACGACCAGCCCGTGAACCAGGAGGACGACGAAGAGGACTTCGTTGGTTCGCCCGGTCAACCTTTCGACATCACCGAAGCACCTCTCCTCCACCCTTCGCAATCCGGCCCTGTCTCCCTCGGCACCAAGACCACCGTCCACCTCCTCCGCCAGCACTTCGCTCCCGACTACCCCGTCACCGCCACCGAACCTCCAACTCCCAGCCAACGCACAAAGTCCGAAGCCTTCTTCACCGACATGTGCCCCGAGTCAACAACCAGCAGGCAAGACGCGACCAAGCTTTTCTTCGAGATGCTCGTGCTCGGAACCAAGGACGCCATCAAAGTCGACCAAGCCAGCGAAGAACTCGGCGGTCCTATTAGAGTCCGAGGCAAGCGCGGTCTTTGGGGCGACTGGGCAGAGATGGGCGAGAGCCAGGCAGCTGAGGCTGTTGTTGCGGCTTGATGATTCAGCCAGAACGATAATTGTCCCCGTCTTCTCCTTTTTATTTTCCCGGCGTTTATGAACAACGAAGTTTTGGCGCGTGGATCGCGTCCCGAAATCGAGGGCTGGCCGGTTGAGGTGAACCGGGAAATTGCTCATTCAGGTCAGCGAACTGCCATGGGTTTTTTTGAGGGGGTTAGGCTAGGTGGGCGTTCTGTTTTTTCTGTCCATTGATCGTCGCTGCTATTGTGATATCCAGTTGTAATACGACCGCCGCAATTGATGAACTTGTTTTGGCAACCTATTCCGTCCCTCTCTTGTTCTTTGTCATGCCGTTTTCGTCGAGCTATGATGGTGGTTTGTCATCACGCGCAGTCCTTAGACGGCACACTGTACGCGAGTATCAGCCGCAAAGGGAACCAAGATTAGAAAGCCAACTAGCGATGAATCTGTACGCTAGTTGTCGTGCTTTCAGCCTATCGAAAACATCAGCGGCAACCGAAACGAATATGAGAAAACGGACTGGCGAGAGACCCATTAGCTACATCTGTAGTCGTTGTGCTTCGAGTCGGCCTAACCAGCTACTCGGATGATGTGTCTCTAGGGTTAGGGTTGGTGTTAGACGCATCGCAATACAAAATGTATAAACCAGGTGCCAACGGATGGAAGTCATAGAAGGGGTTGTTCAGACTCTCTCACAGTAAGATCCATCGCGTAGCCATGATACTGACATCGAGGAGTTGTGGTACAAGCAAAACGCCATCGGCGGCGCCACGCATGAACTGAAGTCGACGATCCCACTACTGTACTGTACAACCACGTTTTCCGGTGCATGAGACGAAGTATTCTCCCTCCATCTCCGACATGAAAGGTTATATACTTCAGACAACAGGAACAGAACATGGTATACCCGCTTGTCGAATGTTGAGATGACAACAAAGTAAGTACAGGTTTAGTCGTATGGCCCATTTCACCACTGGCGATGTTTGTTATCACGACTTTATCCCCGTTGACCGCTCCTTCCCTTCCTCCTCCACGGAAGAACCCTGTATTACATCACCGGCATACATGAACACTCCCATGGAAATGTTCTGGTCAACAGAGCGCCACGTATGCTCGATTCCCGTGGACTCGCTAATTGCTCGGTACAGTGATAGCTAGGCTGGTAGGGGAGGGGTTTTCAGTAGTAGCAGAATCCTCTGTGAGAGAAAGGGAGCTGTCGCGTTGGCTGACCGTTGGAGCCCAAAGTCAATGCTTGTGTACCCAACTTCAGAGTTCGGGGTACCTTCGATTGCATGTAGCTAGAGGTTTAGACGGCTAGGCTAAGGCAGTTGTACGCTGGCAACGACCCAACTTTGTGGGAGTGACGAGGCGGGCGGGGAAGTCGTGGGATTTTTTTTCTTATTTTCCTTTAGCTTTGAAACGTTTGTTTGAGAGTGCTCTTAGGGTTTGATGATGATGATGATGATAATGATGGCGAGAGAGAGGGGAATGGAAGAGATGAAAAGGGGTTTCGTGTGAGTGGTCTCGGTCGTGTTTGGGTGGTTTGGGACGAGTCTCGTTGGTTCGGGATGGACAGGGGATTTCTAGTGTGGATGCTGTGCTTTTGATGATGCGTTATCGTTGTTGGAGTTTCTTTCGACGGTCAGATCCGATGCTTACTCGTGTGTGTTACTGAGAACAAGGCGAGAATGGTGCGGTGACTGGGTCGAGCAGGGAACGGTTTATATGTTGGCAGGGCATCTTCACTCACATGCTTCGATGCATTCACTTACATGTTCGCGACTGCCTTGTCTACTGTACGTCGGTCTTGACATGTACTTCTGGCAAGTACAGGAATATTGTCAAGCGAAGACAAAGACTAGGCGAGCCGACGGTTTGTTCGCCGCACCTCATGCCATGCCCTGCCATGTCATCCATTCATCCTCGCACTGCAGACGCCTGCTTTGCGGGTTGAGATGCAGACAGCCTTCCGACGACACATGGCAGGCGGAATATGACAGCTGCCACTCACGGGATCCGCCATGCCGTGACACGCCCGGCGGCCTGCCTCGTTCTCTAGTCACATTACTGACATGCGCTGCGTGAAGCTCCGTTGTACATGCGACTACAGACCACTACTGCCGCGCTGCAGCTGCACCTACAGTTGGGCTCGCGCGCGCTCCAGTCGACGTGCTGTCTGTCCATGCGAGCACTAACCCGTACCACCCTCCACCAAACATCTCTCGCAGTCCTTCTTCGCCCAACATGCCTGTCCTCGCTTTAGCTGCAGTGCTACACTGCAGTGTGCATGCACCCTACCAGCCATGCGTGCCATGCCCCGGACGCCCGACATTCCAGTATCAGACCGAGTCATCCCCCTTAACACCCGGCAAGTACATGAATTCACTTCCACGCCTCTGCGAGACGCGCCAATGCTGCTCACTCTCACCCGCCCCGGCTGCTGCTCGACGCCATGCAGCTAGGGGTTTAGCTTTTTGCCAAAACCAATGGCGGCATTGCCGGTCTGCCTCACTCAGAGGTCTGGCTCCGGCGGATGTGGACCCTACGAGCCTACCCATGGCCGTTGCTCCATCCGTCGAGCTTCGTCAAGGCTCGGAGGCATTGGCACATGTGATCGATGATGGGTCTCTGCGGTCTCGATGATAGCTCTAGCCGTGGGTAGGCGGCGGCAATGCCTCATCGACGTCGGGACGGGAGGATGTCCTTCATCAATGGGTATAAATTGATGCTGCTCAGGGAGTGTCTCTTCTTTCTCCTTCTTCCTTTCTCTTCACTTGACCAAAGTATCTCCTCGACTTGCCATCATACTGTACCATCCATCACAACTTCACATCACTCAGACACTACCAAGTCTCAACCACCAACATGACGACCGGCTACTACCAGTACCAACCGACTACCACCCTGCCCATGCCAGTTCCGGGCAAGCAGCCTCAACAACAGCAACCTTTCATTCCTCGTCATACCCGTAACCCTTCCGGCTACAGCCAATACTCAGCTTCGCCACCAGAGCGAGCTGAGAGTGTCACAACCGGCGGCGGCCTATACTCATCGGCATCGAGCAACTATGCTGGCAGCGATTACGACAGCTCCACTGCCGGAGCCACGAGCGTCGATCTCCTCGACTACATGAACGATCGCCTCTCGCAGACTTACAACCCAATCCCTCTGGATCAGAACGTGGCCAGGCAGGCGCAGATGTGAGTTTGCACGAGATCGTCGAGATCGATCCCTCGCGAGGCATAAGCAACAGATCACTGATGCGGTTTTCGCAGGTCCGGAGAACTCAATGCCAAAAACCGCGAGCTCCTCGCTCTGCAAGCCCAAGCACGAGCTCGTCTGGCCAAGACACGGACGAACTTTGCCGAAGGCATGCGAGCCGCAAAGGAAACGCAGAGAGATCTCGAGTGGACGCAGAAGAAAGTCAGGTAAGTGGAGTCAGCAGTAGCGACTGATCGACCGGCAGTGCAACGAAGCCGTCACCCGTCAATTCAGAGTTATAGTGCTGACGTTTCTGTTTCACCAGCGCCATGAACCGCCGCGCAGCAGAACGCTATCCAGAGCAATTCCGCGCCGCAGGTCAGCGTTATCCCGCTCCGGTCGACTACTGATCTCGTCATCTCGAGAAACGGGAACCGAAAAACGACGACAAATGATTTGGTGCAACTGTACAAATCAACCAAACACCGGGAGGTAAAATGCTCTGACGTTTCCTTGTAACGATATACGACATCCGATAACGACTAGAAGAACCCACACAAACGGCCGGCTGTATCTTTTTCTTCTAGCGCGAGAGAAAGTGAGAGGGCGAAAGTTGAGGAGGTGATCAGTCACTCCTCGTTCGATTTACGTCTTTATACCATTTCATTGCATCTCATTTACGACCCCCCCCAAAAAAATCTTGTTCGTATCTCTCCTCGGTCGAGACAGAAGGGAGGAACTCGAACAACTGAAGACTAAAACGACGTCCGAATAAGCTTTGCCCCATTCCCTCCCTCCCAAACCTGCAGTCAGATCCCGTCTCTTTGCCGGCAAACCTCTTTAGTGGCTAAAGAAACGGGATCTAAAACCAGCCTCGACAAGGGGAAATCACGCGCTAGGCACTGCAAGCACTTTCTCTGGGTGATTCACCGTCAAGTGCCGGCATATATGGCTTTTGCCGTTCTGCGAGTCGCTCTGACGGGAAAGAAGCAGGGCAGGGTTCTCATTCGAAAACGGATAGGCGGATGGGGGGCGGCGGGCGGGTCGGAACTCACACCTGGTTCGTGTGGGTACATTATTTGTGGTTTTTGCGAGGGTTGGACGCGAGGGGAGCGAGGATCGTAGTGCCATACGTATGTAGCTTTCTTGGTATTGATCGATTCGGCAGTCGCTTTTTCTTTCTCGTCTGCTCTAGACTGCCCGCCGGGTAATCGATTATCATATCAATCGTTGAAGATAACATTGATCCGATAGAGGGTTGAACGCAGACTCATGTTCGCTAACAGCCTGCTAGGCACTCTTACGGGGGTTTGTTTTGTCTATCGTGGCTAGATGGTTCTCCTCTTGCTGAAACGTGGCCCTGCAGGGAGGGGCGGCGAGTGAGTGGGTAAGGGTAAGATCGATTGGCAGGTTTATGTAATTGAGTTGCATGTCATGTAGGCGCGTTTTGCGGGCTGGGATTCGGCTGGAGAAACCGTGGCTGCGTGTGTGTATATGTATGGAGTGAGGTTGTTTTCCTTGACTCTGGCACTACATAAGCAATGGAGTGGAAGGTTTGAGTTAGGTTGTTTAGTTGGTGGGGTCGATTGAAGAAAGGCATGATTCGGTCTGCAATTTTCGTCTTTGAGAGGGGGAAGCGTATTCGAGAATCTCCTCTCTTTTTGATCAAGTGGGGTTCAAGAATTGATCGGTTTCGTGGTCGTTGTAGTCAGACGGATGAGCGGTGAAGTCGTTTTCAATGGTTTCGTGCGGCGATCTTGCTGTATTGACCGGAACTACTTTGATAAGCTCCTACTGGACGGCCTTTGAGGTCGAACGTTGAACCTTACTCTCTTAGTTTCCTCGCTCGTTATGGTGTCGATAAAAGATGTAAAGATCTTCCATCTAGCGGTGAAAGTCGTGAAAGTCGTTACGAAAAGTTGGTCAGTGGTGAGGGCTTAGATAGACAGTCGTGTTCAACGACTAGATTCTGTGAGCTTGGACGATGAAGACATTGCCACAGACATATTCTATTCAACCTTGTGGCGAAGGCGCGTTTACATTTGTGCTAGATTTACGGATAGACACGATGTTGCGGTGAAGCAAACAACGTTGACATGAGACTAGACCGGAATCCAGCGACGGATCCATCAGCTCCCTCCAATACCTGCGCAGCAAGACACCATACTTTCCAGCCGGGTAAAGTAAAGTACCAGATATACCTACAGTAGCCTTGCCTCGTCAGACCGCTTGAGTCTCAGTCTAGACGCAACATCAGTATTCAAAGTCAGAATAATGGGTTTGAGCGGTCCGTTTTGTGTCCCCATTGGAAGCCATAAAGGTCCAAATCTGCTCGCGTGGCATTGGACCAGATCTATCACACCGGAGCCTCAACCGGGCCGAAAGTTTGACAGACTTCTTCCAAAGACGTGTGTTAAATCCAATCGACATGTAAGATCGTGTGTTTTGTTAATTGTCACCGTTCCACCCAGCATTGAACGATACCTATCGCGACAATGCCGTGAACCAGCATTCGGTAGGCATCTCATGACTATACCAGCTGCAAGGTCGAGAGCAGTAGCAAGGAAAGCATTGCTTCAGTCGTAAGGTTTGTGTGCACAATAACTAAGTTTGCATCAATATCCTTCGATTTACTCTGAATGGTCCCCCACGTCTGTGACCTGCATAGCCATCATCATTTCATCTCAACCCTCAGCGATAGCGTCGGCCATAACCTCCGCAAACCTGCCCGCGCGATTCTGATCCTGCATAGCAGTCTGGATCCCCAACAGCACCCTCTGGACGCCCACACCAATCTGATCCCCGCCCGTCGACTCGGCGATATCAGCAATCGCACCGCGGATCTCCGAGTCGGAGAAGATCCCGCTGTGCTGCATGATTTTCGCCAACTGATCCTGCGAGTTAACGTTAGGAACAGCGATCTGGGCCTGGAAATCGAGCTGCAGCTGCTGCAGGACGGTCTTCTCGGACGTCGTGCCGAAGATGAGCAGCGGCCTGCCCTGCGGGGGTTTGTTCTTCATGAGACCCTTGATGGCGGCGAGTACGGAGGAGCTGAAGCGCGGGCCGATGGGGACCCAGTCGATGATGAGGTCGATGTCGTCCAACACGAGGATGTTGAGGGGCGACTTGTAGGCGTCTGTGAAGACCTTCTGCAGGTGCTGGATCTTCTGCATCTCGTTCATGCCGATCATGTCAACGGGACGCACCAGCTTGATGAAGGGGAATTCGGAGTCCATGGCGATGCGCGCAGCCAGGGCGGTCTTGCCGGCGCCGCGAGGGCCGTGGACGAGGACGGAGAGGAGGGGCGTGGTGTTTGACTTGACTTGCTTGATGAAGTCGCCGCCTGTGCGCAGGATCTTGTCGATGTGCTCGCTGAAGGGGATGATGCCGCCTTCGACCGCACGCTGCAAGTCTTCCTCGCTGACACCGAAGAGGGGCTTGACTTCGTCCAGCGCCCGGAGGAAGTCTGGCATCTCGACTTTCATATCTTTGATGCTGTCGTCAATTGCGGCGACCGTGCCCACCTTGATGTGTCGCTGCATGGCGAAACTGCTCGCAGACTTTACGAGACCATTGATCTCAGCACCACTGAAATTGCGGGTGAGTCTGGCAAGTTCTTGAAGGTCGACATCGTGACCCATGATGTCGTTCTCGACCATCTTAGAGGTGTGGATCTTAAGAATCTGCGCACGACCGTGCTCGTCGGGCAGACTGATCTCCATGTGAACTTCAAGACGTCCTGATCGTAGCAACGCCTCGTCGATCATGTCCTTTCGGTTGGTCATTCCAATGAGCAGGATGTTGTTCAACTGATCCACACCATCAAGCTTGGTGAGCAGCTGGTTGACGACACTGTCGCCTACGCCAGTTCCACCACCGGCTCCTGAACCTCTCTGCTTGCATACAGCGTCCAACTCGTCGAAGATGATAATGTGCAACCCGGACTCGTCGCCTTTTTCCCTCTGCTCTTGCTCGGCATCTGCGAAGAGCTTCCTGATGTTCTCTTCTGACTGTCCGACAAACTTGTTCAACACTTCAGGACCGTTGATGACCTTGGGCTCCCTTGCGTTAAGCATCTTGCCAATTTGTCTTGCAATGAGCGTTTTACCAGTACCTGGCGGGCCAAAGAGCAAGATACCTCTAACGTGCTGGATACCAATCTTCTCCGCCAGACCAGGAGGGAAGATGCGCGAAGCGAAAGCTCGTCTGAAGATATCGCTAAACTCCTTGTCCAGACCACCAATTCCCATGTCCTCAAACTTGAAGTCAGGCCTTACGACCGAGTTCGCCGCGGGTCTCCTGTTTGATCCCTTGAGATTGATGGGTGTCCGCGCATCTTTGAAGTAGTTGATCATCGTCTCCGGTGTTAAGATACCTCTGGCGTGCGGGCTCGTCTGCTGGGCTGCATCAGAGGACTTGAGCGAAGTCATGTCCACCAGCTCCACCGTGCGAACCGTCATACGCAGGGGAATGCTCTTGTAGTCCATCAACAGTTGTTGACCAGGCGAGAAGATCTGGTGACGGAAGTTGTGTGCGAACGCCTTGCCTAGCTCATCTTGGTCGTATGGTGCTTCCGTGCTCTTCTTGCCAGCGAATCCGACTTCGATATCCATGCCACCTAGGTAGCTCTGAGGTCCTTGACTGAAAGGATCGTAGCTCTGCACCTCGACGATATCCGTGAGCGCGACTTGCATCCAAGTACGCTGGGCATCGCTGAGGCTGATGTGACCGCGCGGGAACTGCTGTAGTGGGCGTGCACTGAGGACGAAGTGGCCGTTGATTAGGAGGTAGACATCCTGGCCGTCGTGGCTTGGTGGGATATCCTGCGCGCTGACGGCGCAGATGTTGCCGAAGGTGAAGCTGTTGTCGGGACTCTTTGCTGGACGAAGCTGCATGACACGTCCTGCACCAGGCGTTGGTGGTGCTCCACGCATGCTTCCGCCGCTACTGCCGTATCCCTTAGGTTCTTGGTTGTACGATGGCTGGGGAGCGCGAGTCTCTCGGGGGACTGGACCGCGAGAGGAGGGAGGCTGTGGTGATGATTGCGGCGAAGACTGGCCTCGGCCTCCGAAGAGGTTCTCACGGTTGAACATGTCGTTTGTGGTGGAACAAAGGAGGCAACAGCGGTGGAGTGTTCCTTTATGGTAGGGCAGTCCTGGTCG
>Ga0265798_10007800_pt1 | contig 13778 bp, 13 predicted proteins | sample P3T30metagenome_FD_192430 | JGI IMG/M metagenome (GOLD analysis project Ga0265798, IMG submission 192430) | Plant litter microbial communities from East Loma Ridge, Irvine, California - P3 T30 | ecosystem: Environmental > Terrestrial > Plant litter > Unclassified | place: USA: California...
TGTACCCGATTGTTCCTGAATCAGGTTAAACAGCGGCGGGATAGGGAAGAGGTTATTCTTGATGACGTGAATATCATCATTGATGAAATGTAATACTTTTGTTTGTGCACCGCCACTGCAATGTACAATGCCATTAATCTGGCTGCGGTAGCTTTCTAAGATCTTTTTAATTACAGGTGCATACGTGCGGGTTGGCGATAATACCAATTTGCCAGCAGTGGTTTTGCCAAAACCTTCAATCTCAATTTCTTCTGTTAATTGTTTCTTTCCAGAGAAAACCAGATCGAAAGGCACTGCCGGATCGAAGCTTTCAGGGTAGTTATGGGCAACAGCTTTTTCAAAAACATCATGCCGGGCAGAGGTTAATCCATTTGAGCCCATACCACCATTGTATTCGGTTTCGTAAGTCGCTTGTCCGGATGAGGCTAAGGCCACAATTACATCGCCAGGTTTGATGTTATCATTGCTGATGATGTCTTCGCGCTTTAAGCGACAAGTCACCGTAGAATCGACGATAATGGTTCTTACCAAATCGCCAACATCTGCCGTTTCGCCACCTGTTGAGTAGATGGAGATGCCTTGTTCGCGTAAATCAGCTAAAATTTCTTCTGTTCCGTTAATTACAGCAGCAATTACTTCGCCGGGAATCAGGTTTTTATTCCGCCCGATGGTTGAGGATAACAAAATATTATCGGTAGCACCCACGCAGATTAAATCGTCGATATTCATGATAATGGCATCTTGTGCAATACCTTTCCATACCGAAATATCACCGGTTTCTTTCCAGTATACATAAGCTAAAGAAGATTTGGTACCGGCACCATCGGCGTGCATAATGTTGCAATATTCCTCGTCACCACCTAAAATATCGGGGATGATTTTGCAGAACGCTTTAGGGAAAATTCCTTTGTCGATATTTTTGATGGCATTGTGCACATCTTCTTTTGAGGCAGAAACGCCGCGTTGATTGTACCTGTTATCACTCATGTTGCCGCAAAGATAGTTTTTTAAGGTGGAAGGTAAAAGGGGAGAAGGTAGAAAGTCCGAAGTCGGGAGTCAGAAGTCCGGAGTCGATAGATCGAATATCAATACAGCGTAGAGGTTTATTTTTATAGGGTTGGTATAAATATATAAGGCAATGATATATTTCTTTACACCAGTTTTATCTAATAATAAAAGGTAATTACGTCTTTGGAAACAAGCTTTAAATTAGTTTTTTATTTTATTAACATAGTCCATAGGGTAAAGGTTTATATATATATTATACTGATCAATTAAAGATATTATGTGGAAAAGTCTTTACTAACTTGCTCGTATTCAATGGATATATTTGCAATGCTACATCAAATTGTAGCCCCTAAAGTTATGGCAAAAACGCCAATAAATCATGGAAAGTCATGGAGTGAATCAGATTTGAAAAACTTAGAGAAGTTGGCAAAAGGAAACACGCCAACAGGTTTGATAGCTTATGAACTTGGACGTACTGAAGCATCTATTTATTCTAAAGCGAGTGAAGAGGATATATCGTTGCATCCAACGAATAAATCACCGTACAATAGAAAAAAGTAAGTTTATTAAGAACTTAAAAACATCTTATGAAAAATTTATGACTGCCCTTGATGATGAATCAAGGGCTTTATTGTTGTTCACTTACATGGATCGTCAACCGCCACAGCTTCCCAACCATCATGATTTAATCCTGTTGTGTTCTCCTTGAAGTCTGACCATGCTTCGCCTGACTTAAAATCACACTTGCATTTCACTGCACCGTTAACACGCATCCTGATACAATCCGAATCAGAACCTGTTATCTGAAATACTATATAAATTCCTATTGATACTACAGCGATTAATCCAAATGCGCCTAAACATGATTTAATTTTCTGATCGTTTTCATTTTGTTCCATTATTAAGAGATTTAATTTTGATGTTAGTTTGGTTTCACAAATCTTATTGAATGTCTAGCCTCTGGGTTGTCTGTAGAAAATCCCCTGGAGAAATTAAACATGCCTACCCCGTTAGTAAATTCATTATTAATAATAAATGGTCTATAATAAGGTAAAGACCAAAACCCAGTTTGATATCCCTCTTGAACAAAGTATTTAAAGGTTACATTATATGTACCTGCTGCAATAGCGTTAAAACCAGATGTATTAGTCGGTAAATATTTATTTCCTTGAATCACCCAAGTACTTTTAGACATTAAATCAATTACCTGAAAATCATTTGAATATGGTGTAGTTGTGTTACCATAACCATAACTGCCATCATAATTTCTCATAAGTTCAACGAAATCATTTTCTGAGGGCAACCTCCACCCATTGGGCAGAGTAATCGCCTGTGCCTCTTTGTAAGTGTAATGCTTACCATAGTTAGCACCAGTAGCTTTTGGGTTTACCATTCCACCGTTTCCGTTGTAATTAACGCTTGTCCAAGTTTGGTTACCAATTACAACAGTTGGATAATCGATACCATTAATATTTACAGTTCCAGTTTTGCTTCCATCAATTGATGGTGATGGTTTAGATTCTATAGGGTTTTCATCTGATTTTTTACATGATATAAATAAGCTGATAGCGATGAGATAGATTAGAATTTTCTTCATATACGTTATTTAAAAGTTTAAATGCAAATATAGCACTTGTGCTATTTAATTCAAATTTAATATTATGAAGATTTGTTGTAATGCCAACACCAAATCCTAAAGATCAAAAAGCGATAGAAATGCTTGGAAAAAATGTTCGAGATTTTCGGAAATTGAAGGGTTTAACAATAATTCAATTGGCTGGTAAATGTGAGGTTGAATACACTACGATATCAAAAATTGAACGTGGAATAGTAAATACTACTGTGAGTATGATAGCAATTATTGCAAAGGCATTAGAAATAACACCATCAAAACTTTTAGAAGAATAAAATATGAGAAGCTACTGTTTAACATACGATGCTAAAGACAGCACAAAATATCAAAATGCCCCAGATTTTTACAGGAAAATAATTATTGAAACTTTAATTGTGGCTGGATGCAGTGATTTTTTTATGCCAGTAGCCACTACGATTATCTTTAGCTACGAATCGCATAATATTAGCACATTAAATAATCTAATAAAAAGTGAATTGTCTAAGCATGTGTATTATCACTTGTCTCTTATTGCTAAAAATACAAGTGGTAATGATTATGTTAAAGGAAATCCAGATAAAATTTTGAGTGAAAATTTCGATGATTTCGTAAAAAGTTTATAGCCTTTTCTCTTGATGCCCTAAGTACTCACGCATCTCATCAATCAATGATTTATAATTTGGAGGAAGAATAGAATCTTCCTCTTTTATCTCTTTGTCTGAATATCTTTCTGTCTTCTTGTACAACCACCAGAAAATATAATTTAAGTATTTCATACTCATAAATATATTCTACTGAAGAAATTTTATAAATACTATCTTTAAGAATAAACAAATATAAATTATGACTAAAAAGTATAAAGTAATTGAAGAATATAATGTAGATAGCTTTGAGGATAAGTTGAATGAACTCTCTCAAGATGGGTATGCGGTTGTGTCGCACAGCATCACACTTAACAGCGTGAACAATAATAGTACATATAGTGCAATTCTTGTTAGTTATAAAGGTATTCTTACAAGTGGCGATTACATAGAACAAATTATGGATAAATTAGATATGATCAACCGATCAATCTAAAATAATTAAAACCTGTATTTAACATCATAAGCCTTTCAGTATGAAGGGCTTTTTTTGTATATTGCTTTATGGAGAATCAGCTACCAACATCCGAAGAATTACAGACTTATAAAAAGGTTAATAGTTATTTTGATAAGAAAATAGATAATAACGATGGGCGTTTTAGTATTCTTCCCAAATCAAAATGGTTCTTGGTTGTTGCCATAGCTGCTATAGCCTTTCTATGTTATTACGCATTGACGACCCTGATCTTTGGTCAGGATTTTTGGGTTCAATCCATAACTGGTCTTGCGAATCGTTAACAAAATTGTTAATAGGGAAATAAATCAGGTGTAATTAACTTCTTAATATTTTTTATTTTGAAATTTTAATACTATATTTACACCATGATTCCAGAGTTTAAAAGTATTATCGATCTTCTACAGAAATTCCCTGATGAACAATCATGCATTGATCATTTGGAAAAGATTAGGTGGAATGGTAATGTAATATCTCCTTTTGATTCTGAATCCAAAGTTTACAACTGTGCTGGCAATAAATATAAGTGCAAGAGCACAGGTAAATACTTTAATGTAAAAACTCAAACCATTTTCGATAATACCAAAATCCCCTTGCAGAAATGGTTTTTAGCTTTGTACGTATTTTCTTCCCATAAGAAAGGGATTTCTTCTCATCAATTAGCCAAAGATATTGATGTAACCCAAAAAACAGCATGGTTCATCCTACATAGATTGCGTTATGCTTTTGAGCATCCAGATTTTCAAGCTGAATTTACTGACCATGTTGAGGTAGATGAAACATACATGGGTGGTAAAGAAAAGAACAAACATAAAAACAAAAAAGCAGGTAAGACACAAGGTAGAAATGTTACATCAAAGAAACCTGTAGTTGGCATGAGAGAAAGAGGTGGAAATGTTTATGCTAAAGTTGTTAATAATGTTGGCATGTCTACTCTTCAACCAATGATTGAAAGTATGATACCGCTAGGCGCAACAGTTTATACAGATGAATGGTTAGCATACAATAGGCTTCATGAAAAATATATCCATCAAAGGGTTAATCATGGTGCTAAGGAATTTGTTAACCAGATGGCATCTACTAATGGTGTAGAGAATTTCTGGTCACACCTAAAGCGTATGATCGATTCCAATTACCATTGGGTCAGTAAATACCATCTCCAAAAGTACGTAGATGAAGAAGTATTAAGATTTAATACCAGACACAATTCAACTTCACAGAGATTTAATTATGTTTTAGGTAATATTGCAGGTAGATTGACCTATTCAAAACTTATAAGCGCAAGGGATAATGTCTAAAGAGGATAAAGATTTAATTGTTGTTCATGAAGATAAATTTGATTTTAATGGTACTAAAATCAACTATGCAGTATTAGATAATAATGCTGTTTTGATTGCATATACCAGTATATTAAAGCTTTTAAATGTTACGACTAATGAGATGAAAGATATTAATCCTGTTGCCTTTTGGAACTCCAAAAAGAAATGGAACAATGGTTTATATCTAAAGGAAATACCAGAAATATTATTCAATCTAGTTGAGAAAGCAGAGAGTGAAACCTTATCAGCAAAGGCTGCAGAATTGCTAAAAGAACTTTCTTATTTAGCATTGAAGCAATTAACAGGAGAACAAGAGATAAAAGAAAAGCCACAACCTACATTTGATCAGTTACTCAGTGGGTTACTAAAAGTTCCAGCACCAAAGAAATAGATATAATCATTAGATAAATTTAAATATGAAATGTCCTCACTGTATAACCTTTATTAATGAGTCTTTTTCCATTAATTATATTGGCAAGGATTCTACTGGACTTTGGTATACAACAAGTATGACTTGTCCAAATCCAAACTGTCAAAAACTAATCATATCCCTATTAAATTCTACAGATTCTGTTATTGATCAGTTTGGTCAATTAAAAGCTCAAAAAGAAGAAAGGAACTCTATCTACGTAAAACCACTAACATCTGCGAGACCACCTGTCTCAATAGAAGTTGATGCGAAATTTTCAAATGATTATAATGAAGCATGCCTCATTATAGGTTTTAGTCCAAAAGCAAGTGCTGCACTTAGTAGAAGGTGTTTGCAAATATTATTACGAGAAAAGGCTGGAGTTAAGCCAGGAGACTTAGCCAAAGAAATACAAGAAGTGATAGATGGTGGGAAGCTACCATCTCATCTTTCTGATAGTATAGATGCAATTCGAAACATTGGAAATTTCGCATCACACCCTATAAAAAGTACCTCAACTGGAGAAATCGTTGATGTTGAAGTTGGAGAAGCTGAATGGCTATTGGATGTGTTAGAATCATTATTTGATTTTTACTTTGTCCAACCTGCTTTAATAAAAGCAAAAAGAGATGCTTTGAATCAGAAATTGACTGATGCTGGCAAAACTCTTATGAAATAGAATTAATAATTGGTATATTTGCATTGTCGATAAACTACATGGATTTTTACTTCGCCATGACTACAGCTAATTAAAGCGATAAATTATGTATTACTTATAATTGCTATAGAATGGATTTTAGTCAAAACATCCCAGAGCGTTGCGAGACACTCTGGGTTTTTTTATGCCATGTTCTCGCAGTCTTTGTCAAGGCGACTTTAAAGAATTGTCAGAAAGGAGGTAAAATGAAATGTTTAAGTTTATCGACAATAAACTACACAAACTTATATTCAGACGCTCCCGCAGGCTTCCTAACGGAACTATAATATACGCAAAAGGTCGCCCATTCCCAATTTGGGTACCTGTTGTGTAAAGTTTAGCTTAAAACAGCCAGAGGAAGGCAACCTCTGGTTTATATAAATATCATCTATTTTTTTTGGTGTAAAGAAATATATCATTGCCATATATAATTTGAAGAGGTTTTGGAAGTGAGCGTTCTTATTCCATGGCTGCTTGCGGCCCCGCTTTTCCTCCTGCCGTTTTAAATTTGGGGGAATAAAAAACTGCCGATTAAAACGGCATCCGTACAATCGGGCTTTGGTACAGCAGGCTGGTTCCTTGTGGCTGGTTTTTTCCCCTGCACAGGCTTATCTGAAATAAACCTGATTGCATGGATGCTGTAAACAATGCATTAAATTTGGAGGTAATCTTTACAGCAGGAAGTAAAGCAGGACTGAGTTAACCGATGAGTACAGGTATTGCTTTCCCAAAAAAGCCTTTGCTAACGTAAACCACTTTCCGATTAGATCCTGAACCAAGTTCAGGAGGACACTGCGGTGGGGATAACAGTAGCTAATTTAAGAGGTTTTGAAGTGAACGTTCGTATTGCATGGCGGCTTGCATTCCCGCTTTTCGTCTCACGACTTTTTGTCGGGATCGTACAATCGGGCTTAAGGTACAGCAGGCTGTTTCCTTGTGGGTGGGTTTTTCCCCTGCACAGGCTTATGTCAAATAAACCTGATTGCATGGATGCTGTAAACGATGAATTAAAAAGTCGAAGAAAACTTTACAGCAGAAAGGAAAGCAGGACTGTATTTACCGATGAGCACAGGTATTGCTTTCCAAAAAAAAAGCCTTTGCCAACGTAAAGCAATATCGATTAGATCCTGACCACGAAGTAGCTATTAGACCTTTGAAACTATAAAAAATGCTAAATAAAACAAGTTCAGGAAACACGCTACTTCAGAATCGCAGTTGATGGACTTACTCATTAGCGATCGTTGTAAGATTGCTTCATCGTTCTTCTTCGCAATGATGGATTTATGAAAACAAAAAAGGCGTAGAGTATAACCCTACGCCTTAAACCTTTTAGCTTACGCCATTCTTATTTCATGAATAATAATTCTCTGAATTTTGGTAAAGGCCAAACGCTATCGTCAACAATTTGCTCTAATTTATCAGCGTGGTAACGGATGATATCGAAGTAAGATTTAACTTTCTCATCGTAGGCAATCGCTTTTTCACGGGTATCTTCGATTTTGTTGGTTACTTTACGTTCTTCTAACATCGCATCGATATTGGTTTTTACAATTTCTAAATGCTCAGTTAATTTTTTAACGATATCAATAGAAACTTTGCTATCTACACCAATTGCTTTTAATCCCTGTACGTTTGCGATTAAAGAATTTTGGTAAGCAATTGCAGCAGGAATGATAGCGGTGTTCGCTACTTCGCCCATTACACGTGCTTCGATCTGAAGTTTTTTGTAGAAGTTTTCTAACATGATTTCATGACGGGCATGAATCTCACGTGCACTGTAAATACCAGTTGTAGCAAATAAATCAGCAGATTTCTCCGTTAAATAAGCATCTAAAGCTTTTGGTGTAGTTTTGATGTTTGATAAACCGCGTGCTGCAGCTTCATCTTCCCACTCCTGGCTATAACCATTTCCTTCGAAACGGATGTTTTTAGATTCTTTGATGTATTTTTTGATCACAGTTAATAAAGCGATGTCTTTTTTATCACCTTTTTTGATCAATTTATCAACTTCGACTTTAAATTTAACCAATTGCTCTGCCATAATTGCGTTTAAGATCGTCATTGGGGCAGAAGAGTTTGCTGAAGATCCAACGGCTCTAAGCTCAAATTTGTTACCTGTAAATGCGAAAGGAGAAGTACGGTTACGGTCGGTATTATCTAATAAAATCTGAGGGATTTTAGGAATGCCTAACCAAAGTGCATTATCTTCTTTGATTTTTTTGCTGATACGTGAGTGCTCAATCTCATCTAATACATCGTTTAATTGTGAACCTAAGAAGATAGAGATAATTGCAGGTGGCGCCTCGTTAGCACCTAAACGGTGATCGTTACTTACTGATGCAATACTTGCACGTAATAAATCGGCGTGCTCACTAACTGCTTTAATGGTGTTTACAAAGAAAGCAAGGAACATTAAGTTATTTTTAGGCGTTTTGCCTGGTGCCAATAGGTTTTTACCTGTATCGGTAATTAACGACCAGTTGTTGTGTTTACCTGATCCGTTGATACCTGCATATGGTTTTTCGTGTAATAAAACACGGAAGTGGTGACGACGGGCAACTTTTTCCATCAAATCCATCAACAATTGGTTGTGATCGATTGCTAAGTTGATTTCTTCGTAAATTGGCGCACACTCAAACTGAGATGGTGCAACCTCATTGTGACGGGTTTTTAAAGGGATACCTAATTTTAAAGCTTCGTTTTCGAAATCTACCATGTAGCTGAATACACGCTCAGGGATAGAACCGAAATAATGGTCTTCTAATTGCTGGCCTTTAGCAGACATGTGTCCGAATAAAGCACGACCAGTTAACAATAAATCCGGACGGGCGTTAAATAACGACTCATCAACAAGGAAATATTCTTGCTCAATACCTAATGATGCATTTACTTTAGTGATGCTTTTATCGAAATACTGGCAAACATCAACAGCAGCTTTATCTAATGCAGCTAATGCTTTTAATAAAGGTGCTTTATAATCTAACGCTTCCCCTGTGTAAGATACGAAAACAGTAGGGATACAAAGTGTTTTACCTGCTTTACTTTCCATAATGAATGCTGGAGATGATGGATCCCAGGCGGTATAACCACGGGCTTCGAAAGTATTACGGATACCACCGTTAGGGAAACTAGAAGCATCTGGTTCTTGTTGAACTAAAGCGCTTCCTGCAAATTTCTCGATAGCTCCATCGCCACTTGGCTCAAAAAATGAATCATGTTTTTCAGCGGTTGTACCTGTTAACGGCTGGAACCAGTGCGTATAATGCGTTGCGCCGGCACTCATTGCCCACGCTTTCATAGCGGTTGCAATTTGGTTGGCATCGTCTGAATTAATTAACTCACCCTGGTTGATAGATGATATTAATTTTTCATATACGTCCTTAGATAAGAAATCTCTCATTTTTTTCTTATCAAATACATTAGCGCCAAAAAAGTCAGAAATTTTTGCCGCTGGTGCTTTAACTTCTGGTGAAATTCTGTTTTGAGCCTCTTTTAATGCGATGGTTCTTAAGCTTTTCATTAATTCGTTATGTTTTTTGTCAAAAATAGTATATTTTATTAATTCTCGTAAAAGAATCGTGTTGTTTTTATGAATTTTATTGAAAATGAAATAAAAAAATGTTTTTCGGGTGAGAAATTTCATTTTTTGTAAATAAAATAGATTTTTCGAATGTTTTATGGAATTGAAGATTTTGCTGCATCATGGTATAAAAATAAAAGCTATGTTCAACTCTTCAATTAACGTATACAAAACCGAGTGGCTCGATCTTGTATTTGCAAACCGCAACAAAAACTATGGTGCTTACGATTTAAGGTCGAAATCTTCGAAGATTATGACGAGGGCCCTTTTTGTATCAGGAAGTTTATTTGTACTTGCCTGTTTCTCTCCCTTAATTTATGCAAAATTGGTTCCTAAAGAAGAAGCGGTTGTAGAAACTGCAAAAATTATAGACTTAACGGATGTGATTCACCAGATGAAACCGGATCTGCCTAAACAAGAGGAAAAACCTGAACCAAAAAAAGCAGAACCGGTAAAGGTTAAAACAGTAGCCTTATCCAATAATATAGTTGTCGTAAATAAAGTAAATCTTCCTGATCCGCCAACAATTAAAGAAATTGAGAATGCTGTGATCAGTGATAGAACACAAGATGGGATTGTAACTCCAAATTTGGTTATTCCAGATGCAAAAGGTAATGGTGATGGAACAGGAACCGCTAAAGAAGGTACAGGAGAAAGTCCAAATGAAGTTGTTGGTTTGAGTGGTGTTGATGAATATCCTGAATTTACTGGTGGCGCCAAGGCATGGTCTAAATATATGGAGCGTAACTTAAGGTACCCATCAAGAGCTCAGGATGAAGGCGCAGCCGGAAAAGTATTTGTGAGTTTTGTGGTAGAAAAAGATGGTTCAATTACTGATGTATCGGTAATTAAAGGAATCGGTTTTGGCTGTGATGAGGAAGCAATTAAAGTGATTAAAAAATCGCCGCTTTGGAAACCTGGAAAAAATAAAGGTGTTCCGGTGCGTGTAAGGTATAATATGGCCATTAACTTTCAGATTTCTAACTAGAAAGGATGGAAGATGTAGGATGGAAGATGGATGATGGGAAATGGATGATTTCTATTAATGCTCTTGGTTTTTAGGGGGATGTAGGGTTAGGTGAATTGAACGGTTTGGGCGGTGCCCAGGCCGTTTTTTTGTTTCTCTCGGCTCGTCACCCTGATTCCGTGGCCTGTGTCCCCACAGGCCGCTTGCAAAATCACTCTTTATAGTATACACCGCTAGGTTTCAGGAACAGTCTGTGAGGACACAGACCGTGGATTATTAGGACTTTCTATTAACGCTCTTGGTTTTTAGGGAGATGTAGGGTTAGGTGAATTGAATGGTTTGGGCGATTGCGCTATAGGTCAGCATGACGGTATTCGGTTATTTCCCAGTTTGTCATTCTGAACGCAGTGAAGAATCTTTTAGCGGTTAAATACCTCTATTGTCAATTTAACCATTGCAAAACCGTGATAAATTAAAACATGTAAACACCTGTAAAGATTCTTCGTTCCTCAGAATGACAGATTTCGGTAGAGAGATTTATCCGAATTAGATTTTTCGATTCCGTTCGCAAGGACAAAAAAAATGGATGATGGTTTTTAAGTCCATCATCCATTTAACATCATCCATCAACCCTTACCCCTTGTTCTCAATCCACTTGCGTGCATTTACAAAGGCTTCCATCCATGGCGAAACTTCGTCTTTTCTGCCTGCAGGATAATTTGCCCAGTGCCATTGGAACAATGAACGCTCAATGTGCGGCATCATCACGAGGTGGCGACCACTTTCATCGCATAACATTGCGGTGTTGTAATCTGAACCATTCGGGCTGGCCGGATAAGTTTCGTAAGCATATTTAGCCACGATTTTATATTTGTCTTCTGCGTATGGTAACGAGAATCTGCCTTCACCATGTGATACCCAAACCCCTAAAGTACTTCCAGCCAGTGTAGATAACATAACTGAATTATTTTCCTGTAAGGTTAAAGAAGTGAAAATACTTTCGTGCTTTCCGCTTTTGTTGTGCAGCATTTTCGGTTTTTCTTCGTGGTCTTTATTAATTAAGCCCAGCTCTACAAATAACTGGCAACCATTACAAACCCCAACAGATAAAGTATCAGGGCGGGCAAAGAATTTCTCTAAAGCTACCCTTGCTTTTTCGTTGTATAAAAATGCACCTGCCCAACCTTTTGCTGATCCTAAAACATCAGAGTTAGAGAAACCACCCACTGCACCTATAAACTGAATATCTTCTAAAGTTTCTCTTCCCGTAATTAAATCGGTCATGTGTACATCTTTCACATCAAAACCGGCTAAATACATAGCATTGGCCAATTCGCGTTCGGAGTTACTTCCTTTTTCACGAATAATGGCTGCTTTAGGTCTTGGTTTAGTTGGATCTATTACAGGTTTCTTTCCATCAAATTGTAAAGGGAAAGTGTAATTTAAAACGTGGTTTTTATAATTGTCGTAACGTTCTTTCGCTAAACCGTTACCTGTTTGTTTGTTATCTAACAGATAAGAAGTTTTAAACCAAACATCACGTAAATGGTCGATATCAAAACTGAAACTATCTGCAGCATTCTTAACTTCCAGCTTAGCTGATGTATTCACCTCACCAATTTTATGGAAAGCAACGCCAGCCTGGCCAAAAGTTTCTTCAACTGAAGCATCAGCCTGGAAAACAATGCCGATATTCTCTGCAAATAATACTTTAATGCTATCAGCTTCTGCTAAAGAAGACAAATCGATAGAAGCGCCTAAGTCGCGGTCGGCAAAACACATTTCCAATAAGGTTGTAATTAAACCACCACTACCAATATCGTGACCAGCTTGTATTTTATCAGCTTTAATTAACTGCTGTAAGGTGTTGAAAGCCGTCTTAAATTGATCAGCTTGTTTTACATCTGGCGTTTCTGTACCTATTTTGTTTAAAATCTGTGCGAAAGATGAACCGCCTAATTTATAAGTATCATTAGAAAGGTTGATGTAGTAAATCGATCCACCATCTTTCTGCAATACAGGTTCAACTACTTTGGTAATGTCATCGCAATTTGCCCCGGCAGAAATAATTACCGTTCCTGGCGCAATTACATCACCATCTTTATATTTCTGTTTCATCGACAATGAATCTTTTCCGGTTGGGATATTGATTCCTAAATCGATGGCAAAATCAGAACAGGCTTTTACCGCTGCATATAAACGTGCATCTTCGCCTTCGTTTTTACAGGCCCACATCCAGTTGGCAGAAAGTGAAACACTTTTTAAACCATCTTTTAAAGGCGCCCAAACAATATTCGAAAGCGATTCGGCAATGGCATTGCGGCTACCAGCAGACGGATCAATCAAGGCTGAAAGTGGCGCATGACCAACTGAAGTGGCGATCCCTTCTTTTCCCTGAAAATCTAAAGCCATTACACCACAGTTATTCAATGGTAATTGTAAGGGACCTGCACATTGCTGTTTAGCAACACGGCCACCCACACAACGGTCAACCTTGTTGGTTAACCAATCTTTAGCAGCCACCGCTTCTAATTGAAGCACTTGTTCTAAGTATGTGTTTAATTGGGTAGCATTGTAATTAAGTGCACTGTATTTACGATCTACTGTGGTATCTTCCATTACAACTTTGGGCGAACTGCCAAACATGTCGGCCAACTCAAAATCCATAGGTTTTAAACCGGTAGTGGCCGATTTGAAGGTGAAACGGTGATCGCCGGTAACTTTACCTACAGTATACATAGGTGAACGCTCGCGGTCGGCAATTTTCTGTAAGGTTTCGATGTGCTCGTTTCCAATTACCAATCCCATTCTTTCCTGCGATTCGTTACCAATAATTTCTTTTGCCGAAAGAGTAGGGTCGCCTACTGGCAGTTTATCGAGGTTAATTAAACCACCGGTTTCTTCAACCAGTTCTGATAAACAGTTTAAGTGACCGCCTGCACCGTGATCATGAATAGAAATGATCGAATTGTGATCGCTTTCTACCATACCACGAACGGCATTTGCAGCACGTTTTTGCATTTCAGGATTTGAACGCTGGATGGCATTTAATTCAATGCCGCTTCCGTGCTGACCGGTATCAGCAGATGAA
>Ga0265798_10007801_pt1 | contig 13776 bp, 14 predicted proteins | sample P3T30metagenome_FD_192430 | JGI IMG/M metagenome (GOLD analysis project Ga0265798, IMG submission 192430) | Plant litter microbial communities from East Loma Ridge, Irvine, California - P3 T30 | ecosystem: Environmental > Terrestrial > Plant litter > Unclassified | place: USA: California...
GAGTCGTGTTCCCCAGCTCCGCCAACGCAACCCAGAACCGCCGCTTGTCTTCCCTCGTATGCCAACGACCCAACACAACACCCCAACCACTCAGGTGTTGCACCAACCCCTTGAACCCAAGGCGGCGATCTGTCGCTTCCGCGGGCGGGACGCCGGACGGTGGCGGGACGGGCGCGGTGGGCCCGCAGCGCGACGGACGGGAGGCGCGGTGCGGGACGGTGGGGCGCCTCCCGTCCGTCACCGGTCGCGTCAGTCCCCCGCGGTCGCCTCGTAGTGCCGGGCCCCGCCGCGCACCCCGGCGAACCGGTACGGCCCCGCGGTCACCCGCGGCCGCTCGACGTCCACGCTGGTCGCGGCGCCGGCGGCGTGCAGCTCCCGGTACGCGTCCACGGTCAGCGGCACCCGCGCCTCGAGCATCGACCGCACCCGGCCGGTCCGGCGGTGCTCCCGGTAGTCGGGACGCACGATGCCCGTGAGGAGTTCGCCGACGCTGCCCGACCCGTAGCTGAACAGCGCGATGCGCTCCCCCGCCAGGTCGTCGTCGAGGTCGAGCAGCGCGGCCAGGCCGATCCAGAGCGACGCCGTGTACGTGTTGCCGGTCTGCTTGTTGTACGTGAAGCCGACCGCCAGCTCGGACTCGTCGAAGGGGACGCCGACGTGCTGCGCGAGCTTCCGGTGCGCCTTGATCGCCATCTTCGTGAACGGCTGGTGGTGCACGAAGCGCACGATGTCCTCGTACGCCGGGCCGCCCTGCGCCGCGAGGTCGTCCCACGCGCCGATGAACGCGTCCACGTAGGCGCTGACCGAGAGCCGCCCGTCTACGAGTGCGGTGGAGCGGTCGTTCGGCCGCCAGAAGTCGTCGACGTCGGCGGTGAACACCCCGGCCGCCGGCTCGAGCTCGACGAGGTCCGGGTCGGCGGACACCAGGATCGCGGCCGCGCCGGCACCCTGCGTGGGCTCGGCGGCGGTGTCGACGTCGTACCGGGCGACGTCCGCGGCGATGACGAGCACGCGCTCCTGCGGGGCGCGGGCGACGATGCCGAGCGCGAGCTGCACCGCGGCCGTCCCGCCGTAGCAGGCCTGCTTCAGCTCGACGACCCGGACGTTCTTCGGGAGGCCGAGCAGGCCGTGCACGAAGACGCCGGCGGCCTTCGACTGGTCGACGCCCGACTCGGTGGCGAACAGCACCGTGCGGATGCCCTCGACGCCGTGACGGTCGACGACCTCCTTCGCGGCGGCGGCCCCCATCGTGACGATGTCCTCGTCCGGCGCGGGCATGCTGAACGCGTCCTGCCCGATGCCGACGTGGTACTTCGCCGGGTCGACGCCGAGGCGTTCGGCCAGGTGGTCGAGCTCGACCACGTGGTGGCCGGTCGCGATGGCGATGTCGTGGATCCCGACGCTCAGCGGCTGCTGCGTGGTCATGCTGCACCTCCGGCGGGCTTCGACCCGCGGCGTTCCATGGCGACGTGCGCCGCCATGAGCTCCCCGGGGTTGGTCTGTGCGGCGAGCAGGGAGAGCTCGCCGCAGAGCACCGTCGCGGCACACAGGGCAGCGAGGCGTCGGGCGTTCGCACCGGGCTCGCGCTCCTCGCGGCAGCCGAGGCGGACGAGGGCGTCCTCGACCACGGGCAGGTCGCCGCCCTTGCCGTTGCCGACCGTGCCGACGATGAGGTGCGGCAGCGCGGTCGAGAAGTACAGGTCGTCGCCGCGGGCCTCGGCGTAGGTGATGCCCTGCGAACCCTCGACGATGTTCGCGGCGTCCTGCCCGGTGGCCAGGTAGAAGCCGAGGAGCATGTTCGCGTAGTGCGCGTTCGCGGAGCGGAGGGCCCCGGCGATCGTCGAACCGACGAGGTTCTTCGCGACGTTGAGCTCCGCGATCCGCTCGGCGGAGGAGCGCAGTCGCTTCTCGACGACCTCGCCCGGGATCACGATCTCGGCGATGGTGTTCCGGCCGCGACCGCGGATGCCGTTCACGGCGGTGGCCTTCTTGTCGGTGCAGAAGTTGCCGGAGACGCTGACGTACCGCAGGCCCGGCTCCCACCCGAGGATCGCCGGCAGCAGCCGGTCCGCGGCCTGCGTGACCATGTTGTGCCCGGAGGCGTCGCCCGTGGTGAAGGCGAAGCGCAGGAACAGCAGGTCGCCGACGATCTCCGGGTGCACCTCGATGAGCTTGGCGAACCGGCTCTGCCCGGCGACGATCTGCTCGAGCTCGGCCTGGCGCGCGAGGATGCGGCCGGCCGCGATGTGCGCCGCGGCGGCGCTGTCGGCCTTCACGACGACGGAACGGGTCATCCGCTCGTCGACGACGGTCGCGACGATGCCGCCCTCGACCATGCGCGAGACACGGGCACCACGGCCGACGGACGGCCACAGCGGCGACTCGTACGTGGCGAGGGGCACCTCGTGCTCGCCCTCCACGGCGTTGCCGCTGATGCGGATCGGCCCCACCCACTTCGTGGGGATCGGGGTCAGCAGGTCGGTCACTCGACGCTCCCTTCGGGCGCTCGCACCGCGACGCTGAGGTGCCTGATGTCGTGCGCCTCCCAGGCGCGGTGGATCCCGGCGAGGTCGGTCTCCGCCGGGACGAGTGCGATGCCGCAGTCGCCGCCGCCGGCGCCGGACGGCTTCGCCGCCCCGCCGGCCGCCTCGACGACGTCGCAGAGTGTCGCGAGGCGCTCGGTCTCGATCTGCGAGCCGACCGACTCGCCCAGGCGGTGCATGAGCGTGCGGGCGCGACGGAGCGCGTCGAGCGTCATCGCGGCGTCACCGGTCTGGAGGCCCGTGGTCAGGTCGTCGACGCAGGCGCGGCTGTCGTCGAGGAACGCCCGGTAGCCGCCGTTGCGGTGCCGTCGGACGACGTCGACGAGCCTCGTGGTGGACGCGGGCGAGCCGGTCCAGCCGACGAGGAGCTCGAGGTTCTCCGGAGCGGGCAGCCGCTGCACGTCGAAGCCCGTCCAGGCGTCCGCGTCGCCGAGGATGTCCGTCACGGTGCGGGTGTCGAGCTGGGCGGCGAGCCGCTCGCGGTCCGGTGCGCTGTAGCGCAGCCACCCGCCGAAGGTGCTCGCCGCGAGGTCCCCGCCCGACGCCCGCGGGTTCACCCGGATCGTGGCGAGCAGGGCGACCTGGAAGCGCTGCCGCTGGGTCAGCCCGATGCCGTAGAACCGGTCGAGCGCGCCGACCGTGGCGACCGTCACGGCCGCCGAGGACCCGAGGCCGAACTTGCGGCCGCTGGCGTCGTCGAGCTGGCTCTCGATTCGGAGGTCGTGGAACCGGGGAGCGACGCCGCGTTCGGCCCGCAGGCGTTCGACCAGGTCGATCGTCGCCATCACGTAGTCGTAGGGGTGGTGCTCGCGGTCGAGGGCGAGCCCGTCCTCGTCGCGCGTCCAGGTCAGGGGCAGGTGCCCGTACTCCTCGGAGTGCACGCTCCCGGACCCGTGGCCCTCGGTCACCCTCGCCGTGATCGCCCGGTCGAGGGCGATGAGGACGGACGGCTGGCCGGGCTCGACGACGGCGTACTCGCCCGCGACGAACAGCTTGCCGTGGGCACGGAACTCGATCACTCGGTGCGCTCCTCGTGGACGGGTGCGACGCCCGGCGCGGGCGTCCCCGTCCCTTCGGAGCGGACCAGCCGCGCGCCTGGTCCGGTCCCGGACTCGATGACCTCGCCGAGTCCCGCGAGGGCGGCCGCGACGGTGCCGCGGTCCTCCGGCTTCGTGAGCACGACGACGTTCGGACCGGCGTCGGCGGTGGCGTAGGCCTCGGTACCCGCGGCGCGGAGCCCGGCGACGGCGTCGAACACGGCGACGCTGCGCGCGGTGAGGTAGCGGATCGGCGGGAAGGCGCCCTCGATGGTCGCGTGCATCCGGAGGGCGTTGCTCTCGGTGAGCTCGCCGATCCGGGTGAAGTCGCCGGCGGCGCACGCGTCGAGCACGTCGCCGACGGTCTCGGTCGTCGAGGTCACCCACGCCGGGTAGAACGGCGACGTCGCGATGGTGCGGCGCATGGCCTCGCGCGACCCGATCGGCTTCGGGCCGGCGTCGATCGTGACGACGACCATCGCCATCGGCGGCGCCGGCACGGGTTCGGCGTACGAGCCCTGGTCGTCGCCCGCGTGCCAGACGGCCACGCCGCCCGGGATCGACCGCGTCGCCGAGCCGGATCCGCGTCGGGCGAGTCGGGAGAGGTCGCGCGCGGACAGGTCGAGGCCGTAGGCCGCCGAGGCCGCCGTGGCGAGCGCCGCGAAGCCGGAGGCGCTCGACGCGAGTCCGGCACCGGTCGGCACGGTGTTGTCGGACACCACGGTCGCGCGCGCGGACGACCCGGCGAGCTCGCGCACCAGGTCGAGGAACTGCTCGACCCGCACCAGCGCACCGTCGTCGGCGACGCGACCGTTCAAGGTGAACGCGTCACGCGCCTCCCGGCCGTCGGACGAGCCGGCGTCGGACGAGCCGCCGTCGACCGTGACGGTCGTCGTCGTCGGGAACACGTCGAGCCCCATCGAGACGCTCCCGGTCGCGGGGAGCGCGAGTCGCGCATCCGCCTTGCCCCAGTACTTCACGAGGGCGATGTTGGGGTGCGCGACGGCGGTGGCGGTCATCAAGCGCGGGCTCCGATCGTGGTGGTCCAGGTGGCTGCGGCACCCGCGCCGCGGAGTGCGTCCGCGAGTCGGTCCGCGTGCGCGCCGTCGGTGGCGAGCACGAGGACGCATCCCCCGCGTCCACCGCCGGTCAGCTTCGCGCCCAGGGCGTCCGCGGCGCGTGCGGCGCCGACGAGCCGGTCCAGGTCGTCGCTCGACACGTCGAGGGCGGTGAGGAGCTCGTGCGCGGCGTCCATGGTGGCACCGAGCGCCTGGGCGTCGCCGCGTTCCAGCGTCCCCCTGGCCTCGATCGCGAGGGCGCCGATCCGCGCGACGACGGCGTCGCCGGCCGGGTCGGCGTCGTGGCGGTCGCGCACGGCGGCCACCGCCTCGCGGGTGTGGCCGGGGACGCCGGTGTCGGCGACGACGAACGTGAAGGGCGCGCCGAGGTCGACGGGTTCGATGCGGCCGCCCTCGAACCAGACCGGTGCCGCGGCGACGACGCCCCGCGCGTCGAGCCCGGAGGGGCGGCCGTGGGCGACCCGTTCGCACTCCTGGATGAGCTCGTGGTGCGTCTGCGGGTCGAGCGTCGTGCCGAGCGCGTCGGCCACGGCAGCGGTGACGGCGGCGGCGACGGCTGCGCTGGAGCCCATCCCCCGCGCGGTCGGCACCTCGCTGTCGACGCGCACGTGGAAGTGACGGTCGGCGACCCCGAGGTGGCGGAGCGTCGCCGTGACCGCGGTGACGGTGGGCATGACGGCCGCGGGCGCGAGGTCGAGCGGGCCGGTGTGGACGGCGGACTCGAGGACGTGACCGGCGGGACCCGCGGCGGGGTCGACGGGCGTCACGGTCGCGACGACCTCGGCGTCGAGCACCGGCAGGACGAGGGCGGGTGCGCCGTAGACCACGGCGTGCTCACCGATCAGGATCGTCTTGCCGTGGGACGACGCCGTACCGGTGCGGCCGTCTCCGGCTCCCGTGGTCGCTGTGGTGTCGAGGTCGTTGCTGGTCATCGTGGGTCACGTCAGCCTAACCGGCCACGCCATGCGCTCGCTCGACGCCGCCCGTACCCCGGCTGTGCAGCGGCCGGACGCACATGCCGGACGCATCGGGCGGCGCCGCACCTGACAGGACGCCCCGGGAGCACGGCGCAGCATGACGGTCCACCCCGTGAAGGAGCTGCGATGCCGCACGCGCTCGACCCGGACCACCCGCGGTCGGTCCCCCTGGACCTGCTGGCCCGCCAGCTCGGCGCGCCCGCACCCGCCGAGTCCGTGCCGGTCAGGGGCATGGCGGTCGCCACCGGGGACGTCCGGCCCGGCGCGCTGTTCGCCGCACTCCCGGGCCGGAACGCGCACGGCGCGGTGCACACGGCCCGCGCCCGGCAGGCCGGCGCGGCGGCGGTGCTCACCGACCCGGCGGGGGCCGACGCGGCTCGGGCCGCCGGACTCCCGGTGCTCGTGGTGCCCGACCCGCGGGCGGCCCTCGGCGCCGTCGCCCGCACCGTCTACGGCACCGCTCGGCCACCGTCCCCGCTCCTCGGCGTGACGGGCACGAACGGCAAGACCTCGACCGTGCACCTGCTCGACGCCCTCATGCGCGGCCTCGGGTGGCGCACCGCGTCCAGCTCGACCGTGGAGCGGCGCGTCGTCGACGTCGCGGTGCCGAGCGTCCTCACCACACCAGAGGCCCCGGAGCTGCACGCCTTCCTCGCCCGGGCGATCGAGCAGGACGTCCGGGGCATCGCGATCGAGGTCAGCGCACAGGCGCTCACCCGGCACCGGGTCGACGGCGTCGTGGTGGACGTCGCCGGGTTCACGAACCTGTCGCACGACCACCTCGACGACTACGCGGACCTCGACGAGTACCTGGCGGCGAAGGCGCAGCTGTTCACCCCGGAGCGGTCCCGCGCCGGGGTCGTCTCCCTCGACTCGGCGGCGGGACGGCGCATCGCGGACGGCGCCTCGGTGCCGGTCACGACGATCAGCACCGACCCGGACGCCGGCGCGGACTGGACCGTCCGGGTCCTCGAGCAGCGCCCGGACGGCACGCGGTCGACCCTGACGGCACCGGACGGCTCCGTGCTCCCGCTCGACGTCCCCCTGCTCGGCGTGCACATGGCCGCGGACGCCGGACTCGCGGTCGCGATGCTCGCCACGGCGGGGGTGCGGCTCACCGACCTCGCCGCCGTCGTCGACCGCCCGCTGGACGTCGTCGTGCCCGGCCGCATGGCGGATGCGTCGGCGGCCACCGGACCGCGGGTCCTCGTCGACTTCGCGCACACGCCGGACGCCTTCGAGAAGAGCCTCGCGGCCGTCCGCGCCTTCGCCCCGGCGGACGTCGCGATCGTCCTCGGCGCGGACGGCGACCGGGACCCGAGCAAGCGGCGGGCGATGGGCGTCGTCGCGGCGAGCGCCGCCGACGTGGTGGTCGTCGCCGACCACCACCCCCGGTTCGAGGACCCGGCGCCGATCCGCGCGGCGATCCTCGCCGGAGCCCGGTCGGTGCCCAGCGGCGCGCTCGTCGTCGAGGAGCCGGACCCCGCGCGGGCCATCCGACGAGCCCTCGCCGAGGTGGGCGACGACGGGGTCGTGTACTGGGCGGGGCCGGGCCTGACCGACTACCGGGACGTGGCCGGCGAGCACGTGCCGTACTCGTCCTTCCGCGATGCCCAGCGCGCCCTGGCCGAGGCCGGCCACCTCCCCGGGCCGCGGTCCGTCCGTACGCGCACCGGCCGGGGAACGCTCACGCACGCGGGCTGAAGGTACTTCAGGTCGAGTTGTGCACAACCCGGTTGCGTGCAAGGCTGTCGTCGTGCCGGTGACCGACGAGATGGTGTGCTTCTCCCTCTACGCGGCGACCCGTGCGACCACCCAGGCGTACCGGTCGCTCCTCGAGCCCTGGGGGCTCACCTACCCGCAGTACCTCGTGCTCGTGACCCTCTGGGTCGAGGGCGACCAGACCGTGTCCGGACTCGGCGACCACCTGCAGCTCGACTCCGGGACCCTGTCGCCCCTGCTCCGCCGCATGGAGCAGGCCGGCCTCGTCCACCGCGGACGTCGGAGCGCCGACGAGCGCGTCGTCACGGTGACGATCGGCGAGCGCGGCCGCGCCCTGCGCTCCGAGCTCGCGCACGTGCCCGCGCGGATCGGGAGCGGCACCGGGCTGCCCGACGAGCGGTCCGCCGCCGAGCTCATCCGGACGCTGCAGCACCTCACCGAGACCATGCACGCGGCGGCCGCCCGACCGGTCCCCGGCTCCCCCACCAGCTGACTCTCCCCTGCCCCACGAAGGAAGGAACACCATGGAAGCCCTGTACACCGCCGAGGCCCTCTCCACCGGCGCCGGCCGAGACGGCCGCGTCGCCACCAGCGACGGCTCGTTCGACCTCGACCTCGCCGTCCCGAAGGAGATGGGCGGCTCCGGCGACGGCACCAACCCGGAGCAGCTCTTCGCCGCCGGGTACGCCGCCTGCTTCCACTCGGCCCTGCAGGGCGTCGCGCGCAGCCAGAAGGTCACCGTCGAGCACTCCTCGGTCGGCGGCCGGGTGCAGATCGGCCGGAACGGCGAGGGCGGCTACCAGCTCGCCGTGCTGCTCGAGGTGGTCCTCCCCGGGCTCGAGCACGACCAGGCGCAGGCCCTCGCGGACGCGGCGCACCAGGTGTGCCCGTACTCGAACGCCACGCGCGGCAACATCGACGTCACCATCACCGTCTCGGAGGACTAGTCCATGAGCACCACCACCATGCGCGCCGTCGTCCACGACACCTTCGCCGAGCCCGCCGACGTCCTGCACGTCGAGGAGCGCCCGGTCCCCGAGCCCAGTGTCGGCGAGGTCCTCGTCCGCACCGTCCTCTCCCCCATCCACAACCACGACCTCTGGACCGTCCGCGGCACCTACGGCTTCAAGCCCGAGCTGCCCGCGCCGTCCGGCACCGAGGCGCTCGGCGTCGTCGAGGCGCTCGGCGAGGGCGTCACGGACCTGCAGGTCGGTCAGCGCGTCGCCGGCGGGGCCTTCGGCGTCTGGGCGGAGTACTACACGGCGGACGCCGCCGGGCTCGTGCCCGTGCCGGACGCCATGCCGGACGAGTCGGCCGCACAGCTCGTCTCGATGCCGTTCAGCGCGATCAGCCTGCTGCACTCGCTCGACCTGCACGAGGGCGACTGGATGATCCAGAACGCCGCGAACGGTGCCGTCGGCCGGATGGTCGCGCAGCTCGCGGCGGCACGCGGCATCAACGTGGTCGGCCTCGTACGGCGCGCAGCGGGCGTCGAGGAACTCCGCGCGCAGGGCATCGAGCGCATCGTCGCCACCGACACCGAGGGGTGGCAGGACCAGGTCACGGCGATCACCGGGGGCGCCCCGATCGTCGCCGGCGTCGAATCCGTCGGCGGTCAGGCGGCGGCGGACATCGTCGGCACGCTCGCCGAGGACGCCACGCTCGTGGTGTTCGGGGCCATGGCGTCGCCGACGATGCAGATCCCGTCCGGCGCGGTGATCTTCAACCAGGTCACGATCAAGGGCTTCTGGGGCAGCGTAGTCAGCCGCACCATGCCGGCGGAGACGAAGCAGCAGCTGTTCGGCGAGCTCATCCGACGGGTGCTCGACGGCTCGCTGACCCTGCCGGTCGCCGAGACCTTCGCGTTCGAGGACGTCCGCGACGCGGTGCGCGCGAGCGACACCGCCGGCCGGGTCGGCAAGGTGCTCCTGCGCCCGTAGGCGCGTGACGGACGGGAGGCGCGGTGCCGGTCGGCACCGCGCCTCCCGTCCGTCGTCCACCCCGGTCCGTGCCGTCATCCGCCGAAGGCGGAGACCTCCTCCGGAGCGGGCTCGTCCATGGCGCGGCGGAGCGCCGCCATGCCGGCGACGACCGTCGGCCGGTCCGACTCCGGCACCCGGGTCACCAGCTCGGCGAGCTCCCGGCGACGCCGCTCGGTCACCTCGTCGACGAGCGCCCGGCCGCGTTCGGTCGCGGCGACGAGCACTTCGCGGCGGCTGTCGGTGCCGGTACGACGCTCGACCCAGCCGCCCGCGACGAGACGGTCCACGTTCCGGGTGAGCGTCGAGGGCCCCACCGCGATCCGCTCGGCGAGGTCTCCGGAACGGGTCGGTCCCAGCGCCGTCACCAGGACGATGAGCCGGAACTGCGGGACCGTGACCCGCTCCAGCGCCGGCGCCAACGAACGGGCCACGACCCCGAGCAACCCCCGCGACGCCGCGAGCACCTCGTCGACCCCCTCGTCCTCCGGGGTGCTCACATGGCCTCCTTGATCCCGCGGCGCACGAGCCACACGTTCACCGGGTACGCACACACGAACCCGGCCAGCATCGCCAGCTGCATCGCCACCCAGAACTCCGGCGAGGTGACGCTCGCCCGCCCGCCGAACAGGGCCGGGAACACCGCGAACTGCCACACCGCCATCAGCCCGTACATCCCGACCTGCCACGCCACGATCGACAGCGTGTCCGCCTTGAGCGCCGCCACGAGCCCGGCACGGACCCCGAGCCGGCGCATCGGGGCGATGGCCGCGTACTGGAAGGCGATGCCGAACAGGAACGCGATGACGAAGTCGACGGTCCACGCGGCGAACATCCGGTCCTGGTAGAGCGTGCCGAGGCCGACCGCCGCACCGAGGGCCGGGAACGCGGCGAGGCCGAACTCGCCGATGAGGTCCCCGAGCGCGCACCCCGCCCCGCAGTGGCTCGTGTCGATCGCCGTGCCGGCCCACCTGCCGTGACCGGGAGCGGTGGCACGACCGCGACGCAGGTAGAACACGAGCCACACCACGCTGCCGAACAGCATGGTGAGCGGCCACACGAACGCCATGACCCGCATCGCCGGCGGGTGTCGGACCACGTCGACCGCGACGACCACCGCGCACAGGACCGCCACGGCGAGCAGTACGGCGCAGAGGACCGTGAGGGGGCCGGGGAAGACCGCGGCCTGCTGGAGGGCGGAGTGCACGATGGTCCTTCCCGACGGTTGTACGACGCCAACCGAGGATTCTAGGGAGGCGCCGCCCGGGGCACGCTCAGGTGCGTGCTTCGTCCTCGGGCACCGCGACGACGTCCCCGGTGGCGACGTCCGCCCCGACCGCCTCCAGGGTGCGACCGCGGCTCTCCGGGACGAACCGCCGGATGAACAGCAGCGCGACGATGCCGAGGACGCCGAAGCCGAAGAACGTGCCGGTGATGCCCGTCGCCGCGACGATCGTCGGGAAGGTCAGGCCGAGGAGGGCGTTGGCGGTCCACAGGCAGAACACCGCGATGCCCATGCCGAGCGAGCGGATCCGGGTGGGGAAGATCTCTGACAGCACCACCCACGTCGCGATGTTGAGGAAGGTCTGCATCGAGCCGACGAAGGCGACGACCAGGAACAGGATCACCCACGGCCGGGCGGGGTTGCCGTCGACCAGTGTCATCGACGCGATGCCGATGAGGAAGTGACAGACGGTCGTGAGCGAGAAGCCGAGCACGAGGGTGGTCCTGCGGTCGATCCGCTCCATGTTCCGGATGGCGACGAGGCCGCCGATCACGGCGATCACGCCGGGCGCGATGTTCGCGACGAGCGCCGCGCTCTGCTCGAAGCCGGAGTCGACGAGGACGATCTGGCCGTAGTACATGATCGAGTTGATGCCCGTCAGCTGCTGCGCGACGCCGATGCCCGCGCCGATGAGCACGATCCGGATCAGCCACCTGTTGCCGAGCAGGACCCGCCACCCGCTCTGCTGTCGGGCGGTCGCATCGTCCTCGGTCGTCCGCTCGATGTCCTCGAGTTCGGCGCGGGCGCGTTCGTCCGAGCGGACCTGCCGCAGGACCGACAGCGCCTCGTCGTGCCGCCCCTTCGACGCGAGCCAGCGCGGCGACTCCGGCACCCGCAGCATGCCGACGAACAGTGCGATCGCGGGCAGGGCGCAGACCGCGAGCATGATCCGCCAGACGCCGTCCTCCCCGCCCCAGAGGCCGCCGATGACGGCGTTGACGACGTACGCCGCGAGCTGGCCGATCACGATCATCAGCTCGTTGCGACCGGACAGCGAACCGCGGATCTCGTGGGGCGCGAGCTCGGCGAGGAACACCGGGACGACCGTAGAGGCACCGCCGACCGCGAGGCCGAGCAGCACGCGTCCGACCACCATCACGCCGAAGGTCGGCGCGAGGACGCAGGTGAGCGTGCCGACGAAGAAGACGACCGCGAGCAGGATGATCGTCCGCCGGCGCCCCCACCCGTCCGAGAGCCGCCCGCCGGTCACCGCCCCGACGGCCGCACCGAAGAGCAGCGAACTCGTCACGACCCCCTGCGTCAACGGGGTGAGCCCGAGCTCGTCCGCCATCGGGCGCAGCGCGCCGTTGATGACGCCGGTGTCGTAGCCGAAGAGGAGCCCGCCGAACGTGGCGACGAGCGCGAGGACGCCCAGTCGGCGGCGGTGCGGCCCGACCCCGACCGGTGGCAGCGTGACGGCCCCGGTCGACGGTCCGGCGGCGACCGTGCGGTGGCCCGTCCGTCCGGGCTCAGGCATCGTCGCCGGGCGCGGAGAGGACGTCCCCGAGCGACACCATGTCCGCGCCGTGGTCCGTGTACCGACGGACCGTCCGCCGGGCAGCAGCGCTCGCGGCGCCGGCCAGCCTGGGGTTGCGGCGAGCGGCGTCCGCGACCCGGCCCGCGTGCCCGGCCGTCGAGAGCAGCACGTTCGCCAGGGCACGTGCGTCCCCGCGCTCCGGCACCCCGGCGACGCTCCACGCGGTGCGGAGCTGCTCGTCCGGGCTCACCCCGCGCCTGGTGCCCATCCGGTGCCAGTCCGACAGGGACCCCTCGGTGCGGGCGGCGGCGCGGTCGGCCTCCCCGGTCCGACGTCGGTCGGCGTCGCGGGCTCCGTCCTGCGGGCCGGCCGCGGAGCCGCGCACGGCCTCGGCACGCTCGCGGGCAGCCGAGTCGTCACCGCCCGACTCCGCGATGCGGGCGGCGTGGGCGGCGGCAGCGGCGGCGAGGATCTCGGATCGGTCCATGCCCTCGACGGTAGCCCCTCCGGCCGACACGACCGACCGGCGGCGTGCATCCGGGGACACATCCCGCCGGACCGCCCTCGTGGGGGAACGACCGCGCCGCTACCATCACCGTGAGGGGGGATCATGAACCGGATCGCGACCGTGGGCGTCGTCGTGCTGGCGGCGGCCACGCTCTCCGGCTGTTCGTTGCTGCGCGGGTCGGACGGGGCGCTGCCCGCTCCGTCCAGCCCGCCGGCGACGAGCCGGACGCCGACGCCGAGCGCCACGGCGACCCCGGGCGGCGAGTCGGACGCGGCACTGCTCGAGGCGTCCGCCTCACCCCGCACGCCGACGCCCGCCCCGACCGAAGCGGCGGCGCCGGCGCCGGCCCTCACGCCCATCCCCGCCGGCACCGTGCTCGCGCAGGGCGACGTGGCCTCGCCGAAGGGCAGCATCCACTTCCACTTCCGGATCGTGGCGGACGGCGACGACTCCTTCACCGCGCAGTACTCCGGGGTGACGTCGACGCTGCCCGTCCCGATCGGTGTCGGGCTGTTCGACCTGCCCCGGGAGGTCGGCGACGGTCTGACCTACCACGGCGTCGGCGACCGGAACCTCGGCGGCCCGACCTCCGCGCCCGGCTCGGCGGCGGTCCCGCTCGACGGCTCCGGCGTCGACCCGTCGCACCTCGCCACCCTCGTGACGTACTCGGCGGCGGCTCCCGGCCAGGACGTCCCGGTCGAGATCGCCGCCGACAAGGTGCTCGCCGTCACGACGGTCCGCTGGTCGGTCCCGGCACGGACGACGAACGTCCACCCGGTCGACGGCGGCGCCCGACCGAACGCCACCGGACCGGTCACCGCGCGGACGACCGCGGGCGCACCGAGGTCGTACACGGTGGCGCCGGACGACCTGATCGGCGACGTCGCCGCACGCTTCGGCATCAGCGTCCGCGCCCTGGTCTGGCTCAACGAGGGCGTGCAGGTGTTCGGCGGGGACCAGCACCTCTACGAGGGCACCACGCTCAACCTCGACCCGCTCGGTCGCTGACCGGCGCTCGCCGGTCAGCACCGCGAAAGCGACAGATCGCCCCAGGAGTTCCGCGGGTGGATTCAAGTGGTCGGTGCAACACGGCTTGTCAGTGATGCCGAGAGTAGCTCGTCGAGGGCTTCTCTCGGTGTCATCGCGTCGATGCGTTTGCGTGGCCGGTT
>Ga0265798_10007802_pt1 | contig 13775 bp, 7 predicted proteins | sample P3T30metagenome_FD_192430 | JGI IMG/M metagenome (GOLD analysis project Ga0265798, IMG submission 192430) | Plant litter microbial communities from East Loma Ridge, Irvine, California - P3 T30 | ecosystem: Environmental > Terrestrial > Plant litter > Unclassified | place: USA: California...
AAACTGATTACAAAGCGTGGACGGTCGCTGACCTCGCAGATGAATTGGAAAAAGCAGCTCATTTATTGAGCAGTACTCAGAATGCGGAAGTCCGCTTCTATTCAAGAAACAACTTCGGAGCCCTTGCAAAACTAAGGGAGCATAGTACAACTCAGCATGATGAAACTACCTATCAAGCGAGTTTAAGCAAGGAGAACCAAGAAACAGATGCCGCTTTATCGGTACGAATTGCTGTACTGTCTTCCAGTCTTTCAACCTATGAGTTTTTGCGCCGAACGAAGTTTGAGACCAGCGGAGAGATGGATCGCATGGAGGCGCTATTACGCGGGCGCTTGCGTAATATCGTAAGCAATCCAGAGTCTGCTTTCGATGCGCTCTGGACGCGCCTTGATCAACTCGGAGCACGTATAGGTGGCAATTGCGCATCCACTGCCACTCAGCATCGATTAACCAAAGCCGACTTAATCGCCACGCTTCATAAGGCCGGGGCTATATTGGTTCCGGCTATGAGCCTTGCTGAGATACGTCTATCGTTTTCCAATACGTCAGCAATTGGAAGATCATGGCGGCGAGATATCGCGGGGCAACGTATTGCCAATCCAACTTTGAACGAATTGCTCGAAGCAATTGATGCCAAAAGACGGGCCATATTGCTCACGGGTCTTCCGGGATCAGGAAAGACCTGCGTGATGCTAGCGTTGCAAGAGGCATTGGAGGAGCGTGCGAAAATCCGCTCAGACATCGTGCCACTCTTCATTCAATCGCGTGAATATGCAGATTTGGCTACCTCGGAAGATCGTCAGGCCCAGGGTCTGTCTGGGGAATGGGTAGAGAAAGCTGCTCGTATGGCTGAGAGCTCGCATGTGATTGTGGTTATTGACTCCCTGGACGTGCTATCTATCGCCCGCGATCATCGTGTTCTGACATACTTTATTGCTCAAATAGATCGCTTGCTATTGATTCCTAATGTTACGATCGTCACTGCTTGCCGCGATTTTGATAGACATTACGATCGTCGAATTGCGGGAAGGCAATGGGATTGCGAGCTCCAGTGCAAGCAATTAGATTGGGCAACTGAGATTGCGCCGCTACTTGAGCAATTAGGAATTGCAACATCCCCTCTAGACGCAGTTACTAAGGAGCTGATAAGGAATCCTCGTGAACTAGCATTATTTGCTGAGTTAGCTCGACAAGGAGGCAGCTTCAACGTAGTGACGAGCCAGGCTTTGGCGCAGCGCTATCTCGATACCATTGTGCGGTCCAATGATGAGCTGGGTGACGCGGCTATACAAGCGATTGAAGCCATTGCCGCAGAAATGCTGAAACAGCGAAGTTTAGTGGTGCCTAATCAGCGATTTGCTGCCTCACAAGACATTCAGCGGAAGTTGTGCAGTCTGAACGTTCTGCAAGAAACTCAAGAAGGAAAATTGACGTTTGGACACCAAACATTGCTGGATGTGCTAGTAATCAGTGGAGCCGTTCGTAGCGGCGCATCGTTGAATGGCTTTATACAGGGCCTGCCACCCGTGCCATTTGTACGACCTAGCATCCGCAGTTTTGTCGCCCAATTGGCGCTAGGGGAGCGCCGCGAATTTAGGAAGCAAATCAGAACAGTATTGACTGGCAATGCAGCCTTTCACATCAGGCGCTTGGTGGCGGAATCATTTTCTGAGCAGATCCCGAAGGACGAGGACTGGCCACTGATGCGCGATCTACGTGAAAAACACTCTGATGTCTTTCAGGTGATTTATGCCACGGCGAGGGACATTGAGTGGCATCTATTTTGGCTAAGGAATCTAGTTCCATTTTTGAAATCTATGCGGGACGCAGAGGGATTGACGCGGCATGTTCATCGCATCGCGCAGTGGAGCAATGAGGATAGCGCTGGCGTTTTGTCGTTTTGGATGGAAGCGCTCTCGCTAAACTATCTTGATAGAAATGGCATTGCAGACCAGCTAGGAATTCATCTAACCGAAATTAAGCCTGAGAATATAGCGGTTGTCGCGCCATTACTTGAAATGTTGCTCGATATGCCGCGATCTGAGCATAGTTTTCTGGGGCGAGCCATTGCTCGCTGCATAGAGAAGGGCATAGTGAAAGACGATTTGCTCTGGCGTTATATTGTAAGCGACATCTGCGATCAGGATTTGCTGGAATATAGGTTTGATAATAAACTGCATTGTGATTCTCATGAGTTTGGTGATCAGCATGGGAATTTCCTGCGTCAGCGAATGGAGCAGTCCACTGCATTATTGGACCTTGCTTTGGACTCTATCGAGCGGTGGAGCAGTCTGCGTGCATCGCGATATGGCGAAACCCGCTCAGGATACCGACACGGATTTTTAAACGAATCCTCATACGAGGATACACATAGTCAGAGAGGTATAAGTCACGTAGGCAGTATGAACATTTTGCTTGGCGCGCTTGAGGCCGGTATTCTTCACCAAGCAAAAGCGAACTCCGACTGGTGGGAATGCAACCGCGAACGTCTTTGCTTTAATCATGAAGGCGCGTTGCTCTACTTTGCAGTTCTCGGCTGCACGGCATCGCCCGAAACTAACATCGACTTGGTCGGTCGTATGCTATGTGATTCGAAGATGCTTGAGTTTGAACTTGCTTATGAGTTGGGGGCATTGTTGCAGGTGGCATTCATGCTACTCAGCACTTCAGTGCAAGATGCTGTGATGGTGAATATTTTGAAGGTATGGGTTGATGAGGAGGTCGATGAGCGCAACCATTTCTGGGTATTGAAGAAGCGTGCCGAATTGATTGTTACGATTCCTCGCTTTTTACGCTCACCTGAGGTGCAAGTAGTGGTGGATGCCTATGAGGAGAGGGCTGGGGTATTGATTCGTCAACCGGATATCTATTCGCGAGGCGGAACGGTTAGCGCGCCGTTTTCATTTGAAGTTTTCCTTAATGTCACCAATAACGGGGTACTACGCTTACTTGAGCACTACACCGGCCATTTTCACCACGGAATTGATGCTGATTTTCTAATTGGAGGGGAGCGAGAGGTCGGCTGGCAACTACGGGAGGCATGTTCTCGCCATCCCACACGCTTCTTGGATTTGCTGCGCGCCTGCTGGGCGAATATCTCTGAAGGGTTTCGCGATGACATTATGGATGGGGTGGCGACGTACTTGGCATATCGTTATGGAAATTTGCAAGTTAACGGCCAGTGGGAACCTGTCGAAGAACCTGATGCTCCTCTCCTAGCAAAAGAAATTTTTGATGAGCTGGAGCGACATCAGACGCACTGGAGGTATCGACGCTCTGCCTCGAAAGTGCTAGAAGCTTGCGCTAATGTCATAAAAGAATTACATGAGGCTGAGCGACTCATATCCGCGGCTATAGCTTTTGAGGAATTTCATGAGGAAGATCCAATCAGTGGGGATAACGTAAGCCTTATTGATTTGGGCATCAATATGGTAAAAGGGAATATTGTTGACGCTTTAATGATCTTGGCTAATAAACTTCTAGAGCAAGGCAGTGAGCTTCCTGAATTACTAACCCACGGGTTACGACGCTTTGCTCGTGATGAACACCCAGCAGTTCGAGCTCTGATCCTGCGCCGCCTTCCCTATTTGCAAAGCAAATCATTCGATTTGGGCTGGAATTTATTCGATCTTGCCATGCAAGATGCGGTTGGACTCTGGCAAACTGCAGAACCGTGTCTTTATTATGCTTATCGTAATCATTTTGAAATAGTAGGGCCTTTACTGTTGCGCCTTCGCCACGCGGGAAGTGGTAAAGATTTAGAAACTTGGGGGCGTATTTCTGCTTTGGCGGCCATGACTCAGCATATTAACCATGCTGAGCTCCTCAGAGACTTAAAGACACTAGATAGTAATGAGGCTTGGCTAGGAGCAGCTACCGTTTGGACAAATTCTGAGAACATTCGACTGCATCGCGAACAGTGCCTTGCAGGCATTGACTTCGGATTAAATAATGGTGGTACTCATGCTAGGGTTGTGGCGGAGCAATTGGATGAGATTTTTCGGGACACGTCGGATGTGATTGCCATTCCAACAGAACTTATACGCTGCTGCTTTGGTGTATTTAGGGCGAACAACGAAAACAAACATCATCGTCTCTTTGGATTTCACGAGTGGTTAAACGCGATATCTCAAATTGATCCAGAGCAATCATTGGCTACAATGGAAATCTATCTGGCCTATGTCAGCCATAGCAAGCCTCATCTATACGATCATGACAATAGCCTTACACAGCTTATGACCCGCCTCTTTGCGGAAGCTGAGGAGCGAGAAGAGTCTGACGGCGGAGCTATGTTGCAGCGGGTTGTAGTAGTACAAGACGCGTTACTTTCCTTGGGACTAAATGGGGTCGTCGATTGGTTGAAAGCCGCCGAACGACCCTGATCAACCCGGCAAATATGCGTGATAGCTACCTAGGATCATAATAAGTGCCTACAGCTCATGGCTGCCGGTTTCAATTTCCGCTCTTTATCCCCCGGGTAACAATGTGCACCTATCATAAGGCTGGGGAGAAAAGCATCGGGACTAGAAGTCGACCAGAACCAAAAAGCCCACGAACGGAAATTCATGGGCTTTCTTGATAATTCTAGGCAGGCCGTGAGGGATGCGAACCTGGGGCCAATGGATTAAAAGTCGGAGGCTCTCTTATGTAACTCGGCGAGTATACGGACGCTTAATCTGTCAGAGGATAGCATGTCCTCCAATTTAATTCGCCAGCAAATGATGGTATTTTCAGAATTGGTTCGTAAAGCTGTCCGGCGATTAAGGTGGCTGAGACGTGCTTACAAATCTGTGTTTAGAATCGGCAGACAGTAAGTGTTAAGACAACCCAGCGCCAGCTATCAAAGGCAGACTTTAGGTTATCTACGCTACCATAGCGCAGTGAATATATCGGTGCGTTGCGCTGTTGCCGAGTTATTTTTCCGCTGAAGTGGCCTTCTAGCGGCTTATGTAGAAGCTTTTGGAAAACCGTCAGCAGTTACATCGCCGTCCTTTTTGATTACATCAAGGTAGTCAGCCCAACGCTGCATCATTAACCTCCGGGCCGGCAGATGCGCCGTCCTGTTGTACGCGCGTCCATTGGGATCTTTGACAGCGTGAGCAAGCTGGTGCTCAATTAAATCAACCCGCTCTCCCAGCACCTCATCCATGATCGTGCGCGCCATCGCGCGGAAGCCGTGGCCGGTCATCACGTCCTTGCCATAGCCCATACCACGTAAGGCCGCGTTGACCGTGTTCTCGCTCATGCAGCGTGTATTGGTGCGAACACTGGGGAATACGAACTTGCCATGGCCTGTCATCGCGTGGAGTTCGCGTAGCAGCGCGACGGCTTGCGTTGCCAGCGGCACGATGTGATCTTGCCCCATCTTCATCTTGGTACTAGGGATGCGCCATTCAGCCGCATCGAGGTGGATCTCAAACCACTCGGCGGTGCGCAACTCTCCAGGGCGAACAAATACCAGCGGCGCAAGTTTGAGCGCGAAAGTGGCGTAGGCATGCCCATTGTAGGCATCGATGGCGCGAAGCAGTTTGGCAGCTTGCGCCGGCTCGGTGATCGCAGGGTAATGGGCTTCCGGGACCGCTGACAGGGCGCCGCGCAGGTCCACGGTGACGTCACGGTCGGCAAGTCCGCTGGCGACAGCAAATCGGAATACCTGCCCGCATAGCTGCTTGATCTTGTGCGCCGATTCGATCGCCCCTCGCGCCTCGATCCGTCGAAGCGCGGAAAGCACGTCCTTGGGTTTGATAGTGGAGATGGGTAGGGAGCCGATGACCGGGAAGATGTTCCCTTCGAGCCAAGCGGTATTCTTCTCCTGCGTGCTGACAGCGCGGCTTGCCCTAGTCTTGGTGAGCCATGCAAGGGCGACCGCTTCAAAGGTATGCTGCGAAGCCGTTGCATAGGCCTCCTTTTCTTCGCGCTTGGCCCGGCCTGGGTCAATCCCTTGGTCCAGCAGCCTGCGCGCCGCCAGGCGCCTAGTGCGCGCTTCGGCTAGGGACACGACGGGATACTTACCAAAGGTCAGTCGGTTTTTCCTGCCGTTCGGCTGCCGGTAGGCCATGCGCCAGAATTTTGTCCCGTTTGGCATGACTTCAAGGTACATGCCTTCGCCGTCACCCAAGGTGTAGGTCTTCTCCTTTGACTTGGCGTTGCGGATAGCGGTGTCTGTCAGGGGTGTGCAGATCTTGGGCATTTTGGATCCATGACGTGAGGCGTTTTTTCTCCATAGCGAAAATATGGATCCAAAAACGCGGGCTGGTGATGGACGAGCTCAAACGTCGGCGCACAAAAAAACCGCGCCCCCATAGGGAGAAACGCGGTTTCATGGACTTCGCTGGACTACTAAGGATGAGTCGTTGGTGCCTCCGGCCGGAATCGAACCGGCACGCCTTTCGGCGCTTGATTTTGAGTCAAGTGCGTCTACCAATTCCGCCACAGAGGCTGCAAGCGCAGGCGCGCATCTTAGCACACGCCGTGCCAAACTGACCAGTGTTCGCACGTTTGCCGGCTTGCCCTTGTGGCATTGCCATGGTTCGAGCGTATGATTTGCCCTGTTTGAGCCAACAAGCTGCCGGGAGACGGCAGCGCGGTCGATGAAGAACAATAAAATACGCGAAATCATCCTCGGCAAAGCGCTCGATCCGATGAAGAGCGAAACGCGCCACTCGATGGCGCTGGTCGCTTTCCTGGCCTGGGTCGGGCTGGGGGCGGACGGGCTGTCCTCGTCCGCCTACGGTCCCGAGGAAACCTTCCGCGCACTCGGCGGCCATACCCACCTAGGCCTGTACATGGCGGTGGCCACCGCGGTCACCGTTTTCATCATCGCGCTGGCCTACAACCAGGTGATCGAGCTGTTCCCGACCGGGGGCGGCGGCTACCGCGTCGCCAGCAAGCTGGTCGGGCCCTACCTGGGCCTGGTGTCGGGCTGCGCGCTGATCCTCGACTACGTGTTGACCATCGCGATCTCGATCGCGTCCGGCGTCGATGCGCTGGCGTCCTTCCTGCCGCTGGGGTTCCAGGACTACAAGCTCTGGGCCGAAGCCTTCTTCATTGCGCTGCTGATCGTGATGAACCTGCGTGGCCTGAAGGAAGCGATCCAGATCCTGCTGCCGATCTTCCTCGGCTTCGTCGCCACCCATTTGGTATTGATCGTGTACGGCATCGTGGCCCATGCTTCCAACTTGCCGCAGCTGGTGCCGGATACCGTCCTTGAAACCCGGGCGCTGGCCGGCGGCATCGGCTGGACCGGGGTCGCCGGCATGCTGCTGCTGGCGTATTCGCAGGGCGGCGGCACCTATACCGGCCTGGAGGCGGTCTCGAACAACGTCAACCTGCTGGCCGAGCCGCGCGTGCGCACCGGCAAGATGACGATGTTCTACATGGCGCTGTCGCTGGCGGTGACGGCCGGCGGCATCATCCTGCTGTACCTGTTGTGGAATGCGCGGCCGGTGCACGGCGAAACCCTGAACGCGACCACCTTCCGCCACATCATCGCCAGCATGGGATTCGGCAGCGAAGTGCTCGAGCGCGTGCTGCTGGCCGTGGTGCTGGCCTTCGAGGCGGGGCTGCTGTTCGTGGCGGCCAACACCGGCTTCCTGGGCGGGCCCTCGGTGTTGTCGAACATGGCGGCCGACTCCTGGGTGCCGCACCAGTTCCGCTACCTGTCGACGCGGCTGGTGACCCAGAACGGCATCCTGGTGATGGGCGTGGCCGCGCTGGCGATCCTGTTCTGGACCGGCGGGCGCGTCACGCTGCTGGTGGTGCTGTATTCGATCTCGGTGTTCCTGACCTTCGCGATCTCGCTGTTCGGGCTGTGCCTGTACTGGTGGCGCCAGCGCCGGCAGGCGCAGCAGGTGCGCTGGGTGCGGCGCTTCCTGTTGTCCCTGACGGGCTTCGTGATCTGCGCCGGCATCCTGGCCGTGCTGCTGGTCGAGCGCTTTGCGCAGGGCGGCTGGGCCACCGTTCTGATCATTGCCGCGATTGCCGGCCTGTGCCTGTTCATCCGCAACCATTATCGCGCGACCAAGCTGGCCATCCGTTCGGTCGACCGGGTGTTCGCGAATCAGCCTTTCGGTCCCGTGGCCGGCGCGACCGAGCCGGATCCGCAGGCGCAGACCGCGGTCTTCATCGTCGGCAATTCACGCGGCGGCGGCCTGCATGCGCTGCTATGGGTGCAGCGCATGTTCCCCGGGCACTTCGGGAATTTCCTGTTCGTGAACGCGCGCACCGTCGATGCCCATGCCTACGGCGGCGAGGGCGCGCTCGAGAAGATGCGCAGCGACGCGGCCCGGACGCTGGAGTATTTCGTGGATTTTTGCCAGAGCCACGGGATGGCGTCGGCGTCGTACATCGGGTTCGGGACCGATGCGGTGGAAGAGATCACGCGCATGTGCGAGCAGATCAGCCAGGCGTATCCGAATTCGATCTTCTTTACCAGCAAGCTGATCTTTGCGTCGGACAACTGGTTCACGCGCCTGCTGCACAACCAGGCGGCGCTGGCCTTGCAGCGCCGCCTGCATTTCGAAGGGCTGCAGATGGTGATCCTGCCGATGAAAGTCTGAATCAGCAGGCCATCTGGCGCCGCAACGCCCGCAGTGCCGCGACCGGGCCGGTGACTTCGAGCGCGTGCGGGCGCACCGCCACGACGATTTCCTTGTTCTGCCACTGCGGCCAGCGTGCCGCGCGGGCACGGTAGCGCACGTTGTCGGGCGTGCGTTCGGCCTGGACGTAGCCGAGCTTGCCGAGCGTGTCGTCCAGCGTGCCGACCAGGTGGCGGGCGTCGAAGCGGGTCGCGACTTCCAGGCGGCCGGGCAGCGCCTGCATCGTCGGCAGCAGGCCGCCGAGCAGCACCGGCAGCACGATGTAGGCCAGCGGCGCGGTCGGGTCCAGCAGGTGGAAGACGAACATCAGCGCCGGCAGTCCGAGGGCCAGCGTCAAGCCCAGCGTTGCCACGCTGCGGCGCGACAGCAGGGGGGGCAGGTGGCGCGCCTGGTCCCGGGCGCGTTCGATTTCGGAAAACGTCACGCTTTTCATGGTCGGCTCCTTTGCTGGACGGCGCTCACACGCGCCGCAATCACCATTTTGGCCATCCGGCCTCAGGAAGAATTGATCTTTCTCAAACGGGACTTTTCTGCTAATAAAATGCTTTTAGGTAAGATCAGGCGAAAAAACGGCTGGGATTTGCGCGCGGTTGAACCGGTGGACACGGGGACGAACTTACGGCGGGCAGAAGGGTCGCACCACTACCAGTCCCGGATAGCGGTTTCCGGCAACCCCTCTCAACGGAACCATCATGAAACTGACTTCTCTCCTGCTGACCTCCCTGGTCGCAGGCGCGGCGTTCCTGGCCCAGGGCGCGTTCGCCCAGGCGATCGACCGCACTGCCGCGGTGAGCGCGATCGACGATGGCCGGGGCGGTTTCAACGCCCGTTTCGGCGACACGTTCACGGCCGCGTCCGCGGGCCGCAGCTTCACGGACATCTTCACCTTCGACCTCGGCGCGCCGCTCGACGCGGCGGCGTCCGTCACCTCGTCCTACCTGAACGTCCCGTTGACCAAGGACCTCCTGATCACCGGCCTCAGCCTGTATCGCTACGACCCGGCCACGATGGCGGTATTGGGCACGGTCGTCACCGGCATCAACGAAAGCGGCTTCGGACCGAACCCGACCGATTCGTGGTCGCTGGACGGTTACGGCCTGGCGGCGGGCAACTACGCGCTCAGGGTCGACGGGCGCGTGCTGGGCGCGGGCGGCGGGGCCTTCGGCGGGGACCTGGCGGTGTCGCCGGTGCCCGAGCCGGAGGCATGGGGCCTGCTGCTGGGCGGGCTGGGTATGCTGGGGGTGCTGGCGCGGCGGCAGCGCCGCCCCTGAAACAAGAAAGCCACCCGGGCGGGTGGCTTTCGATGGATGCCGGCTCAGTGTCCGTATCGGCTCAGCGCGTGCGCCGGTACAGGCGGAAGCGTTCGACGCGGTCCGACGGACGGCGGCCTTCCCACATCAGGGTCCAGTCGCGCGGACGGAAATCCTGCACCACGTCCAGGCCGCCGCGGATCCCTTCGCCATGCTGGATCACGCGCCGCTCGGCCAGGGCCTGCTCCACCGGACCGGGGCGGCCGGTGCTGTCCTGCACCAGCAGGAAGCTGCACTGGCCGCGCTCGACGCTGGCGAAGGGCAGGTGGCCGAAGTAGGCGAACGAGGCGCGCTGGGCCGGGCCGACGTTGGTGTCGATGCAATCGGCGCCGGCGGGCAGGCGCGCCGCGATCTGCTGGGCCACGCCGGCGTAGCTCCTGGCGTAGTTCAGGTCCGGCAGGAACAGGGTCATCAGCAGCACCCACAGCAGGATCAGGCCGCCGGACGACAGCACCACCGCGCGCCACAGCACCGAAGGCTGGCGCGACAGGCGCCAGTGCACCAGGAAGATCCAGCCGACGGTGGCCGCCGCCGCCACGACAAAGGCGACGATGCCGACTTCCGGCCGGAAGCCGGGCACCAGCTTGAGCGCGTTCCTGGCCATCCAGGCCGGCCAGCCGCTCAGCTTGGCAATCCAGAACATCCACAGGAAGGCGCCCAGCAGGGTCAGCACCATCACCGAGAACCAGTCGATCGCATTGATGGTGCCGCGCTTCATGGTCGGCAGGCCGAAGGCCGCCATCAGCGCCAGCGGCGGCAGCAGCTTGAGCAGGTCGCCGCTTTCCGAAATCGGGTCGCACAGCAGCAGCAGCACCAGCGCGCCGACGAAGCAGGTCGGCAGGATGATGTGCATCAGGCCGTGCTGGCGGCGCCAGGCCCAGGCGGCCCAGGCGGCGAAGGGCCAGGCCGGCCAGCAGTACCAGATGCCGACGCGCACGAAGGCCTTCAGCGATTGCCAGCCCGGGATGCTGAGCTGGTTGGCGTTCCAGCCCAGCCAGTCGCCGACCGGCGACAGGCCGTAGGGCCTGGCCAGCGCCGCCGGCACGATCCAGACCAGGGCGATCAGCACGGCGAGCAGGGCGGCCTGGCCGAGGTGGCGCAGGGTCTGGGCCGAGGGCAGCTTCAGGAAACGGGTGCACAGGAACAAGGCCGCCAGCAACACCAGCGGCGGCGCGAAGCCGCGCGTCAGGGTCAGGAGGGCGAGGGCGGTGCCGACCAGCAGCGCGTTGCGCCGGTTGGCGTCTTCGATGTAGCGCACCGAGCGGTACAGGAACCAGGCCACCAGCGAACCCTGCAGGGTGACGGCGAGCGTCTCGTGGCTGTGCAGCAGCAGGCCCAGGCAGCCGATGTAGATCAGGACCGCGGTATCGGCCAGGGTGCGGCCATAGTCGTCCGGTTCGGGCTGGCCGCCGAAGGCCAGGCGCAGCGGCTGGGCTTCCGAGCGCCTTCCCAGGCGGAAAGCCGTATGCCACAGCGACACGGTGCCGAGCACGAAGATGGCGATGGTCGACAGGCGCGCGCCCAGCACGTCGCCGACCAGCCAGCCGAACAGCTTGATGAAGAGGGCGCCCAGCCAGAACGCCAGCGGCCCTTCCTCGGGTGCCGGCAGGCCGGCGATGTTGGGCAGCAGCCAATCCTGGATGCCGCCATGGGCCATGGTCCACATGATGCCGAAGCTGCCGGCATCGTCCTTCCACGGATCGCGCCCGATCAGGCCTGGCAGGATGTACAACAGGCCGAGTGCGTACAAGGCCCATCTTGGCAGCGCGAGGGTGGCGGCGGCGGGGAGGCGGACTGGTTTCATCGATAATGTTGCATAAGACGATAATGAATGCCGGCTAGTATAACGGGAATGCGCCGGCAAAAAAAAAGGAAGCCTCGAAGGCTTCCCCGTGGGAAGCTTTCGAGGCTTCCCAACTATGTATTACGCGTGCCGGAGGCTTAGCCGTTGGCGACGGAGGTCTTCGAACCGACCGAACCGAACTTCTGGCGGAATTTCTCGACGCGGCCAGCGGTGTCGACGATCTTGTGCTTGCCGGTGAAGAAGGGGTGCGATTCAGCGGAGACTTCGATCTTGACCAGCGGGTATTGCTTGCCTTCGAAATCGATGGTTTCGCGGGTGTTGATGGTCGAGCGGGTGATGAATTTGAAATCGCAGGACAGATCGTGGAACACGACGTCGCGGTAATCCGGATGGATATCGGTTTTCATGGTTTTGCCTCGGTTGAGTTGGTAGCCAAACGGCACTTCGTCGGTCGCGCTGCTTCTTGACCCGATTGCCGATCACTTGCCAGGGTTGGATACGGAACCGGAGATTATAAGCCAGCCCGGTCCTCGAGGCAACCTTTGCCGCCCTTGCGGGGTTCAGGCATGCGGCAGGCGCGACAACATGGTCAGGATCATGCCGCCGAAGCCGAGCACCATGGTGATGGCGGTGGCGGCCATCCATTTGCTCAGGTGGGCGGCTTCGCCATGGATGTCGGTTTTCAGTTCGGCTTTCAGTTCCGCCAGGTCGGCTTTGTTGGGCAGCATGGTCAAGGTCGTATCGAAACTGGTTTCGAGGACGGTCAACCGGCGATCGAGCAGCGGGTCCTTGCCGCGCTGGGCCGGTGCCTCTTGTAGATCATGTGGCGTCATTTTCAGGTCTCCTTGGTGGTGCTGGTACGGATTTTCCGTGCCGGGACCGCCGCGGCTTTGACCTGGATAAATCGTAGCGCATAAAACGAAAAAGGCGAGTCCAAGACTCGCCCTTTCCGGTTTCCCGTGGTACTGAACGGCCGGGATCAGCCGCCGCGACGCATCAAGTCGAAGAATTCGATGTTGGTCTTGGTCGCGCGCATCTTGTCGAGGATGAACTCCATCGCCTCGATCTCGTCCATCGAGTACAGCAGCTTGCGCAGGATCCAGATCTTCTGCAGCTGGTCCGGCTTGATCAGGAGCTCTTCGCGGCGGGTACCCGACTTGTTCAGGTTGATCGCCGGGTAGACGCGCTTCTCGGCCAGGCGGCGCTCGAGGTGGACTTCCATGTTGCCGGTGCCCTTGAATTCCTCGTAGATCACGTCGTCCATGCGCGAGCCGGTCTCGATCAGCGCGGTCGCGACGATGGTCAGCGAGCCGCCTTCCTCGACGTTGCGGGCGGCGCCGAAGAAACGCTTCGGACGCTGCAGCGCGTTGGCGTCGACACCGCCGGTCAGCACCTTGCCCGAAGCCGGGATCACGGTGTTGTAGGCGCGCGCCAGGCGGGTGATCGAGTCCAGCAGGATCACGACGTCCTTCTTCATTTCGACCAGGCGCTTGGCCTTTTCCAGCACCATCTCGGCGACCTGCACGTGGCGGGTGGCCGGTTCGTCGAAGGTCGAGGCGACGACTTCGCCGCGCACCGAACGCTGCATCTCGGTCACTTCTTCCGGACGTTCGTCGATCAGGAGGACAATCAGGGTGCAGTCCGGGTGGTTGGCGGTGATCGCGTGGGCGATGTGCTGCAGCATGACCGACTTGCCCGATTTCGGCGAGGCCACCAGCAGGCCGCGCTGGCCCTTGCCGATCGGCGAGATCAGGTCGACGATGCGGCCGGTGATGTTCTCGGCGCCGTTCATGTCGCGCTCCAGGCGCAGCGGCTCGTTCGGGTGCAGCGGGGTCAGGTTTTCGAACAGGATGCGGTGCTTCGAGGCTTCCGGCGATTCGCCGTTGACCTTGTCCACCTTCACCAGCGCGAAATAGCGCTCGCCATCCTTCGGCGTGCGCACTTCGCCTTCGATCGAGTCACCCGTATGCAGGTTGAAGCGGCGGATCTGCGACGGCGAGATGTAGATGTCGTCGGTCGAGGCCATGTAGCTGGCGTCCGGCGAGCGCAGGAAGCCGAAGCCGT
>Ga0265798_10007804_pt1 | contig 13774 bp, 16 predicted proteins | sample P3T30metagenome_FD_192430 | JGI IMG/M metagenome (GOLD analysis project Ga0265798, IMG submission 192430) | Plant litter microbial communities from East Loma Ridge, Irvine, California - P3 T30 | ecosystem: Environmental > Terrestrial > Plant litter > Unclassified | place: USA: California...
ATAGGCTCGGGCACCTGATACAAAAGATTTTGCAGCATATTTCTCATCTTCAAGAATAGAAAGCATAACCACATGAATTTCCGGGTTTATTGCCCGGATTTCTGAAATCATCTGGATTCCATCCATCTCTGGCATATTCACATCAGTGAGTACAATATCTGTTTTTATTCCGCTTTTTAAAAGTTCTAAAACCTTATGCGCCCCATCAACCGCGGCAATTATTTCTAAATCAGCATGCTGTTTTAACAACACCTGTAAAGATCTTCGTACAATTTGATGGTCTTCTACTAGTATAATTTTAATCATATATTTTGTTAAATAGCCTGAAAAACCCTCCAGACGAATAACATTCAACCGAATGTTATTTTGGCAGCCTTATGTAAAACACTGTCCCTTTGTTTAATTCTGATTCAAACCAAATATCGCCCCCATGTAAATCAACAATCGCTTTGATAATTCCCATTCCAAGTCCTTGAGACTCCTCCCCGATTAAGCCACGTTTCAGCCCCTGTTCTGCCCGATCGAAAAGAGACGAACGTAATTCTACCGGAATCCCGCTACCGTTATCGGCCACAGTGATTAATACTGCTTCTTCCTCTTCCAAAGCTGTAAGTGTAATTTCACCCTGTGCTGCCGTAAACTTAATCGCATTAGAAATCAAGTTGTTTAACACCTGCAAAAACTTCATACTATCCAGTGGAAGGTAGATCCTTTCAGACTCACATTTAAACGAGAAGTGTTTAACCTCATTTAAACGCGAGCGCCTGTAAAAACGAATCAGGTCACGAAATTCCCAAACCAGATCTACCCTTTCTTTTTTAATCTCCACCTCAGAAGATTTCAAGAATTCTTTATTGATTAAGCTGCGCACCATTTTCATATTGCGCTCGCACATTTCAATAATAAATGCTAATCCTTCTTTAAGATATTCATCACTTTTCTGCTGGATTCCGTTCGCCAGTGATGACGCAGTAAGTTTCATCATACCGAAGGGCTCCTTTAAATCATGCGAAAGCACTTCAAGCGCAATATTTTTTCTGTTATTTATTTGCTCGATGTGAATCTTATTGTGCCTTTCTATGGTGATATCTTCCACGATCCCACACAAAGCATTATTTCCAACACCTTCCACAGGTCCAATGCTTACTTTTAAATACCTTTCATCCTTACCATTCAGCAGCAGCCTGAACTCATATTTTTTATGAACCTTATCCAATGCGATTTCCTGAAAGCAATAACCAACTAAAACCTGATCATCCGGGTGTACCCGATCAAATAAAATGGTAGGCGATTGCTGAATATCGTTTGGTGTCAAATCCCAAATATTCGCTAATGCGGTATTCAAATACAGAAACCTACAATCAATCAGGTCGTAAACAAAATACCCATCAGCAGATTGTGCACCCAATTGATAAAAAAGATCTTGTGGCATGATATTATTATTTTGATTAAGATGCTTTCAACTTACATATAAGTGAAGGCATAGACCAAACAATCAGTTTCGGAAAATGTTTACGACGACAGATTAGGCGAGCGCTCCTGGTGCTCAAAAATCAATTTTTCTACCATACTTTCGAGATAAACTATATCGAAAGGCTTGGTAATCAACAGGTCATGATCACAATCAAGGTCTTCTTCATTAATAATAGCTGCAGACAATAAAATAACCGGCACATGAGCAAGTGCTGGCATACGCTTAAGGTTTCGGCAAACTTCCCGGCCATCTTCTGCCCCGAGCATAATGTCAAGCAAGATTAAATCTGGCTTAAATTCAATAATGAGCGTCTCGATAGCACAAATATCTGCAATAGTTTTGATGAGATAATTCGCCTGATCAAAAATAAATGGAATCATCTCGCGGATGCTTTCATCATCATCGATAAGCAATAGATGTTTAAATAGATGCATAATTTAAAAGCTCAAATCTATTAATAATTCGGTATCCCCTTATGGGTATATGTACGCGTATTTGTCGCAAAAAGTGTAAAAAAACGACTACAAGGCACTTTTTGAATTGAAATAGATGCGAATTGATAATCTGTTATTTTTAATGTTTATATTATTATCTACCTAATTCTTTTTTAAAATTGAGTAAATCAGTCAAGGAATAAAGAAGTACTTTTCTTTTTTTTTGAATAGACAAAACTTAAAATCAATCCTGACAACAAAAATACGATCCTTAACTGATTGATTTCCAAAGCCTGAACCGAAAAAGTTAGAAATTTAGTTGAAATGTTAGAAAATAAAGTCTGATAAATTAAGATCAGGAAACTACTTTTGCAGGAATGTTGTCACAATACCAAATCTTATTTTATTTTGAAGGCGAAGGATTAGTGATCATCGAGCTAAAGCGAAATGACATGCCTGAGGATGCAGATTTAGCTGAAATTTTTCATTGGCTTTATCTCGAAAAACAATCTCAGTCCCTTATTAAACTATGGTTTCGATCACTGGATTCATCAGCCGATATTGAAGAACGTTTCTTTGAACAAGGCTACCTGAAATTCAATGTGAGGGAAGCTACTTTTATCGAAAAATACAATTCAGCTCAACATAAACTGATGAAGTATGATGTAAATTCTGTCAACGAGGATATCCACAATCTGATTAAAAATTACCTCAAACAGCCTTAACGACTTTTTTCGTGCCCATTCGCTATAATTTGGATAGCCGGAAATATTTGTCGATATACATGTAGTAAGATTCTATTGCTAAGGTTAACTGACAAAACACATCAATGAGTCCCTGTAGAAACCTTAAGGAATAATGATTCCAAAAAATTGGTTTCCTTTATAATCTTATCGGGCATTTTAACGCTATTATCTATGGCGATGATACGATAAAACTATTCCTTGAAGACATTTCCCATAATTAATTTGGGAATCATACCCCGTAAAAAGAACAAAAGCTCCACAATCTGCAAGGCTTCGATTTTTTTCCGACATTCTGATTAGAAATAAAGGCATAAAAACCAAGATTTTACCTATTTCTATCATTAAAAATTACTGATTGTATTTTTTTTCACTTCAATCGTGATAAATAATTATTTTTTCATTAAATTCACAGTATTATCATCAATTAATCAGAATGTTATGAAAAATATCTCGATTTTCATTGTAGCTTGTCTGATATCAACAGCGTCTGCTTTTTTTTCCAATACAATTGCAGAACCAGAATTGGGAATCTCTACTATTTTACTCGTTTGGGGAACAACAACCTGGTATTTTTTCAACCGCCATAGCCGTACCATTCAGGATAAATGACTTTAACGGGTTCATTAGAATGACCGAGCTTACAGTAATCAAATTCGATTATCTTTAACAACCGCTATAGTAACCATAAGTTGCCCCAAATGCCTCATCGTATGTTCTGCAGCATGAAAAAGTAAACCAATAACTGTTGATGGAAGTCCTGCCCTGCCAATGCCCCTGTACTCTGTCAGCGTTGATTCATCAGTACATTTGATTTGTTCAATTGTATGGTCTACCTGAACATTAAACCGATTAAGCAAGTCAGCAACAGAAAGTTGCCCGGTGGGGTCTTTTCCCTCTTCATACAATTGACTGAATTGAAATTCTGAGAGACCTTCAGCACGCGCATAAGTAAACACCCGGTCGAGCACGCCACTTAAATGTTGAAGATGAAATCCTGTAGAAGCCATACCCGCAGGGCGAACCCAAAGTAATTCCTCCGGAAATCTATCCAGATATTCATTAAGTTCTTCCCGTGCTTGTAATAAAGCATGGGCCACAGGCTGAAGCAAAGGTGGAATTCCGGGCAAGGGGCCCCGTTGCCAAACTTCTGTTTTTTGTGTCATATTATATGGTTATAGATCAAAAATAAATTAAATTTTGTTAATAGCTAAGGACTCATGATTCGTTGCTGGTATCATTTGCTTCGCAGATAGTGAGTATTATTTTGTAACTAATCTATTGTGTATTTGCATAAACAGCACAATACTTTAAATTATGCAAAAGAATTAATGATGTCTTGATATATTTTTTTTTAATTTTAAAGCCTAATACCATATTCCAGCATGCATGTCAGTTCACTTTCGTCACAAAATTTTTCCGAATATCAAGAAGCGCTTTCAGCATCAACCAGCGCAAAAAAAAGCTTTTCTTCCATCACCGAACTCTACATGCGTTTAGCAGTAAATGAAGAGGAACTGGAAACTTTACAATTTGCAGCTGCATTATCCGAAATTCAGACCCAGCACGATTTTGAAAAGGAAGGCTTCAGAAATGAGCATTCTACCTTAAAAAGTGTTCGCAAGGCGATTGATGAAAGAATTCTGGTTGTAGAACAAAAACTTTATTTAGGCCTCCCTGATGATCTGGTAGAGATGGATCGCCTGATAGCAGAACAGGAAGCGATTGTTGCCGACCAGGAAGAACTGAACGAAAACGAACTTGCGCTAATGGAGAAGATGAGCAGAAGTGATATCAGTTACGGGAAAAAATTAGCTGCATTAGATCAGTCGAAAGCAAATCGAGATCTTCCCCTCAAAACCAAACTGGAAAAACAACTATCACATGTGGCTGCTGCCGAAAAGCAAAATACATTCCGTACCGGTATTTTCTCGATAGTGGTCATGCTACTGATACCAATTGTATTAGACTACATCGCTTTTCTTTTGGGTATGAATGGAAAGGGTGATACCCGACTGATCTTCTCTCATTTCGTATTCCTGACTTCGCTGATTGTTATTCAAGTTTTTTTTGCGGATCAGATTAAACAAAGGATTTCCAGTCTTCTTGCTAAGAAACAAAGTGAGGTATTTTTAAGGGAAATTTCAGAATCACTCGAAGGGATAGAAAAGAACAAAAGAAAATTAAATAACGAGCGTCGGTAAATTGATATCGAATCACCTTTGATAATTGCGGCTAATAAAATTCAGGAATCTCATCAAAATTCCTGAATTAACAAGCATTAATATTCCCTACTTCCCTATTCTCCATTTCCTATTCTCTCGTCTCTATTACCTATTTTCCATTTCCTATTCCTCTTCTCAATCTTCTATTCTCCATTCTCACTTTTCTATTCCCTAAATCGCTAAGGCACTACCGTATAAAAAAGGTAAGATGCGAAGATGACCAATAACACCACACCCTGCTGTACATTAGTCTTTCCAGTGGCTAAAGAAAACATGATCGTAATCATCGATAAGAGTAAAAGAACCGTTGAACTCATATCTATTCCCAATGTAATTGGCATTCCGAAAATAATTGATACGACCGCAACTGCGGGAATTGTTAATCCGATACTGGCCAATGCTGAACCAAGTGCCAGATTAAGACTGGTCTGTAGCCGGTCAGCCTTTACAGCATTATAGGCTGCCAAACCTTCGGGCAATAATACGATAGCAGCAATGATAACGCCAACCACTGATTGAGGTGCGCCCATTGCAAGAACCATTACCTCAATATCATTTGAAAGGTACTTCGCCAATAACACCACCGTAACTAAACTAACAATCAGCAGCCCTAAACTGCTCAGTGTGGTTAACATATTTGGTGCCGTTACATGATCTTCTTCAGAATGGGAATCTTTCGGAAGAAAATAATCGCGGTGCCGAACGGTTTGCATGAAAATGAAACCACCATACAAAACCAGAGATACAATAGATACGAAGATCAGCTGGCTCACTGTATATTCGCCGACAGCGCCGCTAATGGTGTAGTTGGGTAAAATGAGTGTTAGCACCAGGATTGATGCAAGCGTAATGAGTGCTGCATTTACGCCCTGAAGCTTGTATAATTGCTCTTTAAATTTAATTCCCCCACGTAAAAGGCAAATACCAACAATAGCGGTAAGGATAATCATCACGGCAGCGAAAACAGTATCACGGGCCAAAGCCTTGGTTGCCTCCCCGCCAGCAATCATCAACGACACAATCAGGCCTACTTCTATGGTGGTAATGGCTAAAGCCAGAATAATGGTACCGAACGGTTCTCCAACCCGGTGGGCAATCACTTCAGCATGATGGACCGAAGCGATGACACTCCCGATCAATAAGCCGGCTAATAAGGCTCTATACCAGACACTTGCTTCTACTCCGGTTAAAAAGTAAGCTAAAATTGCCAGGATCGGAATAAATATTGTCCATTTAGGTAGATCTATTTTTTTCATAAGTAAAGCTGATTTGCTTTACTAACAAAAAACTATATAGACGGTTTTGACAAAGCCGAATCAATAAACGCAATACCCTGCTATATTTTATTTGAACTTCATAAAAAACAGTATATTGTATAACTGAATTTGTAGCTCATCCACGCCCAAATAAAATATAAATTATGCTATTTTACGCCGTTCCTTTATACCTTATTGCTTTTGCAGGCTGGTTGATTTATGCAGGCCTGATTAAGAAAAATATAAAACAAAATTTACCAATGGTTTATTTTGGAGGAGTTTTCAGTGTGATTTGGGTCGCGATTTTTTTATTTTCAATCTGATATTTAAACAGCGAAACGATGCGCTTCTAATCACAGATCATTAATCCCATCCAATTGTATTCTTTTTCGGCCGTACAGGTTTTGCTAAAATGGTAAAGTCTTCTGAAAAATCATGACTAAAAACCCGGAAGTTAACTGGCCATTCATCTTTCAATAATCCGGACACAAACCTTGAAAATATACCTTCAAAACTTTTGAATCCAATTCCATCTTTACACACTACTAAATATTCCTGATCAGATCTCGGCACCACTTCATGAATCTGCTTGTTCCACCTCGACATCAATGCAGCTGGTAAATCATTAAAGTTCTGTTTATCAATAAAGTTGGAAATATCTTCAAAAGACTGGTTGGAAAAATCTTTCCCGCTGACTTGAATCCATTTTCCTTCAATCTTATCCAGACTTCCAATCAGCTCGCCATTAAATACTACACGCCATGGGTCGTCCGGAGAAAACTGAATCACCTGATACATCAAAACCTCATCTTCTTCTGCTTGCGGTAAAAAATATTCCAATTCAATCATATTAAAATCAACTGTTAAATGATTTCAAATATAAACGATAAATACTAAATATAATAGCATTTAAGATTCGCCGGAAATCTAATATCAATATCGCATTGTCTATCAATCGATTAAATCCATCAAAAGACTAACTTAATTAGTCTTCATTAAAGCATAGTTCTATAAGTCAATTCACCAATTTAATTCCGGAATCCTACATGATATCTTAAGGTTTTCTATCTTTTTCATCGATTCTCAATTTCTACATCTTTGTTACAAACTAGATCTTGGCACAGCATTTGAATTTCATCAATTACACACAAATTAATCTGATTATTATGAAAAAGTTATTAATCATCTCCGCAATTGTAGGTATCGTTTCGCTAACATCAAATCAATCTAAAGCTCAGGTAAGTTTAAATGTTAATATCGGGACACAGCCGGCCTGGGTTCCTGCTGGTTACCAGGATGTAAATTATTATTATCTACCTGAGGTTAACTCCTATTACTATGTTCCGCAAAGGCAATTTGTTTACCTAAACGGAAACAGATGGACAAGATCGAGAAACTTACCCAACCGGTATAGAAGTTATGATTTAAATAGAAGTAGAAAAGTGGTGGTATATGGTAATAATCCATATCGCAGCTATAATACCCACCGTGTAAAGTATTCAAACCATTCAAGGGCTTATAGATCCTCATACGGTGGCGGAAACCGGGTAAGATATAATTCCCCTGGAAGAAATTATTATAAAGCATATAAAGGCTATAACAAACACTACGATCGCAAAATGAACTACTCGCATAGAGGAGGCCATAACGGCAAACATGGTAGACACTAGAAAAACCATAAAGAATTTAAATATTGAAGTCGTTAGCACCATCTAGCGACTTTTTTTGCGCTATTGTTTGTTTTCAGATGTCGGTTACGATGAAAACCTATAAAACAACAAAGGCCGGAAGAGATTCCGGCCTTCTATTTTGCAATTTTTATATCTAAATTAACCTACTAAGTTAAATTAAGCTTTTGCAGGGCTATTTTCTTTACTGATTTTCAATTGAGCATTAATTCTATCTAAAACATCATAAATATCGAAAGGCTTGCTGATGTAATCATTAGCGAAAGCGGCGATAGCTTTCTGTTCGCTGTTGTTTTGTGCAGACATTACAATAATTGGAATGTGCTTAGTAAACATATCTGTTTTTAAATCTTCGCAGATCTCGGCACCATTACCGTCAGGCAGCATTACGTCTAATAAAAATAAATCTGGCATTGCATCCTGGATATTTTTTTTCAATTCGGCGAAAGACGATGATAATTGCAATTCAAACCCCTCCTCTTTCAAAAGAATTTCAATTACATTTCTGATTTCCTGATCGTCCTCTAAAATGTGTATTCGTTTAGTTTCCATATTCAAATTAATCGTTTTGGTTTCTTGCATAAAAATAAATTCTATACGATAGTTACAGTAACACCTAAACCCTCTAAATGTTTTACAATTTGTTCAGAAATCCCCTTATCAGTGATAATATGGTCAATTTCCTCTAATCCACAGATTTTCCCGAAGCCTCGTTTACCAAATTTGGTAGAATCTGCCAGTACAATCGTTTTCTGTGAAGCATTAATCATTTTTCTGTTCAAATGGGCTTCCATTGCATTTGTGGTAGTTAAACCGAAGTCTAAGTCAATCCCATCAACACCTAAAAAAAGTTTATTGAAATAAAAGTCCTGCAGAACTTGCTCAGCATAAGCGCCCATTACCGACGAAGAGCTTTTTCTTAAAATGCCCCCTAATTGAATCACGTCTATATTAGGCTCACGCATCAGTTCCAATGCTACATTCAGCGCAGAGGTAACCACCGTCAAATGCGTTGAAGGGACAATATTCTTTGCAAAATAGTAAACTGTGGTTCCTGAAGCAATGACGATGGAGTCGTTTTCGTTTAGCAAAGCAGCTGCAGCAATGCCAATTTTATTTTTTTCAGTTGATTGAATTTTCTCTTTTTCGTTTACAGGCCGGTCAACAGTATAAGGATTATTTACGGTAGCACCGCCGTGCGTTCTAAACAGCAAACTCTTATCTTCAAGAAGTTTTAGGTCCTTTCTAATCGTTACAGAAGACACTTTCAACTCCTTACATAAATCAACAACATTGATATACTGATCTTTCTGTAAGCGACTTAAAATAAACTGGTGCCTCTCAGCCAAATTCATCATAGACTTTATTTAGTTAATTATTTTGCAAAATAGCAAATAAAAAACGCTATAGATTTGATTTGTTTAAATTTTTAATAATTTTTTAATATTGAGATTATATGATTTCGACTTTGATTTCTTATACTTGCGTATTGTTTCGTTTCATTATTTATTAATACAAAGTGAAAAAAGAACCCGATTATATCTTACCTCCGAATTCTGAATGGGACATCATTATTATTGGTGGTGGTGCAACAGGACTGGGTACGGCGCTTGATGCGGTAACACGAGGTTTGAAGACACTTCTGGTTGAGCAGTCAGATTTCGCCAAAGGCACATCCAGTCGAAGCACCAAACTGGTACATGGAGGGGTCAGATACCTGGCTCAAGGTGATATTGGGCTGGTTAAACGCGCATTGAAAGAACGAGGACTATTGCAATTAAATGCTAACCATCTGGTAAATAAAGAATCATTTATCATTCCATGTTATCATTGGTTTTCTGTTGCTAAATACCTTACTGGCTTAACGCTTTATGACTGGCTCGCAGGAAAATTCAGCTTTGGAAAATCGAAGTTTTACTCTAAAAACGAAACTTTGAAATTAATACCAGGTATAAAATCTAAAGGACTGAAAGGAAGCATTAGGTATTTCGATGGAAAATTTGATGATGCCAGATTAGCCATTAACATTGCGCAAACGGCGATAGAACAAGGGGCAAAACTTTGCAACTACACTAAAGTTACCAACCTCATTAAAAACGACGTTGGCGATGTAGTTGGTGTCAAAATTATAGATACCTTCAATGGAAAACGAGCAGAAGCCACAGCAAAGGTAGTGATTAACGCCACAGGGGTTTTTGTAGACGATATTTTACAGATGAATAATTCACAGTCGAAGAAACTGGTAAGGCCGAGCCAGGGCGTACACGTAGTGCTTAATAAAGCATTTTTGAAAACGGAATCTGCATTAATGATTCCAAAAACATCAGATGGACGCGTACTATTTGCAGTTCCATGGCATGAGCATTTATTAGTTGGCACTACCGATACGCCGTTAAATGAACATGATTTAGAACCAAGGGCTTTAAAAGAGGAGGTTGAATTTATTCTGAACACTGCAGGCGATTATTTTTCGAAAGCACCACTTCAAAGTGATATTCTTAGTGTATTCTCCGGATTGCGTCCCCTTGCCGCACCAACAAATGGCGATAAAAATAGTACTAAGGAGATCAGTCGCGACCATAAACTAATCGTGTCTGCAAAAGGACTAATTACAATTACAGGTGGGAAATGGACAACCTATCGAAGCATGGCGGAAGAAACCATTGATTTAGCAATTAATCATGCACAACTAAAAGCTACCGCTTGCCGAACCCATCAACTCAGGATACATGGCTGCAGCGATTCTAAAGGAAATCATTTTCTAGATTTGTATGGATCAGACCGTGAAGCGATTGAAAAACTAGCTGTTGAACTGCCGGAATTTAATCAGAAACTGCATCCCGATTTTCCTGATCTGGAAATTCAGGTCGTATGGGCGGCTCGTTATGAAATGGCCAAAACAGTTGAAGATGTGTTGAGCCGCAGGTTACGAATCTTATTTATTGATGCCCTGGCCGCTAAAAAAATGGCGCCCAGAGTTGCTGCTATTCTCGCCGTTGAACTTCGAAAAGATAAAGATTGGGCGCTTGAAGAGATTAAAAGCTTCAATAATCTGGCTGATGGCTATTTATACGCCCCTAAAAATATTAAACAACAAACAGAATTAGCCGGATAGCAAAAACCTAAAAATTATGAGCAAGTACATTCTGTCTCTCGATCAGGGAACCACAAGTTCGAGAGCAATCGTTTTTAACCATAATGGCGAAATCGAAGCCATTGCACAGAAAGAGTTTACCCAAATTTACCCTAAAGCGGGCTGGGTTGAACATAATCCGCTAGAAATTTGGTCGACACAATTAACAGTAGCCACAGAGGCTATCATAAAAGCTGGCCTGTCTGTTTCAGATATTGATTCAATCGGCATTACTAATCAACGGGAAACCACGGTGGTTTGGGATAAAGAAACCGGCCAACCAGTTTATAATGCCATCGTTTGGCAGGATAGGCGTACCTCACATTACTGTGATGAGATAAAGGCACAAGGTTTATCAGATAAAATTCAACAGAAAACGGGGTTAATTATTGATTCATATTTCTCTGCCACTAAAGCGAAATGGATTTTAGATAACGTTGCCGGAGCGAGAGAAAAGGCCAATGAAGGAAAGCTTGCATTTGGAACAATAGATACCTGGCTGATCTGGAAATTAACGGCCGGAAAAACCTTCGTTACCGATGTTACCAATGCCTCCAGAACTATGCTATATAACATTCACACGCTGGCCTGGGATGATGAACTAACCAGTTTGTTCGGCATCCCGAAAAGCATGTTGCCCGAAGTTAAATCTTCAAGTGAAGTATATGGCGAAACTGCGGGTAAAATTTTAGCGGCTAAAATTCCTATTGCAGGCATTGCCGGCGATCAGCAATCTGCTCTTTTCGGCCAAATGTGCACAGAGATTGGAATGGTCAAAAATACCTATGGAACAGGTTGCTTTATGCTGATGAACATCGGCGAAACACCAAAACTCTCCTCCAATAATTTATTAACCACCATCGCCTGGCAAATAAACGGACAAGTAAATTATGCTTTAGAAGGCAGTATCTTTATTGGCGGCGCGGTGGTGCAATGGCTAAGAGATGAAATGGGGTTAATATCTAAATCTGCTGATGTCGAGACACTCGCGCAAAAGGAAAAAGATACCAACGGTGTTTATGTGGTTCCAGCGTTCGCCGGCTTAGGTGCTCCGCATTGGGATCAGCATGCCCGGGGCACCATTACTGGTTTAACTCGTGGCACCAATAAATCGCATATTGCAAGGGCTGCATTGGAAAGTATTGCCTATCAAACCATGGACGTTCTAAAAGCCATGGAGGCAGATGCAGGCATTGAGATTGCGGAACTCCGTGTCGATGGTGGCGCAACATCCAATAATCTTCTGATGCAGTTTCAGGCAGACCTGTTAAAAAGTAGTGTAGTAAGGCCAGAGGTAACTGAAGTAACGGCTTTGGGTGCCGCTTATCTGGCCGGGCTCGCTACAGGGTATTGGGATAGTATTGAGCAAATCAGGTCCCAATGGAAAATTGATAAGACATTTAAGGCTGAGGAGGGCATAGACAATACAGAAAGAATTAAAGGCTGGAACCGGGCAATTAAGGCCGCGCGAATCAGTGCGGGCGACTAAGTTGAAATCAACGATTCAAAATTCAAATAGACTAACCAAATATCGATTATGACAGAATTTATTGCGGAATTAATCGGCACTGCCCTACTCATTTTATTGGGAAACGGTGTGGTAGCAAACGTGGTGCTTAAGGGTACAAAAGGAAATAATAGTGGCTGGATGGTTATTACCACCGCCTGGGGACTGGCAGTTTTTGTTGGTGTTGTTATTTCTGCTCCTTATAGCGGTGCACATTTAAACCCTGCCGTAACCATAGCGTTAGCGATTGCGCAAAAGTTCGACTGGATTAAAGTACCTTATTATATTCTCGCACAACTATGCGGGGCAATGATTGGATCCTTTTTAGTTTGGGTGATGTACAAAGATCATTTCGATGCCACAGACGATCAAAATCTGAAAGCCGCACCATTCGCTACTTCACCTGCTATTCGAAACCTTAAATCAAATCTGTTCTCTGAAATCATCGGAACTTTTGTATTAATTTTTGTGATATTTTATTTTACCAACGCTGAAATGGGTTCTGATAAAACACCCATTGGTCTGGGTTCTTTAGGGGCATTGCCCGTAGCGTTTCTGGTTTGGGTAATAGGCTTAGGACTTGGCGGAACAACTGGTTATGCGATTAACCCGGTGCGGGACTTGGGTCCGAGGATTATTCATGCGATCATTCCGATGAAGGGAAAAGGAAGCAGTGATTGGGGATATGCGTGGGTGCCAATTGTTGGTCCGGTGATCGGTGCAACAATTGCTGCGCTACTTTATATGGCTCTATTAAAATGATGATTGGAGATAGATTATAGCTCAGTTTGCTACACATTAGAAGAATAGCATAATCAAATTTTACTACCTTTGGGATTAAGCGGCAATTTGATTTAATTGCCGAAACTAATCTAAATATCAGACCTTGCACGATTATTTTCTTTTTATAGATACCGAGACTTCCGGCTTACCGAAAAACTGGCGTGCACCCTATTCCAAAGAAAATAACTGGCCGCATATCCTACAAATCGCCTGGATAATTTTCGATAGCAATTATGCAGAAGTGAAGAGAGAAAATCATTACATTGAAAATAATGGTTTTTCCATTGATAAAGCGGCACAAAAAATCCACAACATCACCACCGAATTTCTGAAAATTAATGGTGAACCCATTGAGCGTGTCATGCAGTTATTTTGCGATGATATGATCCAGTTCAACCCTTTAGCGATTGGCCACTTCATTGAACTGGATTTTCATATGGTTAATGTAGAGTTGAATAGATTAGGAATGGAAAGCATTTTTGAAACTTCCACATTCTATTGTACCATGAAAACCAGTGCTGATTATGTTAC
>Ga0265798_10007805_pt1 | contig 13772 bp, 17 predicted proteins | sample P3T30metagenome_FD_192430 | JGI IMG/M metagenome (GOLD analysis project Ga0265798, IMG submission 192430) | Plant litter microbial communities from East Loma Ridge, Irvine, California - P3 T30 | ecosystem: Environmental > Terrestrial > Plant litter > Unclassified | place: USA: California...
CATAGCGGTTGGAAAGCGAGATCAGGTGAAACAGGTCCGCGAGCTTCGCCCAGAAAGGCACGATAATGCCCTCCTCCAATGCCTGGCCAAACCGATGCTCGAACCCGCCGACCGGCGCCTTGATCAGGATGAAGGGGTCCGGTCGCGACAGAGCGTCCCGAAGGTCGGCCATTCCCGCAAGACTTGATCCGACGGCGCGGGCAACGAGCAAGGCGACCGCAACCCGGGTGACGTCAGGCGGTGGAAGGAATGAACGGACCAGTGACAAGAGTGGTCGGCTGTCGGACGCGCCATTACTCACCGGACGCACAGGATCGATATGGTGAAAGGCGCGAGCGGCGACGACGATTGCACGCCGTGCCGGCGTCTCGTGGTCCGGATCCGGCTCATAGGGGATGCCAACGATCCGATCTGCCGGGTCAGTATCGCCGCCATCTCGCTGCGCACCCGTTTGTGAGGATTTCAACAAGCGGGCGACCACCTGGCGATCCCGCTCCGGATCGCCCGTCAGAAGATTGCGTGGGTCTGCGGCGGCCCAAAGGTTGGTTTTCGTCTGGCCGAACTCGCCGATCGTGTGCATGTCCAGTAGCGCGACGTTCGCGGCGCTGGCATAAAGATCGAGAATGGCCGTGCGACGGATGCGGCAGAGGAAAAAGCGCATCAGCCGTTGTTCGAGGGTTTCTGCCGCGCGAGGCCTGACGTTGCCAACCATCAAGCGCCCTCCCCGTTCAGCTCCGGCAGATCGAGAAACCCGGCATTGCCGGTGAGCCATTCGCGCACCATGATCGCTGCCGGTTCGCCACGGTCGCATTCCTGCAACAGCCAGCGACGCAGTTGCGTGGGCAGGCTGGTCATGCTGATGCCGCGGCGGCGGGCAAAGCGGATTGAAGCGCCCACGACTGCGGCCACATGCAGCGCTCGTTCCTCGTCGGTCTCGACCAGAGCCCCGACGGCGAATTCGATCGCAGCGGCATTGGAGGTCAGACCCGCGATGTATTCGGCTCCAGACGTGTTTGCGATCTGGGACTGGCGAAGTCGCTGGCCCGGAAACGTGATGATGTTGGTCGGTGTCGTCATGGTGACGTCTCCCATTGGCCGGACGCTGTCTGCATCCCGGCTGGAGTCTGATGGAAAGAAAGGAATGGACTGGTGCGGGCGCAGCCGTCGGTTATCGCAACCCCGAGCCCGGAACCTTTGCGAAGCCGATGCGCGGCATGGTCCCGTGCCCTGCAGTTTTTGCCGGATCGGCATCGTTGGCGGGGTCAAGCGCGGCCGATGATGCGCGCTCATTGGTTTCGTCTGCTGTGGCAGCGCCCTGCCCGCCCCCGCCCGGACGCAAATCTGACGCACCATGAAGCTGTCGTCGTGCACCTGTCCAGTTCGTGGTGATCTTGTCGCGGAACAGTTCGCGCAGTCGCGTCATCGCTGCACCGGCGCCGTTGATCTCGAGCAGATGATCGAGGTGTCCCAGCGGCCAGATGCCGCCATCAATATCCGTCCTCTGACTTTCGGCATTGACGATCACCACACGGACGTCTTCCGCAACCAGTCGCCGGTGTTCCTTGTACAAGAGGTCTGGAACAACAAGAGCTGCGGCCAGCATCCGGCTCTTGAGTGCTGCGATCCGCGACACCTCGTAAGACGACAGGCTGCGCTTGACATCGATCACATGCGCAACCCTGGTCGGACGATTGAGGATCAAAAGGTCCGGCGTGTAAGATTTGCGCCCGCCGCTATCGGCATCGAGCGTCAGGCTGCGATAGAGATGCACGGCATTTTTCTCTACAAGCTGCATGGCGGCCGATGTCACGGGAAGACGCAGATTGTCGGTCAGTACGACCAGATCTGGATTGGTCGTTGCAATCAGGCTGATGCCCCGCTCGAGCAGCTTTCCCTCAAGGATCGGAATGGCGCGCAGGATTGCCGACATGCTGTCGATCCCTGCATCGAGGGCGCCGGCCAGCGCATTGGTCGACAGTGCCGATGTGACCTCGGTGACCAGCTGTTCGAATACGCTCGCCATCGCGTCGGGATCGACAGTGTGACGATAGGGGCAGGCTGGTGATGGGGCGAGGGTAGTCTTAGGAAGCGGATGCGCGGATGATGATGTCGTGGTCATGGAAATCTCCTTGTGGTGAGGCGATCCGGAACCGGGCACAGGTCTGCCGATGCGGAAATAATTTCCGCATCGATCGATCAAGAGGATCAATCAGACAGACGAGCCGGTCGGATGGCTGCGATCAGCGCGCGAGCGTGGCGGTCGCGGCCACAGCTTCAGACGATACCGAGGGGTGCGGTCCGGCATGAAGCTCGGCGAGCCGCCAGCTGGCATCCGTTTCAACAGGAGAAATCTTCAGAAATGCTTCCGGAACGGAAGCGAAGCAGTTATGGGTCGACATAGCCCAAGTCCTTCTTGACAAGGTTGCGGGTCAGGCCCTCGTTCGATGTGTCCAGCATCGGCGGGGGCCGCTAAGTAACTGCAGGAGCACGTTAATCCCGCAGTCCTGTTGATTTAGCCTGGAGAAACCATCCCGGCAAGCCGGTAGAACGCACCCGGAACAAAAAGAGCCCTGGTATGGTTAACGGCGGACGGGGCGCGACAAATTCGACACCAAAGAGAGATAGGAACGTCGATTTCGCATCGGTCGGGGCGCAAGGTCAGAGCATTTCTGACTACGGATCTTTCACCTTTGGTATCACCGGAAGCATTCCAGACCGATTGGCATTGCCTCAAGTTGTTCCCTGACGAAATCCATCGTGTTGCTGATGGCATCGTCGCGCCGCAAAAGGCGCCAGATCGGCGCGTCATCGGCATACTCGAGGATGTTGCTCATGAGGTCGAACAGCGGTGCGCTCGCTGAAGAGTCTGCGAAGTATGCTTCAACCGTTTTGCTGACTGTGTCGAGAAGGTCGACTGCATCTGGACTTGCCTCTTTGAGGAATGTCAAAGACTGATTGGGTGGTAGAGCCATGGTCCTTTTAAAGGCTTGAAGCATAACCTGACCCAGGAGCGCTGCATTTTCGATGGGAAAACCACTAGAAAAAGCATCCGGTTCGTAAATACTGATGGCGGGGATCTCGAAACGGGATTTACTGCCGTAGAAAGCCTCAAGCCTTTCGCGCACAAGACCGGACTGCGTCAGTGGATAAAAGCCTGCTATCACGTCGGCCTGCACGTCATTCGATGCACCATGAAAGCCCCTCGTCGAAAGGCAGGCATACGCTGTACTGGTACCGCCTCGCCCAATGGACAGATACGGCTCAGGGCATGGGCAGTATAGTCCGTCACCGATCAAGACAGCCGACTGCATAAACGTTTCGAAGGCGCAAATCTGCTCATCGATGAGATCATCATTCCGCTCGCGGATTTTCTCATCGTCTATATTGCGAAGGCAGCAGCCATTTGCTTCGACCGATGCTGTCAGCTTATGAAGCCTGTCCTTACCGTACGCGTTGATCAGGTTTCGCTGGTGATCATAAAAACCAAGTTTGGACAATAACGTATCGCCTAGCCGGTCTTCCGGAGACACCGCTCGCATATCAGGGCGATCCCGAATGCGTTTAAGAAATTGCCCGTTAGCAAACCGAAGTGTATCACCATGGGGACCGCGCATCGCAATCGGGGCCTCGATGACGGAGAGCTCTTCCGCATCAAGCGCGACCACGCGCATGCCAAGGATGACCTGAAGCCTGCGGCTCTGTCCCGCCATACCGGTCGTGAACACCGGAAGTTCGATCAGGTTTCGACTTACCATTTCCGTTTTCTTTCCCAAAAATTGTGCGGTTGATGATAAAAATTCCAAGACGGGATCAGGCGGGCCAATCGGGATCAAGCATCACCGTCTCGCCGTCCAGGCAAGATCGCAAGAAATCACGATGTTCGATCAAAGCTGATGGGCAGGCCGCCCAGAGAGGGTCCGAGTCGGGTCGCTCGACAATATAGGCAGACGCATCTTTCAACGACGCCGCGTGCCCCTTTTCACAATAGACCTTCAAGCCGTCAGCGAACTTGAGAACCTGACGCATCCGGTCCGTCCCGAGGTTGATGAGATCAGCGAGACCGTCCCGGTCGGCCCTTGACATTTGCATGGCAAAAAAATTGCCGAGAAAACTGTGTGCAAAGATTGCCGCATTGAACGCCGTGGTATCGGTCTCCAATAGATCAGGTCGGTGCACGATGACGCGGCAGTGCTCCAAACGGCATGGCCACTCGTAGGTTTCTGCCAGATTTCGGCAGCGCTCGATAGCAAGTTCGTGATCTGCCAGCGAGTAAATGCCGAAGCTGTTGCGAGAACCTTCGATGATGTCACTCAGAAATTCGTCGTCGTCAGAAAGCAGATCCACCATCAACGTCGTCGCGTAACGATAGCGCCCGTGGCCGATGGAAATCAGGGGCCGTTTCGTTTTACGATACAAAACGTTCTCGACCACGATGAGGTCGTCGCTGCGGTCAGCGAAAGCATCGAGCTGGCTCTGGATGCTTTCTTCGTCGAGTTCCCTGATGCCGAAACCTGACAGATCAACAGTGCCAGCTGGATGGTCCACATCGAAATCCCGATCGAGTCCCACAGTACGCAGTAGCCCGCGATAGACCTGCCGGTAATCGGTCATGTCAATCAGGCGGCTTGCCGACCATGGGGGGATATGATGTATCGCGCCTGCCTGTGGCACGTCATCGGCACTCTGGAAAAACGCGCCTTTCAGCGCCCGCAGTTTACCATCAGGCAGGGTCGCAGCGATTGGTGCTTCGTCGGCGTCGATAATCGCAACGTCAATCGCTCTGGTGAGATGAGCGGTGATGATCTTCTGGTTTCGCGCGCGCCGCGGATAGCCCGTGGTGGCGACGGGAATTTCAAAGTTGATGGTGATGGTCACTTGCATTCCTTCAGGCGTTTCGGCCACGTGAGAGTTGAGCTGCCGACGAGAGATCGCCGGCAGTCGGGTTGATCAAGCCGACTTGGCCTGCTTGCGGGTTTCCATCGTTCCGTGCGCGGCGGCTCGTGAGCGGCTCTCCGGAAGGGTCCAGCGCATCGCTGTCTGCGCGTGCTCTATGAAAACCTCGTGGAAGTCCTGTGGGCCATGCCACTGATCGATGTCGCCATGGCATGCGGGCCTCCCCTACCGCCGGCGACACTGCGCCGGCGGTCTTCTTCGTCCTCGCATCAGACATTTACGGCACCTTCGGTCTGAACCTCAGGCTCCGGCGCAGAGAGCTCGACAGGTGCGATGGACGGCACCTTAGCGACCCGCGTTCTAGCCGGTGCCTCCTTGGCATGGTCCCCTGCCCCGCCATCGATCTCCTCGTTCGCAGGCTCGTCTGCGACGGAGGTCGTCGCCGGATCAGCGTCATGCGCCGCGGTGTTATTTTCGCCCTCATCCACGATGCCCACTGCGGCCTGACCGATCGAGCCGGCAGTTCCGGAGGACGCTTCGCCGAGAACCACGAAACGCAGAGCCGGCAGTACCTCTTCGACGACCCAGTCGTGGAACTCCTCGCGGCCGGGATAGCGCGGGGAATCCCCGAGACGGGAGATAATCTGCCGTGCCTTTTCCCATTCGATCGGAAGCGGAGCATCCGAGCCACGTGGCGAGATCACCGCGCTCAGCAGCATCCCGGCCTGCTGGCAATCCTTTTCGACGACTGCCGCGACCTTCGTCTTTGCCACGTGCTTGCCGTTACGGATATCGGCGACGATCAATTCGACAGCCTTGTGCGAGCGCTTCACGAGCTTTGTGAAAAGCTCAAGCTCCGCCTTGAGCTTGGCCTCTGCAGCGCGGCGAAGCCCTGCCGCGCCGCCGACCTCGGTCGGCTGCTGTTCGGAAGCTTCCTTCTGAGGCTTCATCATATGCTTAACCTGACCGACGTTCAGGCGCTGGCCGTTCTCGAAGACGGAAAGGACCGCCTCGATCTCTGCGAGCGCAGCGCTCGACAGCACGAACATGACCGTCGGTACGACACCGGCAGCGACCAGTCGCTCACGGAACGCCTGCAGGTTCTCGTGGATCGAGACATAGTAGCGACCCTTACGCGGGGTATAGCCACACCGTTTCTTCATCCACCTTCCGAATGTTTTTTCGGGCAGAACGGCTTTCACCCGAGCGAGCTGCTGTCCCAGCAGGTATGCACCCTCGGTGTTGTTACGACCCATTGAAGCGATATTGTCCTCGACCTCCTTGACCAGCGGCTGGTCCTTCTCGTCGATCATGAGCTTCACAACCTTGTTCGTTTTTGCCCTGAGAGCCTGCATTTTGGTGCGCATCTTTTACTCCTTTGACTTTGATGCGTTGGCAGCCAAAGCATTTGGCAATGCTCCTCCCGGACGCCTCCTGCGAGAAATGGCGTCAAAATGAAGCATTGATTGTGGGTGGGATCGTCAGACCCCGCCCCGCCGTGCGAATTCACGCCGGTGGCTGCAGGGTGCCGAGGGGATCAGGTCATGGCGGAACGGCTTCGGTCAAACAGCGGTACCGCCAATGCTCCTAGGTCCGCATGTATGCCGCGCGTCGCGCAACCCAATCTCCCCGGACCAGGCAGTCGAGAAAGGCAACCTGAAAGGATGCGATCATCGCATCCTCATGTGCGCTGAGCGCTTTACCGGAAACATCAGACTGGCGCAGGATGGAAAGGATGAGAGCCGGCAGCGGGTAGAACCACATCGCGGCGCGCAAGTTTGACAACATGGTGCCCGGCGGCAAGTCAATCGCGATCGAGCCTGGATTCGCGGCCCCAATACGCAGATGCAATGTATCATTGGGGTCGGCCACCAGTGTCATGCCATCCAGACAGAGGTCCGCTTTGAGGCCGGAAGTGTTATTAAGCAGATCACCAGAAGAGCCGGGGGCCTTGTGAGCCTTGTCGGCCAGTGCCATAATTGCAGGAGCGAAGATCATGCCTTGTCCTTTCCGTCGGTTGCGATTTCAATTGGGTTTGCCGAGTTCAGTTCGGAGCGACCTTCGGGATCTGGCGGAGCGCTATCTGCATCGGACATCGCGATAGCGAACGCCTCTCGGAACCAATTCTGAAACACGTCGCTTCGCGTTTCCTGAAGTGCCGTGAGAAAGGCCTGGATTGCCTTGTCGATCACCAAGGTGTTGCATTCCGGCAAAGCGTTTCCGGTCGACTGGAGAAGTTGAGAAGTCTGGATGATGCGTGCTGGCAGCGGGCAAATATGCAGTGCCGCAATGACGTTCCCGGCCGACGTCCCCCGGGGAAGGCGAATACTAGCGATTTCGGGATCGGTCGGGATCGGGAAGATGTCCATCCCGTTCCGTCGCGTGACGTAGATCGTCTCTCCACCCAACGGATAGTCGAACCCCAGGAATCCGAGTTGGGCGGCAAGATCCATTGCCGGGTCGAGTGCGCTCGAGAACTCTGATTTGACCCTGCGGTGAAGCTCCGCAGTAATAGCAGGAAGGTTACAAGACATAGATACTCCTTCAGCGCAGCGAGGGCGGTTGTTAAGCGGCACAGTTACTCGGCTGTCGAGCGGTGTTGGGATTATCTAGCGCTTGCCTGCCACGTGCTGCCAAGAGCGAGCACCCGTAGATAGCCCGAAGGCTCTTCGACTTATTGCGCATCTTTTACTCCTTGGTTGGATGCTGGCATTCGAAAAACAGCGCATGCTTCCTCCTCACGCCATCCGCAGATGGTCGTCAGATCGAGGTGTGACGTGTTGGAAATCGAGGGTGCTTGGACCTGACGAGAGGAACGCGGACGCTTGCGTCGCTGTCGTCAGGTCAAACGACGGAGGACCATGCAGGAACACCTTCGCCCGGCCAGCTCAGGCTAGGGCGGTCGAGCGGATACCGACCCGCCTCACCCATTACCGGCTCCGGATGGGCATAAGGGCAGAACCCCAATTTTACCTTGAGATTAAGGTCGAGACCGAACGCCGCAATTCTGCGATACGCGATACTTTCACAACGACCATCTGGCTCAACGAGGGGCGAGTGATTGATGAAAACACTCGCAGGCGTGCCGAGGTTGTTGAGTGTGGTGTGTGAGGTCATATCAATCATGGCGTAGGTCCCCTTGTTCATGCTGTGTAATTTGCACAGATCGTCCGGCAGGGGTAGGCAAGTAGTATCTCAGTTTTCTCTCAGTTACCTCAGTTCTAAAGAGATCAAAGTGATCAAAGTGAAGCTTTCGCAAAGATACGCTGCTACAACATTATTCGGATTGGCCGGCGCCTTGGTGAAGATTTGTTAAGTAATTCCGTTCCGAAAACCTTTGGCCTTTTTGTGCGATAGCCATTCTTGCAACGCACGGAGATCGGAATATGCCCACAGACAGCCGCCCTTTTGATTTCTCCGGGATGGATAAATTGCCCAAATCAGATAGCTTTCAAATTTCGGATGACGAACATCCCCCTGTGGATGTTGCAGAAACATCATATGACGACCCATCAGACGTCTTTTCGGTTGGAGAACGAGTGGCCCTGCGCGAGTTGGCTCTGCTAGAAGCGCGACATGGCCGGATGACGCGAGAAGAGGCTGAACTGCATGAGTGGGGTATTGATCCGATTATCGTGTCACCAAAGCTCGAATTTCCCATGACCCAGCTCCTTCGTTGGTCTCCGGAAATGGTCGCCGCATGGATATTGTGGAGAGAAAAAGAAGCCGTCTTGCGGCATTTCGAGCCGTCGTATCGTGACGCAATTATCTGGGTACAGAGCGGCTCTTTTTTCTCGCTAGCTACCGACCCAGTTGTTGAGGAAAAGCGGCTCCCCTGGAATGCTGACCAAATGAACAATCGCCGTCCCGGGTACACACCGGTGCGATTGGGCCAGACTTCTCTTTTCTCACGCTTCTTCGACTTCAATGGGCATCAACAAGCCTTTGGCCCCATAGAGGACTGGTATCCTCAATTGTGCGGCCTGCTCGCAGAAGGCATTCTGTCGGCTCGGGGAACGCCGCTTGTGCAAGGCGCCGCAAAGCTCGATATTCCGCCCGCACATTGGGAAGATTCCAGATTCGAGGACTCTCAACAATTTGGCACGATCTTGAAGGTGGGCGGCGTTGCTCGCTACAGGAATATCAGCTTCAGTGCTCAAGAGATTACGGCGGAGTTTTCTAAATCGGCAGGTGACGGTCTTGCCCCAGGAAATCTTGGGCAGCTCGACGCGGAAGGATTAACAGGAGAATATACTGAAGCTGAAGTGGTACAGTCGCGGCATTTGGAAGAGAAGAAAATGAATGGGGATACTGCTGCATCAACATCAAAAGTAGTACCGCTAATAAATGTCCAAGAAGTGGAGCACGTGCTTCCCTGGATTGTCAAACAACCAAAATTTCACATCCATTGGCATAAACCTTTGTTCGTTCTGCTAAAGATTCAATGCCCTCAGGGGTTTCCTCTTATTGATGGGCCAAAAAAAATTCGATATGCACTGATGTGGGAATTTCTTTCAAAGGCTGTACCTTTTGAAAAAGCAAAATCAATACAGCTTGGCAAACAAACGTTCACGTACAATCGTAATTTTGAGCAGGCCATCGAGCGATATCTTAATCGGAGATTCCAAGCGGACAAACAGCCCGTCAATGAGGGCTTCGGGCACAATATGGCGGAAGCTATAAAATGCATTCGGTGATCCCACCACGGAAACAATTAGCTGTTCACCACGCCTCAGATGAGGCTTCGACACAGGAGATGTGAGGTGCTGGGTCTGTTGCTTTTCGCCCTCTGTTCCTCACGATCCGAGTACGCGACGGGATGGTTGAAATCGCGGAGATAAGAAACGCAAGGCAGAAGGACGCATATACGCCTGCGGAGCTTGCTGCTGACCATGACAACGATGATGACCGGGATGACCAGCGACAGGTGAGCAGCACCCGGTCCAGCGTATTGTGGATTTCCGCCAGCTCTCGGCTGGCAGGCCGTTGATCGCCACCACGTCGAGAAAAGGGTTCTCGACCATTGGGGTCAAACCATGCTGCAACTCGGCCGTCACCAGCCAGTCGAGATACATGTGGATGTCCGGCAGGCGCGCCGGATGGTTCTCGCCGGTCACGCAGAAGCGAATGAACTGGAACAGCTCGTCGTAACGCGGAACATGGTAGCCGCCATGTTCCGGCGTTTCCCGCGTCATCAGCCGCCGGATCGACACGACATTGGCAAGATACTGCTCGACGTCCCGGATCGTGGTCAGGAAACTTTCGAGTGCCTTGTCGGCGTACGTAGCAGAGCAGCTTGCGGCATCCGAATAAATATACCGCGTCAACCCGGAGCGCCGCGGCTCCGGCGGCCGTACGGTCAGGATAAGAGCGTGCTGGCTCTCGAAATGCCCCTTCTCCTTCTGAAAGTGCACTCGTCGCTCATCGTCGATGGCGCGTGTGACCGGATCGGGAAATGAGATTCGGCCTCAGTCGGGTAATCGCCCGTTGGCACCCTGATAGCCTCGACCTGGATCATCCATCCTGAGCCCAGCCGCGACACCTCGTTGCGCTCGGCGTCGGTGGAGCTCTCGCTATCCGGCCCGGCAAAATACCAACCGGCCATAAGCGAGCCGTCTTTCAGAAGGATGACCCCATTATCGACGAGGCCTGCATAGGGCACGAGATCGGCAAAGGACGGTCCGGAATGGCGGAATGATTTGAGGGCAACCATCAGAATCCCTCTAGAACTTGCGCCACGGCGACGACGTCGCGCGATAAGACGTCTTGTAGGAGATGTGGCGGAGATAGACCCGGCGCATCAGCGGATCCGATTTGGCCATCATGCGCAGCGCCGCGACCGAGACCAGCCAGATCGCGATGCCGAACAATGCCGCATACCAGGTCAGGACGACGAAGATCAGGATGATGGCGGCCAGAGCCGTCAGCAGCACGAGTTCGCGGTCGGCGCCCATCAACAGGTTCGGACGCGATAATGCCCTGTGCACACGCGAGCGCGCCAAAGAGGATCCTGCGTCAGCCATGAGACCCCTCCCCCGCTGTGGCCGGCGTCGCCTTCGGATCGGGAGTTCCTTGCTCGGCTTGCGCGTGGCCCTCGCCGATGGAGGCTCCGGTCGCACCGAAGAGAGCGACGATCTGGGTGGCTCCGAGGAGTACCCCGCCGACCAGCGCGACATAGCAAAGCCGTCTCGCGAAATCATTCAGCTCGCCTCCGAAGATCAGCGTGGCGCCGGCGATGGCGACCGCGGCCAGCGCAATGAACCCGGCGACAGGTCCGGTGATTGATTGCTGGATCTGTTGCAGGGGCGATTCCCAGGGAAGACCGCCGCCTCCCGAGGAAGCGAATGCGGAATCACTAAAGCCGATAGAAATGGCGACAAGCGTTGCGCCGGTGAGAAGAATGGAGATTTTACGCGACATGGCTGTCCTCATCGATCTGGGCATAATGTTCGGTCTGGTAGCGGCCGTTGCGGTATCCTTCGATGTGGATCACCTCGCGAACCCGCCTCCCCTTCCCCGTTCGCTCGATTGAGACGACGAGATCGACGGCCTCGCCGATCACCTCCTGCATCGGCTGCTGGCTGGCTTCCGCCGTCAATTGCTCCAGCCGGCGCAAGGCTGACATCGCCGTGTTGGAATGGATCGTGGTGACGCCGCCGGGATGGCCGGTATTCCAGGCCTTGAGCAGCGTCAGTGCCGCGCCGTCGCGGATTTCGCCAACGATGATGCGATCCGGACGCAGGCGCATCGTGCTCTTCAGCAGACGCGCCATGTCGATGGTATCGCTGGCGTGCAACGACAGGGCATTTTCGGCCGCGCATTGGATTTCGGCGGTATCTTCGAGGATGACCATTCGATCGTCCGGGGCAGCCGCCACGATCTCGGCGATGATGGCGTTGGCAAGCGTCGTTTTTCCGGACCCGGTGCCCCCGGAGATGACGATGTTTATCCGGGCGTCGATCGCGCTTCGAATTGCCGATGCCTGGGCTTCGGTCATCCTCTTCGACTTCACATACCCTGTCAGTGGAATGAGACGGGAGGCACGACGGCGGATCGTGAATGCTGGTCCGGAGACCACCGGTGGCAACAGCCCCTCGAAGCGGTGTCCGCCAATCGGCAGTTCGCCAGAGATGATCCGTCGTTCGTCGCCAGCCTCCGACTGCAGGGCATGCGCAACACTGCCGATGACAACTTCGGCTGCAGCAGAGCTCATTGCGCCGGCAGGCCCAACGCCGTGCCCCAGCCGCTCGATGAACAACCTGCCGTCCGGATTGAGCATGATCTCGACGACGGTGGCGTCATCGAGGGCGATGCACAGTTAGTCGCCAAGCGCGTCCTGTAGTTTGCGGACCAGGCGGGGATGGGAGCGGAGCTGGGTCACGCAGCGCTCCTAAGCAACGACCCATCGATCTGCGGGGTCGAATGGTAACCCTGTGGGGAAACATCCTGAAAGCCGCCATGGTCGGCGGGCAGGCTCCCGGCGATGGCGGTGGTGTTGCCTATCGTGGCCGCCTCGCCGAGACGCTGCATCGGCCCCCCCGCTCGCTTCAGGATGCGCTCGAAGCGGAGATCGCAGGCCGTGACGATCTCGCTGTAGCCATTCGCCATCGACCACTCGATGATCCCGGCGAACAAGGTGAGCGTCGCAAGATTCAGTTGGCTTGCCTCCCTCTGAGAGACAAGTGAGGTATCGACGCAGAAGCACGAACTCTCGACCATCCCAGAATGAGGGCGAAGCGAACCCGTATCGAGAAGCTGGGGGAAGGTCTGCTCCAGCATCGTCGGGCCAGAAGCTGGAAGAAGACGAACGCAACCTGCGACCTTTCCATCGTTGGCAATTGCCAGAAGATAACTCGGCTTGCAATCGTCGTACTAGTCACGCTCTTCTCCGTCGCTGATGCAAACGTCCCAGCCGAGACGTCCGCCAAATACCGTCGCGCGAAGACGGTGCATCTGTCTCAGGTCGTTGCGATAGCGCTCGTATTGGTCGGGTGCGACGGTCAATATCCGCATGATGATCTCCGCTTGAACAAGGTCATGCGGACAAAAATCATCTCCTTCAGCGTGGGCCTATGTGCAGATCTGCACCTCAGGTGATTCTAGCGAGTCGTTCGTCCGGCTCTTATAAGTGAGCGTGTGGGGAGCTGCGATGAGCATACTCATGTGCAAATCTGCATTTTGCCGTTGCTGCGTCAATAAGAGAGAACGGATGGAAATCATTGATTTATATTTAATAAATTGAATTGAGCTGCTTATCCGACGGAAACACGTTAACTTCTTGTCAACTCTAATTCTCTTGCAGCACAGCTAGAATCGTGCGCTATCTTGAGACGGCATACGCGCGTCTGACGCTTGCAAACCGTCTTGAACTTGAGGCTACATTGAACGTGATCGACAGGCACATAAACAGAGCAGCAACGTCCGCACATATCACGCAGCGTGCTGAGGCGCTATCTGCGCGACTTCGTGCGGTTGGCGAACGCGCTTTCCCACCGACAGCGCAAAAGTCGCTTCGCTCATTCACTTCTGGTGAAGTTGCCGAAATAGTTGGAATTTCTGATGGGTACCTGCGCCAACTGTCGCTGGATGGTCTCGGGCCCACTCCCGACATTGGTACCGGAGGGCGCCGCTCGTATACCCTTGAGCAGATCAACGAGTTGCGGCGATACCTCGCTGAAGCGCGCCCGAAAGAAGCTGGGCGATTTTGGCCGCGCCGTCGGGAAAGTGACAAACTTCAAATCATCACAGTCGCGAACTTCAAGGGTGGATCCGCCAAAACGACCACCTCACTTTATCTCGCACAGGGTTTAGCGCTGCAGGGTTACAGGGTTCTCGCAATCGATCTGGATCCTCAGGCCTCGCTCTCCGCGATGTTCGGG
>Ga0265798_10007807_pt1 | contig 13770 bp, 12 predicted proteins | sample P3T30metagenome_FD_192430 | JGI IMG/M metagenome (GOLD analysis project Ga0265798, IMG submission 192430) | Plant litter microbial communities from East Loma Ridge, Irvine, California - P3 T30 | ecosystem: Environmental > Terrestrial > Plant litter > Unclassified | place: USA: California...
TGCCGCTGGGCGTCGCTGGCGTCCTTGTGCTCAACGATGGCCTGGACCACACCCTGCGCGTCTCGGACGATGCGCCCGTAGCCGGTCGGATCAGCCAGCTCGACGGTGAGCAGCCCCAGCTGATCGTCGTTGACCAGGGCCAGCAGGCGCTGCAGGGTTGCAGCTTCGATCAGCGGCACGTCGCCATAGAGGATCAGCACGGTGTCGGCGCCAAGCTGCGGCAGTGCTTGGGCGACTGCGTGACCGGTGCCCAGTTGCTCGGCCTGGATGACGAAATTCAGGTCGTCGGCCGCCAGTCGCTCGCGTACCTTTTCGGCGCCATGGCCGATCACTACCTGAACGCTCTGTGGCTGCAGCGTGCGGGCGGTGTCGATGACGTGACCGAGCATGGATTTCCCGGCTACCGGGTGCAGTACCTTTGGCAGCGCGGAGCGCATGCGGGTGCCTTGGCCGGCGGCGAGGATGACGATATCGAGAGACATGGCGGGCGGTTCCTTGGCAATCCCGACGCACGAGTCGTACGGGAAATAAAACGGCAGAAAAGCAAAAGGGTAGCCAAGGCTACCCTTTTACCAAGCAACGATGAAGCCCAGTGGTATCAGCTACCGCCGAACTTCTTGCGCATTTGCTGGACGGTGCGCAGCTGAGCTGCAGCCTCGGCCAGACGAGCAGCGGCAGAACCGTAGTCGAACTCGGAACCTTGCTCGCTCAGTGCTTTCTCGGCAGCCTTGACGGCTTCCTGAGCAGAGGCTTCGTCGAGGTCGGCAGCACGTTGCACGGTATCGGCAAGTACCTTGACCATGCTCGGCTGCACTTCGAGGAAGCCACCAGAGATGTAGAACACCTCGGTGTCGCCACCCTGCTTGACCAGACGAATCGGGCCCGGCTTGAGGTCGGTGATCAGCGGCGCGTGGCCTGGGGAAATCCCCAGATCGCCCAGGTTGCCGTGGGCGATCACCATTTCGACCAGACCGGAGAAGATCTCGCCTTCTGCGCTGACGATGTCGCAATGGACTGTCATAGCCATATCTAGCCTCACGTAAGCGCCCGTTGCCGGGCGCACGGGTGATTACAGTTTCTTCGCTTTCTCGATGGCTTCTTCGATGCCGCCGACCATGTAGAACGCCTGCTCCGGCAGGTGATCGTAATCACCTTTGAGGATGCCGCTGAAACCAGCGATGGTGTCCTTCAGGGAAACGTACTTGCCTGGCGAACCGGTGAAGACTTCGGCCACGAAGAACGGCTGGGACAGGAAGCGCTGGATCTTACGAGCACGGGATACCAGCTGCTTGTCTTCTTCCGACAGTTCGTCCATGCCGAGGATCGCGATGATGTCCTTCAGCTCTTTGTAGCGCTGCAGCACGTACTGAACGCCGCGAGCGGTGTCGTAGTGCTCCTGGCCAATCACGTTCGGGTCCAGCTGGCGCGATGTCGAGTCAAGTGGATCGACCGCTGGGTAGATACCCAGGGAAGCGATGTCACGGGACAGTACGACAGTGGCGTCCAAGTGGGCGAAGGTGGTCGCCGGGCTTGGGTCGGTCAAGTCATCCGCAGGTACGTAGACGGCCTGGATCGAGGTGATCGAACCGGTCTTGGTCGAAGTAATACGCTCTTGCAGAACGCCCATTTCTTCGGCCAGGGTCGGCTGGTAACCCACGGCGGACGGCATACGGCCGAGCAGTGCGGATACTTCGGTACCGGCCAGGGTGTAGCGGTAGATGTTGTCCACGAAGAACAGAACATCACGGCCTTCGTCACGGAACTTCTCGGCCATGGTCAGGCCGGTCAGTGCTACGCGCAGACGGTTGCCTGGTGGCTCGTTCATCTGACCGTAGACCAGGGCTACCTTGTCGAGAACGTTGGAATCCTTCATCTCGTGGTAGAAGTCGTTACCCTCACGAGTACGCTCACCCACACCGGCGAACACGGAATAACCGCTGTGCTCGATGGCGATGTTACGGATCAGCTCCATCATGTTTACGGTCTTGCCGACACCGGCACCACCGAACAGACCGACTTTACCGCCCTTGGCGAACGGGCAAACCAGGTCGATAACCTTGATGCCAGTTTCCAGCAGCTCGTTGGAGCCTGCCTGTTCGGCGTAGGTCGGCGCAGGACGGTGAATGCCCCAACGCTCTTCTTCGCCAATCGGGCCCGCTTCGTCGATCGGGTTGCCCAGTACGTCCATGATGCGGCCCAGGGTTTTCACCCCGACCGGTACCTGGATGCCTGCGCCAGTGCTTTCAACGTCCAGGCCGCGTTTCAGGCCTTCGGTCGAACCCATCGCAATGGTACGCACCACGCCGTCGCCCAGCTGCTGCTGAACTTCCAGAGTGGTTTCGGCGCCGACTACTTTCAGCGCTTCATAAACACTCGGCACCTTGTCACGCGCGAATTCCACGTCGATGACGGCGCCGATGATTTGAACGATACGTCCGCTACTCATCTTTGGTTCCTCTGAATATTTGAACCGTTAAACCGCGGCAGCGCCGCCGACGATTTCCGAAATTTCCTGGGTGATCGCTGCCTGACGTGCCTTGTTGTAAACCAACTGCAGGTCTTTGATGATGTCGCCAGCGTTGTCGGTGGCGTTCTTCATCGCAATCATCCGCGCGGCCTGTTCGGCTGCGTTGTTCTCGACCACTGCCTGGTACACCTGCGATTCCACGTAGCGAACCATCAGCCCGTCAAGCAGCTGCTTGGCGTCGGGTTCGTACAGGTAATCCCAGTGGTGTTTCAGCTCCTGATCCGAATCGGCCACCAGTGGAATCAACTGCTCCACGGTCGGCTTCTGGGTCATGGTATTGATGAACTTGTTGGAAACCACGGACAAACGGTCGATGCGCCCTTCCAGGTAAGCATCGAGCATCACCTTGACGCTGCCGATCAGATCATTGATCGACGGCTCTTCGCCAAGATGGCTGATCGCAGCGACGACGTTGCCACCAAAGTTGCGGAAGAATGCCGCGCCTTTGCTGCCAACCACGCAGAGATCGATCTCCACGCCGCGCTCGCGGTTTGCCGACATGTCCTTGACCAGGGCCTTGAACAGGTTGGTATTCAAGCCACCGCACAGACCACGGTCCGAACTCACCACCACATAACCGACGCGCTTTACTTCGCGTTCGATCATGAACGGGTGACGGTATTCCGGGTTGGCGTTGGCCAAATGACCAATTACCTGGCGGATACGCTCCGCGTAGGGACGGCTAGCTGACATGCGCTGTTGTGCCTTGCGCATCTTGCTGACCGCCACCTTTTCCATGGCGCTGGTGATCTTCTGCGTGCTTTTGATGCTCGCAATCTTGCTGCGAATCTCTTTTGCGCCTGCCATTTCACACCTATCGGGTTAGCAGGCGGGCGCCGTTGGGCGCCCGCTGCGGCTTACCAGGTTTGGGTGGCTTTGAACTTCTCGATACCGGCTTTCAGCTGGCCATCGATGTCGTCATTGAAGTCACCCTTCTCGTTGATCTTCGCCATCAGAGCGGCGTGATCACGGTTGAAGAAGGCGATCAAAGCCTGCTCGAAGCTGATGATCTTGGCGACTTCGATGTCGGTCAGGAAACCACGCTCAGCGGCATACAGCGACAGCGCCATGTCCGCGATGGACATCGGAGCGTATTGCTTCTGCTTCATCAGCTCGGTAACGCGCTGACCATGCTCAAGCTGCTTGCGGGTGGCTTCGTCCAGGTCAGAAGCGAACTGGGCAAATGCCGCCAGTTCACGGTACTGAGCCAGAGCGGTACGGATACCACCGGAGAGCTTCTTGATGATCTTGGTCTGCGCAGCACCACCCACACGGGATACCGAGATACCGGCGTTGACGGCCGGACGGATACCCGAGTTGAACATGGCCGATTCCAGGAAGATCTGACCGTCGGTGATCGAAATCACGTTGGTCGGAACGAACGCGGAAACGTCGCCAGCCTGGGTTTCGATGATTGGCAGAGCGGTCAAAGAACCGGTTTTGCCAGTCACTGCGCCATTGGTGAACTTCTCGACGTAGTCTTCGGAAACGCGCGAAGCACGCTCCAGCAGACGGCTGTGGAGATAGAACACGTCGCCTGGATAGGCTTCACGGCCTGGCGGACGGCGCAGCAGCAGGGAGATCTGACGGTAAGCAACGGCCTGCTTGGACAGGTCGTCGTACACGATCAGCGCATCTTCACCGCGGTCACGGAAGTATTCGCCCATGGTGCAGCCGGCATAAGGTGCCAGGAACTGCAGTGCAGCGGATTCAGAAGCCGAAGCAGCCACCACGATGGTGTTGGCCAGAGCACCGGACTCTTCCAGCTTGCGTACCACGTTGGCGATGGTCGATTGCTTCTGACCGATGGCTACGTAGACGCAGAAGATGCCGCTGTTCTTCTGGTTGATGATGGCGTCGACGGCCAGAGCAGTCTTACCGATCTGACGGTCACCGATGATCAGCTCACGCTGGCCACGGCCTACCGGGATCATGGCATCGACCGACTTGTAGCCAGTCTGTACCGGCTGGTCGACCGACTTACGCCAGATCACACCCGGTGCAACCTTTTCAACGGCGTCAGTGGCTTGAGCGTTGATCGGGCCTTTGCCATCGATCGGGTTGCCCAGTGCGTCGACAACGCGGCCCAGCAATTCCGGACCAACCGGAACTTCAAGGATGCGGCCAGTGCACTTGGCGCTCATGCCTTCGGCGAGGGTGGTATAGGCACCCAGCACAACAGCACCGACGGAGTCTTGCTCCAGGTTCAGTGCCATACCGTAGACGCTGCCCGGAAACTCGATCATTTCGCCGTACATGACGTCGGCGAGACCGTGAATACGCACGATACCGTCAGACACGCTGACGATAGTGCCTTCGTTTCGGGCTTGGGAAGAGACGTCGAGTTTCTCGATACGTCCCTTGATGATTTCACTAATTTCGGAAGGATTGAGTTGCTGCATAGCTCTGCTGCCCCTTCAAACTCAAGATTTCAATGCTTCGGCCAGCTTCGCGATTTTGCCGCGAACTGAGCCATCGATAACCAGGTCGCCGGCGCGGATTACGACACCACCGATCAAGGTGGAGTCCTCCGCAGCATGCAGGCGCACTTCCCGGCCGAGCCGTGCACTGAGAACCTTGGCGAGTTTGTCTTGCTGTTCATCGCTCAATGCGAAGGCACTGGTGACATCTACGTCGATCGACTTCTCCTGTTCGGCCTTGTACAGCTCGAACAGCGAGTAGATTTCCGGCAACAAGGCCAGACGATCGTTCTCTGCGACAACGTGGATGAAATTGCGTACCTGGGCGTCGAACTTGTCACCACACACCTCGACGAAGGTGGTGGCCTTGTCTGTACTCGTCAAACGCGGGGCCTTGAACACGCGCTGCAGGGTGGCGTCCTGAGACACCTCCGCTGCCAGGCCGAGCATGGCTGACCAAGAGGCCAGCTGCTGGTGAGCCTGGGCGTATTCGAAGGCCGCCTTGGCGTAAGGTCGGGCCAACGTGGTCAGTTCTGCCATGATCGCGCCCTCGCTTAAATTTCGGCGGCCAGTTTGGAAACCAGCTCCGCATGCGCGTTTTGGTCGATGGATGCGCCCAGGATCTTCTCGGCACCGCCGACAGCCAGAGCACCCACTTGGGCACGCAGCGCGTCTTTGATGCTGTTGATTTCCTGTTCGATCTCGGCCTGAGCCTGAGCCTTCACACGGTCAGCTTCGACGCGAGCCTGTTCACGGGCCTCGTCAACAATCTGAGTACCGCGTTTCTTGGCTTGCTCAATAATCTCAGCAGCCTGGGTTTTGGCTTCGCGCAGTTGCTGACCCGCTTTCTCTTGGGCCAACTCCAGGTCACGAGCCGCACGACTGGCAGCATCCAGACCTTCAGCAATCTTCTTCTGACGTTCTTGCAAAGCCGCAATGACCGGAGGCCACACGAACTTCATGCAGAACAGCACGAAGATGAAGAAGGCAACGGACTGGCCAATCAGGGTTGCATTAATGTTCACGCCAACACCTCGCTCGTTCGTTGTCCATCACACCAATCAACTCGAAAATTCGAGTGATTAGCCAGCGATTTGACCAACGAAGGGGTTCGCGAAGGTGAAGAACAGTGCGATACCAACACCGATCATGGTCACGGCGTCGAGCAGGCCGGCGACGATGAACATTTTCACTTGCAGCATCGGAACCATTTCCGGCTGACGCGCAGCGCCTTCCAGGAACTTGCCGCCCAGCAGGCCGAAGCCAATGGCGGTACCCAGAGCGCCCAGGCCAATCAGCAGTGCAACAGCGATCGCGGTCAGACCAACTACAGTTTCCATCTTTCCTCCCGACTTTTTACGTCGTATTGGTTAAGGTTTTTCTAAGGGTAAAGCGGTAAAGCAAAACCGGTGTTTCCAGTGCCCTTGCGGGCGTTCCAGCCGAAGCTGGATCCATCAACAGCGCCGCACATCCAGCCAGCAAGGCAGTGGGTGCGCGTCACGCTATCAATGGCTGTCTTCGTGCGCCATCGACAGGTAGACGATGGTCAGCATCATGAAGATGAAGGCCTGCAGCGTGATGATGATCAGGTGGAAGACTGCCCAGGCCCACTGCAGAACGCCTGCCAGTGCTGCCAACAGAATGCCGCCGCCGAACATGACCGCGATGAGGATGAAGATCAGCTCGCCGGCATACAGGTTGCCGAACAGACGCAGTGCCAGGGAAATCGGCTTGGCGATCAGGGTCACGAACTCGAGGAGCAGGTTGACCGGGATCAGCAGAATCTTTACGAAGATGTTCTTGGCGCTGAACGGGTGCAGGGTCAGTTCGCCGAGGAAGCCGCCGATGCCCTTGACCTTGATGCTGTAGAAAATGATCAGCGCGAACACCGACAGGGCCATGCCCAGGGTAGCGTTCGGGTCAGTGGTCGGAACGGCACGGAAGAACAGGTGCTCGTCACCAGCGATCTTGGCGGCAGCCACCGGAATCCAGTCCACTGGCACCAGGTCCATCAGGTTCATCAGGAAGATCCAGACGAAGATGGTCAGGGCCAGCGGTGCGATCAGTGCGTTGCGACCGTGGAAGGTGTCCTTGACGCTGCCGTCGACGAACTCGACCAGCACTTCGACAAAGTTCTGCAGACCGCCAGGCTGGCCCGAGGTAGCGCGCGAGGCGGCTGCCTTGAACAGCAGGATGAAGATCAGGCCCAGCACCACCGAGATACCCAGGGTATCCAGGTGAAACGCCCAGAAGCCCATTTCTTTGGCTTCTTCAGCGGAGTGGGCGAAACCCCAGCCATTCACCGGGTGCTGACCATAGGTCAGGTTCTGCAAGTGATGCTGGATATAACCCGAAGCGGTTTCTGCAGCTGCCATAAATCCCTCAAACGCTCTAAGGCTTTAAAAGTTATCTCTTCATCAGCAAGGGTGCGAACCAGTTGACCAATTGGGTCAGCAGGAAAGCGCCGAACAAGGCCAGCGCATCCAAAGGCTTCACACCTGCAAACACCAGCGCAAAAAGCACTGCTGTCAGAACCAGTTTCCCGGCCTCGCCGGCGTAGAACGACCGCACGATGGCCTGGGCCGCCCGCGCTCCGGAAAACCGGAATGCCTTGTGGGCGAAGTACACGTTTGGCAGCCAGGCAATCAGGCCGCCGCAAAAGCTGGAGTAACCAGCAACAACGCCCCGCCATTGCCAACACGCAACGGCGAGTACAAGTACCACGATCATCTGAGCCATGAGCACCGGAAAAACCGGAAGGCGATGGAAGGGCAGGCGTTTTGGCGTGCGAAAATCCATCTAATTACCCAGGGTGGCCCTCATGACATCGGCGCAAGAATAATCAATGCCTTGGCATAGTTTATGCCGCCGAAATGCGCGCAGAGTATAGGGGCGCTTCCCACCCCATTCAACTGCTCGAAAGTCTTTTCGGGCTAGCCCTGCGACTGCAATTGTTTCAGCGGATGTGAGCGAGGACACCCTGCAGTTCATCAAGGGAGTTATAGCGGATGACCAGCTGGCCTTTACCCTTCTGACCATGCTTGATCTGCACCGGAGAGCCCAGGCGTTCAGCCAGACGCTGTTCGAGCCGGCTGATGTCCGGATCACTCTTGGTGACCGCAGCCGGCTTCTCCTGAGTGTTCAACCACTGCCGCACCAAGGCCTCGGTCTGACGAACGGTCAGGCCTCGTGCGACAACGTGTCGCGCACCCTCGGTCTGCTGTTCGGCCGGCAAACCCAGCAATGCGCGGGCATGGCCCATTTCCAGATCGCCGTGAGAAAGCAGGGTTTTCACTTCTTCAGGCAGGGCGATGAGGCGCAGCAGGTTGGTGATGGTCACCCGCGATTTGCCAACGGCTTCGGCGACCTGCTGCTGGGTCAGCTGGAACTCTTGCTGCAGGCGCTGCAACGCCATGGCTTCTTCGATCGGATTGAGGTCTTCGCGCTGGATGTTCTCGATCAGCGCCATGGCGATGGCCGCTTCGTCCGGCAGGTCGCGTACCAATGCAGGAATTCGCTCCAGGCCAGCCTGCTGGGTGGCTCGCCAGCGTCGCTCACCGGCGACGATTTCGAAGCGGCCTTCAGCGATCGGGCGCACCACGATGGGCTGCATCACGCCATGGGCTTTGATCGACTGAGCCAGCTCTTCGAGGGCAGTGACATCCATATCGCGGCGCGGCTGGTATTTGCCACGCTGGATCAGGTCGAGCGGTAGGTGTTGCAATTCACGGGTGTCGACCTTGACCGCTTCTTCTTCCAGGGCCTCGACGCTGGAACCTCCCAACAGGGCGTCCAGGCCTCGTCCCAGCCCACGTTTTTTGGCGGCCATGCACAGATTCCTTATACGTTTGCGGTGTGGCGGTTCGCACGCTGACGGCGAACCAATTCACCTGCCAGCGCCAGATAGGCGAGCGCGCCTCTAGATTGCTTGTCGTAAACCAGCGCAGGCATGCCGAAGCTCGGCGCTTCAGCCAGACGCACGTTACGCGGGATCACGGTTTGATAGAGCGTCTCAGGGAAATGTTCCTTGAGCTGCGCCGATACATCGTTGGTCAGGCTGATACGTGGGTCATACATGGTGCGCAGCAGCCCTTCGATCTTCAATGACGGGTTGAGCAGCTTGCCGATACGCTGAATGCTGTTGACCAGGTCGCTCAGCCCTTCGAGAGCGTAGTACTCGCACTGCATGGGAATGATCACCCCATCGGCAGCGACCAAGGCGTTGATGGTCAGCATCGACAGCGCCGGCGGGCAATCGATGAGGATGTAATCGTAGTTCTCGCGGATCGGCGCCAGGGCGTTACGCAGGCGGTTTTCCTTGGTCTGCATTTCCAGCAGGGTAACTTCTGCAGCCGTCAGATCGCGGTTGGCAGGCAGCAGCTGATAACCGCCGTGTTCGGAGAACTGCATGGCGTCGACCAGGTTGCAGTCACCGACCAGCACATCGTAAATCGAATGCTCCAGCGTCAGCTTATCCACACCGCTGCCGGTAGTGGCGTTGCCCTGCGGGTCGAGGTCGATCAGCAGCACGTGGCGCTTGGTCGCTACCAGGGAGGCTGCCAGATTGATGCAGGTGGTGGTTTTGCCCACACCGCCCTTCTGGTTGGCGATCGCGAATACTTTTGCCATGTTGCCGTGCCCCTTAAACCGAACGTCGCAGTATCAACAGATGGCGCTGGCCTTGGCAACCGGGAACCTTGAGCACGTGCGTGCCAGTGAGACGAAAGTCCGCCGGCAGCGCCTGCAGCTCGTCATCCGGGTGTACGCCCTTCATTGCCAACCACTGGGTTTCGCCATCACCGAGGTGGCGTGTCCAGGTAGCGAAATCTTCCAGCGAGCTGAAGGCCCGGGAACAGATACCGTTGAATGGCTGGGCCGGGGTAAATCCCTCTACCCGGCTGTGGATAACTTCCAGATTGGCCAGCTTCAGCTCAAGCTTTACTTGGGTCAGAAAGCGGGTTTTCTTGCCGTTAGAGTCGAGCAAGGTGAAGCGCCGCTCGGGAAACAGAATGGCCAGGGGAATACCCGGCATGCCGCCACCACTCCCGACATCCAACCAGTTATCCCCAGCCTCTGCCACGAACGGCACCACACTGAGGCTATCGAGCAGATGCCGTGACACCATCTCGTCGGGATCACGCACCGCGGTCAGGTTGTAAGCCCTGTTCCACTTGATCAACAACGCCAGGTAGGCGAGCAGCTGCTCGTGTTGCTGCTCGTTCAGGCTGACGCCCAGTTCGCGAGCACCTTGCTGCAGTTCTTCGGCATGACGGGAGGTAACGGCGGACATCAGGCGGGCTGCTCCAGCTGGCGACCGGCGCCACGTTTCTTCAAGTGAATCAGCAACAGGGAAATCGCTGCGGGCGTGACGCCGGGAATACGGGACGCCTGGCCCAGCGTCTGCGGCCTGGCAGCGCCGAGCTTGTGCTGGATTTCCTTGGACAGCCCTGAAATCGTCACGTAGTCGATGTCCACAGGCAGCTCGGTCTGCTCACTGGCGCGCAGGCGAGCGATCTCGTCCTGCTGCCGGTCGATGTAGCCGGCGTACTTGGTCTTGATCTCGACCTGCTCAGCTACCTGCGGGTCCTGCGCACCGTCGCCGGTTACGTCGATGAGGCCGGCATAATCGATCTCCGGACGCGACAGCAAGTTGAGCAGGTTGTATTCATGGGTCAGCGGCGTGCCAAAGCGCGCGACGATGGCCTCGCCCTGAGGCGTGTTGGGGCGAACCCAGGTGCTTTTCAGGCGCTGCTCTTCCAGGGCGATACCTTCACGCTTGGCCTCGAATGCTGCCCAGCGTTGATCGTCCACTAGGCCCAGTTCGCGGCCCTTTTCGGTCAAGCGCAGATCGGCATTGTCCTCACGCAGGATTAGCCGGTACTCGGCGCGCGACGTGAACATGCGGTAGGGCTCCTGGGTGCCCAGGGTGATCAGATCGTCGACCAGTACACCGATGTAGGCTTCGTCGCGGCGCGGGCACCAGGCGTCTTTGCCCTGGGCGCGCAACGCAGCGTTGGCACCCGCCAGCAAGCCTTGGGCACCGGCTTCTTCGTAACCGGTGGTGCCATTGATCTGACCCGCAAAGAACAGACCGCCGATGACCTTGGTCTCCAGGCTGTACTTGAGATCTCGGGGATCGAAGTAGTCGTACTCGATGGCATAACCGGGACGCACGATATGGGCGTTCTCCATCCCGCGGATGCTCTGCACGACCTGCAATTGCACATCGAACGGCAGCGAGGTGGAAATGCCGTTGGGATACAGCTCGTGGGTGGTCAGGCCTTCCGGCTCGATGAACACCTGATGGCTATCCTTGTCGGCAAAGCGGTGGATCTTGTCTTCGATCGATGGGCAGTAACGCGGCCCCACCCCTTCGATAATCCCGGAATACATCGGCGACCGGTCGAGGTTGGCGGCGATGATTTCGTGGGTGCGAGCGTTGGTATGAGTAATCCAGCAGCTCACCTGGCGCGGGTGCTGTTGCTGGTTACCCATGAACGACATCACCGGAATCGGCGTATCACCTGGCTGCTCGGTCATCAGGTTGAAATCTACGGAGCGCCCATCGATACGCGGTGGCGTGCCGGTTTTGAGGCGACCAACGCGCAGCGGCAATTCACGCATGCGTTTGGCCAATGCGTTCGATGGCGGATCACCGGCACGGCCGCCGGAATAGTTCTGCATGCCAATGTGGATAAGTCCGCCCAGGAAGGTGCCCGTCGTCAGCACGACGGAGTCCGCGAAAAAGCGCAGCCCCATCTGAGTGACCACGCCTTTGACTTCGTCCTGCTCGACGATCAGGTCGTCTGCAGCCTGCTGGAATATCCACAGGTTGGGCTGGTTTTCCAATATCTCGCGTACTGCTGCCTTGTACAGAATTCGATCAGCCTGGGCGCGTGTAGCACGCACTGCCGGACCTTTGCGGCTGTTGAGCACGCGGAACTGGATACCACCCTTGTCGGTAGCGATTGCCATCGCGCCACCGAGGGCGTCGATTTCCTTGACCAAGTGGCTCTTGCCGATGCCGCCAATCGCCGGGTTGCAGCTCATTTGCCCGAGGGTTTCCACGTTGTGGGTCAGCAGCAGGGTTTTCACGCCCATGCGCGCCGCTGCAAGCGCGGCCTCGGTACCGGCATGGCCGCCGCCGATGACGATCACCTGAAAACGGGAAGGGAAATTCACCACGCACCTCGTGCCTGTTGAGAAGGGAGCTTTAGTTGGAAAGCGGGAAAGGGCAGCAAGTATAGGGACTTAGCAGGGTTGAAAGAAGCCTTTTGCACAAAAAATAGCCAGTTGCTCACCTATCCGGGGTCGTGCGGTTGATTTCCGCTTCATCTTGTCCACACCCAGGCAGGCGCTGAAATCGTTTGGGAATAAATAAAATAGAAAAGAATGATTTTTTTAAAAGGCTTGTTTTTATGTTTATAAATGGTGACCCACATTTCTGTGGATAGATTGATACAAGCCAATAAATACGGGGTATGCAGCGATGTATCAAAGCGGGACTATCCTGGGCTGCGGGTGTTAGATAGCGGTGATCACCCTGTGCGTAACAGTGCTAGTTATTCACAGGGCGGTTTATCCCGAGGTTTGTCACCGGGTTATAGGCATAGCTCAACTACGCTTTTCCACAGGGTTTATTGTGCCTGTTGAAATCTTTCTGCAGCATCTGCCTTGGCTTCGCTAACCGCTGGGTTTCGTGCGATTGGCATACCAGAATGTTATGAGCGCAGCGCCGGAAGCCATCTGACTGTGGCTTGGGTTGCGGGGAATAAGGGGATTTGGGGGTTAACCCATCATGCAGTGGGCTGGAGAGTGCTGTGAGAACCCTTTGAATGATGGGCCCATCGTGCTGGGGATAAGTCGTTGTCGTCGGACATAAAAAAGGCAGTGACCTTGGGCGAGATCACTGCCTATCTGCGCTACGGCTCGGCTTATTTACCGATACAGAAGCTCGAGAAGATACGCCCCAGCAGGTCATCCGAGCTAAATGCGCCTGTGATCACTCCCAGCGCCTGCTGTGCGTGGCGCAGGTCCTCGGCAAGCAGCTCACCAGCGCCTGCAAGGGTCAGCTGAGCGTGACCGTGGTCGAGGTGGCGCTGCGCCTGGTGCAACGCATCCAGGTGGCGACGGCGGGCGCTGAAACCGCTTTCGGCAGTCTGCTGAAAGCCCATGCAGGCTTTCAGGTGTTCACGCAGCAGCTCCAAGCCCTCGCTGGATTTTGCAGACAGCACCAGCGTAGCGTGGCCATCATCACTGGTCTGCAGGCCGACGTTTTCGCCGGAGAGATCAGCTTTGTTACGGATCAGCGTGACCCGCGCGGCGTCCGGCCGCTGCTGCAGGAACTCCGGCCACAGCGCAAACGGGTCATTTGCTTCGGGTGCAGTGGAGTCGACCACCAGCAGCACGCGGTCTGCTTCGCCAATTGCCTTCAGCGCCCGTTCCACACCGATGCGTTCGACCTGATCTTCGGTATCGCGCAGCCCGGCAGTGTCGATCACGTGCAGCGGCATTCCGTCGATGTGGATATGTTCGCGCAGCACGTCCCGGGTGGTGCCGGCGACGTCAGTCACGATGGCAGCTTCGCGGCCGGCCAGCGCATTGAGCAGGCTGGACTTGCCCGCATTCGGACGACCTGCAATCACCACGTTCATGCCGTCGCGCAACAAAGCGCCCTGCCCGGCTTCCCGCAACACTGTGGATAACTGCCCACGGACGCCTTCCAGCAAGCTCAACACGTGGCCATCGGCGAGAAAGTCGATTTCCTCTTCAGGAAAGTCGATTGCCGCTTCGACGTAGATACGCAGGCTGATCAGCCGTTCG
>Ga0265798_10007808_pt1 | contig 13769 bp, 4 predicted proteins | sample P3T30metagenome_FD_192430 | JGI IMG/M metagenome (GOLD analysis project Ga0265798, IMG submission 192430) | Plant litter microbial communities from East Loma Ridge, Irvine, California - P3 T30 | ecosystem: Environmental > Terrestrial > Plant litter > Unclassified | place: USA: California...
CACGCACACCATTGCCGGAAAGACCGTCCCGGTGGACGTTCATGTCGTGGCCGTTGGCGCGGCAACGGGCGTACCCGACGCCACGTTGGATACCGTGTCCGTCACGATCCTGGGTCAGCGGATCGTCACCGACCCGGTGGACATCACCAAGCCGATCGCGGTCGCCAGTGCGATCGCGGCCGCGGTCAACGCGGAAGGAACGCTGGTATCCAAGGGGCTGAAGGTGGTCGAGTTGCTGGACGTGCTCATGTTCAGGTTTACGGGCGAGTACGTGGGCACGCTCTATCCGCTGACCACTTACGACGGGAACGCCGACGGCCAGCACGGGTCCTTGGCGCTGAAGATCTCCAAGTCGGTTGGCTTGATGACTCTGCCGGCCATTCCTGGCTCGGTCGATATGCTCACGGGCGGCGCGGGTGCAGACATCTTCAAGTTCACGACCGCCGATGTGAGCAGCAAAGCCGGTGCGGTGACGGCGATCATTACCGACTTTGCAAGTGGCACGGACAAGATTCAGGTGCTGAACGCAGGCGCGGCGTCCAGTGCGAACTTCGTGAAAGCAGACGCAGCAGTGAGCTCATTCACAAAATTGCTGATGGATGCCGACGCGGCGCTGAATGGGACGGTCCACTATTACGTGGGGCAGGTGGGGACGAATTCCTATCTCGTGACCGATATCGATGGCTCGGGATATACCAACGTCATTCAATTGAATGGAGTTTCGTTGGCGGGTATTAATCCGGCTGATATTGCGACGATGTAGTTCAGCACTGGCATTTTCAACACGGCGCATTTCTCAGGGGAGGGCAATGTTGCTACCGGACGACGTGATGGCGAAATAATTTCCGCCTTTGGGCGACGGTCGCCAAGCATCATCACGGTTGAGCGAAAGGCTTGCTGTGTATGGGTTTGGCGATCCAGAGGAGAGTTTCTGTTTTTCGCCTGTCTCGAAAAGTTTTGATTCAGCGTCAGCAATAGGCATTAAATCAAAACTTCCAAAATTGACACAATTTGTTGCGCGCTTCAGGCTTTGTCATAGCGTTTTCACGCTGGCCAAATCTGATCTGGAGTGTACGTAGCATGGCAACACCGTCGTCCACGCAGCAAGCTGCAATCGCGAATCTTTATATTGCGCTGTTCAATCGCGCACCGGATGCAAGCGGCTTCGCATTCTGGACAGAGGCGCTTGCCAACGGCGCCTCGATTGATGTCATTGCACAGAGTTTTGTGCAAACGCCTGAGGCCCAGGCCATCTACCCGGTGTCGCAAACCGCTGCGCAATTCGTCACTGCCTACTACACCAACGTACTGGGTCGTCCGATCGACAACTCTGGCTTGGCATTCTGGACAGAAATCCTGGAAGCGTCCGGCGGCGTGGGGTCCAACCTGGCACGCGCACTGGTTGTGTCGAAGATCGTCGACGTGGTGAACACGCCGCTGCCTGTAAAACCGGCAGACCTGACCGATGCCGCTTATGCATTGACCTTCGCTGACCGCAACGCCTTCAAGAACAAGGGCGAGATCGCGATCTTCTACGCGACGGAATATAAAGGCACCGACCTGAACCTGGCCAAGCAGGTGCTGTCGGTGGTTGGTCCGGCAAGCACGACGATCGATGCGGCCAAGGCCTTGTTGAACCCGCCCACGGGCGGCGGCGCGCCTACGCCGCCGATCGAGTCAAACCTCGGGTTCATCGGCACGACTGGCAATGATGATTTCGTGGGCAAGTCTGGCAACGACAAGTTCGTCTTCGTCATCGACAACGACGCGCCGGCCAACACTACGTTGAGTGTGCACGACAAGATCATCGGCGCTGCGGGCAAGGACACCTTGAGCGTTACCACAACCGGCACGGTGGTCGACGCTGACTTCGCCTTCGCCTCGATGACCGAGATCGAGACGGTGCGTATCAATCGGACTGACGCATCGGCAGTCACCTACGACGCCATTGCAGACGTCAAGGATGTGTCCGTTGAAAACGGCGCAGGCGCGATCAGCATCAATGGCCTGGTACAGGATGCGAAGCTGAGCCTCAAGGGCACTTCCGGCGGGCAAGTGAGCTTGGGCTATCGGCCCACGGCGACCGCCACGACGATCGCACTGGAAGGCGGCGTCAACGGCAACAAGGTGCAATTGGGCGCGCCCGCGCTGACATCGCTGACGCTCACCAGCAGCGGTTCTGCGAACGCATTGGATCAGTTCACCACCAGTCAGCAGATCACGGCGCTGACGATTGTGGCCAACACCGCACTCACCCTCAACGGCCTGCAGGCATCAAACGCTGGCGCAGCCGTGGCTATCAGCGGCGGGGCAGCGGTCGACCTGGGCATGTTGTCCGGTTCCTCGATGAAAGCCATCGATGCCAGCCAGAACAGCGGTGGCCTGACGGCAACGCTGAATTCGAACGATGTGACGATCGAGATCACCGGCAGTTCGGGCAAGAACGTCATCACGACCGACACCGCGTTCACCTCGGGTTTCGTCCATGCGGGCGCGGGCACGGGTGACCGGCTTATCGTCACGAATGGTGCCGCGGTGGCTAACCGGACGCTCGGGGCCAAGTACACAGGTTTCGAAATTCTGCAGGTGGCCGATGGTGCAACGGTAGACCTGACCAATCTCATCGGGATTACGTCGGTGGAGATCGCAGGCGGCGCGGGCACTACGACTGTCGCTGCTGCGACGACAGCACAGGCGGCCGCCATGACGATCCTCAGCGCTGATTCCCATGGAGGCATCAACCTCATCGCTGCGGGCGCCATCGATACGATCAAGGCAACGGTTGTCACCCAGGTCGGGGGCCTGGCCCAGGCCATCGACCTGACCGGACTCACGCTCAGTGACAACGTGACGAAGCTGGAATTGACCGGCAATGTTGCCGCGGGTACCTCGACTGGCCTGGTGACGCTGACCACCGCCAACGCAACGAAGCTGGATTCGATCATCGTCAAGAACGCGGGTGGTGCGGCGATTACCATCGGCGCCGGCCATACGGCATCAAATCTCGTGATCGATGTATCGGAATCGTCGGGCCCAGTAACCGTCAATGCTGCCGCATACTTCACCAATACCGGCGTCATCATCAAGAGCGGTTCAGCTGGCGCCACACTGGCTGGCTCGACCAAGGCAGATGTCATCACCGGCGGTATCGGCGCCGACAGCGTCAGCGGAGGTACCGGCAATGACACCCTGGTGGGCGGTGCAGGTAGCGACACTTTGTTGGGTGGCGCCGGGGACGACTACCTGCTGGGCGATGGCGCACTCAGCGGCGTGAACACGGCGGCGGTGCACACCTTGCGCATGAGCGGCACCGCCCTGAACTCGGGGACGTATACGCTGGGAAATTCCTTTGTCGACGTAACGGCAGGCCAAGACGCAAGCGTTGTCGTGGACGCGTTCGCAGGCGCGGGGAAAGCAACGTTCCTGGCGCAGAATTCCAGCGTCGAAAACATCACCTACACAGGCGATACGTTCACCATCACGTACAAGGCGGTCTTGGCCGATGTGCCGCTGATTTTGGTAAACGATCCTGGCGATATTTCCTTCAATATCTTGAATCAGCCTATCGAGGCAGTCAGGGGGCGCGCCGGCTTGATCGCGGCCACTGCCACAACGGCCGATACGCTTGACGGCGGCGCTGGCAGGGATACTTTTGCGTTCGCACAGAAGAGCTCGGGCTGGGCAGGATTCGACACGATCGTGGGTCTCGATCTTGGAAGCGATGTCGCCAACGGCCGGGCGGACACGCTGGTGTTCCACAATCCTGACGGTGTGGCCTATGTCAGTGAGTTGTCGTCCGTGCAGCTAGAGGACATTGAGCATCAAAGCGATCTGAACAATGCGGTGCAATACGCGACGGATGTCATCAACAGCGACGGCGCGACTGGACTGTTCACCTACAAGGGCACCACGTACATTCTGCACAACGGTCATGGGGACAGCACCTTCAACGACAGTACGGACTTCCTGATCAAGGTGACTGGGGTAGCAGGCACGCTGGACCTGTCGGACATCGTGTTGGTCTGATGCGGCGTTTTCAACGCCCCGCTTGCTGAAACGCCGCCATCACCCGCGCATGGTCTTGCTGCCGCGCGAGCTTCCACCTGGCATCCAGGTGCGAGCCCGCTTCGCGAGCTGCGCGGCACGCATCGATTGCGCGCTGGCGTCCCTCAGTTGCGTTTTTCGTTCTTAAGTCTTCAGGCACCACGGGCTGTCGAACGGTCCAGTGATCGCTTGGCATGCTGGTCCCGCTTGCCAGGAATGCTTCGCTTTGCACGAAGCCATCTCGACGCAGGTAGTCCACCATGTAATCGGTCGCCGACATGAACTCGATGGCGCCATTCGGAAACTGCGCCGTCATCGGAAAAATGGGTGCGATCGCCGGCACCAGATCATTGACGTATATCGTCACGCCCCAGTATCGCTGTGCAACGCGTGCAAAGTGATCCAGCCCCTGGATGGCGACGAAGTTGGCATCTTTCAGCGGCAGAATTTCGATCTTCGGTTTGGTGACGGTAACGGTGTCGTTCGACACGTCCATGTACAGGGCGCCGACCTGGAATGCATTCTGGAAGTATTGCTCGCGCAGCGCCCCCCACACCCAGTCCATGCGACCGCCGGCAGCCAGGAAAGCACGCAGCGCGCGCAGGCCGCGGTGCGGCAAGCGCGAACTCAACTGCGCTTGCAGGTGGTCCCTGAAGGCATGCGAAATTTCCAGGCAGCGGCCGTAGGGATAGGCCTTGCCATCCTGCGCAGGCAGGCGCGGCGCAAGCTCGGCATCGATATCCGCGCGTAGTCGATACAGCAACTGTTCGATGTCCTTCAGCGCCGGTGTCAGATGCTTCGCGGTAAGGCGGGCCTGATCGGCGGTGACAGGTCGAATTTCTTGTGGGAGAAATGGGGTAGCCATTGGGAAATGATACCGAGCCGGTGTAACACCCATCTGTTCAATGCAACAACGGACGTGATCGTGACAGTGAGCGGGTCAGTGTGCTGGCTGAAGGATATACCGTTCACACTTGATGGGATTTTCGCGGATCGACGATTGGCTCACTGGCTTTTTTCATACGGTAAACCCATACTGCCCGGATTTTCAGCACCATTGGTGTATGGGGAGCGGTATTTGTCTAGTTAAAATGAATTAGATTCAAGTGCCTTTGAAAACGAAATGTGCTTTCGGGAACTTCTTTTTAGGGCGCGTTACTTAGCGTAAATAGCCGCTACTGCAATAAAAATTGCGGACAGAGGCGCATTAGCACACATGTTGGCCATGCCAATTATGTGGACATCAATCAAATGTTTATACACGCGCCGAAATAGGCGTGGAATCGCGTGCGGGGAATCTTGTCCTACGCCTGCGCCACCTACGTAATTCACTACGGAACATCATGGCCACGATCCTGCCTATTCACCAGACTGCCATCGTCAACTTGTACACCGCGCTGTTCAACCGCGCGCCCGACGCTGCCGGACTGGCGTTCTGGGCGCAGGCTTATGCGGACGGCGCGCCGCTTGCAATAATCACCGAATCCTTCATGCGTACGCCCGAAGGCCGCCTTACGTACCCCGCCGCACAAACGTCGACGGACTTCGTTGCTTCCTTCTACCAGACGGTGTTTGGCCGGTCGGCAGATGCGGGTGGACTGACGTTCTGGACCTCGGCGTTGGTCAACGCAGGTGGTGCAGGGTCAGATGCGGCGCGGGCAATGCTGGTGTCTCAGATTGTCGGTACCGTCAGTGCTTCCTTGTCTACCAAGCCCGATGGCCTGACCGACGCACAGTACGCGCAGACGGTTGCCGACCGTGCGCTGTTCGGCAACAAGGTGCAGGTTGGCATGTATTTTGGCGTATCGCTGGGCGGCACCGACGTTACGCTGGCCAAGCAAACGCTGGCGCTGGTGACTGCCGACCCGACTTCCACGGGGGTCGCACGCACGTTCGCGGACAAGGGCGGCGTGGTGGACATCATCCCGCCGGTGCCGACGCTGGCTATTACCAGGGCAGATTCGGTGGCCGAGATCACATCGAAGTTCACGTCCTATCCCGCGACCATCGCCACCGTCGATGCTGCCGGCATGAGCGGTGCGCAACTGGTGGCGGTGGCGGCCGCCATCGCCAAGATCGCCGCAGCAGGTATCTCCAACCTCAACCTGGTATTGAACGACGCCGACATCGTTGGCTCGGTCACTGCCGACCTGCTGTCAAAGGCCAAGGATGCGGCTGTGGTTGCGACTGGCGGGACACCCGCGGAGATCGCTGCGCTGGCAAGCGCGATCGTCAACATTGCTGCCGGCGGGATCAATGGTGTGCTGTCGATCAACCAGGCCGTCGCAGCAGATTTTCTGACCTTGATGGGTAAGTACCTTGGCACGACGGCTACGGTTGATGCCACGGGCATGACGGTCGCTCAACAGGTGCAAGTGGCCGGTTCGGTTGGGAAACTGGCCACAGGTGGCATATCGAACCTGTCGCTGGCATTGGGCGCGACGGACGTTACTGACGCGGTGACGACGGCCTTGTTATCGAAGGCGGCTGGTGCCACGGTTGATGTGGGCGGCGCGTCGGCCGATGAGCTTGCTGCACTGGTGACTGCGATCGCCAACATCGCCCCCAACGGCATCACCGGCACGCTGGCATTGAGCAAGTCGACTGCCGCCGGTGATATCACGGCACTGCTTGGGAAATACGCTGCCGGCGCGGCAAGCATCGACGCCACCGACATGATCGCCGCGCAGCAGGTGGCGGTGAGTGGGGCGGCAAGCAAGGTCGTCGCCAACGGCATCACGAACCTGTCCCTGGTATTGGGTGATGCGTTGGTCACGGATCTGGTCACGGCCGCGTTGTTGCCTAAGGCCACGGGCGCCATCGTCAACGTGACCGGGGCGTCGACAGATGAAATCACCAGTCTGGTCAACTCCTTGGTCAATATTGCCGCCAACGGCATCAGTGGCAACTTGCCTGTCGATGCTGGCATCGCCGCGACCGCAATGCCTGACTTGTTTGCGAAATACGCGGGCATCACCGCTGTCGTCAATGCGGCTGGAATGACCAGCCTGCAATTGGCCGCCGTGAGCGGGATGGTCGGTCAGATTGCTGCCGGGGGCATCACTGGCATGTCATTGGCCTTGGGAAGTACCGACATCACCAATGCGGTAACGGATGCCCTGCTGTCGAAGGCGACGAATCCAAGCATCGATGCGACGGGTGCATCGGCAGAAGAAATGGTGTCGCTGGTCGGGGCGCTTGGCGACATCGCTGCCAATGGCATCAGCGGCGCGCTTGTCTTGGACAGCACAATCAGCGCCGTCAATATCTCGGCCTTGCTGGCGAAGTACTCGGGGATGACGGCGATGGCTAATGCCAACGGCATGGACACCGCGCAATTGCAGGCCCTGGCGAGCGCATCCACCAAAATCGCGGCCAACGGCATCTCCAATCTGGCATTGAACCAGCTCTCGCTGTCGCTCAATGATACGCAGGCCACTGCCTTGCTGGCGAAGGCCACGGGGGCAAGTTTCAATGCCACCGCTGCGGATGACGCCCGGCTGGCGCTGGTGGCGGACAACATTACCCACGTAGCCGACAACGGCATCAGCGGCACCACCACCCTTACGAACCTGTTCACCCCCACCCAGCTCGCGGCCTTGCTTGGCGTAAAAATGACTTCAGGTGCCACCGTGCAGGTCAACGCGGCATCGATGTCGATGGCGCAGGTTGCGGCGGTGGGCGCGAACCCGAGCAAGGTGGATGGCCTGAGCAACCTGCCGACGCTGGACCTCGGCGATGCGTCGCTCACGGCAGGCATCACTCAAGTGTTGCTGTCGCAGGTAACGGGTGCCAGCGTATTGGCAACAGGCGCCAGCACGGCGCATGTCGATACCATTTTTGCGAATATGACGCGGATCGCCGCGCAGGGTATCTCAGGCGTACTGCCCCTGACGATCGCGCAGTTCAACGCAACGTCTGCAGCTGTACTTGATCCCAAGCTCGCAGCAATGGCGTCGCTGGCGGTGACAGGTACCGACGACGGCGAATACTTCAACCTCAACGGTTATACCCCCTTCAACCTCAGCGGCTACACCCATCCCGTCGCCCTGGATGGCGGTGCGGGGCAGGACGACTCCCTGTGGGTAACAGGCGCTGCGATGCTGGGACAGGCGAGCTTGCACACGTTTACAGGCATCGAAACCCTGAGTCTGGCGGGCCCTGTCACGGCCTATATGAGCAAGATTCCGACGGCAAGTAAGTTGGACATCAGCGCGGCTGACGGCGCGGCCACGGTACATGAGATCACGAGCACGCAAGCTCAGAACATACAGATTTCAGGCGCTGAAGGGCCGGACATTGCGCTGTATCTGAAGGATGCGGCAGCGGGCGCATCCGACAAGATAAAAGCTGCTCTGGTGTCTGGAATTCCGGTCAACATGAGGGGCATTACCTTGCCCGACGTCGAAATCCTGGAATTTACCGGCTACGGATCAGGGCTGACGCTGAACACCATAAATGCAACGTCCTTGACCATGATCAAGGTGACTAACTTCGGGGACACGTCCATCACCGTAAACGCCGGACACACCGGTAGCGGCCTGGTGATCGACGCACGCGGCTCCGGGCAGACCCAGGTCGATATCTCTGCTTATGCGACCGCCTCTGGTGCGAGTATTTTCCTCGGCAGCAGCAGCACCGGCAGGAGCGGCGACGGCAGCTATGTCTATGGCTCGGCCCAGGCAGACCAGATCACCGGCGGCGCAGACGACGATCTCATCATCGGCGACGGCGGGTTCTCGGGCTCCCAATTTGTTGGCACGGTGGCAACCGCCGCTGCCGATACGCTGACGGGCGGCGGCGGGAGAAACACTTTCGGGTTCATGAAGAACGGCTCGACGGTCTTGAAATTCGACACCATCACCGACTTGAAACTTGGCGCCGGTGACAGCTCCGTCCGAGGCGATGTCTTGATGTTCGAGAACGCCGGCGGCACGTTGACGACGAGCACTTTAGGAGATCTATCGGCGGCAGGATCCTTGGGCGCCGCAGTGAGTCAGGCGCTGAGCTCGGGCTCGACGGATGGTGCCACGATGCTGTTCACTTTCGGCAGCGATTCGTTCCTGCTGCACAACGGCGACGGCAACACGACCTTCAACGACGCTACCGATTTTTTGGTGAAAGCCACCGGGTCGACGGGTGTGCTGGATGTGTCGGATCTCGTGCTGGTTTGATGCGCGAATATCGGCTGTGATGATGCCGTGAACCTCATCAACGATACCTCGCTGACGATCGTCAGCGAGGACTTGCCGGGCACGCCGCACAGCTTCGACTTCGCCCATCTCACGATCAAGCAAGTGGGCGAGGTTTTCTGTCGATGATTGCTGTTTCCAAAACGCGACACAACGCGCGCCCGGACTTATTTAGATAATTACGCCAAGTGGCGATATCGCAAGGCTTTGCAGCAATTCATTGCGCAGGGATTGTGAATCTGCTTCAGAAACTTGTAAGGCGCATTGCCTTGATATTTGCCGGTTATTTATTATTTGACCAAGCAATAACAGGCAGTACGCCGGATCGGCGCGCCACCGCAGCAAAGCAATAAAGTTATCGCATGATGAATTCGCTATTCATCATATTTCCGAATCTTTATCGTCAACCCCTTTGCGCGATCGCATACAGATTATCCGCACGCTGCCATGACCCCCTATCTTTCCTCAGGGAATCCGGCATGGCCACCCCACAGCAAATCGCAGTCACCCAGCTCTACACCGCCCTTTTCAACCGTGCCCCGGATGCAGCAGGCCTTGCATTCTGGGAGCAAGCCATGCTGAACGGTGCGTCGATCAATACGATCGCACAGAGCTTCTTCACCTCACCGGAAGCGCTGGCGATTTATCCCAGTGCTGCACCGACCACGCAGTTCGTCACTCGCTTCTACACCACCGTCTTCGGCCGCGAGCCGGATGCAGAAGGCTTGGTGTTTTGGTCGAACGCGCTGGACGCACAAGGCGGCGCCGGCAATGCGGCGGCCCGCGCTACGCTTGTGACGCAACTTGTCGACGTCGTCAGCACGCCTTTGACCTCGAAGCCCGCAGGAATCTCTGACGCGGCCTACGCGCAGACCGTTGCCGACCGTGGCCGCTTCATCAACAAGACGGACGTCGGTGTGTACTTCGCCACCGAGTTGAAAAGCGATGACCGTGCGCTCGCGGCGAAGGTGCTGGCGGCGGTGACGCATGAGCCGGCGTCGGTGACCGAGGCGCGTGGCATGGCGGTGGGGACACCGACGACTCCCGTTACGCCGGGTGGAGGTGGCGGAGGCGGAGGTGGTGTCGTGACGCCGCCGCCTGGCGACCCAACACTCACCCGTGCCAATACCGCCGCCGAAATTACGGCGCTGCTCGCCAGCTATCAAGGGGCGTCAGCGAAAGTCGATGCTTCGCAGATGGACGCTGCTCAGCTCTTGGCCGTCTCGGGTGCAAGTTTCCGGATCGCTCAGAAGGGCATCAGCAACCTGCACATCGGTGCTGACGAAGCGGCTGGTCTGACATCGAACGCTATTCAGAACCTGCTTTTCAGAGCCGATGCGGCGCGGGTGACCATCACTCCGTCTTTCAAGAGTTCCGTGAGCTTCCTGCGCATCACTGCGGACAATATTGCAGATGGTGGCATCGACGGTGATCTCGCCTTGTCTTGGAGCAGCGAATTTACGTTCTTTTTCGGCCCTAAGGTATCGACCACGGCGAACATCAGTATCGATGCATCGTTCTTTTCCAGCGAGTACCTGCTGGTGCTCGTGGACAATATTGCCAAGATCGACGTCATCAATAATCTGGCTGTCCGGTGGGGCCGGTTCGACACGATGACTGAAGAGATGTCTGCAGTCTTGCTCTCCAAGGCGAGCAATCCGACATTCCACCTTTTCGACCTTAACGACGCGCAACTGCATAAGATTGCTGCACGAATCATCGCCGGGGAACCTACGGCGCTGTTGGGTGTGCTGAACCTGGAGCGTCCAGGCTTCACGTTCGAGGAGATCTCCGCATTACTGAGTAAAGACACCTCAGGTGGCGCCTCGGTATCGGCAGCGGGCCTGGATTCCTCGCAGTTGGCCAGTTTGTCCGAACATGTCGGGAAGATCAGCTATCTCCACGACGTATCGTTGGTGCTGGGCGATCCGCTGATGACCGGCGAGGTGAGTCGAAATATTATTTCGAAGGTATACACGGGAACCATCGACATCACCGATGCGACGCCAGCCGAATTCAGCGCAACCCTGGCGCGCTTGAAGGATACGGGCAGTTTGAAACTCATCGGGGACCTGCCTTTGACCAGCGCGATCAGTGCGCCCGATATCGTGAGCTTGCTCTCCCGATACACCGGTACCACTGCTACCGCCGACGCGACTGGCATGAGCAACGAACAGCTGAACAAGCTTGCTGGCTGGGTAAATCAGTTCAAGGATAACGGCATCAGCAATGTGACCCTGCGGATTGACGGGACCGCTATCTATGGTCCCATGGAGCAGTTACTCCCTAAAACGTCCGATGCCAAACTCATCATTTCCAGCCTGGACCGATTCCAGTTGACCGCGCTCGCAAAGGTGATTGACCACGTCGCAGTCGACGGTATCACGGGCACATTCACGATGGTGTTCGGCGTGGACGCCGCCGGACTTGGGGCGGTACTGGGGAAGGTTGCCGCCGATGCGGATGTGACCATCGATGCCGCAAATATGCAAGACGAATACTTCCGCGAAATTGCACAGCACATTGATAAGGTCGACCTGATCACCAATGTGTCGATCACCCATCGTGGCTCTATCTGGGCGATTGGCGACATCACCATGGCAACCCTGCTGTCCAAGGCTACCGGCGCGAAGTTCGTTGCTACCAATGCTTCTGGTGCCGACGCGGCGGTGTTGGTGGCGAACTTGCCGAAGATTGCGGATGCTGGCATTACGGGAACGCTTGCGCTCGACCCCACACAGTTCGCTCGCGTCAAGTCCGACCTCGACGTCAAGCTCGGTGCAGATGCCCTTGTCAGGATCACCGGAACCACAGGCAACGATGTGGTTGACCTGCGTGACTTGTCGCATGGAACCAAGCTCGACCTGGGCGCGGGCGCAGATGTCATCCAGGCAGGCCGCGGCGGCGACATTGTGAGCATTGCGTCGACCGCACATAGTCGTGGGCAGGGCTTCGATCTAACCAACACCAGCGCTGCAAATATCGATCAGGTCCTGGGCTTGGCAGCGGGTGATGTGTTGAGCTTTTCCACTGCGTTCGAGGCATACAGTCCCGGCTTTCTCTTCTCTTCGAACGCGACGGCCACGATACAGCGCGCCACCTTCCAGGCGGCAGACAACCAGAATGTCAGCATCCAGGACGTACTTGGCTTCCTGAACGACAAAACCGGCAGCGATAAGCCCGTAGCGTCTACGGAAAGCCTTGCCAGCTTTTACGAAGTCACGATTGAAGGTGCCAAAGGGCTGTCTGGAACGCTACTGGTTCTCAACGACCAGAACAGCGTGCTGAACATCAATGACCTGATCATCGGCATCTCCGGCACTGTCACCGCGGAGAGCTTCAGTTTCGCATCTATGTGAAACCGCGAGGCGGCGCCTCCCATTCGCCGCCTCGCATCGCCAAATCGGCAGGCGAAATGTGCTTTCAACGCGCATTTCGCCGACGGGTTCCGCGGCCCATATCGAGTTCGCCGATCAGCTCTAACGCTAGAAAACCAGCCACATCCCCTTGAAGATGGACGTCACCGTGTGAGCAAAACGGAGGCGTGCGCACGTCCACGACTCAACTTGTTGCACTTTGGTGGCGGGGCAAGCTCTTCTCAAGGGAACGCTTTGCTTCCCGGCGTTACTACAGAGTAGAGATGAGCGTTCAACTCGACCATTCGGCTGTATCCCGCAACCTGCATCCTGGCTGGTGTCTGCGGTCCTGTTAGACGCCGCCCCGTTGTACCAGGCAGGAACAAGACCTTTTTGGGAACCCCACGCGAATGGCTACTATCCTGCCCGTCCATCAGATTGCCGTCGTCAATCTGTACACCGCCTTGTTCAACCGCGCCCCCGATGCGGCAGGACTGACGTTCTGGGCGCAGGCGTTGGCAGACGGGGTACCGCTGGCAAGCATCACGCAGTCGTTCATGGGAACCACCGAGGGCAGGGTGACCTACCCTGTGGCGCAAACCTCGGCGCAATTCGTGGCCTCGTTCTACCAGACGGTGTTTGGCCGTGCGGCCGATGCTGGTGGCCTGGCTTTCTGGACCAACGTTCTGGATGCTGCCGGTGGGGCAGGGTCGGATGCCGCCCGGTCTTCGCTGGTCGGGCAGATTGTGAGCGTGGTCACCACGCCGCTGAGCAGCCAGCCTGCCGGCATCAGCGACGCTGACTACGCCCGCACGACGGGCGACCGCGCGCTCTTTGCGAACAAGGTCGAAGTAGGGCGCTATTTTGCGGTCGACCTGGGCGGCACCAACGTCAATCTGGCTCGCAACACCTTGGCTCAGGTCACCCAGAACCCAGCCTCGGTCAGTGCGGCGAAGACCTTTGCCGACAAGGACGGCGTGCCAGACGTAGCCCCCACACCCACCTTGTCGATCACCGCAGCCGATACGGTTGCCGACATCACGGCCAAGTTCACCGCCTATCCCGCCACGATCGCGACGGTCGATGCCAACGGCATGACCGGCGCCCAGCTGGCCGCGGTGGCGTCTGCCCAGGCCAAGATTGCTGCCGATGGCATTACCAAGCTGACGCTGGTGTT
>Ga0265798_10007809_pt1 | contig 13766 bp, 6 predicted proteins | sample P3T30metagenome_FD_192430 | JGI IMG/M metagenome (GOLD analysis project Ga0265798, IMG submission 192430) | Plant litter microbial communities from East Loma Ridge, Irvine, California - P3 T30 | ecosystem: Environmental > Terrestrial > Plant litter > Unclassified | place: USA: California...
GGCGCGGGTGCGGTCGTTCATCGATAGCTTGAAGGCGGTGTACGCCGCGCCAGGCTACTGGACGCGGCCGCCCATCGGCCAGCGTTAGATCACGCGCTCCTCGCGCAGCATCTCGATCTGCTCGCGCGAGTAGCCCAGGCCGGCCAGCAATTCGTCGGTGTGCTCGCCCAGCAGCGGCGAGCGGCGCACCTCGGTCGGGCTGTCGGACAGCTTGATCGGGTTGCCCACGGTAAGATACGGCCCGCGCTCGGGATGGTCGACTTCGACGATGGTGCCGGTGGCGCGCAGCGACGCATCCTCGGCGATCTCTTTCATCGACAGGATCGGGCCGCACGGGATGTCGTACTTGTTCAGGATATCGATCGCCTCGAACTTGGTCAGTGTACGGGTCCACTCCTCGACCGTCGCGAAGATCGACATCAGGCGCGGCAGGCGCGCCTTGGGCGTGGCGTAATCGGGGTCGGTGATCCAGTCTTCGCGTCCGATCAGCTTGCAGATCGGCGCCCACACCGGCGCTTGCGCGACGAAATAGATATACGCGTTCGGATCGCTCTCCCAGCCCTTGCACTTGAGGATCCAGCCGGGCTGCCCGCCGCCGGAGGCATTGCCCGCGCGCGGGACCGACTCGCCGAACTGGCCGTTGGCGAACTGCGGATACTCTTCCATGACGCCGTTGCGTTCGAGGCGCTGCTGGTCGCGCAGCTTGACCCGGCACAGGTTCAGCACCGCATCCTGCATCGAGGTGAGCACCTTCTGGCCGCGGCCCGTGGTGTTGCGCTGATACAGCGCGGTGACAATGCCCAGCGCCAGGTGCAGGCCGCTGCCGCTGTCGCCGATCTGGGCCCCGCTGACCATCGGCGGGCCATCGTCGAAGCCGGTGGTGGCGGCCGCGCCGCCGGCGCACTGGGCCACGTTTTCATAGACCTTGCAATGCTCGTACGGGCCAGGCCCGAAGCCCTTGACCGAGGCGACGATCATGCGCGGATTGAGTTCCTGGATGCGCTCCCAGCCAAAGCCCATCCGGTCGAGCGCGCCGGGCGCGAAATTCTCGACCAGTACGTCGCACTCTTTGATCAAGGTTTCCAGCACCTGTTTACCGGCCGGCCGCTTGGTGTCTAACGTCATGGAACGCTTGTTATGGTTCAGCATGGTGAAGTACAGGCTGTCCACGCCGGGGATGTCGCGCAACTGGCAGCGGGTAGCATCGCCCTCGCCGGAGCGCTCGACCTTGATGACGTCGGCCCCGAACCAGGCCAGCAGCTGGGTGCAGGTGGGTCCGGACTGGACATGGGTGAAATCGAGAATGCGAACGCCTTCCAACGCCTTGCCCATACCTGTCTCCTCCGAAGATTGAACCCCGTTTTTTTCTGAATTCTGCGCTCATCAGTGTTTGCATGCAAGCTATCCCGCATGAGGCCATCCGATCGCATCATAGCGAGGCCGGCCTGGTGTGCTCAATGACCGAAGTCAAGATTCACCAAACGCTGTGCGGGTGCCGGCACGCGGCTTCCTGCACAACAAAACAGGCTTCCGAAGAAGCCTGTTTTCTCGCTGGCGAAAGAGCGCATCGATACTGTCAGGCCGGCAGCGCCCCCGGCGTGATGGCATGCTCTTTTTCGTAGAGATTTTTGGAATGGGCGACATGACTTCGTAGCACCGGTCGCAGTACCGACACCGCCAGCAGCGCCGCCATCAGGTCCATGGTGGCCACGGTGTAGAGGACGGTCGACCAGGTGCCGGTCGCCTCCATCATCAGGTTGCCGACCGGGACGAACAGCGCGCCGATCCCCTTCGCGGTGTACAGCACACCGTAGATCTTGCCGATATGCTTGGTGCCGAAGGCGTCGCCGGCCAGCGCCGAGAACAGCGAATACACTTCGCCCCACGCCAGGAACACGACCCCGGACAGGATCAGGAAGGCATACGGATTACTGCCGAAGTAACCGAGTGCGATGATGCCGATTCCTTCGAGGGTGAACGCGATCACCATCGTCTTCTCGCGACCGATATGGTCCGAGATCCAGCCGAACAGCGGTCGCGAGATGCCGTTCATGATGCGGTCCAGCATCAGGGCGAGCGGCAAGGCCGCCATCACGAAGAAGTGCAGGTCGACCTGGAATTCTTTCACGCCAAGATCTTTCGCGATCACGCCAAGCTGCGCCACCGCCATCATGCCGCCGGTGACCACCATGATGAACATGATGAACATCAGCCAGAACAGCTTGGTGTGCAGCGCCTCCTTGAGCGTGTAGTCGTGGGTGGTCTGCGCCAGCTTGCTGGTCTTCCTGACCTCACCGGAAGTCGGTGAGCGCAGGAACCAGGCGGCGACAAATGCCAGCGAACCCTGCAGGATGCCGAAGAACAGAAACGCTTGCTGGTAACCCGACCCCTCGATCATGGCCGCGATCGGCAGGATGGTGGCGGCCGAACCGGCGCCGTAACCGCCCGCCGTCAGGCCAACGGCCAGACCGCGCCGGTCCGGAAACCACTTGAGCGCATTGTTGATGCAGGTCGCGTAGATCGAGCCCACACCGATACCGCCGACGGCCGCACCGAGATAGAAGCCCGCCAGGCTGGTGGCTTGCGAATTGATCACCCACGCCATGCCGATGAACACGGCGCCAAAGGCGACCATCAGGCGTGGGCCGAACTTGTCGATGAAGTAGCCTTCAAGCGGCGCGAGCCAGGTCTGGACGATCACAAACAGCGTGAAGGCAACCTGGATACTGGCGCGCGACCAGCCGTAGGTATCCTGGATTTCCGGCACGAACAAGGTCCAGGCGTACTGGATGTTCGCGGTAGCAATCATGCAGACGACACCGACGGCAAGCTGTATCCAGCGTGTCTTGTCGGTTGCCGGCTGATGTGGCTGAAGCGCCGCCGATGAGCTATGCATGTGGCGCTCCTGGATAGGTTGGTTCTTGTGTTTCTGCAGGTGCCGATGGGATTGCGGACGTCTCGAGCACCAGCTTGGATGTAATCTCCAGCATTTTTATGTCTCCATTATTTTGGTGTGAAGTGCTTTTCTCACGGCGCGCCAGGAACACGCGCCACCCCTGTTGTCTTTTCTAAAGGAAAGATCTATGAAGGGACTTCTTTGACTATCGGTCGACACACTCCCGGCGTCAGAATTGCAGGCACCCAGGCGACAACCGTCCGTGACAGCGTTGCTTCCTCATTTGACTGTTCGCTATAGCCGCTCTCCTCATATCGCAAGATTGGATATCGACAACCGCAAGTTACCATTGTAATTACGGTCTTCACCCCAGCGCCAGATATTGCGCTAATGAATCAGGGTCTGGAAAAGCGGTGAAAGTACGATGATGTTGCTGGAGCCGATTAGCAGAATCATTGACCGCGGTTATGTTTTTAGATTTTTAACGGTCGACAGTCGAGAGGCTCCGAGCTGACAATCACCGCCTGCCTGAAGTTAATGGATCACGCCCAACACAGAGACGACAAAGCCAGGTCGTCGCGAGAAGACCTGGCTTTGTCGTCACTGCAGGAACGCGACAGACGGGCGCGTCGATGCGCTACAGCTTCATGTCATAACTCACCGGCCCGGCGCGGTAATCCGTCAACCCCAGCCACCGCGACGGATACCCGACCGGCACCGGCGCCGGCGCCTGCTCCCCCGCCCCCGGCAGATTGATATAGCCGTCCGAGTACCGGGCAATCAAGCCATCGGCCAGCTCCCACCAGCTGGCAACGACCAGCGCCGCATTCTGCTCGCACAAGCGGGTGAGTTCCTGCACATTGCCGCCTTCCCTGAATTGCCGGTCCCAGGCCTCGACTTCCCTGCCCTGCCGCGCTTCGAGTTCGCGCTGCCGGGGCAGGATGTCGACCTGGCACATGCGCTGGTAATTCAGCCGCGCCCAGTTGGCCACGAAGTCGAACGCCCACCACGCCGCGCTGCGGCTGAACTGCTGCGGGTCGCCGATCTGGTAAGCATGCGGCAGCTGTCCCACCTTGCTGGGAAACGGCACGAAGCAGCTGGTATACGCCACATCCGGCCCGTACCAGAGCATGCCCTGGGTCAGCACCGGCGCGTCGGGCCGCACCTGGGCGACGTAGGTGTAGCCCTGGTAGAAGATCGAAATGGCGCGCTCCCAGGCGCCGTACAGCTTCTCGGTGGAGACATTGTTCTGGGCGCCGTCGTAAGGCCCGATAAAACGGTTCGGATCGCCATACGGCCCCGCCGCAACGCCGCGGGTCAGGTCGAACTGCGTGCCTTCGTAGTGGTCGCGGTACAGCGCGATGACATCCTCGCGCGCAAGCCTGGCGCGCGGCGCGACCGAGAACGGATAATCGAAGGTGTAGCCGCCGCCGTTGACCCAGGGTGACAGCCCCAGGTCCGGATTGACGCGGTCGAACACCCGCCACACCCGCCGCAGCGAGTAATACGGATGCGCATATTCACCCTCGCTGACGGCGCGTAGCCAGTCGACCGGACCCTCGTCGGCCCAGCCCAGTTTCCTGAGCCCGTCCAGCAGCCTGGGAGAATGCAGCTGGTCCGGATCGTCCAGCCTGATGTCGCGGATGCGGAACTCGTTGGCCGCGACAAAGACCGTCCCGTCCCGCACACGCTGGGCGATCCAGGCCGAGTGGAATTCTTCGTCCGGCAAGGCGCACATCTCGAACACCCAGCCTTCTTTTTCGTCGCCGACCAGCAGCGTTTCGCCGGTCGAGAAGTAGCCGTATTTGTCGATCAATGAGCCCATCAGCGTCACCGCCTCGCGCGCCGTGGTGCAGCGCTCGAGTGCAATCCGCGACAGCTCGGCGCTGTAGAACAGGCGGCAGTGCTTGCCGGTCTGCTCGGCCTGCTCCTGCGACACGCACAAGGGCTGGAAGCGGGCGCCGTTGGTGCATTCGCCCATCATGAGGTTGTGCTCGTTCATGATGCCGTAGCTGCCGTCGAAGTAGGCGAAGGTGTGGGCCACTTGCGGGATCCGTCCGATCAGCGCAGTGTCGGGCAGGCCGGCCATTTCGTAGCCCGGCCCGCGCGCGCGGCTGACCAGGCGCGGATACGGCGTGGTGCTGCCATCGATCACGCCGCGCAGGCTGCCCGGCGCATGGTGCTGGGCCGGGACGTAGATCAGGCGCTGGTCCGACAGCTCGTTGTCGTCCGAGTGGGTCACCATCATCGAGCCGTCGACGGTGGCGCCGGGGGTGATGATCATCGTGGTGCACATGGTCGCCTCGCTTATTTGCGGTTGTACCAGATGCCGATCTGGGAACCGATCAGCGTGACATTGCCGCCCGTGCTGGCGCTGCCGCTGGGCAGGACCGGACGCATCGGATACGGCACGCCCTGGTTGTTCACGAAGATGAGTTCCTTGCCCGGCAGCTTCTCGTAGAGGATGGCGAACGACGAGCCGCCGTAATTGAACATGCCCATCTCCTGCCCTTTGCTGACCCTGGCGCCGCGCCGCATGGCCGGGTCGAACTCGACGCTGGAGACTTCGCTCATGCCCAGCGGGATGCAGCAGACGTGGCCGTAGTCCTCGGTCTTGATGACGATGACGCCACGCGCATTGACCTGGGCCAGATACGGCAGCGAGGCCGTGGTGGCGCCGCCAAAGTCCGGCAGCACCAGCTTGTTGAAGAAGCAGCCGGGAATGGTAATCGGATCGAACAGCACTTCGCCATTGACCGGCACCCACCAGCGATGGAAGTTATAGGGATTCAGGTAGGTCTGGAAGATGGTCCCGCCCTCGAACAGGTCGACCAGCCTGTATTCGTCGATCAGCGCCTGCTGCTGCGGCACCGGCGAACTGAGGATGTCGGCCAGCGAGTAATTCATGTCCTTGAACCAGAACGCGTCCTTGCGCGCGATATTCGCGTCCCAGCGGAACACCGAGCCGTCGTTCGGGCAAATCACGGTCTGGTTCGACTCGGGATCGGCAACCGGGCGCGCTGCGGCAGGGTCCTTGAACTGGCGGGTAAAGAAGGAGTTCCAGCTGTTCCAGTAAGGCAGCGTGTCGGAATCCTTTTTCCAGTCATTGAAGTGGTACTGCGTCTTGGCCGCGGGCGACAACCACTGCTCGCCCTCGATTCGGAAGCCCACATTCGAGGCCGGCGTATCGAGGAAGGTATTCCAGTCGTTCAGAATATTACACATCAGGACGTTGAAGGTCGGCAGCCGGAACAGTGTCGAGCCGCTCAGGGTCGGATCGATCCCCACCACAAAGGCGGAAAACGGCAGGCCGACCAGATCGTCATGGATGAAGCCGGGCGCTTCGGTGAGGATGGTATTAAAACCCTGCAGCAGCGTGTCCGCATCCTTGATGCGCGGGATCGGCACGCCGTCGGTTGGCAGCGCGTGCGCATCGATGATGTTCGCGTTTTCGGCGCAGGCGTCGTTCACCAGGAAGCGCACCACGTCGTTCTCGTGGATATAGGTGCCGAGCGCCTGCACCGAAGGCGCGAGTGGCTTGCGCTCGGCCTGGAGGATGCGGTCGAAGTAGGTCTGCATGCTGCGGCTGCCATAGGTCGGCAGCCAGCCGCTTTGCAGATTGCTCGGGTACGGATTGATTTCGAATTGCGCGTAATTCGATACAGTCGTCATGACGAATCCTCGGGTGGGTGGGCTCGGGTGACACCGGACACACCGGCGTGCCGAAAAAGACAGATGCTGGTCTTTTTACCATCCACCCATAGCCAATTGTTTGATATGGATCAGTTCGTATCCCGTACATCCGCAGTGGATATCCGGCACAGATAAACCACTATCCGCGCGTTGGCGTTGATACGATAACCACAACCGTGATCGTCCCGACAATGCCTAAAGCACGGGCAATTGTCGTCAAACTGTAATGAACTGTCTTCTATGTCGAGAGGATGTGTTATTCGGATACTTGGTCTTATACAATGCCAGACGGAGGAGAAATGTATGTACCGAGTAATGTTGGTGGAAGACGATGCACGTTTGGCCGAGCTCGTCACCGAATACCTGTCCGGCTATGAATTCGCAGTCGACCTGGTCACGCGCGGCGATACCGCGCTCGAGCGTTTCAAGGAGCTGGCGCCCGATGTCGTGATCCTCGACCTGATGCTGCCGGGCCTGGACGGCATGATGGTCTGCCGCCAGATTCGCGATGGGTCCGACGTGCCCATCCTGATCCTCACCGCGCGTGAGGATTCCTACGATGAAGTGTCCGGTCTCGAGCAGGGCGCCGACGACTTCGTCAACAAGCCGGTGCAGCCGCGCGTGCTGCTGGCGCGCCTGCGCGCCCTGATGCGGCGCACGCAAGCCAAGACTGGCGTCGATTCGCGCGTGCTGCAGTTCGGCGCGCTGCGCATCGTCACGTCCGACCGTAGCGTGATCTGGCGCGGCCAGCCGTGCGTGCTGTCGAATACCGAATACAAGCTGCTGCTGGTGCTGGCCGAGGCGGCCGGCCGCGTGCTGTCGCGCGACGCCCTGCTCAAGAAGATGCGCGGCATCGAGTTCGACGGGCTGGACCGCAGTATCGACAACTGCATCTCCAAGCTGCGCCGCAAGTTCGACGATGCCGATTCGGAAAAAATCAAGACAGTGTGGGGCGAAGGCTATCTGTTCTCGCCATCGGCCTGGAATTGAGCGGCATCTCCTATTACCAAACAAGCTGTATTGCGCAGTAATGCCCTTCAGATAAGCAGGTTTTCGTAGAACTCAAGTGGCGTAGCGGCGTGGTTTAGCCCTGACGGCCCGGTCGAATTGTCGATCGGGCCGTTCGTCATTCAGGAGACGGTTCTTCCTCTAGAACCGTGAAACGCGCCATGTCCGCTAGCGCTCGCTAACATCAGATACCAGCTGACATCGCAACGCGCGAATGTGCCGGCGCACTGTTGCGCCGGCGACGACGAACAAGCCTGCTGCGCGGGCTCCACTTCGCGCGGACTTGCGTTTCGTCACTGGCTGATCGCAATTAAATAACTACAGTCAAGAAGTTCATCGCAAGTTCAGACGCGCTTCAAGAGTCCCGAGTACTTGTGCCGCGACTTCGACTACAAGGTGGAGCTACTGATCGATGACGCCGCGTTACTTGCTCGCACGCCAGCCGCTGCCGTCGAAGCCATCCTCGGCGCCCCGATCGCTACCGCGCATCGGCGCTGAAGTACCGCCTTCGATCCCTAAAAAGTCTGCCATATAAAAGTCCGCCATGACCGAGCCCACGCAAGGCCCATCCAAGCCCGTCGAACGCGCGCCGGAAGTCGCGGTTGCGCCGCTCAACACCATCGACCAGCAAGACATCGGCGCCGGCGCCACAGCCTTCGACAAATGGCTGCGCAAGATCAGCGACGACTACATCACGCTGGAGCGCCTGAGCACTGTGGCAGGCAGCCTGCCGGTGATCGGCAACATCATGGCGCTGATCGACACCATCATGGACATGGTGGTGGTCATCCAGAACACCTTCAACAAGAAGGAAACCGATTTCCTGCACTGGGTCAGCCTGGGTATCAACCTGATCGGCGTGATCCCGATTCCGGCGATGAGCGCGGCGCGCATGAGCTTGCGGCCGGCACTGCACCTGGCCCGGCAAAAGCTGGCGCCTGGCGTCAAGGATCTCGGCACTGCGCTGGTCGAAGTGCTGATCGCGCACCTCAACGCCACACTGGCCGGCGAGATCGACACCTTCATCGACGGTGCGATGGGCAAGTTGACAAGCATGCTGGACGATTGCGCCAATCTCGCCGATGGCCTTGCCGACGATCTGATCGAGATCCTCAATCGATGCATTGGCAAGAAGCCGCTGTTCGAGGTGGCATCCCCGGCGGAAGTGGAAGACAAGCTGTACGCCCCCAAGGTAACGAGCAGCTTTCGCCGCATGCTTGGCGCCATGAGCCGGCAGTACAAGACGACCGCGAATGTCACTGTCGCCGCGGCAGCCAATCTCCTGCCGCAGACAGCGGTAGGAGGAGTTACGGGCATCATCGGCCACCTGACCGACTTCAAGCCCGCGTTTCGCGGCAAGCTCGCCGCCCTGGCCGACGAGCAGGCACAGATGAGCATCAGGTGGATACTGATGCGGCTGCGCGACGCGGTTCTCAAGCACAGGAAGCGGTATCCGGCGCTGGTCCCATCGGCCAAAGGCGCGGATCACAAGAAGAACAACCCCGGCCATGAGCTTGGCGCCACCGGGCGGCAGCACCCGGCCAAGGGCGACGCCAATGCCTGCAAGCTGTGCCCAGCAAAAGGCGGCACCGCGCACTCGATCAGCTTTGCCACGGGCGCCGAAACCTTCACCCACCTTGATTTCGTACTGGATGCGCCGCTCCCCATCGCCTGGAGCCGCACCTACCGTAGCCAGCTGAGCGCCTACGACAGCGGCAATCTTGGCGCGCGCTGGCTGACCCCATACAGCACCCGCATCGACGTCGTCAGCCAAGGCAAGCCCACCGCCCTGCTCTATCACGCCGCCGACGGCCGCAGCCACCGCTACCCGTGGCTAGGTATCGGCCAGCGGCATTACGATCCGGTCGAGCAGATCACGCTCACCCGCATGAGCATTTCCTTGCTCACGCTCGACTTCGGCAAGCCGCTGCCCGAGAGCGAACCCAGCCCCTGGCGCGAAACCTACGAGCTGGTCGACACGGTACGCGCCAAGATAGCCGAGATGGGCAAGGAGCATTTCCGGCTGATTGCTCTGCATTCGCGCGACGGCGCCGCCCTCGGCCTGCGCTACGACCACGTCGTCGCCGACGGCCCCCGTGCCGGCGAAGAGGTGCTCAGCGACATCGTCAGCAAGCAGGGCGAGACCATCGTCGCCCATGCCGGCACCCAGATCGACGCCGCTAGCGGCTGCATCCGCGCGCTGTGGGAAATCAAGGACGGCAAGCTGCTGCGCCAGCTCGCTGCCTATGACTATGACGAGCACGGCGACCTGATTCGCGCCCAAGAGGAAAACGGCGCTGCCTGGCAATATCAGTACGACCGTCACCTCATCACCCGCTACACCGACCGCACCGGGAGCGGCATGAACCTCGCCTACGACACCAGCATCGACAGCGGCACCAATGCCAAAGCGATCCGCGAGTGGGCCGACGATGGCAGCGGCGACACCCGGCTTGAATGGGACCAGAACATTCGCCTGACCTACGTCACCGATGCGCTGGGCCACGCGACCCGCTACTACTACGACATCGCCGGCTACACCTACCGCATCGTGCGTCCGGACGGGCGCGAGGAATGGTTCTATCGAGACGACGCCAAGAACATCGTGCGCCACATTGATGCTGACGGCACCAGTGAGCATCACAAATACGATGCGCATGGCAACCTGCTCACGCACACCCGCGCAGACGGCAGCCAGGTTCACTTTGAGTATGACGGCCAGCACCGTCTCACCGGCATTCGCGATGGTGAAGGCGGCATCTGGCGGCGTGACTACAATGCCCAGGGTCACCTGGTCGAAGAGATAGACCCGCGCGGAAACAAGACCGAGTATGCGTACGATAAGGCCGGCCAGCCCGTCGAAGTCACCGATGCCAAGGGTGGCGTTACCAAACTGGTCTACACCTCGGACGGTCAGCTCGCTGGCGTCACCGACTGTTCCGGGCACAGCAGCCAGTGGGAATACGACGACCGCAAGCGAATGGTCAGGAGCATTGATGCGGCCGGCAACGTCACCCGTTACCGCTACACGCCGTTAAGTAGCGAAACGCTGGCGCAAGCGCACAGCGAAGGCAGCGACAGCGGCAATCATCCCGGCCAGCTCGAAGCCGTCTTCCACCCCGATGGCAGCGAGGAACAGCTGCGCCATGACGCCGAAGGCCGGCTGCTTGCGCATACCGACGCGCTTGCGCGCACCACCGCCTACCGCTACACCGCAGCCGGACTGATCGCGAAGCGCATTGATGCCCTTGGACATGGCCTGCACTATCAGTGGGATGCGCTCGGCCGCCTGTCCGCGCTGGAAAACGAAAACGGCAGCGTTTACCGCTTCCGGTACGACCCAGTCGGCCGCCTGCTGCAGGAACAGGGCTTCGATGGCAAGACCACTGAATACCGCTACAACGAAGCCAGCGGCGTGCTGGCGGAGACCGTTGAAGCTGGCGTAACCACACGGCTCGACTTCGATCCCATGGGCCGGCTCGTGCAGCGCCGGGCTACTGCTCCCGGCCAGCCGGAGCAAATCGAAACCCTGACCTACAACGCCAACGGCCAGCTAACCGAAGCGCAGAACGAACACGCCAGGCTGCAATGGTTCTACGACGCCGCTGGCAACCTCGTGCGCGAGCATCAGCACTACCAGGGTCAGTTCCATCCCGACAAGCGCACTGCGGTCTGGCATCACCGCTACGACGAACTCAACGGGCGCATCGGCACCACCCGGCCCGACGGTCACCGCATCGACTGGCTGACCTACGGCGCCGGCCACGTGCACGGCCTGCTGCTCGATGGGCAAGACCTTGTCTCCTTCGAACGCGACGCGGTGTACCAGGAAACCAGCCGCACGCAGGCCAACGGTTTGATGCAAACGATGCAGTACGACGCGGCCGGCCGCCTGATCGAGCAGCAGCTTGGCGCCATCGCACAGCTCGGCCGGAAGGATCGGCCTTTTTATCCTGACGCGTACCGACCTGACGTGCAGGTCGGTATGCAAGCCGCGATCCGCCGGTGCTACCGCTATGACCCATCTGGCCAACTGACCAGCCTCGAAGATAGCCGGCGCGGCCATATCGATTACCGCTACGATCCGGTCGGACGGCTGCTGGCGGCAAACAGCGCAATGGGGCATGAAACCTTCGCGTTCGACCCGGCCGGCAATATCCAGGCAGCCGATAGTTCGCGACCGGCCCCCATTACCAGCCGCGCTCCACTGCCGAAGCTGCTGGACAACTTGCTCAAGGAATATGCCGGCGTCAGTTATCGCTACGACGAACGCGGCAACCTTGTGGAAAGCGTAAAGGATGGCAAGCGGTCCGAATATGAATGGGATGCGTTCAACCGGATGACGCGCGCCACGACCTGGCATGGCGTTACCACCTTTGCCTACGATCCGCTGGGGCGGCGCATCGCCAAGCACAGCCGGGCGATGGAAGGCGATACCCTCCGGGAGAAAATCCGGACCGTGTACGGCTGGGACGGTGACACGCTGGCGCTGGAAAGTAGCGTGCATCAAGGTTTTACGGGAGGCACGCGGACCATACACTATGTGTACGAGCGCGGCAGCTTCGTGCCTCTGGTACAGGCTACCCGAAGTCAGGCGCTTGAACTGGCGCCCACAACCGATATCAAGGCGCTGATGGTGGGCAATGCCGGCAAATACGACCTTGCGCTCGATCCGCTATGGAACGGTGAGTCAGAGCAGGAAGCGGAGCCGTTCAGTAAGGATGAGATCGTCTTCTATCAGTGCGATCATCTGGGTACACCGCAAGAATTGACCGACTATGAAGGCAAGGTTGCGTGGTCGGCGCAGTACAAGGCGTGGGGGCAGGCGAAGGAAGCGATCAGGGAGGCGGCGTACAAGGCTGGGATACGGAATCCTATACGGTTCCAGGGGCAGTACCTTGATGAAGAGACGGGGCTGCATTACAACCGGCATCGTTATTACGATCCCGACATGGCGCGCTACCTCACGCAGGATCCGATTGGTCTACTCGGCGGCATCAATATTTATGCATATGCTCCGAACCCTGTTGGTTGGCTAGATCCACTCGGACTATCTGGCAATTCGGCACAGCGAAGAACGCCCATCGTGTTGCAGAAAAGAACGATCCATGTGAAGAGAGAATAGCCGCCAAAGCAGCAGGATGGAAAAAACCCGATGGTAATTGGTGGTATCCACCTAATGATGGGTTTCATGGAGCACCAACGAAAAAGAAATTGGCTGTTGGTAGTACGCTTGATCGTTATGGTGGAGAACGCGGTCGTTTTCTGGCGCGAAATGGCGCTTCGTATGAAGGACGTGCGTTGCCACCAGAGACCGATAAACTAGCTCTATATCATCAATATGAAGTGACCAAACGAATCGCTGTGAAATCGGGCCCAGCAACACCATGGTTTGACGAGGTTGGAAAGGGCGCCCAATATGAGACGGAAAAATCAGTAGAACAGTTAATTGCTTTAGGTTGCTTACGGAGAATTTTATGATTATCGAATTACCAGGGTTCGACTTTGAAAGCCCTCACCCAACTGCAGTAGCAATCGAGCCATTACTCGATAAAGTTCGACAGTTTCTTGATACAAAGGGAGTTGATAGAAATGAATACGCACTAGGTAACCAACTTGCAGGCGGATTTGGTGAACTTGTTATTAATAAGATAGCTGATTTTTGGTCGATATATACTACCGAACGCGGAACGAATTTTGATGTGGCGATATTTTCAAACGAGTTTCACGCGGTCAACTACTTTATTTTTCGACTGACAGGTGAGAAAGAAACGATCGATTGGTCGATAATTTGACAAAAGATGAACTGCATTGTGTAGTTACATCGCACTCAGGGAGTGGCAGCAGAAGCGACTCGAATTATTTGTCGAACGGGATTATAACCAGACTGGGTCGACCATCATCTCGTCAGCGACGGGATCTGACTGTCAAGTCCTGTCTGTTCATAAACCCGTTTGACAAATGAATCGGGACGCTTTTCCTGCCATTCTTTGCGAGGGCCAGGTCGCGTGGTCGGTGCAGTATAAGGCGTGGGGCAAGCGAAGGAAGCAGGTGCCGGGTTAGCTGCGCCACTGTCAGGGCGGCGCGGCCAGTGACGGCGTGATGGCCCGCCCGTTGTGGGTGCGCGCCACCAGGATGCAGTCGAGTTCGCGCAAGCGTGGCGGCAAGC
>Ga0265798_10007811_pt1 | contig 13761 bp, 12 predicted proteins | sample P3T30metagenome_FD_192430 | JGI IMG/M metagenome (GOLD analysis project Ga0265798, IMG submission 192430) | Plant litter microbial communities from East Loma Ridge, Irvine, California - P3 T30 | ecosystem: Environmental > Terrestrial > Plant litter > Unclassified | place: USA: California...
GCTCGCGGCGGCTTGCGCAGCAACGCGGGCGGCACGATGAACAAGGCGTGGCCGATGCGGCGGCCGAAGGCGCTGTACGCCACGATGTCATAGGCTGGCGACAAGGTGGGCGTGTGGCCGTCCCGGTAGATCACGCCTACATTCTTCAGGTGCATGTCCGGGTTGCCGAGCAATTCGTTGACGGTCAGGCGTCGCAGCAATTCATGCACGGCCGCTTCGCCCATGGACGGTGTCGACAACATGACCGCGGCGATTTCCAGATAGCTGCGGCGGTATTTGTCTTCCGGCTGAACCGCCAGGATCTGCGCAAAATCCTCGACGTGATAACGCGTGCCCGGGGCTCGATCAAATCGGGTGACGGCCAGGAAATGGCTGGTCGCGTCGGCATCGCCCAGGTCGTAGCCATGTTCGATGGCAAGTTTCGCCAGGGGCACAAGGTTTGCCTCGCAGACCGTTGCGCCTGCTGCGCTGGCCAAGCGCAATGAGAGCGCTTCGAGCTCCGGCATCAAGGGATAGCCCACCACCGGCAGCTTGGCGATGATGTGCGTATCGCGCATTCTGGTGCGGCCGACGTAGCGGTCGCCGTCCTGGTACACACCGACCTTGGGCTGGACCCCGGAGACCGATACGCCGTCGTCCATCGGGGCGTCGGTGACGCTCATCTCCAGCGAGTCTGCGCCCTGGGTGACCAGGCGATTGAGTTCGTCGCGATCGAGTTCAGCCGGACGAGCCTGGACGGCGCCGGGCAGATCGCGTCCGCATGCCGCCAGCATCTCGAAGTTGTCGGTGGGATCGCAGCCTCGGACGGCTGCCACGTGGTCGCGGAATACGCCTTCGGGCAGCAGGCCTTGGAAGAACGCGGGCAACAGCCAGCCGTTGCGGCTGGAGTGGCGACCGTTGAACAAGGTGGACCCGACATTGGCCCACAGTGCCCGCTGGGCGTCCGGGTTCTCGGCCAGCATGGACAGCGACAGCACGGGCGCTTGTGCGGCGGCGGCGTAGTCCTCGTCAGCGACGAAACGCAGCACGGGCTGCGCGTCCTTGTCGCCGTAGCGGAACAGGGTGCCGACCCGAAGCTCGCCGATCCAGATATACAGGGCGTTGATGTTCATGTGGCCCCGGTGATGCGATCAAGCGCTGCCTGTACCCGGGACTTGATCTCGGGCGCCTGGGGTTCGCTTGTGACGCCACGTACGGCGTCCTTGGGCATCAGCACGAGTTCCATGCCCAGACGGTCGGCGACGGCGATCAGGGTCGAGACTTTGAAGTCTTGCGAACCCGACAACACGTGCGACAGGGTTCGATAGGTAATGCCTGCCTCTTTTGCGAGCTTGAGTTTGCCTACATCAAGGCGCTCGGCTTGGCTCGCCAGTGCGTCGGAGACTTCAGTGACGTTACGCATATGGTACTAAAGTATTCTTTATGAATTAAAGGATACTTTAGTACCAGGAAATGGCTAGGTCAAAAAAATACCAAAGTAATTGTCCGTCGGAAAAAGATACTGGGGTATCTGTATCTCCTGTGTGACGGGATAACGCTAGCGCCTGCTGCGCATCTCATCAAACGTTCCCACCCTCAACACATTCCCCGCCAGGTCTGTAATGCCGCAGTGCCCGACGCCCCAGGCTTCGAAGCCCACGCGCTTCCAGGCGCGACGGTAGTCCAGGCAGTCGTGGTGGTGACCGTGGAAGGTCTTGGCTACCTTCAGGCTGCGGGCCAGCTCGTCGATGGCATCGAAGCCATGCCGATGCACGCTGGGCGCTTCGTGGGTCACCAGCACATCGGCTGTCTTCCCGCCCAGGGCGAAGTAGTCCACGGGGAAGATCGAGCTGCGATGCCGTCGCGGCAGGCCGCCGCGCCACTTGTTGCCCTCGCCGCAGCGGGCCAGGTAGTCGTCCGGTGTCTCGGCGTTCCAGATAGCGGGCGGTCCCCATACCTGGCCCCGGAATACGCCGCCCAGGCCGGCTACGCGCAAGCCGTCGATCTCGGCGATGCGGCCGTGCAGGTTGCGATCGGCCAGGGCCGAGCCGAACAGGTTGTCGTAGTCGGCATCGGAATCGGTGTCGTGGTTGCCGTGGATGAACCAGACCTCGGTCTTGTCCAGGATGGGCGCCAGTACCTGTTCCAGCGGCTTGGGCGCCTGCAGGTCGCCCAGCAGGACGATGGCCGCGGGCCGGTGTTCGTGCACGGCGTCGATGATGTGCTCGAAGCGGCCATGCGGGTCGCCGCAGAAGAGAATCATCGGCGCGCTGCCTTGGCTGGCTTTTTGGTTTTCGCCGGGTCTGTGTTTGCCAACCCGCCTGCAAGTCCATCTGCCGATCGGTTTGCCGGTTCGATGCCGTCAGAACGAAAGGGCGCCGCCGCCTTGGTGTGCCGGACGAGCGCATGTTCCAGGCCGGGTTCGCGCCCAAGCTGGAAGGCCTCGAAACGATGCAGGGCTTCGTCGATGGCCTGCTTGCCGGCTGCGGACACGTCTTCCAGCCAGGTCCATTTCTGCACGCGCAAGGCCTGCGCCGCACGGTCGGTTTTCAGGTCGATGGCGGCGACGATGCAATCGCCCAGCAGCACGGGTAGCGCGAAGTAGCGCGAACACGCGCTTGGGGGCGGGCACGTAGGCTTCGAAGCGATGGGCGTAGCCGAAGAATTGCTGCAGCCGCTTGCGCTGAATGATCAGCGGGTCGAACGGCGACAGGATGTGGACCCGGCCTTCGTCGGCGGGTGCCCACACGGCATCGAGCGTGGCGGGCTCGGCCCAATAGGCGGTCGCTTCGCCTTCCAGTTGCACCGGCACCAACGTTTTGCGTTTGACGCGTTGTTCGATCAAGGCCCGCACGGCTGGTTTGCTGGGTGCGTCCAGGTGGCAGATGGAATCCAGGCTGACCACGGCCTGCGACCGCAGCGCGCGGTCCAGCAGGTAGGCGGTGACCTGGTTCGGCGTGGCGGTTCGGGGTCGTGGCGGCCAGCCGAAATGGCGGTCCGTCAGTTCGTAGGTTTTCAGGATGCCACTGCGTGCGCTGACCGTGAGCTTGCCGTCGTAGAAGGCCAGCTTCAGGGCGCGCTGCGAGGGCTTGCGGCTGGCCCAGGCGTGGTCTTTGTCCACCAGCACGTCGTCGTCGATGTCGCGCAATGACAGCGCGCCCTCGGTCTTGATGCGCTTGATGACGCGACGCAGGTCCTCGGGACTGACCGAGCTGTACCAGGTTCGGGGTCCGGTCTGATGTTGCTGCATTGCCGGCAGGTAAAAGCGGTAGTCCTCGACCGGCACGTAGGACAGGGCGTGGGTCCAGTACTCGAAAACGGTCTTGTCCACCGACTGCGCCTGCGCCAGGTGTTCGCGGCGATAGCCGGGAATGCGGGTGGCAAGGATGTGGTGATGGCTGCGTTCGATGACGTTGATGGTGTCGATCTGCACGTAGCCAAGCTGGCGCGTGGCGGCCAGCGTCGCGGCGGGGCCGGTGCCGAAGGGCGTGCTGGTGTCCAGGCCCTGGGCGTGAAGCCACAGCTGCCGGGCGAGCGGCTTGGTCAGGGGTCTGGCAGGGGAGTGCGACATCGGTGTCCGGGCCTTCTGGAGGGCTTGAATCTTATCAGCCGCTGTCTCTACCGCTTAGGAGCTAGTTACGGCCGCAATGCGCGCAACTGGGCTATCGTGATTTTCCGATCCATGCCATGTCAGGAGACCGTGATGAGCAAGTCTTGCACGCATACCGCCAGCATTGCCCATGTGGTGCCCAGTGCGCTGGGCTGCGAGGAATGCCTGAAGTCCGGAAGCCCCTGGGTGCATCTGCGCCTGTGCCGCACCTGCGGTCACGTGGGCTGCTGCGACGATTCGCCGAACCGCCATGCCACCAAGCATTTCCATGCGACCCAGCATCCGATCATCGAGGGTTATGACCCGCCCGAGGGCTGGGGCTGGTGCTTCGTCGACAAGGTGATGCTGGACCTGGGCGATGACGCCACGCCGCAGAACGGGCCGATTCCCAGATACGTCTGACGCGTCTGCCGCGCACGGTGCTGGTCCCCGCGTGGCATACGCAGTGGCTTGCGCATTCACTGTCGCACTCACGGTCGCATTCGCGGTCGCAGTCGCTAACCGTCGGACACACCGGCCGACGGGTGCTGCCCTGACAATGGGGTTTGCCTGCCATAGACACCCCCTTCATGCTGACCGTCCACCACCTTGAGAACTCCCGCTCCCAACGCATCCTGTGGCTACTGGAGGAGCTGGGCGAGCCCTACGAGATCGTCCACTACAAACGCAACCCGGACACTCAGCTCGCGCCGCCGGAATTGAAGGCCGTGCACCCCTTGGGCAAGTCGCCGGTGGTCACCGATGGACAAGGGCTGGTGCTGGCCGAGTCGGGCGCCATCATCGAAGCCCTGGTGGAGCGGCTGGGCCCGGACCGTCTGGCGCCGCCCGCCGGCACGCCGGACTTCGATCGCTATCGATATTGGCTGCATTACGCCGAGGGCTCGGCCATGCCGCCGCTGCTGTTGAAGTTGGTCTTCGACAAGGTGGAAAAAGCACCGATGCCCTTCTTTGTGAAACCCATCGCCAAGGCGATTGCGGGCAAGGTCAAGAGCAGCTTCATTTCGCCGCAGTTGAAAACCCATATGGACTTCATGGAGGGCGAACTGGCCAAGCGCCCCTGGTTCGCGGGTGAGGCCTTCAGTGGCGCCGACATCCAGATGAGTTTCCCACTGGAAGCGGCGGCATCGCGCGGCGGGCTGGATGCATCGCGGCCGCGCCTGATGGACTGGCTGTCGCGCATTCATGCGCGGCCGGCCTATCAGCGGGCCTTGGCGCGTGGCGGTCCGTTCACGCTGTCTTGAACCAAGCGGCCAGTGCATACGCCGCGGCGCGTGGCGCGTTGTCCTTGGTCAAGTGGCAATGCCACGTGGCCAAAGCAGGATTTGCTAGCCTTGACCCCCCTTGCGCATCGAAGGCGATAGTTCCATGTGGCTCATGACCCGAATCGGTTTCTTCAGTGTGGTGCAGAAACCCGATCACTTCCAGCTGACGATCCGCAGTCGTCATCACGACGACCTGGTGCGGCTGCGCGAGCATTACCTGCCGTCCCTGGGGCCCATTAAGTCGCAGCCTGACAGCGAGTATCCGTGGCGCGCCTCTGCCAGGCACGAGGACTTCGCTGCGGCCTTGGCGCTGATCGCCAAGGCCATCGATTACCCGGTGGTGCAGGACGAGTTGACGCACAGTCTGGGCACGTATCGCGCGGCGGGTTACGGGAAGGCGTGGTCGGCGCTGTCGGTCATCGCCGACGATGCGCCACCGGCCCCGCCCTTGGCCTTCGACGGTTTGCCGTGGTCCTCGCACCCGGCCGCAGGCAAGAACGTGGCCTATGGCGCGGTGATCGTGGATGTGCGCGGCAATCTGTTGCTGCGCGAAGTGAAGAACCATTACGACGGTTATGTGTGGACCTTTGCCAAGGGCCGTCCCGACCCGGGCGAGACGCCCCGACAGACTGCATTGCGCGAAGTCTTCGAGGAAACCGGCGTGGCCGCGCGGATCCTGACGCCGATTCCCGGCGAATTCGCGGGCGGCACGACGATCAACCGCTATTTCCTGATGGTGGCTGTACCCGATGTCGACCTGGCATTTTCCAATGACGAGACCGCCTCGCTGTGCTGGGCCACGCCCGCGCAGGCACGCGAACGCCTGGCCTTGAGCACCAATGTCACCGGCCGCACGCGTGATCTGGCGGTGCTGGACGCCGCGCTGGCCTGCCTGCCGCAGCCGTTTGCGCGGCCGATTGCGGTGCGCAAGGACTGGAACACCCGCCCGATGCCGGCGAGCCGTGCGACCATATTGATTCCGGATAGCGCGGGACACGCCTTCAGCGACGCCGATATGGCGAGCCTGCGCTGTGGTTTGCTGCCGGCCGAGATGGAAGACAAGTGGTTTGTTTATTTCGAAGATGGCGTGCTGCACTTGCATCGCAGCTGGACGGGCAACTTCATCTATCGCGTGAAATTCGGCCAATCGCTGGACGGATGGCGCGCCACCGAGGTGGACATCAATCTGCACCCGCGCCAGCACAGGATGGCCGATGCGGCTGATGACGCCGGCATCGCGCGCCTCTTCATGTTGCTGGACATGGTGTGCAACGGGAGGCGGCGCTTGGCACCCGCTGCAACGGGTGGGGACGCAACGCCCGCACAGACGGGATCGATCTCGTCGCAAGCGACCGAAACGCCGGTATCGGCCACGGTCGAGCCTGCCGATACCGATACCGATACCGACGCCATGCAAGCCATGCCCCCACCGTCCGAATCAAGGTCCAAACCTGCTGAGCCCACCCCCGCCGTCCTGCGCGAGCGCTTCCTGGGCTGCCTGCTGGGCGGGGCGGTGGGCGACGCGCTGGGTGCGCCGGTGGAATTCATGAAGCGCTCGGAAATCCTGCGTCGTTTCGGTCCCGACGGGATCACCGCCTACGCGCCTGCCTATGGCGGCCTGGGCACGATCACCGACGACACCCAGATGACGCTGTTCACTGCCGAGGGGCTGCTGCGTGGCTGGGTGCGCGGGGCGTTCCGGGGCATCACCAGCTATCCGGGCGTGGTGGCGCACGCCTATCTGCGCTGGCTGCAGACGCAAGGCGAGCGCTCGATGTGCGACATCGCTTTCACCGGACAGAACCCCGGTTGGCTGATTGGCCAAGGTGCACTGCATGCGCGCCGCGCACCGGGCAATACCTGCGTGCTTGCCTTGCGTGAAATGACTGAGCTGGGCGCGCCGGCACGCAACGACAGCAAGGGCTGCGGCGGCGTGATGCGCATGGCGCCGGTGGGCCTGTTCGCACAACGCTTTGCCCAGCCGCCGCAAGTCACTTTCGATCTGGGCACCGAGCTGGCGGCGCTGACGCATGGCCATCCCACAGGTGCGCTGACGGCAGGCGTATTCGCGGTGTTGATCCAGGCAGCCTGCGGCGGTGCAAGCTGGGCCGATGCGCTGGACCTCGCCAAGGCCTGCCTGCGTGCGGCCCCCGACTATCACGAGACGCTGGTGGCGATCGAACGCGCCGAGTTCCTGGCGGCAAGCGGCCGGTCGCCGCACGAGGCCATTGCCGAGCTGGGGCAGGGCTGGGTCGCCGAGGAAGCGCTGGCGATTGCCATTTATTGCACGCTGGTGTCCACCGACTTCATGCACGGCATCGTGCTGGCGGTGAACCACGACGGCGACTCGGATTCCACCGGCGCGATGGTAGGCAATCTGCTGGGTGCCATGCATGGGGTGGATGCGATTCCGGCCAGCTTGCTGGCACAGCTGGAATTGCGCGAGGTGATCGCGGAACTGGCGGGGGATCTGTATGACGTGCCGGATCTGAATGTGGGCGAATACTCGACCGATCAGGAATCGAATCAGCGGATATTGAACAAGTATCCAGGCTTCTGATCCGCTGGCCGCGACGCGTTGCGGACGTGAGATCCGCATCTCGCGTCCGGCCTGTGAAACCCGAAATGAAATCGGCCTCGCTGATCTGGTGATCATCGAGGCCGATTTGTCTTTGTGCAACAGAGACCCCGCAGGCCTTATTTCATCTTGCGTCGCCGCCGCACCATCAGCGCAATCACCGCTAACACCAGCAGCAATCCCACCACGCCCGCAGGGATGAACCAGGGCTGCGCCTTCACCAGCAGCGGCACATCGCCGCCATTGCGCACCGTCTGCACATCTGAAGGCGTGACGGTGAGCTTGCTGTTGCCGAACTGGTTCAGCACGTAGGTCGAGATCGCGGCAATCTGTTCGTTGGTCAGCGGGTCCACGTAGGACAACTGGTCGAAGCGCGGCATCAGGATGTGCTGATCGCCGACCTTGCGGTCCACCCCGTACAGGATGGCAGCGATCAGGTTGCTGCTGGTCTCGCCCCCGGTGGCGGTGTTGTGGAAGAGCGAGGGATACGACTGGTCGCGGCTACCCGCGCCGGTGGTCTGGTGGCAACTGGCGCAGTAGCCGTTGTACAGGCGCTCGCCGTTGAACAAGGTGTCGTGGGCGTTGGGCTTGTCCATGCCGCGCAGTGCCGCTTCACCCGTTGCCGGCTTGCCGTGCTGGAAGGCCGTGGGTGCGTCGGCGGCCACCTTGGTGGCACGGATCGGCGGCGTACTTTTCAGGTAGGCCGCAATCGCTTCCAGGTCGGCTTGCGGCAGGTGCTGCAGGCTGTGTTCGATGGCCTCGGCCATCGGGCCGCCGGCCTGGGCCTTGCCGGCCACGCGGCCGGTGCGCAGGTACTGCACCAGTTCCGCATTGCTCCACGCGCCGATGCCGCTGACCGCATCAGACGTGATGTTCGGCGCGAACCACGGGCCGACCGCGCTGCCCGACAACAGCATCGACGGCTTTTCTGCCATCAGGTCATTGCGTGGCGTATGGCAGGTGCTGCAATGCGCCAGCGCGTTCGCGAGGTAAGCACCCTGGTTGATCTGCTCGCTCTTGCTCGCGTCGGGCACAAAGCGCTTGTTGTCCAGGAACAGCAGGTTCCACACCGCCATCGAGGTGCGCACGCTGAACGGGAAGGGCAGGTTCGTGGGCTCGGACGGCGTGTCGACCGGCGCCACGCCTTTCATGAAGTAGGTGTAAAGCGCCTTCACGTCACCATCGCTCAGCAGCGTGTACGACGTGTAGGGCATGGCCGGGTACAGGTGCGCGCCGTCCTTGCGGATGCCTTCGCGCAGCGCACGGGCGAAGTCCTGTTCCGTGTAGTCGCCGATGCCGCCCTTTTTCGAGGGCGTGATGTTGGTCGCGTAGATCGCACCCAGCGGACTCTGAATGGCGTAGCCGCCGGCATAGGGCTTGCCGCCGTCCACCACCGTGTGACAGGCCATGCAGTCGGCAGCGGTGGCCAGCGCGCGGCCCTGGTCCAGCAGGCGGCCTTCGTCGCCGTCGGCGGCGAAGGCGTGCATGGCAGACAGGGCCAGCACGCTGCCGGCGAGCACGCGCAGCGCGCGGCGCGTGGCCCGCCAGAGTCGGGAAGCAGGGCGGGTCGCAGCGGACCGGCGCGCCGTCATCATCAAGGGCGTCCGCATCACGCGCGCGCCAGTTGGTCGGCGATGGCCTTGGCGGCCTTCAGGCCAAGCGCTGCCATGCTGAGCGTGCTGTTGACCACGCTGGCAGACGGCATGGCGCCGCCGCCCGGCACCCACAGGTTGTCGTGGTCGTGGGCGCGGCAATTGCCGTCCACCACCGAGTCCTTGGGGTTGGCGCCCATGATGGTGCTGCCCATCATGTGATTGTTCGCGTTCAGGCTGGTGGTGATCACGAAGTCGGTAGCCTTGAACAACTGGCCGATGTGGCGCAGTTGCGCATGCGCGGCTTCCGCGCCCTTGCGCACATAGTCGCCCACGTCATAGAACACGTCCGGGCAGGGCAGGCCGTGCGGGTCCATGCGTGTCTTGCTGAGCGTCATGCGGTTGTTCGGATCGGGCAGCGGTTCCAGGCTGATCGACAAGTCCACACCGTGTGCGGAGCGACGGCGGATCTCGGCATCCAGCGACTTGCCGACCAGACCCTTGGCAAGCGCTACTTTGGTCGCGCCAGTCACCTGCGTGATGTTGTTCAGGATCATCTTGTTGGCGGAATATTCCGAGCGGAATGCGCCGTCGCGCGGGCCCACCAGGCAGCTGCTTTGCGCCGGGCCGCGGCCGGGCCACAGCGGCTCTTCGGTCTGGAAGAAACAGTGGAAGCCCGAGTGATCCATCAGGTTGCGACCCACTTGATCCGACGAATTGCCGATGCCGTTCGGGTTGCGGTCGTTCGCGGCCATCAGCATCAGCCGCGGCGTTTCCATCGCATTGCAGGCCAGCACGAATTGCTTGCCGGTGGCCTTGTGCGACTTGCGCGCGGCGTCGTACCAATGCACGGCCGTCACGCGGTTGTTCTCGTCGGTGTCGATCTTGTAGACCACGGCTTCGGCCAGCACGATGGCGCCCTTGGCCTCGGCGCGCTGCACGTGGTGAATGCCGTTGTACATGGCGCCGATCGGGCAGATTGGCTGGCAATTGTTGTTGCCGCAGCAGGTCGGGCGACCCTGCCAGGGGCGCGTGCTGCGGCCCTGCGGGATGGGCACCGAGCGATAGCCGTGCGGGTTCACGATGTCGGCGAAGCGCTGGTCGCCGTAGCTCCAGGGCACCATGTCCATGGGGTAGGGGCCGCTGCGTTCCGAGGGCGACTGCATGGCCGGATCGTTGGGGCCGGCGACGCCCATCTCGTTTTCGGCCTGCAGGTAGAAGGGTTCGAGTTCGTCGTAGGAAATCGGCCAGTCACGACCCACGCCAAACGCCGTCTTCATCTTCAGGTCGACCGGCAGATGACGCCAACAGGACGCTGCCCAATGCCAGGTGGTGCCGCCGACGGTGCGCAGATAACCTTGCTTGAAACCGCTGCCGCTGGGGCCGCTGAGACTGACGTAATTGTTCTCGGGGAAGTACAGCGGCGCCGGTGCATTCGGTGACTGCGGATACAGGCCCTGGAAGTCGGAACCGACGCGGTTCTCGAAGGGCATGTTGCGCCAGTTCTCGACCGCTTGCGCGCGCTGGATGCGCAGGCCGGCTTCCAGGATCAGCACCGAGTGACCACGGGCCGCCAGCTGGTCGGCCATCATCGCGCCGACCACGCCGGAACCGACCACGATCACATCGGCGGTGGCATCGCCATTGGCAGAAAATTGGGCTTGTTTCATCAGGCGGGGGTTCCAGTGGCAGGGGTGGCGTCGACAGGCATCTGTGCGACGTCGGGGGGCATTCCTGTCCACCAGAGCGGGCCGAAATTGCAGTAGGTGGGCACGGTCAGGCCGTCGCGCACCGGTTGGTACATCAGGGCTTCTTCATAGGCGACCATCACAGCGCTTGTGCCTTGCCCCACGGTGCCCGTGTACCAGGCGGACACGATGCCGAGTGCAAGGTCTTTCAGGCCGACTTGCGTGGCGGCTTCCAGCAGCGATTCCGCCGTGGTGTGCTGGCCGGCAAGGGCAATCAATTGGTCGACTTGTGCGGCCTGCTTCACGCCAGCCGGCGCCAGCGCATTGCGAATGCGCTGGGCGGTGACGGGATTGATGTTGGCGTGGTCGGTCAGACGTTGCGACAGCAGCAGGAAGCCAGGGTCTGCCAACGGGGCGGCAGCGGGTGCCGCGACAGGGGTGGTCGTCAACGCGGCGGTCGACGCAGCGCTCGATGTCTGTGCTGCGAGGATCCCTGGGTAGCCAGATAAGCCGGTTTCTACTGCGACCGCGGCAATGCCCAGCAAAATGGCACGGCGGCCTGGCAACATGTCGTTTTGGATATTCGGATCGTGCTTATTTTCATCGGTTGACGTGGGTATGAAAGTAGGCAAAATCGAATTCCAGTTGATGCGGCTTGCGGAAGGCTACTCCTCAGGGTTTACGCTTGGCTGAATCTGTCGATAATCCGGCGTGAATCACATGAATATGTCGTGCGCCAATATCGTGGAAACGGTGATGCACCGGCTTATTTTCGATTTTGTGTTTCATTATGAAATGTCTGAATCGAATCCAGAATCCGAACGGTCTCGGCGTAAATACCCGCTTGTTTGCTTTCGCGTGGGCCAGCGATATTCAGGATGCGGATGTTGTGGTCGGCCAGCCATTGCAGTACGGCGATTGCCACCTCGTCATTGAGGCCGTTTCCTGCATCGACCACATGGCAGGGCTTGCCAAGCTTGCGGGCCAGTTGCTGGGTGAGCAAGGTGCCACCGGTCAGTTCACCGCGGTTTACGATCAGCGTGCCGTGGCTATCCTGGACGTTGCGTTTGGTGCGTTGCCGATAGCCGGCGGATTCGGTTTCCTGCAGCAGGTAATGCGCAGGCAATACGCCATCGCTGGCCAGACGGCCTTGTGGGCACCAGCCGCCGTGGGCAATGCCTTGCGCAATCGCCCAATCCAGGCCGGCCCGGTCGCTGCCGGTCTGGCCGCCGGACACGATTTTGTCAATGGGCAGCATTTATTTCCTGAGGGAGTTCGTCATGATCGATCACACCAATATCTCGGTCAGCAAGCTGGCCGCAAGCAAAGCCTTCTACCTGGCGGCCCTTGCGCCGCTTGGCTATGCCATCAGCCGCGAATTCGACGACGCCGCCGGTTTCAAGGATGACCGCAATAATGGCGGCGACCCGCACGGTGACTTCTGGATCAGCCAGGGGACGCCGCAATCGCCTCGCAAACATATCGCATTCAACGCCTTGAACCGCGCGCAGGTCGACGCCTTTCACGCGGCTGCGCTGGCTGCGGGCGGGCAAGACAACGGCGGGCCCGGTCCGCGTCCGCAATACCACGCAGCTTATTACGCTGCCTTTGTACTGGACCCGGACGGCTACAACATCGAAGCGGTGTGTCACAACGCGGGATGAGGACTGGCGTGGGCAGCACGGGTTCAGCCGTGATAGGAGGGCGCCGCAATCCATGCAAGGGAGCCACGCGGCAGATTCTTGCGACAGGTTGGCGAGTCGACGCCAATATCATCGACCGTGGGGCACCCGGAGACTGCGCGCCACGTGCGGTGTGGCGGCTCTCGCATAACTGACAGCGGCGGCGGTCACTGACCGAAGAAAAGCGCGGGCGCATGTATCATGCGCCCGCGTTGTTTTGTGCGTGCGTCACGTGCGACACATACACCGGGCCCATGTGACGGCGAGGTGGCCGATACCTAGGGTTTTGCCTGTATATTTCATCCGAATGTAAGCACATTGTTTCCAGGCATAAGCCTTCCTCACTAAGGGTCGAGTCACATGAAAAAGCTGATGGGCAAGGGTATTGCGCAAGTTGCGGTGGGCGCCTGCCTGATGGGTCTGGCGTTTGGCGCGTCGGCGCAGGAAGCGAAGATCGCGCTCGGCATGTCCGGCTGGACCGGCTTTGCGCCGCTGACGCTGGCCGACAAGGCCGGCATCTTCAAGAAGCACGGCCTGGACGTCGACCTGAAGCTGATCCCGCAAAAGGATCGTCACCTGGCGCTGGCCTCCAACGCCATTCAGTGCGCAGCCACCACCATCGAGACCCACGTCGCCTGGAACGCCAACGGCGTGCCGATCGTGCAGATCTTCCAGATGGACAAGTCCTACGGTGCCGACGGCATCGCGGTGCGCGGCGACATCAAGAACTTCGCCGACCTGAAGGGCAAGACCATCGGTGTCGATGCGCCGGGCACCGCGCCGTACTTCGGCCTGGCCTGGATGCTGAACAAGAACGGCATGACCCTGAAAGACGTGAAGACGGCCACCATGTCGCCGCAAGCGGCTGCGCAAGCCTTCGTCGCCGGCCAGAACGACGCCGCGATGACCTACGAGCCCTTCCTGTCGACCGTGCGTGCCAACCCGAACGCGGGCAAGATCCTGGCCACCACGCTGGACTACCCGATGGTGATGGACACCGTGGGTTGCTCGCCGACCTGGCTGAAGGCCAACCCCAAGTTGGCTCAGGCGCTGACCGATTCGTACTTTGCCGCGCTGGAAATGATCAAGACCGATCCGGCCAAGTCGTATGAAATCATGGGCGCAGCCGTCAAGCAGACCGGCGAACAGTTCGCCAAGTCGGCAGAGTTCCTGCGCTGGCAGGACAAGGCGGCGAACCAGAAATTCTTCGCTGGCGAACTGACTGCCTTCATGAAAGACGCCACGCCGATCCTGCTGGAATCCGGTGTGATCCGTAAATCCGACCTCGACCTGGCAACGACCTTCGACGCCAGCTTCATCAAGTAATTTTTCGGCGCCAAACCATGTCTGTACACCCCGCCCGCGCGACC